>Ga0315291_10000437_pt1 | contig 54896 bp, 99 predicted proteins | sample YL17G12_20_MG_FD_203070 | JGI IMG/M metagenome (GOLD analysis project Ga0315291, IMG submission 203070) | Sediment microbial communities from Yellowstone Lake, YNP, Wyoming, USA - YL17G12_20 | ecosystem: Environmental > Aquatic > Freshwater > Lake > Sediment | place: USA: Wyoming | collected... | reverse complement strand
AACCCTCTATAAGGAAAGATCCAATCCTTTATTTTATACTTTGAAATATATTTACTAAGGATCTCTCGTATTAAAGCTAGATCTGATGACAATGGAATATCTTCATAAGCTTTAGGAAGTTCTCCTCTTTGAATAGATCCTTTCACTTTGCCTTTAACTCCCCCTCTTTTTAATGTAGGGATCTTTAAATAGAATCCTGTTTCATCCTTCATAATATCAGATACCCTTAACCTCACGAGCTCCCCAACCCTTAACCCAAGATTCCCACATAGAAAGAATAAAACGTAGTCTCTTTCATTTCTGATAACTCCTAAGAGTCTTTTATATTCATCCTCTGTCAAATACTTCTGGCGAGAAGTTTTACTCTTATTCAATTTTAACTCCTCTTAGCAAAATAGATTTTATGTTTCTTTCTAACAAAATCAGGATCCATATACTCAACTTTAACTTTTCCCAAATCCTCCAATTTTCTAAGGGTCCATCCAAGATCTCTCCCAAAGGCTCTAAAAATCCTATCAGTGGGCATACCTGGATGTTCATTTATATATTTCAGGACTTCTGTATGTTTCACCTGGTTCATAAGTCCATCTTCTCCTTCAAATAACCAATAAGACAAATAGTAAAAATCAACACCAAAACAGTTGGAATATAATCAAACATTCCTTTAGTAATGACATCATCTAAGTAAAGCAAATAAATTATTGGAGCAAAAGCCCAAATCATTTTCTTCTCCCTTTAGGGTTGATGGCCAATAAGTCATGGTTTATTTAATTTCTACACAATCTTTGAGTGTATCCCTACAATCTTTAGCGACCTCGATAGCTCTGTCGGTCATTTTTGACTGCTCCCACGCCCTCTCCTCCCACATAATAGATTTTGACTGATAATGAAGAGCTAAACCCCCAAATAAAATTGAAATCATTATTAACACTATAATTGTTCCGTTTTTCATCTTTCTCCCCTTCATCCCAATAACCTCCTAATTCCTAAAATATTTTGAACAAAAAATCGAGATATATTAACAGAATCAGATTGATTTCCTCCAAGTATAAAAACTGTATCTTTATCTCCCCCGGCAAAGAATCCTACATGTCCGGGGGCATTAATCACGTCAGGACCTGGTTGATTTTCCCCCCCACGTTTTAAAATTACTACATCAAATCCAAGCTCAGCATCTTCTAGATTTATAGGAATACCCACCTGCAACCATGACCTAGCACCTAGACTTTTTGATCTTGGAAGCCTAAGAAGCCATGTAATATAATTTACAAAAGCTGAACACCAAGGTACTTCATCTTGTTCAGGCCATACTTGATCAAGCTGTAACATTGCTAAGATCTGAGGATTTGAAACTTTACCAGCAACTTCAGTCATTCCAACAAATCTTCGGGCCAAATCATAAGCTGTGATTTCGATCTTTTTCATTTTTACTTCTCCTTTTAAGATAGATATATTCCTCCTTCTACTTCTTCTCTGTATTTTTCACAACAGACACCAAAAATATCCAACCCCTGTTCTTGACTAAAACAGTCATAAAATTTATTTGTGTATCTATTAGCAACTCCCCAGTATTCCATCTTATCCGGGCAGGTTAATTTCCAAAGAATAATAATATCTTTATCATACTTTGTGAAAACCATTACAGGCTCAACTATTGCTCTATCTATTGGTACTAATTTAATTCCTTCTGGCATTTTACTTCTCCCTATATAATAATAGTTGAAGTTTCCCAACTCCTAGCTGTTTCTAGATTATTGAGAGGATCAATACAAAATCTCCTGTAACCAGTTTTCTCATCAATTTTACAATGGCACCAGATTATTCCTCTTATTCCCAACTTAAATATCTTCTTCCTTTTATTTGAAAGCATATTTAAAGAAGTTACCTGATGAAGAAATATAACTCCATTTTTAAGTGAGATTATATCAAATGTATTAAAAATATCAACATGAGAAGCCATCTTTCTTCCTTTTGTGAAAATAACTTTGCTAAAAGGCCCATCGACAACATGGCCATCCTGTCTAAGAATATTTGCTACTTGCTTACACCATTCGAGTCCTATCTTTCTCTTATCCATGTCGAATTTCCCAAAAGATATATTTAGAATTTTTTATTCCAACAGGATACTTGTAGGCTGAAAATTCTATAATAAAACTTTCAAAGGGAAAATCAAGAAACTCACTGGGCTGATGACCCATAAAATTAGATTTATTCACTTCCATTAATAGAAAATGATCAAATGAAGTTTCAACTCTTTTTATTAAACTAGGAATAATATCAGTTTCTAAACTTCTAACTGTTCCCGGACCTTCAGAATATTCAATCGTCACCATTTTGTTTACTTTATCAATCAGGAGATTTCCTTTCATTTCAGCTTCTGAAGGGTCAATTGCTTCAAACACTAGCAATTCAAACTTCTTTCTGATTGTCGTTGAAAGTTTCTGAAGAATGGATTTATTTAAAACTATATTAGGAAAGTGGGGACAGTTAGTTTGTTTTGGATTCCTTCCTTGAGTCCGGATTGAAAATTTCTTTTTCATATTATCTTTTTGGAAAACAGCAAGACCCTTAATTGAGTCAATTTTTATTATGAACATAGGAGTGTTAAACCCCCGCTTATTTAGATATAGGATTCTCTCCAGTTTTGGCTGGTTAAAGAAGTTAATCTCTCTGGGATTCATAAGTTCCTCTCTCTATTATTAAAAAGGTTGTCTTAAAATAGTTTCAATTATAACATTTTTCTTAGAACCATAGTATTTTATTTTTACCAATTCATAAGGATTAATTAATGGAGCTATCCCTATCTCTTTAAATACATAAGTTATGATTGAGGGCCAATGGGAATATGTAATTTTATCTCCCACTATAAGATCAAACCTAGAAGCTGATGAAACAGCAAATATCCTCATTAATACATTAAATGTTAATTTATCATAAGTATCTTCTCTCACAAATTCAATAATTCCAGGTGGAAGATTAAGAGGATCTAAATCATCTAGACTCAACGGGAATTCCCTATCTGGCATAGGAAAAGTTGCCCTCTGTGTTTTAAAAGCCTCTCTTGTTTCTTTTATTTTATCAGACATAATTTTCCCTCCTAGTATTGAGTTAGTTGCCTCCACTTATTCACTTCTGATTTCTTAAAATAAAGCTGGAAAAATTCCTCAGATGATATTCCTAAACAAATACATAATTCAATTAGAAAATGCACTGAATCTGAAATCTCCTCTTTTAAGTGGTCGTGATCTACTAAGACTTCACTCTGTTTCCAGGGTTTATTACGCAAACACTCGGAAGCTTCAACCAATTCGGTTATTATTCTAAAAAACATATCCTTTAAAAAATACTGCGTCCTGCATTCATTAATATCCAAAGGCATCACTGGGACATAGATCCCTTTCATCCTTTCAATACAATCATACTTCTCCTTCAACTTCTTCTGGACAGCAAAGATCACATCCAGCTTATCCTCTCCATCTACTTTTATTATTTTCTTAATGTCAGTAATGTTCATTATTTTCCCTCCTTCTGGGTCATTCGTCTCTGAATAACAATCTTCACAAAGTAAATCTTCTGGAGTTCCACAAACTGTTTCATCGTAGTCAACTTTTATTCCACATCTCTTACAAATATAATAAGACATCTTCCCCTCTTCTAAGACTAACTAGGTTTAATTTTTCTTGAATAACAAAAGGGACATCTTGGTCTCAACGTTGTTGCTCTAATTTTCCAGCAATAACCACATTTCCTACAATAGTATTTCAATCTCTTCCTCCTTCTTCATCAAATCCTTTGCTCCTCCAGTTAAATAATCTTTCCAATCAATTGGAAGTTCTTTTAATAATTGCTCAGCTACCTGCCCTCGAAATGTTTCTTTAGCATATATAATTGCTGCTGTTGCTGTTCGATGATCTTCCATTCTTTTCCCAACAAATATCATTAAATCATCTGAGATAGTTGAAAGAATTTTAGCAGCTTCAATAATAGATTTCCTCTCTTCATCTTTGAAATCTTTATTTAACTTCCGATATGAATTTTCATTAAAAATATAATACCCAATAGTCATCTTTAGCTCCTTTTTTCATACTTGAGAACATAACCATGCATTTTAGCAATATGCTGCAACTTATGTAGTGTCGTGTTAGAAAATGTTCCTTCATGCCAATCACCCATTGAAAAATGACCTAATAGATGATTAATGAGTTGGCAGTCTGGAACTGTATATCCAATAAAGATCTTGTCACATTGATTTAAGTTTGTATAGTAAATAATCTTTTCATTCATTTAAGTTCCTCTATTATTTTATTTATTTCCTCCAATGAAATATTAAATTTCATTGAGGTAAGTTCCTTTGCCTTTCTAATAAGAAGCATAGTTTTCAGCTCGTGGGCTGTCTTCAACAATTGTAATTTTGCATCCTCCAGATCTGACTTAGAAGCACTGAAAAACTTATCTAATCGCTTTAGGTTTTCAAAATCAAAGTCATCATTTTCAATCTTTTCAGAACGATTATAAGAAGTTTTAAATCCCTTGTAAATATCCCCTTTGCATTTAGTTTTATACTGGCACCAGTGGCATTTATCTGACTCAGGAAGAAACTCTGGATAAATCCACCACCCCTTGTCCTGAAAAGACATGATATACTTAATTCTTCTTTCACACCAGGAAAGAACCCCTTCATTAAAATCTATCTGGAAACTCTTAATATCATCCTTAGTCTTTGAGTTCCCTATAGTATAAAAAATCTTTTTAGAATTTGTAAGAAGCATTTCCCCATGAACCTGAATAAAGTACTCTCTAGATAAATCCTGGGGCCCCTTAATGTTCTCAAATCTAAAAGGATTTAGTGATTTAATCTCTAAGGGGATCCATTCATCTTCAAATTCAATAAGGCCATCTGGAGTAGATGAAACAATAACATCACCTATACTCTCAGGCTCTACTATTCTTCTGTAGTAAGTTTTCTGATTTGGAGTAGAATACTTCACATTATATTTTTTCTTAAGTTTCTTTACAATTCTACCCTCATCCCCAAGCCTCTCAGCCCACATTTTTTTAGTCTTTTCAGGGGCTTCATCCGGCTTCACACCTACTACACTATACTGTACTGCGCGATGGCACCTCCCTAATTGGCTAATTCTGAAATTAAGGTAACCCTTTTTGAAGATGAGATCATTCACCTTTTCTCGAGTAATAAGTTCTCCTAGTTCCATTTCAGTTCCTCTATCCCTTATTTTTTAGGGGAGGCGGGCAGGATTGGTCTCTTCCCCCGACTCAAGCATTACCGTCTAATATAAGAAGCGCCTTAGTCCTGTTTTTTCCCCTCAGCTTTCGCCACCACCTCCACCTAATTAACAATCCCTAAAGCTTCTTCCCACGCTAAAGGATCATCCTCTTCTTCAATATCTTCAATATCTGGAAAACTATTTCTTATGTTTTCCATGTTTCTTTTCCTTGTCATCCTCTTCTTCCTCCTCTTCCTTGTCGTCATCTTCCTCTTCCTCTTTATCATTGTCATCCTCTTCTTCCTCCTCATCCCTTCTCTTCTTTTTATGTTTATCCTCCTCCTCATCTTCTTCAGATTTCCCTGAGATAAGCTTCTTTAATTCCTTAACCTTTTTCTCGAGGAAATCTTTATCAACCTCTTTTACGATTTCTTCTTCAAGGTTATGGATTTCATCTTCCCAGCCATCATAGTCTAATATAGTGGACTTAGCTCTCACCCGAATATCATAGGAAGTATTAGTAAACGTAGTCCCCTCCCGAGTAATAATGATATCTCTTCCTTCTTCAGGATCAGTGATATCTCCATAATCTTCATCTTCCAAATACCCTTTTAGAGTTCTCATCATCTTGTTACTAAATCCATAAACTTTAATCCCTTCAGAAACTCTATTTCGATCCAGAATATTTACATAATATTTAGTCACAGGTCTTATCTTTGCAGTTAACTGTTGCTTTTTCTCACTTCCACTTTTAGCAAGTTCCTCATGGTAGTCACAGATGGGACAGCTCTTTTTTCCAAACATAAATAAGCAAGGATAAGCCATTTCCCTTGCTCCACCTGCTCTTTTAAATCCATAATGGAGAATGGCTTTAAAAAAGAATACAGCTTTCCAGGGGACAATCCTATAAACATTTTTCCCCTCTTTAGGAATAGCAAATAGTCCTTTCCCCACTTCATCTAAAGCTTCTCTCGATTTTTCTAAATCCGTCTTTGGTTTCCTACTACCTTTTTCTTTGTCCTTAGCCATTTTAGAGTCCTCCTTTTAGTTTATTTCTTTTACTTCAAGCCAGTTGGGGCCTATACTAAGTTTAGCCCTCAATGGCACCTTAAGCTTAACTCCATATTCTTCCAGCCCAGGATTTTCCATCCTTTTCTTTACTATTTTTATTACGTCCTTCTCTTCCTCTGGATAACCACAAACTCCTATCTCGTCATGGACATTTTCGAAAATTCTAGATCTAGCCCCCTCTTTAATTAAGTCTCTAAATATTTTAAACATAGCAACCTTAACTATATCAACAGCCCCTCCTTGATTAGGAAAGTTCACCCCCTGTCGGATTAAACTTCTTCCAATTGCAGTTTCATTAGTAGCCCCAGGAAGTCTTCTTACCCGCCCAAACATATTCACAATCTGCTGATTAGTAATTATCTCAGATTCTGATGAACTCTGCCAATCTTCAGTCCCTGGAAAAGCTTTATAAAAATTCTGAATATACTTAGCAGCTTTCTCCTTACTACAGCCTAGTCTTAAAGCCAAACCATAAGCACTAATCAAATATATAATACCAAAAGTTACTTTTTTAGCGTTCTTTCTCTCATCCTTAGTAACTTTATCCGGGGGCTTCTCTAAAACTTCAGCAGCGATTGCTCTATGAATATCTCCCTTCTTTAAGTATTCTATTAAAGCTTTATCTCCACTTTCATGGGCTAAAGTTCTTACTTCGATCTGTTCATAATCTCCAGTTAATATAAATCCTTTTGGATCCACAGGAACAAACAACCTTCTAGGATTTATCTCTCTTGGAAGATCTTCTCTATCTCGAGGGATAGTTTGTAGTGGAGGATCTTTACAAGAAAGCCTACCAGTTACAGTACCCTCTTCATCACCAGATTCAGCACCGATCGCTTTAACCTGATTGAATACTGGATGAACCATATCTTCAGAATCCAGAAACTTAGATAAATTATCCAGAAACTTACTTTTAATCCCAAATAATTTTTTGTATTCAATAACGGCATCAACGGCCCCCTTTCTTTTTCCCTCAAGCTCCCCTGATAACTTTAAGAGAATTTCTTTCCCCCAAGATTGGACTCCTTTCCCTGTATTTTCTGGGCTTCTTATTTTCATAAAATTAAAATATTCTGTAAGCTGCTTATTTGAACCAGGATTAGCAGGAATATTAGCTGCCATCTTCTTTATCTTCTTTGTCAATTCGAAATCTAAATCATTTAACTCTTTAGTATCAATTTTTATTCCATGAACTTCTGCTGAAATCAATACCTTCATCATATCCATATCTATCTTAAAAGGGATTTCAAGGTGTTCATTTGTAATTTTCTTTGAGAATACATTGTAGAGTCTCTTAGTAGCGTCTGCATCCTTTAAATTTCTAATTCTTAACTTTTTTATAGATTCAAAATCTTCTTCAGTCTTCCATCTTTCCATGGAAGTATTCATAGTCGCTAAATGTTCTAGATCTTTTTGAAGGTAGTTTTCATCGAGAACATTAGAGGCTATCATCGTACAGAAGAAATCATTATCTGGAAGATACTTTTCCCGGATATATCCTTCTTTCAAACAAATTTTTAAATCTGATTTTAAGTTATGTCCTATCTTCAAATAAGAAGAGTTTTCTAAAAAATTTCTTATTGAATTTTTATACCTTTCTGGAGACTCTACAAAATAAGCCTCTCTAGCTGCAGGGGAAAAAGCCATTGTTCTAACTACTCTAGTCGGAATATCCCACTCTAGGTCAATAGCAACTTTAGGAGGCCAATCAAATTGAGATTCAGTAGTTATGTCTTTGTATTTAACTGGCTTTCCATTTCCATTAACTACTCCCAGAATATAATTCTTCAAATCCTTTCTAATCACTTTAGTAAGAAACGGCCTTCTAAGAGCAGCTGCAGGATGATATGTAGAATAGACTTTAATCCCCTTATATTCAAACACTTTTCCTCTCATGGTTTCAATTTTAAAATCCTTATCTCCATAAAGCCCAAGTATTGCTGACTTACCCATAGCAATAATCTTTTTTGGCTTAACATACTTAATTTCTTTATCCAAAAAGTATCTACAGGCTTCAATCTCTTTTATTTTAGGAGTACGATTATCAGTTGGTCGGCAGCGAACAGCATTGGAAATAAATAAATTTTCTCTGTCTAACCCAATTGAGACTAAAATCTTATCTAAGAGCTTTCCTGCTTTTCCAGAGAAGGGTTTCCTTAAATCTTCCTCTCTCCAACCTGGAGCCTCTCCAATCAGCATGATTTCCGCAGGATAGAGTCCATCCCCCACTAAACAAGTTAGCTGAGCTTCTTTATATAAGCCACAACGAGTACAATCTTCATCTCTTATTATATCAAATAGCTTCTTCATGATTTATTACAGCTTCCTTCTTGTTAAAAAGTGTTTCAGCCCATTGTATATTTTGGTTGTACATCTCTTCTACTAACTTTTTTCTTAAACTTTGGGCAGATTCTACTACAACCCATTCATCATCCTTCCACTGTTTAATACAAGTATGCCATAAACCATCTAGTTCATCAAACCAGAAGCTTATTTCTAAATTTCCTATCATCTGTGATTTTTTGCTTAATCTAGTCATTTTATATTTCATCTACATACTGACTGACTTTTACTCCTCTTTCCCTTAGATATTCTAATCCTATTTTATCTCGATATTCCTCCAGATAGATTACTTCAGAAATCCCTGCTGAAAGGATAACCTGACAACATCTAAAACAGGGAGATAGTGTTGTATATAAAGTAGTCCCCTCTGTTGAAATTCCCTGTCTTGCTGCGAATAGAATAGCATTAATTTCTGCATGGACAGTTCTTATACAACCTTCTTCTGAGGATCGTATTAAGCATCCTATATCAATACAATGTGACTCTCTAGGGGGACTAGCTGCATACCCAATAGAAATAATTCGGTTATCTCTTACTAAAACCACTCCTACAGTTCCCCTAGGACAAGTTCCTCTTTCACTCCAGATTCTAGCTGTTTCCATTAAGCATTTTTCTCTGCTAGGTCTTTTCATTTTTCACTTCCTTTTATTCAAGATATTGAATAGTCTTCCTATATGTCTTTGCGTATTCAATCTCATTTCTAGTTGATTCTCCAATATAACCACCAACATTCAAAATTAAAATTTCATCAGCAAGATCAATTTTTCTTTTGTGGAGTTCATCAAGCCTCCGTTTTTGGAGTTTCCCATGAGGACTATTGGGATGAGCTAAAATTTTAGAATCAGGAGCACATATCCCAATTGATAAAACAATTTTACCTTGGAGAGTTAATTTTAGACCTACATCTCTGAATGTTTTCCAGAAACGAGTAGAACCACAGAGACAAATTATTTTAGGTTTTTTCATCCTCACCCTCCAGAAAACTTTTAGCAAGCCTTTTAGCTGCACAGTACTTGAATTTTCTCTTTCTATCAAGGACATTCTCTATTAAGTCCTGAGCCCACTTTCCTAACTTAGGTCTTACATCCTCATTAAACAATTTAGAACAGACTCGATAGAATGTTATGATATGAAAATACCTAGTGTAAACTTTAGTAAAATAAAATTCCACTTTAACTCCATTAATATCTAAAGATTCTAAGTAAGTTTGGAAGAAATCCCCCAACAGAATTAGATCAGCCAGGAATTTGGTAACCCCTTCTGTAACTCGATAATATATATTCACCTTTTTCAATTTTCCTCTCTCAAATCTAAAAGTAGCTCCAATCAAGCAGAAATCTCTCATATTGTTAAATCTTGATTTCTCCCGGTTCCCAAATCTGAAAAGAAGAACAAAAGTCTTTTTCTTAGCTTTAACTTCCTTAAGATTTCTATTAAACTTTTCAACTTCCTCTGGATTTATATAGATCTCAAGCCAATTTTTTCTCTTATTAATTCCTCCTTTTCTATATCCAATATCTGAGAGATCTAAATCAAAGTCGTTCCACCTACAAGTAGCCTGAATATCATACTTTTCAGTATTTTGTCCCTCATTATAGAGAAAATAACAGAGATTTTTCCACATTTCTAACGGGGTAGTTATCACTTCTGCTTGATCCTTTCCACAGTAAGGACAGAAAGATCCATTTCTATCTCCCTTTTTTATACCTTTAGGACCTGCCACCCATAGATCCCAACCTTCTTTTCCATTATATCCACAAGAGCAATAGCTCAAAGAATTCTTTCTATTCATTCAACCTCACAGACAACCGTCATTACACCGCCCATCCCTATTTCTTTAAAAACAGGATCCCACTGGTGGGTGAGATCCGCCACATATACTCCTTCAATATAAATTTTTAATCCTGAATACTTCTCTAAAGCCTCTATCACCTGATTCACATTAAATTCTACCTTCTTAGTTTCTTTAAATGGCATTAGAAGATCCTTCTTCTCTCATAGTCTTTAGCAAATGCGTGAAGACTTCCAATAAAGTGTGTGAAGTTATAAAAATCTATTTTCAAAAGATTAGCTATATACTGTCCTAATTTAATAGCTAACCAAACATCAATTGGAAAATGAGTATAGAAATCACATGACCTCATAGTATAAATAAGCATAAGAGAGTCCTTCCCAGAAATTTCTCTTCTAAGAAACTGATAATACATTGAACAAGGAATGCGAGCCTTGCCTCTTAAATTTTTAAGGTCTTTACAAGAATCATATATTGTTATAATACACTGTCTAGATCCTTTAGCTTCAGACAACTCATTAAAAATAGAACCAAGTTGCCAATACATTCTCTCTGAATATGTGTATGAAAACTTTCCTTCTTTCAAAAACTTTCTCCAATAGTCAGCTCTCCAAGCCCAAGAATTTCCGGGATTTAATCCTAACCCATAAAATCTATCCTCTAACTCAGCTTGTGAATAAAGCATAGCAGAAATACGATCTTCTTTATTTTCAAAGAAAAATCTAAATATATCTTGTAAATCATCAAATCGAGTAATCATATAGGAATATCCTGGAAGTTCTTTCGAATTATAATCAGGATTATTTCTTACAGCAATATCCTGGACCGTGGGCGCTTGATTTTCTATCCCCATTTCAAATAAATCTCTCTCTATCTCTTTCACTGCTTCTAGCACTGAAGAATATATCCTCATTTTGAACTCCTTTTATTTAGAGTTATTACTAACATAGTTTTATTCTCTAAAGCAGATTGAATTTTATAATCTTCAGGTTTTTCAAAAAAGAGATTAAACTGCTTCAGAAATCCTCCCCACATTGCTCTACAAACCTCCCTTCTCTCAGAAATCTTTAAACCCCCTCTTTTATCACAGGGGACTAATCCTATTTGATTGGTTTCAGGATCAAACAGAAATCCAATAAATTCTGATCTTTTAAGATACTTCAACCAAATATTAGTAGAAAACTGAATCTCTGATTTTGACATTCTAATTACATCAGTTGGAAGAATCTTTCTTTTTACTTCATATCTGATCCAAGACATCTTTATTCCTCCTTCTCTTTCTCTTTTTTCTTATATTCAATTTCTCTCATCAGCATCTTATCAAAGTCAGATTCAACTTTTCTTAAAGATCTCCCTGAAATATATCTACTAGAAGCGGCGACAAAAACTCTAGCAATCCCATCCTCCCTTTCTTGAAGATCCTGATTTATGGTAAGAACTAATGAACATGTCCCAGCTTTCCCTATCTTAGCTTCCTCAAGATCTTCGATTGTGGCTACCTTCTTACTAAGACTCTTAGCTGTAAGCTGAGATGCAGTCCAAACAGGTATCTTAAATTCCTTAGCAATTCTTCGTAACCCTTGAAATATAGAAGTTAGTTCAAACCTTTTCTCCTTATACTTCTTAGGGGGAGACATTAGATCTGCATAATCAACTATTACAAGATCAAAATGATCACTTTTAATATAGTTTCTTATCTCATATAAAGTTAATTCGGGACGATCCTCTATTATCAAAGATCCCCCCAAACTTTTTATTTTCTTAACTGCCCTAGCCGAATCCTCAAGATTTACTTCTTTATAAGGTTTTCCTAAAATTCTTCCATCTAATCTTAACGCGACCCAGTCTGCAGGAAGCTCCAATGTAAAATATAAGATTTTTCTTCCCTGAATAAGAGCCGAATAAGCTGTATTTATTAAAGCCCATGTCTTTCCCTTTTTAGGTGTCCCCGCCCATAACCCTACCTCCCCTGGATAAAGAAAAATTCCTTTAAGTGGAGATTCAACCGCTCCAGGAGAGTCCTTAACCTTTGAACGGGATATATTTTCAAAAAAGTCATACCCTTTTGTTTCTCCAAATGACTCTCTAATCTTTTTAGTTGTATCTAAAGCCTCCTCCACTGGATCCAAAGGCATAATACCTTTTTTTCCAAGATAAGGCATAAACTTTTCTAAAGCATCTTTCCATAAATTCTTTTCGAGAAACTCTTTACAGATCCCAATTAGAACCCCTCTATTGGAAACTCTTGAATTTCTTATCCCTTTTAGAAAATCCTTAAATGATCTTAGGTCCCCTTTACTATATGAGGAGTCTGAGGAGAGATAGAGATGGATCTCTTTACATTTTAGTTTTCCATCTTCAGGACACCTCTCCATCAGCTCCTTTACTGAAGAGAAAATCACCTTCCCATTTTCGGAGAGTGTCTCTTCATTGATAAATGGAGCTAATTTATTATAAAATTCTTTCTCTCTGAGATAATTTAATATAGTAAGTTCCAGGTCCATCAAATGACCTTTCTTATCAATTTCTCAATCTCAGAATCATCCATCTCATCAATATCTTTTTTAGGAAGAAATATAGGAATTACAGTGGGACCTTTAATCTTCTTAACACAATGAATTATATCCCCTGGAACATCAGAATCTAAAGCTAATATCACTTTCTCAGAAAATGATTTAGTGATTGATTCACTTTGCTTATCTGAAATACTATGGCCTAGAATAGCTGCTGAAGGAATAAATCGAGAGGCCTTAACCATATCAAAAAAGCCCTCAACTATTATTCCCTCCTTTACTTGGCCCCTGAAACTTTTAAACAGGGGCTTATCCCCACAGGATAAATACTTACAGGGATTTTCAGATTCTAAGACCCACCTTCCCTGATAAAAGACTAGATCCAAATCCCCTTCATTAATACCCTTCTCATAATAGCAAAATATTAATCTACCAAAGAAAGAGTCGTTCAAGTCAATAGTAAATCCTATGTCATACTTAACCTCATCCACATCTATTATTCCTCTTTCCCTAGCATACTCCATAAAAATTGGGAAAAAATCTTTTTTAGATTCATGAAGAAAACAATAGTCTTTTGGAAGAGAAATATTAGAGGCACCTAAAGGTTTATTTCTATCAGTAACTCTTTTGTAGATGGATGAGTATATATAAAGGTTGGTATTTTTTGGAGAAGCATCACAGCGGAAACAATGATAAATTCCTTGATCAAGATTTACATATAAATGGCCTTTTGTATCTGGAGTTCCTCTCCTCTCCTTACAGAAGGGGCAGATATATCGGAGCTCTTTCCCATTGGCCCTTTTTCCAATTAGCTTTAAAGTTGAGAGATCAAGATATTTCATCTTTATCCTTCTTGATTTTAATTGGTTTTATTTCAACCCACCTAACGTTTTTAAGTGGAGGTCGTCTTTTATACCAGGGCATCAGGTTATATTCTTGCTTAAATCTTCTCATGGTAAATCACTCTTAAATAAAATCTGGTCTCTTGAAAACTTAAGATATATGATAAGATTATCCACCACCTTTAGAGCCATCTTATCACTCTTCAAGGGTTGGTTGAAAAATAGATAACCCATTTTTAACCTTTCAGCAAGGTCTTTAAAACTCCATTGTCCTTGTATTAAAGATAGTTTCTTGTTTGGCATGAGTATCCTCCTTTTCAAATTCCATTAGATTCGACAGGCACATTTTCAACCTGATTTTTCTTTTTCCTGCCACCTCTTGCACCATAATATCTCGCTAAATAGCAGGTAAGAATTTTCATAATATCCTCTGCCAATTCTTCTTCGTATTTCTTCTCTTTGGTTTCCATTATCTCTACTTCAATTTCAAGATTCGTAAAGATTGCGTCAAGATACTCATAACCAAATCGTGCAAGTCTGTCTTTGTATTCAATCAGCACTCGTTCAACCTTACCCTCAAAACACATCTTGATTAACTTGTGTATGCCGTTCCGCTTCTCGTTTATCCCGCTGGCAATCTCATCAATCAAAACATACTTATAACCTTTGGCTGCTGCGTGTTTTCTTAACCTGTCTTTCTGCCGTTCAAGATTCTCTTTCTGTTTGGCGGTAGAGCAACGGGCATAAATCACAGTCAACTTTTCTTGTTTCTCTTTCTCGACTCCCATGTAAGCGTCTAAATCTTCCTGACGAAAACGCCTATGCTCACCAGTAGTCTTGAAAGATTTTATCTTTCCGTTGTTGGCAAGCGTCTTGAGAGTGTTTATTGACACGCCGAGATAATCGCTTGCTTCTGTGATTTTATAGATTTTCATTTACTCGCTTCTCTGCAATTTTGAAATACTCGGAGTCTAACTCTATTCCGATAAAGTTCCGATTGAGATTCTTGCAAGCAACTCCAGCCGTTCCAGAACCCATACAATTATCAAGAACCGTTTCACCTTCGTTGGTATATGTGCGGATAAGATATTCAAATAGGGCTACTGGTTTTTGGGTGGGGTGGAGGCTATCTTTTCTTATTTTATCTTCAACTATTATTGTAGTTGGATTTTTATAATCGTATGTCTTTTTGAGTGCTACGAGGTTTTGGTTGTTAGTTGTTTCCCCTTTTGACATTCCACCACCTTTTATTGGTTTATCTCTTTTTATCATTTGAGGATTATAAATAGTTTTTCCATTACAAAATACTAATATATTCTCGTGTTGTCGCATTGGTTGAAATCTTGCATAAGACATTCCGCTTGGTATTTTTTTATCCCATATCCACTCATACTTAAACATCTTGATATTACTCATCACTAAAGCACTCGTAAAAGGTTGAGATGCTGTTAATACTATCGCCCCGTTGTCTTTTATTATTCGCTTATATTGCTTCCAAAGTGGCTCGAAAGGTATGATAGTGTCCCATTTACAGGCGGTTGTTCCGTAAGGTAAGTCACAAAGTATCATATCAATACTTTTATCATTAACATCTTTCATTTTTTCCAAGCAATCGCCTTGTATCAATTCAATCTTGGGCATCTTTCAACTCCTTAACTAATTTCTCGTTTGCATCCACAATCTTCTGCATATCCTCAACGGATATTTCTTTTTCCAAAGGTTCAAAGAAATAAACCTTCTCGTCCTCTGTCTGAAAATACTCTTTCGTTACCTTGATGACTTTCATATTTCACTCCTTTAATATACACTATTTTGGGTTAAAAAGCAAGTGATTTTAACCGATTTCTTTTGATTTTGTTGGATTTTCATAAGCAATTAGAACCTCCTCTACTTTTTCTCTAATTTTTCCATTTGGTTATTATATATGCCACTCGATTGACAACTTTTATAACTTCTTAATTTTATTAAATATTTTTGTTCATCCAATTCTTCTAATAAAAACAAGAAGTTGTAAACGACTGAAAAATTTTGCTTTACTTCTTAGGCAAAGGACCAAAAAGCCTAATAATATCATCTAGCCAAATTTGTTCCAAAAAAGAACAAAACTGACACTTTTTGTAAAAAATCACTTTTTGGTGTTCAAATCTTGTTAATAACCCTCTGGACCAAAACGGCAAAAAAGCTAATAATTTCGGACATTTAAGAAAAATCCACATTGAAATCTCCTTTTACACCAAAAAGGGCGAGCTTTAGGCATAGTATATAGTGGCTTCTAAAAAAGGAGGTAATAATATGACAAACCAGAAATTAATAAAAAAGGTATTGGAAAGGGAAAAGGCCGAAGGAAGGTCCTGGCCAAACAACCTTGGTGGAAGAGAAATAGATAAGATCTTCGGAAGGGAGCTAAATCCTGAAGAATGGCTAGACTTCAACTTAGGATATGAAGAAGTAGCTCCCAAAAAACTCCTTCATCCAGCACTGAGGAGGTAAACTTGAAACGAGTCAAATTCAACTCAGATAGGAATTGTAGCCATTGCCTCTTCTACCATGGGATAGATAAAGCTCTGGATGATTCTGTTATTTGTGGAACTTGTATTAAGGACCATAAAACCAACCTTATTAAATACCATGGCGTAACTTGTGAGGATTTCAAAGAGAATCCAAAGGATCCAGTTCCCCACTATAAGTTAACAGAGGAGGAGAAAGAGGCCAGAAGGCAAATCAGGGGATCCAGAAGACTAAAGGGAGATAGAACTAAGACTTCCATCAAGGCCTTCAGAAATCCGGAATATTATAAGCCTTTAAATATCAAAGCTCCCTTGATTAAATCAAAAAGAAAACAACAGAGGTTCCACCAGATTCTATCCGATAATAAAGAAGTTAAGAAATTAATGGACCAACTATTTGCTCTTCCTAAAAGATCCTCAAAAGAGGGAAGGAAGATCCGAAAGGAACTAAGAAAAATTGGATTCTACCTTAGCAAAGGAGGAGGTGACACCAGATGAAAAAACCCTACAAGAACAATGAATTTTCTCAGGCCAGGAAATGTGGTAGCTGTAAAAAACCCCTGAAGATGAACCTACTCCACAAGATACCTAAAGCAGAATTCTGCTACAGGTGTTTTTATCCTTTAGAGATGCTTAGGAGAGGAATCAGAGTAACATCAGCCGGAGCTTCCTTAGTTGGATATATCATAATAATAGCTGGAGTAACTGCAGCAATTATAATGATATATTCATTAGGAGTATCTCTTTTTGGAGGAGCAGTTAAATCTCTATTTGACTCAATAGCTAATATCGTTTTAATTCCATAAAAAGGAGATCATATACTAGTTATGAAAAATACCTTGCCTGATTTAGACAAAGAGAATCCTTTTTATTCTGATAAGGCTATTAAGTATTGGAAGGAACGAATGGAAGAAATAACTAAAGAGGGAGAATCAAGAAGAATAGAAAAAAATAGGGAGGAGCAAAATGTCCAGAAAAAATAAGCACAAGAAAGAGATTAAGGAGGCTAGGCAACTAACTGCAGAGGGGGGCTGGGTAGTAGGTAAAGATGAACATATTCAATGTATAGTCTGTGGAAAAATTATTAAACCAGGGAGGGTTTATCGTAGAATTCCTCCTGATGAGAAGGTCCCAGAATGGCGTTACTATCATGTTCCAGAATGCACTCCAGGAACTGAGGCCTGGAGACAATTCCATCCAAGTCATCTCGCCGAATTAATGATGGAACAAAAGGAGGTGAAACAGGAAAAACGCCTCAGACGGCGGATGAAGAGAATGGGCAAACCTCTAACAACAATGAAAGGAGAACTTATCATGACAAAGAAAGCTGGAAAGAAAGGTGAACACCTGAAGCCGATGGAGCCAGTTGTGATCCCTGAATCCATCATTAAGAAACAGACAAAGGAAGTCCAGAAGCTTCTGAAAGACCTGAATGCTCTGAAAGACCGCTCCTCAAAAGAGGGAGCCACCATTCGGAAGTCATTGAGAAAAGCCGGATTCAAGCTTTCCGACTACAGGGAGGGAAATGGAAAGAAAAAGGAAACTCCTCCCCCAAAGAAAGACAATAAGAAGAGCAAAAAGGAAAAGGCCGGGGTAGAGGATGCAGAGTAATTCCTCCTACCATATTTAAACAACCTAGAAGGAAGAGGGGGAGAATTTAAACCTCCCTTTCTTCCTTTTTTTATTTAAGATGAGAAAAGAGAATGGAAGAAGAAACAAAATGGAACTGGGATGTAAAAGGAATTCCAGTTATAAACTTCGACAGGAACTGCTCCCATTGTATTAACAGTAGGATTAAATCTTGTCCTAAAAAACAGAATGAGCTTTTAAAAGATTATGCTGGTATCTTCTGCAAATATTTCAAAGAGGATCCTAAAAATAAAGTTCCAATCTCCATTATCAATATGGAAGATTTATCTGGGTTTGAAATTTCATATATCTCAGAAATAATAATAGGAATATTTGCTTTCTCAGGAGAGGAAGAAAGTCATGACATCTACTATTTTTATAGAAGAGAGATGAGGACAGGGGGGGAAGTAGAAAGATTATTAAAGGAATTAGATCTACTTAAAGGGAAAGGATCCTCCTCAGAAGCTAGGGCTCTGAGAAGAGAATTAAGAGAACTTGGATTTCACTTAAAACCTAAAAAGGAGGTAACAGAAAATGATACTCTGCTATAATTGTTTTATTAAACTAGGAGGGGATCCTCTTTATTGGGATGGAATCCCATGTGATGATACTAAACAAGAAAAGTGTGAACAATGTGGGTTGGTAGGAATATATGTTAGATTTACTCCTATCAAGAAGAAGGACATAAAATTAAAGAACCAAAAACTTTAGGAAATAAAATTGAGTAGAAATTATTAAGCAGGATAGGTCCTCTAATTTTTTAATTTGGAGGACCTATTTTTATGTCCAGATATCTTCTTAAAATATGTAAACAATGAAGGTCCTTTAAAACTATACTTTTAAATAAGTGAAAACTACTTGAAGTGATAGATTGAGGTTAGACTCTGTTTAATATAGTATACCGAAGAGTTAACTCCCTCAAACCTAGGATTGAAAATACAAAAAATAAAATAAAAACCTCCTAGTTTTACACTCCTTTGGACCACTTCTTTGAAAAAACATCCCTTATATATAGATCTATAGGTATATTAAACCCATTGAGACCTATAGAAATAGATTAGCTACCTTTAGAATAGAATAACTTAGCTATCCTTATTATTTTTAGAAATATAATTAAGAAGATAATATTAATAAAAAATAAGATAGCTTAGCTAACTTTAGAATAGAAGTAGCTAAACTACTTTCAGTATAAAAATAAAACTCTTTTTTTATTTTTATCTCTTCTTCAAGAATGTAATTTAAAATTCTTCCAGTCAGTTTCTTCTTTAACTTCTCTTCCGAAGATTACCAATTCTTCCAGGAAATTTAATCAACCTTAATAATATTATTCTTGGATTTTTTTCAATAACATTTTATAAATTTATGATATACTATATTTTCGTAACCAGAAAAAGGGTAAGTTCTAGTAGTTTAAAGCCATCCAAAGAAAGAAAGGAGGAACTTTCATGGCAAAGCGAAAAGAAAGAGACCTTGGGTCCAGCCTCGGAAAGTTTGTTGAGGACAAGATTGAAGATGTCATTGATCAGAGACAATCTGAAGAGGAGATGTTAGATCAGGTTGGAAGAGAAGATACTGCTCTGAAGAAAATTATTTCTACCTTCCCCTCCTCAGAAGGTTACTATGGAAAACTTTACAAGATGCTTCCTTCAGGAAAGATGGAGATGAAGCACCATTTCATGGCTTTGGAAGAATTGAATGACCCAGAAATTGAGGTAGCTGAGTTAGCAAAGGAAAGAAGATGGGGATCAGGAGATTATAAGTTAAGAGTTTTCAAACAGGGAGAAGCAGGATGCCAGAAAGGCTTAACTATGAGAATTGATGTTCCCGTTGAAGATGCTTCAGGAAAAGAAATTTCTTCTAATTTTCCTCCACAACAAACCCTCGCTGAAAAATTAACTGAACTTTCTGGAGTTATCGCAACTGTAAAAGATATTCTTCCCAGAAGTGAACCTACTGACAACCGAAGGATGGGAGAAGTTCTAGCTGAAACTTTTAAATCAGGAGTTGATGCGGTAAAAGGAGCAGCTGCTGATAAGCAGGGAGGAAATGGAAGAAGTACAATTATTGAATTAGTTACTGTTATGAAGGAACTTGGACTTATAGGGAAGGAAGAGAAGAAAGTTAATGAAGTCGAACTTGTGGAAAAGATTCTTAAAAACTTGAAGGATATGGGAGCTCTGAAAACTACTGAACCAAGAGATACACTTTCAGATCTTATAAAACTTAGGGAGACAGGGCTTATCAAGTTAGCGGGAGAAGATAAAGAGGATCCTCTATCATCTCTCGAAAAGATAAAATCAATGATTGAGATTTTTACTCCTTTGATTAATCCTACTGGAGAAAAGGCTAGTTTCTGGAATACTCTAGCTCCTCATATCCCAAGATTCATTGAGAATTTGGCTTCTCCATTCAGAGATTATATTGAACTTAGGAAGATTGAATTACAACAGAGAATTGGAAAGCCACTTTCACCTCAGATTAGAAGACCAATGGTAGCTCCAGTTCCTCTACCTCCTCAAACTGAAGGTTCACCCCAGGAGGATATTCCTATCCAAGAGCAAAGACCAAACGTCCACCCAATTGTCGCTGAGATAATGGGAGCAGTTGCAAGTAATAATCAAATTTATTTCCCTAAACTTCAAGAGCTAATCATTCTTTTCATAGGCCCTCATGTTATTCCCGCCTTAGTTTCTGGAACAGTTTCAGTTGATACTTTTCTTTCTTTAGTTTCATCTTCAGCTTATGGGGATATTTTTAATATGCCTGAATCTAAAACCTACTTAGAAGTATTTATTGAGTGGGTTAAGAATCAGGCTCCTTCTCAGGAGGCAGTAGTAGCTGGAAATGGATTTGTTCCGGTTAAGTGTGAAAAATGTGGAGATGAACTTGATGTAGCTTTAGAAGATTGGAAGACGGATGATAAAATCTGTGATGAGTGTGGTGGAAATTTAAAAGAAATGATTCAAGTTCCACCTGCAGCTTAAAATAAAAATAGAGAGGACGGTGATTTTTACGGGAAATTACTTTAGAAGTCCAGAAATGCAAACGGGCAGTGGATTCAGATGTCAAAATTGTGGGAAGCTTCTAGCAGTAAAAGTTAAATCTCCCTGTGACATATCTCTGAAGTGTCCACGGTGCAAAGCTTTTATTTCATACAAGTTAAGAGAACCAGTGCCTTGGGTTAAGAGGGAAGAGAAGGCTGAGGAAGCTCCCGTAAAGGTATAAATAATATGCCAGTGAAAAGAAGCTCTTCTGAGCAATGGTTTTTGGAAACTATCTTTATACATGTTTTTCAAGAGATCCTCTTTACTACTTTTGATCCATGGGGTTATGGTCCCTATTCTAAGAATTCTGTAAGAGAGATAAGAAAATTGGCGGGATCTCTTGGAGTAAATCTACTTTCACCTAGAGATTATTATGAGAGGATGTCCACTTCTCCCCGTGAAGAAGATCGAAAACAGGCAGAAGTTCTTAAGGCAAAATATTTATGAACTGGACTATATCTAAACAAGTTAATCATCCAGTTAGGGTCGAATTTCTAGGTGTGGGAGAAGAAGTGACTCCTAACACGATGAACAAGATGAAGGATATTATCAACTCCTCCATCAAAGATTATTATGTCAGAAGGTGGGCCGAAAAAATAGTTGAAAATGCTGGAAAGGATGATTATATCAAAGTAGATTTTATTTATAACTTCCTTGTTAGTCATGTTAAATACCTCAAAGATCCCCACCACGTAGAACTCTTAAAAACTCCAAAAGTTAGTCTTCAGTTATTAGAGGTTGGAGAGACTCCTTCTCTTGATTGTGTTTCAGTTGATGAGGAGGTCATCTGTAGAGAGAAAGAAACTGGTTTTTATAAACTGCTTCCTCTTTCTTATTTGGAAGATAAGCCTCTTCAGTTTGATACGCTTTCATATGATTTTGAGAAGAAAAAATATTGTTTTGAAGAAATTTTTAACTGGGTAGATAAAGGGAGTCTAAATTCTTATAGAGTCAGATTTAATAATGGAAATGGAGCTTCTGTTATTCTTACTGGGACCCATCCACTATTTGCTTTAGATTCTGATAGATGTGTAAAATTGGTTATGGTTAAAGATCTTAGTAAGAATGATAGAGTACTTTCTATCCTGAAAGCCCCAGAATTAGCTCTTTTAAATAAGAATTTAGATCAGCTTTGGGTTGAAGGACATTATGTTGCAGAAGGATGTAATGGAAGAAGTATTGCTAATGATAATTTAAAGCTGAGAAATCTTTTAATCTCGAAATTGAAAAAGCTTAATTTACCCCACCACCCTTCATGTAGACTTAAACATGCTTACGTCCTTGTTTCTGGTCCTTTTAGAAATTACTTAAAGGATAATTTTGGGTCTACCTCTTATAAGAAGAAGTTTCCTCAAGAATATTTTTCTCTTCCCCAGAAAGAGATAGAAGTTTTTTCAGAAGGGTATACAAAAGGGGATGGGCATACAAGAGAGGATTTAAATTTTACTGAGTATACTACTAGAAGTAGATTTCTCGCAAAAGAACTCTTTTTTATGAATCTGATCTTGGGAAAATCTTCTAGATACAGGATACATCTTTCAGGGATTAAGAAAGGATTAACTAATCGGATTAGATTTCCAATAAAAGAATTTGATAGATACATGAAAAGTGGAAGGAGCTCTCTTTATGATTATCCTGGTTTAAAGACTGTATCTATTAAAAAGATTTCTGAAGAGGGTATGAAAAAAGTATGTAGTATGACTGTTTCTGGGTTTCATAACTTTTTTCTTTGGAATGGGGTAATGGTTAAGAATTGTGATTGTATGGCAGTCCTATCTCTATCTCTAATTAAATCTATTGGTATCCCAGTTGCCTTGAGAGCAACTTCGTATAAGCCAGATGGAAAATTTTCCCATGTTTATGGATTGGTCTTCATAAAATCACATGGGTGGGTTCCATTTGATCTTGTTAAATTTCAAGGATTAGGTTGGGAAGCTCCTAACATGACCAGAGTATTAGATATGGAGGTCTAAATGGCTAGAAGAACAATAAAACTGACAGAAGCAAGTTATCAGATAATATCATCTCTGTTAGATGAAGCTCTTGAGGACCTTGAAAAAGATGAACTAGAGAATACTGTTGGGTATGAGAGACTAGAGAAAGCTAAGGAAGAAATAGAGGGATATTAATAGGGGGTATAAAATGGACTGGGAAGAAGAGCTAGAAAAATTAGTTGATCTCTCATCTGAGGAGGTTAGTGGTAAACTAGGAATTTCAACTGAAGCAGCTGACCATATCCATGATGCAATTGCAGATTATTTGGATGGTGTAGATGAACCGGAAGAACCAGAAGAAGGGGGACCTGAAGAGGAAGGTTAATCTATGTATACAAAACCAAGAGGACTTGGATATCTAGGAGCAATCTTAACAAGTGGTAATGTACTGAAATCTGGTAGTCAGTATACTTTTACTTGGGCCCACGGAAGATTCTTTGAATATAATACTGAAGCCTGGGTGAAAGAGAATCTAAACTATCGGCTTCAGAATTTTGGAGAAGTCGTATCTGCTACTAGGCCCCTCTTTTCTGATCATTGGGTGATTGGGATAGTTCCCTCAATGGATGTAAGTGTATCAGATTGGATGAGTGCCTTTGATACTTCATGGAAGGACATGGGTTATGGAGGTGCTTCTCTTGTTCAGGTAGAAGGAGGAGCAGTTTCAACAGCTCCTGGAGGAGTCCAGCAGATACTTCCAGAAATGGGAACTATAGTTGGGACAACAGCTGCTTCAATCTTAAAACCGTTACTTCCTTATGTTTTAATAGTGGGAGTGGGTTATCTTTTGTTAGTAGGAGTTATTCCCAAGATGATTGCTAAGAAAACATGAAAGAGGAGGTATTATGCTGTCAGTAAATCGGGGGGGAATGTTAGGAGAAATAGAAGATATAGAGGCTAGAATCCAAGCAAGGATTGGAGAGTTTCTTGGTGGGAAAGCTAAATTACTTGAAATGCAGAGGTCTTCTATTTTGACTATCCAGAGTAAGGCGACTGAGCTGTTAGGATCTCAGATTCAGCTTGAGGATGCTCTTAGTAATACAATTACTCCCATGATAGAACGGGCGAAAGCGGGATCTTATTCTGTTTCTGATATTCTTCAAGGGGGAGCTTTTTATTATCAAATGGATTCTCAGATTAGTGATGTTGGTGACATTTGGAATCAATATAAAGGACTTGCTCCACAGGAGGTAGGGATTCTTTCAGGATGGACTATTCCAGTTTTGCTGGCGGCTGGAGTTTTCTTCTATGTATCTAGAAAGAAAAGGGGATGATTATAATGGCAAAGAGAGTAAGAGAAAGTAAGGCACAGTTTATTCATGAGCCACTTCAATCAAAAAGGAAGTTTGATCCTAGATCATTTAGGACTGTAGTGAGAGGAGCTCATCGAGTTACATTTGGATGCCCAAAAGGAAAATGGAGTCCCACTTTGGAAGAATGTAAAGTTCCCGTCCAGATTCAGAAAATTCTTCACCCTATGAAGGAAGCTATGTTATCGAATCCTTGTCCTCTTTCAAATCCAAAAAAGAAAAAGCCAAAAGAAAAAAAGTGGATACCTATTTATGGGCGAGGGATAAAGGGTAAAAAGTGGAAGCCAATTTATGGAAGAGGAAATCCTATTCCTACTGGGCTTAGGAGAAGGGAGTCATGGAAGACTGGAAGAAAATTGGTAACTAAGAAAAAATTTGATGAATTAGTGAAAGATACTCAATATAGATATCGTATTCCTGAGAAAGAAGCTAGAGGCTGGATTAGAGAAAGATATACAACTAGCTTAAGAGAGAAAATCTTTGAAGGTTGGGGAGACCCTAGAAAAATATCATCTTCTCGTAAAAGAGAGTTAGTTGAAAGATTTAAGGGAGCTTATCCAGGAATATATGCTAAATTTAAAGGAAGGACAAGATTAAATCCTAAAAGAAAACCTTTAATTGAAAGAGCTTCATATTATAAATGGTATGTGGGAGTTCTTAAAAGTGGTTTTAAGGGAAGAGTTTTTTACTCACTTAAAAAACCTTCTTTAGTAACTCATGGGCATCTTTATAAATTTGTAACAGGCCCTTTTGAAAGTAAATTTGAAGCTCAAAAATGGATCCGGTTTATGGGATGGGATGTAGTAAGATGAAAATTCTTCCTCTCAAAAAATGGAAAGTGGTATTTGCTGATGGCTCTTATGTGATTGTAGATGCCAGAACAAATTGGGAAGCTGTTAAGTTAGCAAAGCCTCTATCCCGGTTTACTACAGTTCATGCGGCTCCAGTTATAGGATGGAACCGAAGAATGATGAGAAAGAATATTGCTATTACCCCAGAAATGGTTAAGAGGCCTAGATGGACAACTTCTCATTTATTAGAAGGACTTTCTAGGTTAGATAGGGACTCGAGAGGAGCAAAAGAGATCAGGAGACAGCTTAGTAAAAGAGTGTCTTTTAAGGATGCCACTGTTGAGAAAATAATAATTTCATATTTAAAAGGAGAACCAACTAAGGAAGAATATGTTATTTGGATTGATGGTTGGATTGATAAGTTAGTTTCTAAAGAGAAGTTAGAGAGAATGATTAAAGTGCTTCTTTTAGGATTCAAAAGAACTTCTTCTCATGGTTTTAATAAGAACGTTGCTATTACTTCTGAAATGGTTAAAGAAGCAAAAGGGGAGGGATCTAAACTTTTAGAAAGGCTTTCCAAGATGGATCGGAATTCTAAAGAGGCAAGAAAGATTAGAAGACAGCTTAGGAAGTTGGGAGTTAATCTTTCAAAAGCTGTTTCAAAGGAACACTTAAGAAAGAAAGTTGCTGAGGGTGAAAGAAGGAGATATATTAAAAAATCTATTGAAACTCCTCTTATGACAAAACGAGAAAGGGGAAGGATTCTTCATCCTGTAAGAAAAATATCTACTAAGCTAGAAGAAAGAAAACATAACCAGGTTTTAGATACTGCTCAGGTTCTTACTCAAAAGGTTGGATATAAATCTAAGCCTGAATTAGTTAAGAGATTAATGGAAATATATCCCAGGCTTACTGAGGAAAGAGCTAGGGGGATTGCTTATAATGTTTTAATAAAAAAGAATCCACCTCCAGGAGCTATAGAAATTTACGGGAAAATTATTGCGATAGAGGCCCAAAAAGGTCTTAATTCAACTTTTCCAAAAGAAAATTTTAGGCACGAATTTAAACCAGGTTCTAAGATCTTTGGATTGCCTGATGGTTCAATTTTGATTAAAGGGAAAAAGAAGCTTTGGAAGAAGTTTAAATATTAAGGGAGGACTAAAATGGCAAAAGAGAAGATTAGCATAAAGGTTACAAAAGTAAAAGGTTTAATTTCATTTTTAAAACAATTTAGTCCTAATCTACCATGTGAAGGGGTGTTTGCGGATGAAATTTATTCTAAATTGACTGCTTCTCTTGGTTATGACCAGGATCTTGAATCAGAGGTGATCTATTTTGAAGTAGTTGGAGAGGCTTTAGCAACTTTATAATGAGAAAAGAAAAGATTTAAAATATTAGGTTTCAGGGGGGAGGTGGAAATTATGGCGATGGAATCATTTTTGATTAACCCTAACCCGTTGAGGTTAGGAAAAGGCAGAAGGCGAATTCGACGTAAACGAAAAGGTGGTCTTCCAGGTAGACTCTTATCTCGTATGATGAGGACTTATGGTCCTAGAAAAGGGATGAGTGAAGCTTGGAGGTCTTTTAGACGTGGAGTTCGAAAGAATGAACCTGAATATAATCCCCGGTCTGGTGTTAGAAGACGCCGACTAGGGAGAAATCCATTTGGAGAGGAGGTGATGATTGTGGGAGCAAATCCAAGACGAAGACGTTTAAAAAGAAGGATAAGGCTTGACAACAACCCCAGAAAGAAAAGGGTGCGTAGAAGTAGAGTTCGTGCTAGAAGGGTTGGATTGATTGGGAGACTCAGAAGGAGATTTAAGCTGAATGAGAATCCTAGAAGGTATCGAAAACGTCGGGTAAGCCGTGGAAGAGCCCTCATGCTGAGGGACAATCCTAGACGGTATAGAATTCGGCGTTATCGAAGCAATCCACGTAGAGGTAGAGCTCGGGCTGCTGCTCTTCCTGCTCTTTCTATTGCAAGACCGATGTCTATTCTAATGCCTGTGGCAGTTGGTACTGCGGCCTATTTGGCAACTGAGAAAGTTCCAGCTATGGTCGGAATGACTACTACTCTGCCTAGGCTTGGAGTGAAGGCAGCGGTTGGGGTTGGTGGTGGTATGCTGATTGGAAAGTTTTTGGGTAAGCAGAACGGTGCTGTTTGGTTGATTGGTTCTGGTATCAATCTTCTGAATGACATCCTCAATACCTATGTCTTTAAGACCACATTAGCTGGTTTTGGAGCATTCCCTTATTCCCGGTTTGCAGAAGCTGGTGGAGGGGGGGTAGGAGCTTATCCAGGAGAGGTTTCTGAAGGATACCCTACAAGTGAATCTTATCCAATGTAAGAGCTAAGCTCTTTTGTAGTAGAGGTCTTTGTACCCACCTATTTTTTCCGTAGTCCTTGAATTCATACCATAATGGAATCTATGTATTCTAAGATTGTAAAGAGATCTTTGAATTCAAAAAGAGATGCATCCTTGATGATCTAAGCAAAATATGAAAGGAGGTGAAACATTATGTCACCCCAATTTGGACAAGTAATTCCATCTGATCCATTGAAGGCTCAGCCGTATCGTACACAAAGGGCAGAGCTTCCCGAGGACCTTAAAATTTGCCAGGGGCCCTCGTTAAAAAACTCCGTGAACTCGGGGAAAGCTGTAATGCTAATCCCGAACCAAGTCCTTCTAAGAAGGAAAGGTGTAGAGGCCGTGTACGGGGCAGATTTTAGGTCTGAAGAGATGGCCCACTCTTTAGCGAATGAAAAGTTAAAGAAGATGGCTGGCAACCGTGAACCTAAAATACAGCGGTTGAAAAATCTTGTGAATTCGGTGGATCCTAAAATTCTTAGGAATGGGAATCATGGAAATACCGAGCCAAGCTCTACTCAAAGTAGAGAAGGTGTAGAGATTATTAAGGGAGAATTAAAGTTAGAGAATTCTCCAGTAAAGGTGGCGAGAAAACTTATTTTGGGAACTTCCTTAGGAGATGGGAATATTGAGTCTAGAAAACACTTTAAAAAGAAAGCAAGGCTCAGGTTTTCTCATTGTGAAGCTCAAGGGAGCTATTTTCTTTGGAAGTTAGATAAATTAAGGCCTTTACTTGGAGAATTTAGAGTAGCTAAAAGGGTTAAGAAAGGATTTTCTAATGGAATTAAGTGGTTTGCCTGTTCTAAGATTTCCAAATATCTATTTCATATTTGGAAAGATATTTACTCTTTAGAAACAGGAAGACCAAAAAAGAAGATCCGGATGAATGTCCTTAATCGGCTGACTTCTATTTCAATTGCAACTTGGTATATGGATGATGGTTGTTTAGTTAGAGTTAAAAGAAATGGGAGTTTTGAGGTGGGGGCAATTAGGTTAGCTACTAGTGGTTTTGAAGAATCTGGGATAAATCTTATACGTAAATTTTTCAAAAGTAAGTTTGGGATAGAGTTTAATAAGTTAAAAAGTAATTCTATCTCGGCTAAAGGGGAATCTGCTAGAAAGTTTCTATCTATAGTTTACTCGTATGTTAAAGAGGTTCCCTGTTTACAATATAAGATTAATCCAGAACTTAGATCTCCCTTATTTAGGACAAGAGACTCTAAAGAAGATTTGAGTCATGATATAATCCGTGCTTCAAGGAAACTTGAAGAGATGATTAGAAATAATCATCCGCCTAATTGATATTAGGTCATTAAAGTAACAGAAGGTGTACGACAGGTGTCATTTTGTAACAGGTACGACTCAGCTGGCGTTCTTTGCTCAGCAGAGGGGCTCGATAGCAACGTTGGTCACTTTTGGTGCTAGTGCTGCGAAGGTTAAGACTTATCGTGACACTAACATTGATAACGCTAACGTGGTTCCTACGAAGTTATTCAAATTTGTAGGAATGAGTATTGCCTTCTGCTCTGAGAATGAGGATCACCTTAACAATCCTCTTGATAGGAGCAAAATCCGAAATGGTGGTTATTTTACTTTCAGGATTGTAGATAAGGATATTCTTCATCTTCCGATGATCTCAATTCCTGAACTTAACCCCATTATTTTTGGTACAGCTCCCACTGGATGTGCTGTTGGGCTTTATCAGGGAATTTACAGATTCCCGGTGCCTATCACATTGAATCCGTATGAGAACTTCTCAGTGTCTCTTGATTTTGATACAGCGATCACTGTGACCTCTGCTCATGATATCTATGTGATATTGCACGCCTTCATGCGGCGCCCTACGTAATCTGTTAGTCCTCCATGTCCCTCCTTCCCGGTTACGGCCCCTCCGGTGCTTTGCTAAAAAAAGGGGCCATGCTATCTTACTTTAATTTTTAGGAGATTGTTATGAAACAGATGAAAAGAGAAGAGGTTATTAATAAGTTAGTTGAAGATTCCGCCCAGAATTATGTGGAGGATATTGGGGTTATTGCAGATCTGCTTAGATATGGACATGATGGGTTTGAAAATTATACTAATAAGCAACTTGAAAAAGAATGGGAAGATGCTTATTATAAGAAAATAAAAGTGGTTGGTGAGAAATAAAAAAAGAAAAAGGAGGAAAAGAAAATGTGGAAAGAACTTTTTGTTTTTGGGATGAACGTGACTTTACCAGGAGCAGCAGGAACTATTTTTACTCCCACTCAGATCAGAATTGATTCAGATGCTGATTTTGAATGGCAGAAAAATGCTTATGTTTCTACGGATCCTCGTATCAAACTCAGGTTTCGAGATGATTCAATGGGAAGGTATCTAACTAAAAATCCTGTTGATATCCGAGGTATCGCGGGTAATCTTATTGGGACTCCTTTCATTTGGGGGAGACCTTATGTTATCCTAGCAGGAACAACCTTTACAGTTGAAGCTTCTGATTTCTCTACTGCACCTAATACATTGAGATTTGCAATGCACGGTGCAAAGATGAGGCCAGGAAATTCTCCTTGGGATAGAAGATTTAGGGCTTTAATCCCCTTTGTCTATTCAACAGGGGCTGTTACAGTTCCAGCTAGTGCTTCTCTTCCAGTGAATATTGAAGTTGATATGGATGCCCACTTTCTCGTCCAGAAGATTACAGGGATTAGAACTGGGGCTTGCCTTATTGAATTTAAGGAAGCCTCGAGGGATCGAGACTGGCAGAATATTCCAGTTCATTTTGATAGTATGGTGGGAAATGGGCAGTTTCCGAATGTTGTTTTTTCTAATCGATTCATTTATCGGGGATCGGTTATTGTTGTCAATTTTACTGACCTATCTGCGGCTCCTAACCCAGTAGAGGTTATGATAACAGGAGTGAAACTATATGAATAATCAAAATAAAATTAGAGGTTTACCACCGGATCTTTGGCCAAGGAGAGTTGGAGCTGGTCTTCCTGTAAGAGAAGGGTATGTAGGATCAGAGGTTCCTATGCTTCCTCAGGGAAGAGTTCCTCCTCCATATTCTCTAAATGCTCTCTTTATAGGGAGAGGATTTAGTAGTCAGCAGGTGACTGTTGGAGTAACTCCTACTAGACTTATGGTTTCGGAATATGTTTGGCCATACGTAATTTTTAATCCTTCTAGAAATGTAGGTCTCACTATATCAGGAACTGTTTTTAATACAGTTGTTATTGGCCAGATAATAGCTGCTGGGAATACTCAGGCTACTCCAATAGGGGATGCAAATTATCTTAATGTGCATTTGTTCCTACAAGGAACTGTAACAGGGCCTGATATTTTTACAGTAATTATGCAGGTTAAAAGTCCAATTACAGGAACATGGACTGATGTCCAAGTTATTTGGGCTCTAACTGCAGGTGTCTATGTTCTTTATGCTAATGCTGCAATGATGGGGGTTGCCACTGATTTTGCAGTAAGGTGGACAATTGGTGGAGATACAGCTTTTAATGGGAGTGTTTCTTACACATTGAAAGAGGGGCTTCCTGGATCTCCTGGTGGATTAGCTAAAACAGTATACCTCGCTTCAAATCCTGGAGTTAGTCTTATATCTGGGTTCCCTATTCTTGAAGGTGGGAGACTTGATGTTTTGATTGGAGAGAACGTAGAACTTTGGGGAATAGCTGAAGTACCAGTTCCTATCAATATATTTAAATTATAATAGTCAACTTAGTATTTTAATTAGAGTATTCCAACTATGAAAAAGAAATTAATTATTTTTATAATTATTATGTTAATGCTCTTATTATTTATAGGGACAGGGGTTAGTTTAGTTCAGAAAGTGATCCTTGGAAGAGTTGCACAACCATATAATACATTCAAATTCCAAGTTGTTTACGCTGCTCCTGGAACCTTTACCCTACCAATTCTTGAGGGTGGAGCCGGATACGCCCATAACTTCACTGTGAACTGGGGAGATGGATCTTCAGACAGTACGATCACTTCTTTTGATGATCCAGATAGAATACATACCTACGCGGGAGCGGGAACCTATGACATTACGATGATTGGAACTTGCGAATGGTTTTGTTTTAATGACGCTGGGGATAAAACAAAGATCACAAAACTTCTTGGCTTCAGTGGGGATATGGGATTTAAGCAATTAAACTTTGAGGGTTGTTTAAATCTTAATACTATTATCCCATTAGGAATTAAGATATCTTTAACATCAGCAAGCTATATGTTTAAAGATGATCCTTTGATCACTTCAATCCCAAATGGGATGTATGATGGTTGTCCTAATCTTGTCCTTGTCAATCTCACATTTTATGGTTGTCCAGGTATTAAATCTATTCCAGTTGACATGTTTAGGTACAATCCCCTTATAACAAGTTTTATGCTTACATTTGCTGGTACAGGTATTACATCTATCCCTGCTAATATATTTAGGCACAATCCTCTTGTAACAAGTTTTAATTCTACATTTGCTGGTTGTATAGATATTGTATCCGAACTTGATGGAGATATTTTCTTGATTTGTCTTGTGGCTGTAGATTTTGGAGGTACTTTTAAGGGTTGCCTGAATATGACTGGACAGGGCCAAAAAATCATTGACAACACGGCATTACCAGGGCACTCAGTTCCGATAGTAACAGCAGACTGTTTTGACGGTTGTGTTGCATTATCAGATTATGCAACTTTACCGGCAGGATGGAAATAAGAAAAGTATTTATTAAGTGAGTAGATGAAAATAATAAATATTTTTATTTGTATGATTATTTTTATTTTAGCAATATTAACTTTTACAATTTTTAGTGAGATTATGTTGAAGAAAACACATGATATTAACAACATCAAGATTATTAAAGGAATCGTGGAGGTGAATAGATGAAAAAGAAAATTATGATAGGGTTATCCCTTGTATTGTTTGGAATTATTATAGTTATATTTTCTATTGGTCCTTTAAGATCACAAATTCAACAAATAGCAGGATTGGCTGTAGCTCAAAGTACAATTCAGTGGAATAATGTAAAAGATGGAGCAGTAGGAGATAATTTAACACAAGGGATATTAGTTAGTGGAGGATACTTTTTTGATGGAGTAAACTGGGATAGACCTTTAAAATCAACACATGGAGATAATTTAACAACTAGTTATGGATTAAATACAGCTTCATTTCTTTATGGATTTGATGCAGTAGGAGCAAATTGGGATAGAGTTCATATTGATCCCTCTGGATATCTTTATGTTACAGCAGTTCCATCTACTCAGACTTTAACTACTCTTCTAAATGCTGTGGCAGTCCCCACTACTGGGACAACCACTGATACAACCTTTCTTTTATCTAAACACACATGGGAGATAGTGGTAACAGGTGCTCCAGCTAATGAGACTACACTTCTTGAAGGTTCTATTAATGGAACAACATGGTATACTCTTGATACCTCAAATATAACTACTTCAGAGATGAGGCATGTAGTTAATAAACCAATTAGATATATAAGAGGAAATTGCACTGTACTTCCAGGAGGAACAGTAACAGTCCGGTATATGGGAGGAGGTAACTAATGTTAAAGAAACTTTTCAAATATTTATTATTAGCTATTCCTACACTTGTTCTTGCTGGATTAGTGTTTTCTCAGACACCTATTACTGGAGACTGGGAATTTATTTCAGATGGGGTTCATTACAATGCTGTCTACAGAAGAGGATTTTTAGGGATAGGGTTAGTTACTCCTCTTCATACAGTTGATATTGTTGGAGATTTAAGAGCAATAAAGACTGAAACTACTGCTGTAGCTGATGGAACTCGTTATTTTGAGCATACAGTTAATTCTTCTCAAGATCCTGCTGCTACAGCTGAAATCTCTTCTCTTTATGGGGCTTATAATTGGTCTGCTGGAACAAATGGGGTGTTTATTGTAAATGGGTTGGAAGGGGTTGTAAGGTCCCGTGCAAATGATGAAGCTGGAACTTTTCGGGGAGGGCTCTTTAGGACATATATAGATACTGATACTGATCCAAACGCTTCAATGCGTACGGCAATAGGGGCTGAGATGTCAGCTCGAGCGGCTCGTCTTGGTGGAACTGATGCAACAGCAGAGTCTGGGACAGCATTTGTAGGAGCTAGGATCTGGATGGCTCCATATTTTGCTGCGGGTTCATTAGGAAATATCAACAACTTTTGGGGGCTTTGGATTTATGGGGAGCATCCTATTCAACGGAATGCTGACTCAGCAATTAAAATAAGTACAGCGGGAGGTGGATTTACAGATGATATTATCTTTCAGAGTGGATCTAGAATTTATGATTCTATAGCGGGGATTCATTTTAGAGGAAATATAGCTGAAATAAATGGAGCTTTATATACATGGCCTGCAGTTAATGCAGTTGGAGATCTTCATAATGATGGGATTGGAAATTTAACATGGACTGGAGGTTTTGTTTCAGGTTCAGGAGTAGCGGGACAAGCAGCTTTTTGGGATGCTGCTACTAATATAACAGGAGATAACAATTTTTGGTGGGATAATGTTAATAAAAGGTTAGGGATAGGGACCAATGCTCCTGCTTTTTCTATTGATTTAGTCGGAAACATGAGAGGAGTCTATACAGAGGCAGCAGCTGCTGCTGATGGGACTCGTTATTTTCAATATACTGTTAATTCATCAAGTGATCCTGCTGCAACTGCTGAAGTAACCTCTCTCTATGGATCTTATAACTGGACAGCAGGAACTAATGGAATTTTTATTGCTAGTGGTGTAGAGGGAGTTGTTAGATCTAGAGCTAATGATGAGGCTGGAACATTCAGAGGAGGTTATTTTAGAACTTATATTGATACAGATACTAACCCTGCTGCTTCTATGAGAACAGCAGTAGGTGCTGAGGTTTCAGCCAGAGCATCCCGTTTGGGAGGTCCAGAAGTAACAGCGGAGCCAGGGACAGCCTTTATTGGTGAAAGAATTTGGATGGCTCCCTATTTTACTGATGCTTCTATTCCAAATATTAATAATTCTCATGCTCTTTGGATTGTAAATGAGACTCCAAATGGAGGAGCTTGGGGAAAATATATTGATCGAGCTATTACAATAGATGCTACAACTTATGGAAGTGGTTTTAATTATAACTTCTATTCAGATACTGGAAAATTTTATATGAATCTGAATGGAGCGAGTGCTGGGTCTGGACTTGTAAGTGGAGAACGGTCTACAGCATCTGGTGATGACTGGATGTATGTTCGTGCATCTGATTATAGAACTCTTACTTCAGGACAGGTTTACAATGGAGCTTTCTTCCGATATGATGTGAGGGCAACTATCCCTGGTGCTCCACAATGTGAAGTAAGAGGTTTAGAAGCAGTAGGTTCAACTTATGTAGCAGATGGAAATCTTCTTTCACTTTTTGGTGCTGTGCTCAGGACTTTTATCCAGCCTGGAGTTACTGCCTCAGCTAAAACAAGTATAGGGGCTGAAATCTCAGCAAGGGCTTCATTTAATGGAGGTGCTGAATGTGAAGCTCTTCCTGGTACAGCTTTTGTAGGAGCTCGTATTTATATGGCTCCATACTTTACTGCTGCTACATTAGATAATATCAATAATTTCTGGGGATTATGGATTTATGGTGAACATGCTACCAGACGAAATGCTGATGCTGCTATTAAAATTAGTACTGCTGGAGGAGGATTTACAAATGATATTAATTTCCAGAATGGGTCGACCCTTATTGATCTTTTAGGAGGACTTAAAGTTGTAAGTAATACTGGAGGAACAAATCCAGCATTTTATATTAATCAACTAACTTTAGGAAATGAAATTTTTAGACTTGAATCTGTTTCTACGGGAGATGACCCAAATTATCAAGTATTCCAGAATAGAGTAACTACAACAGATGCAACCCAAACAGTATTGAATACAATTACTCTTTCTGCTGATAGCAGTTATCAACTTAAAGCTTTTGTTACAGCACGAAGAACGGGGGGTACAGCAGGTACTAATGGAGATAGTGCTGCTTATGAACTTAATGGTGGTTTTAAGAAGGTAGGTGCTGGAGTAGCCACACAGGTGGGGTCAACTGTGAAAAATTCTCATGAAGATCAACTTGCATGGGATGCTGATTTCACAGTGAGTGGAAACGATGTCAGAATTAGCATAACTGGGGCAGTTAATAATAATATTACTTGGCATATCACGGTTATGGTGATGAATTTGAGTTCTTAGGAGGAAATATGAAAATACTAAGAGTCATTTTATTTTCTTTTGCCCTCTTTGCAATAGCTACTTTTTTATATGGGCAGGCTTCTGTAGTTTCTACTGGGCCAGGAGGATTTGAAAGTTATAATATTACTGGAGCTAATTATGAACGAGCCTTCATGAAATGGGATTCTAATGTTTTTAAGATTGGGACTGAAAAAAGTGGGAGTGGAACTTTAAGAAATTTATCAATTGAAGCTCCAACTATAGTTTTAGGATCGAGCAATGTAACAATGACAGGTTCCATCGCTGATACGACTAATAGAGTTACAAAGGGGTGGTTTACTAATCTCGAAGTTACGAATAGCCCGACTGTAAATGGGACTGCTATTAGTGCTATTTATGCTCCCATTGCTTCTCCTACTTTTACTGGGATAGTTACTACTCCAATTATGATATTTAATCAGCAAGTAGCACCAGCAGCAGCTGCAGATGTAGCTAAAGTATGGGCACAGGATTATGCAGCGGGAGATACAAGACTTTATTTTCAATCTGAAGCTGGGAATCCAATTATTTTAGGTAAGAATGAAATCCAATTCTATAATACGGCGGATATAACCACAAATTATGAAAGACTTGCTATTAGATGGGAAAGTAATAGTGTTCTTATTACCCCTGAAAAAGGTGGTGAGGGGACAGGAAGATATTTATACCTATACACGGGTCCTTCACAACGAATATTTGGGGGGTCAGGGGAAATAATTCTTGAACCCTCTGCAACTAGTGCCTATATAATGGATACTACTAAATTCTATTCTTACTTTCAGGGTAGAGATTTAGGTGGAAGTGGATTTGGATGGAATGATTTATATGTAAATCGTGGAGCAAATGCTCAACAGTTAGCGGTACAAAGTATTACTGAACTCACTACGATAGCAGCAGCAATTTATACTGATACCACCATTCAGATTCCTGCTAATTCAATCGTTGTAGGTGTAAGTGGGAGGGTTACGGTTCAACCTGGAGGAACGACTACAGTTGACTGTGGAGTGTCAGGTTTTACAGCCAGATATGCCGATGATATTTCTACAGTTGCAGGTCAAACATGGACAGGAATAATTGATGGAACAAGAGCATATACTACAGCAGTTTCAGTTAGACTTACTCCAGATACAACTCCAAGTGATACAGCGGGGAGGGTTAGAGTTACTATTCATTACATTACTATTACACCACCTACTTCATAAAGGAGAAGAAGATGAGAGAGCTAAGAAAAAATAAATTAGTAACTCTATCAATTATTGCCTTGTTAAGTCTGATCTTGTTGTTTTTTAATGAATCAAGAACAGTATCAGATGAAAAGAAGTTAGTGGATTATCCCCAACTAATTATAATAGGGGGATTGACTCCTACTTCTGGAAACATTATAAGAGGAAATGGAACAAATTGGACATCTTCAAATACTCTTGGAAATATGGTTGTTGCTACTGTAGGTGGCACGTCTATCCAAGCTGCTATTAATTATGCAGTAACACAGACACCTTCAGCGACTAATTTATGGACAGTAGTGATAATGCCAGGAGTTTATACTGAAGCAATCACTATGTCCCCCTATGTTAATCTTATGGGTGTTGGGACAAGGGGTAGCGTTGTTATTTTCCAAAATGCAGCCGATGTAATTACTCTCGCTAACCATGTAGAAGTCCAGAATCTTACTGTAAGGACAGGAACAACTGGTGATATACATACTTTCGTTGATGGTGGAGTAGCTTGCACAGCTAAGATTTCAGATGTGGACCTTGAATCTATCTATACTGGAGCTGGAGGTTGGGGAGGGCTCTATATTACAGGAGCTGGAGATTATACTCTTGACAGAATTTATATTCGTAATACTGCAACTGCAGGAGGAACAGGAGACCAAGGGTTTGTTCTAATTAATGGTGTCGCGGCAACGGCTAGAATTACAAATTGTAATATTTACATGGAGGGAGCACCAGGAGGTACTTCATCTAAAAGTATTCTTGGAATAATTGCTCCAGCTGCTGCTACAATAATTAGTAGTGGAAATAGATATGATGGTGATGCTTTTTGTAATACATTTTATGCAGAGAGTGGCACGATTATTAGCACTAATGATTCTATTCTTACACAATATGGGGACCAGATAGATCCCTCTGCTTCAGTAACAGCTGGAAATCAAAAATTTATAAATACAGTTGCTAATGGATTAGTGGCAACAATTATGACTAATTTAGGGCCTACAGGAGCTCAAACAACTATTCAAGGCTGGATTCAAATAAAAGATTTAGGGGGAACTACAAGATATATACCTTATTGGTAAAAGGAGTTTATGGTGCCACCACCAGATGTAAGTGGAATAAAAGTAGCTGATGGATCACAACTGAAATATGGGTCAGTTACAGATGGCCAAGTTTTAAAGCGTGTAGGAGATACAATTATTGGTATAGGAGCAGAGCCAATTCCTCCTCCTATATCACCAGCGTTATTTTCTGAAGATTTTGAAACTGAGTGGATTCTTATTGATACATTTACACAAATATTTTTGGAAAATTTTGAATCTGGTTGGTTTATTAGTAACTCATTTAATTCTTTATTCATAGAAAATTTTGAAGGAGTGTGGTAAAAATGGCAAAAACAGATTGGTATATAACGGGGGCAGGTGGACAGGCAGTTATTGAACAAGGAGGCTCAAAACGGTGCCAACTATCCGGTTCCAAATTAATGTTATGGAATGGAAGAAATAATTTAGTCAACTCTGAAGTAATTGCTTTAATTTTAATGGCAGTGGATACAAATTCCCGTGGGGGATTAGTTTTACGTTCTGATTTGTCTGCTAATAACTGTTACCGCCTAAGAGTTTTTGGGCCAAGAACTTATTATGTTCAAAAAGTTGTTGGAGGAGTAGTAACAACTCTTTCTACAATACCTTCTTTGCAGCCATATAATATCTTTGTTAAGACTCGTTTTAGAGTAGATGGGTATCAATTATCTGTTGAAGAATATATTTCAGGAGCTTGGGTTTTAGTTACTGTTATAGTAGACACAGAACAATCTATCCTTTTAGGATATGCAGGTCTTTATGGAGAATCAGTGAATACTAGTTATTCTTTATTATTTGATGATGTTCAAGTTTCTGAGGGGATTTAATATGAAAAATGTATACTGTGAATTACATAACAATTTGATTATTATTCTTGGACCAGGAGAAGAAGGAGTTTTCTCTGATAAGATGGAGGCAACTGTAGTGGCGTATGATTCTAAAAAGAAGCCTTATCTTAAAAGATTTGTTATTGGAAATTGTGATGATGACTGTCCTACAGTAAAGGAAATATTTAAAGTTTGATATAAAGGAGGTGATAAAAGATGAAGCTAAGTGACCTAAAGATTGTCCATGTGATTTTAGTGATCGTGACTCTGCTATGGATCTATTTATTTATTGACTGGCAGATCACAAAGTATCAGCTTAATTTTGCAATGTGGCAGAAGGATATGATAGGGGCAGTTAACAATTTAAATGAGAGGCTGAGAGGTGCTGAAGGAGCAAGAGGAATTCCTTCTCCCCCTCCACAGGTTCCTCCCCCGGCTCCAGTTCCTAAGAAAGGGCCATAAAGTGGTAAGACAAATTGAACCTTTAGAATATTATATAAGAGATGAAGAAAAAGCTGTGGAAGAGTATGCTCAATTAGCTGAGGCCCTATCTGATCATGGAAGAAAAGATTTAGCTCACGTAGTTTTTAATATTATGGTGCAAGAAGATCAGCATAGAGCAAAGTTAGAGCAAATTCAAGAAGCTCTTTTAGGAAGAAGAAGAATAAAGTAAAGGGGGTGATATCAATGAGTCCTAAAGTAATCAACATTATTACAAACGTGATCGGTGCTTTGTTATTCCTTCTGGAACCGATAAGAGCGTATTTTGCCTCGCAACCCTTTAACTGGGTGACTTTTGCTGTGTGCATTGGTGGAGCAATCATTGCATACTTCACAAGTAAGAGTAGTACATTTACGCAGCCAACGAAGTGAGGATTCTATGGACACAGAATCTATTGGAAAGTTACTAGGGGGAGTATTGTCTAGTGGAGTTACTGGAAATATCTCTGCAGCTATTGCTGAAGGGTTAAAGTTGGCAAATCATCTTATGGAGCCAGATCCTGCTAAGCGAGCTAAAGCTAGACGAGACTATTACCTTAAGCTGATCAGTTATATTAAAGAGGTTCAAAATGCGAATCAGGATGATGTTTCTAATCTTGTTATTGAGTTTACTAAGCTTCTGGATGAGTAGTTGTGTAACTCCACAGAAGATAGATACTCCCCCAATTTCCAAATGTCCACCTGAAGGGTATTTTTTAATAAAGAAAGATACTCTGATTGATTTAATGAATTCATGTGGTAGAACTAAAAGTGAATTGAATGAATGTCTTGAAAGGGAAAGGGCCACTGGAAAATAATGTTTTCTCAAGACTCAATACCAGAAATTAAAATTCCACAGAGTCAAGATGACCCAGATACAAAATTTTTACTCTTAGGTCTTTTAAGTGGAACTATTGTTAGTATTGTTTTTTATTATATATTTAAAAGGGGGTAGTTTAAATTTTACTTTAAGGAGCTTTCTAAATGGCCTTTGTAGAGAAACTCCCTATGGATGTTGGAGAATCTAAAAACATTCATCCAGGAATGCTCCCTTCACCTTCACATAATCTAGGGGCTATTGATGTAGTTGCTACTTCAATAAAAGGGACTCAGTATTTATCCTCAGCAGTAGGAGCAGCAGGGATAACAACAATGGCAGCTACTGCTGGAATTGGAGTAGTACTTGCAATTGCTGCTGTAGCTTGGACTATGATTAGAAATCATCAAGCAGAAGTTAAAGCTCATAGACATGCAAGAGAAGCAAGATGGCAAGCCTTTTATGAAACAGGGATAGCTCTAATTAATGAGGTCTACGGCTCTACTAAAAACTTTGATTGGAGTTATGCTCATAATCCTGATGAGGGATTTGGACAGTATTATGGATTAGGAGCACAGTTTTATTTTTGGAGAGGAGGAACACCCCGAGATCCAAATATGAGTGATGAAGATTTTAGAGCTCAACTCCTCTCAACTATTAAAGGATATGGATTAGATCCTACTAGGATTATGGGATATGAAAATGTAGCTTTAAATGAGGAGCTTAATCCACAAACTGATTTTGTGGCTAAACCTGAAAAAATATTAACAACTAAAGAAATTTTATTAGGGGTAGGTTATACTAATGATGATATTGGAAAGGCTACGTATGAAGAACCTTTTGATTGGCTTTATGGCTTTTTCTTAATAGATTTACCAAATATTAAAACAGAGCAAGAGGCAAAGATTCTTATGGATGAAGTTGATATCTCTCTAAAAACAGCAGGACTTGATTCAGCTAAATTTTTTAAGGCTGCAAATCCTTCTTCTATTCCAGATCCTACTGGAGCTCAAGCAACAGTGTCCCAGCAGCCTGTTATTATTCCAATTTCTAGTACGACTCCTACTGTTCCTGAGATCCCTTCCCCAACAGGTGTTATTCCAGTGTCAACTACTATTCCTGTTTCTGAGGAAGGGCTTAAAGTCTTAGTTGCTGGGATGCCTTCATGGGGTTGGTTTTTACTTGTAGGAATGGGAATTTCTCTTATTTTAGGAGGAAAAAAGAAAGAAACAGAGAGGAGGCAATAAAATGGCATTTTTAGAATCTTTTGGAGATTTTGGCCAAAGCCAAATGCTTACACGAGTTAGGCAAAGTATAAATATTCAAAATAGCAAAATAGCGGATCTGCAATCAAAGATAGCTGGGACTATTAATTTAAAAAATAGAGCGATAGAAGATTTAGCAAAAGAGTACTATCGAGCTGGGATGTTAGTAATACAAATGGAACAATCTGGTGGTGGAATGTAATGAAAGGACGGTGAAAAATTATGGCATTTTCTCAAGATTGGGCAACATTAGTCTCTGAAATGTATCGACTTAATCTTGGTACTACTATGGTTGGTCAAATAGTGGAAGCTTGGCCACGAATAAGTAGTCTTATAGAATCAAGAGGAGGAGATGCTTTTTCGGGGCTTAGAGGAAGAATTGCAGGATACAACTCTCAAATAACAGATTTCCAGAATCAACTTAATACAGCTCAGGGAGATCTCCAAAAGCTGAAAGATACAGAGGCAGCTATGGCTGCAACTGAAGCAGCTGCTCCAGTAGTTACTCCTGCTCCCTCTCCAGTTCCTACTCCTGCCCCTGCTCCAGTAATCCCCCCTTATATCCAAGCAGCTGTTGCTCCTACAATAATTACTCCTGCTGCAGTAGTTGCTCCTACTCGAGAAGTAGTAACAATTTATGCTCCTACCCCTGCTCCTGCTGCTGCAGTACCTACTCCTGAAGTAGTAAGCGCTTACGCTCCTGCTCCTGAAGCAAGAGGAGAACCAGGAATTGCTCCTACTCCAGAAGAAGCAGCTATATCAGCAGTTTCATTAGCGGGCATGCCATCATGGGCATGGATCTTAATGGCAGGAGCTGCAGTATTTCTTCTTTTTGGAGGAAAAGGAATTGAAGGAGTAGAAAGTAAAAAACTTAGAAGAGTTAGAAAAAGGAGGCAATAAAATGTATTCAAGAAAACATCTCTCAACGTTAGCTGAAGAGATCCAAAAAAAAGAAGATGTTGATCTCTACCAACCAGGAGATCTTTCCAAAGTAATAAAGCTTTCCCCAAATACAGGAGAAGAAGTTGATGCAAGGCATTATCCTTATATCAATTTTAATCCTGAAGGGAGAGGAGTTTATGAACTTGTTACTTATGAACCTCCTTGGAAAAGACCTGATGATATCAAAAAGCAATTAAAAGATATGGGTCCTGAAATACCTCGATATAATACTGGATATTCTCTCAGAAAATGGGGAAAAGAAATCATGGGTAAACGTCTCCAGATGATAGGAATGCCACACCAAGTTGTTAAACCAGGGAGTATTCCCCAAATGAGAGATTTAAGACAACCCCCATTTGCATTTGTAGATGTTGGTCCTTTACCAACTTCATTTTTAGATGGTGTCCCTGATTGGGAAGAAGCTCCATTTGGATTTTCTCTTGGGCAGTTAGATACAGTTGGGAAAGGATTCTGGGGAGAGCTATGGTCTGGGCTTACTTCAGTTGGTCAACAGCTGATTCAAACACAGGAAGCTAAGTATCAAGCTGAAATAGCTAGAGTTGGACAGCAAGTCACTCCTATTGTTTCTCAAGCAGCTCTAGTTCCTACTGGTATATCTACATATCTATTAATTGGTGGAGCTGTTTTAGCATTCTTTCTATTTAGAGGAAAACCTTCAGCACTACCATCTAGAAAAATAAGAAGAAGGAGGATTAGAAAATGAGAGATCAAGAGTTCGATGCTGAAATGATAGAGGCAGCTCGTCAACTAAGAAATAAAATGGAAGAGGAGCTTGCAAGGGTATCAAAAAAACTCTCAAGAAAACTGGAAATAAAAGAATATCTGATAAATGTTGATGTTCCTGGGGCTAAGTCTCAAGTAAGAAGAGCTGATTATATAGCTGATGAGATCTATAGTCATTTTGAAGGATCATTTTGAAGAAGATATTTGTTGGCATCACCTCCCCTAAATCCAAGGGCGGGCAGGATTAAATAGAAAGGAGGAGATAAATATGTTTCATTATGGACGTTTCTTTGGTCAAGATGAAGATGTATATTCAGCTTATTATGTCCCTCCAGCAGAACCTTCTGAGGCTAGGTTTATTCCTATTTATGAAGCGCAGGCCCCAGCGATAGGAGTAGCTCTTAGTACTCCAGAGGCTTCAGTGTATTCAGGGATTCTACCTGTGCTCCGAAATATTGTTTCAGGGGCTGCTCCTATTGTATCAGAGTTTTTAAAGCTGCAACAGGTTAAATCTCAAGCAGCAGCTATCTCTACAATGACTCCTACCCAACAGGCAGCTTATCTTGCTGCTACAGCTCCAAAGGTTGTCACTCCAATGCAGGCAGGATTTGCTCTTCCTTCAAGCTGGCCAATTTTTGCAATTATAGCAATTGGGGCCTTTCTAGTTTTAAGAGGAAGAAAACCTTCTGTTCCTGTAAAAGCAGGAAGAGTAAGAAGAAGGAGATAATCCTATGTTTGTAAAGAGCAGATTAAATCTACCTAGAAGATCAGGATTGGGACAATGGGATATTATTCTTCCTGCTATTACCTCTATTGTTTCCACTGCAGGATCTCTAGCTGGGAGTTATATTACTACTCAATCAAACAAGGAGATAGCTAAGTTAGGTATACAAAGCCAAGAGAGAGTTGCAACAATAAATCAACAGATAGCTACACTTCAACTTCAATCCCAGGCGGCGGCTCTTTTAAGTGCTCAAAATAATCCTGGAGCAACTAGACTTCCTGATCCCCAGCCCACATATACAGTAACTCCTACTGGAGAGATAGTTACAGTGGCACCTGCAGCTCAAGCTACAACTACCCAAATTCTTCCGGGAGTGTTTATTCCGACACAAATTGCAGGAATACCTACAACGTATCTTCTAATTGGAGGGATAGGATTAGCTGTCTTATTTCTATTCACTGGAAAGGAGGTCCCTGGTGCCCAATAAGAGTAACCCAGAAGAAATTATTGTTGAAATGGAAAAAACTGAAGGTGGAACTTATCATCCTACTGCGATTAGAAAGAAGCCTGTGAGTCTTCCTATGCTTCAGAAACCTCCAGTTTATTATCAGATTCTAGATGGATTTATGGATGGTCTTGATGTTATTGAAAGATTTTTTAATGTGATGAACAAGCATAGGGGGAGATAACATGTTTGCACAAATATTTATGCCTTTTACAGGTGCTATCACTCCACTGCTGCAGCTCCAGACTATAGTAACACCACTTCCTAGTACTATAGCTCCACTCCCATCTGTTCCTCTACAGCTCCAAACTATTACTGTAACTCCTCCCTCTCCTGCTCCTCTTCCTCAAGAGACTCTATCTACTGTAGTAACCACAACTCAGATCCCCCCTGTAATAGTAGCAGCCCCAGGTGTAGCTCCATCTGAAATTCCTACTGCTGCTGCACCCTCTCTAATCGAAGCTGGAATACCTACTTGGGGATGGATACTACTTGCTGGAGCTGGATTATTCCTGATAGGGAAGAAAAGAATTAAAAGTAAGACTAAATCAAAAAGAAGGAGATAATATGTTTTCTGCAACTTATAACTATGTTAAAAAGGCAACTTTAGGAGAATTAATCCAGATGATCGCTGGAGGGTTAGCAATTATAGCAATAGTTTTTGGAGTCTTTTTTAACATGGAGGCTAGATATGCAAAAGCTGAAGAAGTGAAAAAGGATCATGAATCAATAAGTAGTAGTATGAAAAAACTAGGTGAGAGGCTTGATTATAAAATAACTTCAGATCAGTATAAAGATACTGAACAAAGAATATTCAGAATTGAGGATCGGATGAAAGGGAAACCCATAAGTGAGTGGCCTCAGGAGATCAAAGATGAATATAGAAGACTCCAGGGGGAATTAAAAGAGCTTGATAGAGTTCTTTCTGTCCAAAAAACCAAACAGATGGAGATTAAGTAATGATCAAATTAACTATAACAACTTATGAAATGACTCCAGATAAAAAATGGAATCCAGTTGTTACCCATGTTTTTTATGGAGGTACTCGAAAGGAAGTCTATGGTGTTTTAGACGCCCACATGAAAACAGACCAGCTTTTTGCTGGATCCTATAAAGGGCAGTGGAGAGGGCTTATCTTAACAAATAGTAATGTGAAGGAAGAGAAACTTTTTGATGCTATGAAAGCTGTGATATAATAATATGTCAAAACTAATAAAAGTCCTAATTGGAGCAGCAATCATTTTTGGAATTGTATTTGCTCTTATTATGTTAGGAATAATTGATTAAAGGGAGGATACTGTGAAAACATTTGAGTTTGAAACTACTTTATCTGTAGAAGAATATTTGAAAGGGGAAGAAGATGAGGATATAGATATCGCTTTTGAGGATTCTGAGGGTGATATAAAAGGAGCTATTAAGGATGCTAAAGATGAAATTAGAGACCTCATGGGTATTAAGAGACTCCCTAGAGGACTAAAATTCTCAGCTAAATTTCTAGAATTTGATAGTGGTAACATCTCTCACGCTGGAGCTTATTTTAATGTAGAGGTAGCAGGCCCTGATAATTTTATTGATGAATTAGAGAGAAAATACAAAGAGGAGTGGGGGGAAGTAGAGGACTAATGTCTAACAATCAGTTATTTTTATCTCTTCCAACTGAAAAGCTCCTTGCTATAACCGCTTACGGGGAAGCAGGTAGTGAAGGAGCAGAAGGGATGATGGCAGTCCTCAATGTCGTCAGGAATAGGACTGCTGATCTTGGACAATATGGTGATTCAAATATTTTAGCAGTAACTGGGGATCCTTATAAAGCGGTCATCCTTAAATCCAAACAGTTTTCAATGTATAATATTGGAGATCCAGTAAGAACAATCGCGGAGAGGTTAGCTTCTACATTTGATTCTGAAGCCCAAACAAATCCCGCTTTAGGTCAAGCATATAGTTTATCTCAAATGTTACTACAGGGCACACTAGCTGATAATACTGGGGGTGCAGATCATTATCATGCTACTTATGTTACACCTTCTTGGGCAGCCTTGATGCCCGTGACAGGCCAAATTGGAAACCATATCTTCTATGCCTCAGGAATTATAAGTCAGGTCACTCAGCAGGTTACCCAGTTTGTTAGTGAGAATCCATTTACTGCTTTACTAATTGGAGGTGGAGCTGCTTTTCTATTTCTATTTTTAAGAAGAAGGGGGTAAATATCATGTACAAAGATTATGGATTTGTATTAAATTTTGATGAACTTGATCCTAACCTTCAAGATGAAAAGATACTTAGTTACATAAATTTTCATGCAATATATGAAGAAGAGGATACTTACCGTGATATAGAAAAAGTTCCTAAAAGAATATATGATAGAGCAAAAAGAGAAATAGAAGCCCGTTTTCCAATATACTTCTAAGGAGGTAAACTAAAATGCCACTAGGAGCTTACAACTATCTTGCAAGGGGAATGACGGGAGCTGGAGTCCAGGAAATACAGAGTGATCTTCTTTCTCTTGGATTTACTCTATCCCAATATGGAGCTGATGGAAACTTTGGATCTGAAACTGAAACAGCTGTAAGAAACTTCCAATACACTTGGGGAATTTCAGTGGATGGAGTTGTTGGGGCTCAGACTGCAGCTGCAATTAAACAGGCAGTAGGAATGGTAGCAGAGGGAACATGGAGTCCAAGTACTGATCCCTCAATTTCTCCAGCAGTAGCTGCTCTTCCAAAAAGTTATGCTAAACCTACCACTATCTCAGCTGCTATTATTACTCCAACTCCTGGCCCCTTCGGTCTTGATTGGAAATGGATTGGAATAGGAGTTTTAGCAGTGATGGCTATCGCTTACTTTGCTAGCCCTAAAGTAGAGGAATAAGAATGCTGCAAATTTGTATGGACTGTAATATTATTTATGGAGAGAAAGAGCCTTATGAAGATAAGTCTCATACTCATGGACTTTGTCCTAAGTGTTTTAAAATAAGAATGGAAAAGATAGAAAAAATGAGGAAATCAAAAGAAGCAGAGAGGGGGTTGACTAACGTGCCTAATGGGAATGGATATGCAAGAATAAAACCTAAAAAGGGGGATTTTGTTCTAGCTTTTGATGATATCTGGATTATCCAGAAAATTGAAAGAAAAATAGCTCATATTGAAAATGTAGCTTCTGGAGATTATGAAAAACTTTATATTGGAGCTTTTGAGTTCACCCCAATTCATACATGGGAGGTGCAATAATGAGAAAAACAGGAATTCCTAAAAAATGGTTCTGGAAATCAATGGATTCAGCCTTAACTTCAGCTAGGGCTGTAGAAGAAAGGATCCTTGCTTTAGGGCTATCTCAAAACCTTAGCCTTGAATTTAAGGATGCTTTAAGGATAGCTCCTTATCTTCAGAAAGCAAGTGAAATCTACTCTAAATCAAAATATAAAATCTAATAAAAATGAAATTCAAAATCCAAAGATGCAAACTAGCTGACCGTGAAAATTATAAATCTCAAAGGCAGTATCTTCATGTCGGCCATATTCCTGGATATATCTGCAAAGCTTCAGCCTTTGATAGAATCCCCTTAAATCATCAACTTGCCTTATTAACTCATGAAGTAGGCCACCTGGCAATTAAGAGAGATCATAGTGAGGAAGAAGCAAATGAAATCGTAAAGAGGATATTTGGAGTTGCTTTAAAATATGTCCCCAAAACTCCCTGGGGAAATCGTTTACAATTCATTCCCTCTGAAGATTTAAGAAAAGTATATAAAATTCTTAAGGTTTTTGTTGACCAAACTTCCTTGAAATTTTATCAGCCATCTCCACTACTTTCTTAGCCTCCTGGGCCATTTCACCCAGATTTTTTGCAGTTTCAGACATCTTGTTACTCATTCTAGTTAAAGCTTCCAGTCCCTCGAGAACCTCCCCTGATCCTTCCCTCAGCATTTTAAAGATTTCCTCAGGTTTCATTTTGATTCCTCCTTTTTCTTTGAAGAAAGTTCTGTAACTTCCTTTCTTACTCCTTCTCGCTTCCCACCCTCTACTACTTTAAGCTCTTCTCTGGAATGGGCCATCACTTGAACATTCCCAGTTAGAAATATAACCATTCCCCCTGAGTAGTGAATTTCCCAGTATGGATCCTCTGCCTCTGGAGTTAAAATCTCTTCTGCAAATGGGGGGAGTGATTCACCATTAATCTCAATCTTATCAAACTCAAACTCATCCTTAGATAATATTGACATTTTAGCTACCTCCTTTCTTTCCAAAATGGAATAGCTTCTTCATCCACCTTTTGAATCTTCCTATCCATAACCTAACTCCCCCTCTTAATAACGACTTTAATCTTTCCCACATAAAAATCTTCTTCTCAAAAGAGGGAGTAGGAGTATAAGATCCAGTTAATTCTGGTAATTTCCAGTTCCCAATCTCTTTCCTTATTGGATAACCAAGATTGCTTTCATACCAAGCATGACGTCTACCAGGAGTAATTTTAAGAAGACTTCCAATAATAAGCCCAAAAAGTTTTTTCTTCATTATCTTCTCCTTTGCTTCTTAAAATCTATTGAGAACTGTGAGCAAGAAAATCCTATATAAGGCCTTAGTAGAATCTTTATACACCAGGCAAAGAATGAAATTAATTGTCTTTTTAACCATCCTCTTTCTTTCATGTTCCTCCTTCTTCTCTTTAAGGCCTAATAATACTTGATTGTGGAGATATTGTCTGAAGAATACCAACAAACATATTAAGAAGTATCTTCATCCCAGTAAAAGGGTCAATATTGGGAGCCCAGACAGCAGTTCCACCTAAGCTGTCAGCTTTGGCTTCAAAAATAATTGTTCCTTTAAGATTTCCAAAAGGATCTACTGGTACAATAGTTACAATTTTCTTTTCATCCATTTTAGTTACCTCCCTTTTTATTTTGCTTTCTCTTTATAGATTTCTTCTAATTTTTCTTCTTGAGCTTTAGTTAAGTACTCTTCCTCTTTAAACTGCAGCTCCATCTTTTCTATAAAATTCTCTTCCCAGCGAGTTAATCTATCCCAATCTAATCCATCTATAATCCAAAAAAGTCTATCCTTAGTCATAGTTACCTTCCTTTTCTACAATCCTTATCGGAATACCTTTTAGGATTTTATGCACCGCCAAGGCTAAGAAGAACAGCCCAAGAAAGCATAACATTCCTATAGATAGCATTACCTTTTCTTATGTGCCTTAATTATTTGGTTCATCATCTTTTGGGATTCAGGCTTAAAGGAAAGCTTTCCCATTTTCCGTTCCATTTTTCTCTCATGCCTTCTTAATTCCTTATACTTCTTGAATTTTTCTTCCAATTTCTCAAGGAACTCAGAACTTATGAAATCTTGAGTACCAATCTTGTGATTTTTTCCACCACAGATACAAATACATTTTTCTCTCTTGGCATACCAGCATTTATGACTACAAGAAGTAAGGTTCATAATCCATACTCCTTTTTTTTCTTCTCCGAATATCTCTTTCCCCAATCAGTTATTTCGTAGACTCGAGGATAAGTCTCGGGTTTAATAACTTTAATGCAGCCATATCGTTTCAGTACATTAATGCGGGTGCAGGATTCCGCGATAGGGATCTTAAATAAGTCAGCTATTTCTCTTGATGTAAACTCATTTACTTTCTGACTAATCAACTCAATCAAAATCTCAATGGAGAACAATCTAGGATCCTTTTGTTTCCTGTAATCTCGTGGAATTGGTGACATTTGATTTCTCCTTTCTATGGGGTTCTATTTCTAAGTACACCTGTAATCTTCGAGATTTGCATTTCTCACAATACCAATATCTCCCACTGAAATATTCAGTCTCTCCAGTCACCTCGTGCCCACAATCTCTGCATTTGATTAAATATAGAATGATCATCGGGAGTTTCCTTTTATCCCATTTATCAAAGTTACTGCATCCCCATGATCAAAGATTATTCCAAATGAAATCTTTTTAAGGCTAGCCAAGTTTTCAGCACTAGCTTTTGAAGAATGCCTTCGTTTCTCTCCATCAATTATAGTGAGAGCCTCTCCATTAAAATCTACTATTAAAGTTGGTATCATTTCGTGTTTTCTCCCTTCTAAGAAAAAAAGAGGAAGGGGAAGGAAAAGAAATTCTTAACCTTCCCCTCTTACTCAGTTTCCCCTCGAACCTGAGTTCCTTCATCTGTTAAATTAATTGACTGAGAATATCTCTCCTGGTTTAATTTTCTTAACTACCTTTTCAGGAACAACAGCTTCAGTCTTAATATTTAAAGAAGCAATGCTTCCGATCAGGTATAATTTAATAACATACACAGGATCAGCAGTCGATCTGGTGTAACCAGGAAGAACTGCAAGACTTCCAGTTCCGCCTACCGCAGTTGCTCCATTACCAAGACCAGAAACAGAACTTGCACCACCACCACCAATACCAGCACCCATTGCACTATCCTTATATTGGACAGCATATCTTACCATGGTCTCATTCCATTTCTTCCCTTCAATGGTCTTCTTATAGAACTTAATCACGTCCAATTCGATGTCCTCAAGTCGGACTCTATCAAAGATACTTCCGGACTTAACTACTAAATCAAGGACTTTATCTCCATTTCCAAGAGGGCGAAGTCCCACATAGGCAAATCCAGGTAGACTTACTGTTATATCACCAACTCTCCCCCCTTGAATTAAGGGAATAGGATTTGGGAAGACAGGGACAGGCATTGGTAATTGCCGTGGTTCGTCAGCATAAGTAGTCGGAGTATAGTTAAAATCTACACCTGCTCCAGCTATGGTATTTACATCCCCAGCAAATACTGGAGTAGCAACCAGCATCATCATCAAAGATATTATTAGGAATAGATTCTTCATATTACTTGACCTCCTTTTTAAGTTAGGAGGGAACGTGTATTACGCCCCCTCCCTAGTTAAAGGTTATGGCATGTTCACACTGACACCAGAACTTGTGCCAAAAATGGAACCATGAGTCAGTTGAGTATGATACGATTGACTATACCCAGCCACATTTCCCCACCCATTTCCTGAATAAGAGAACTGACCAGCGTATGCACCAAAGGTGGAACCTTTATCACTATTAATAGAAGATCCACCAGAAGTCTGACCATTACCCCCAGCATAACCACTTCCAAAATTACCAGTGATAATGGTTTCAGCTGAGTTGCCAGCACCAGACACAGTTCCAATGTATCCAGGTCCTTTGTAAGAATAAGAATAAGTTTCTCCACCAACCACGGAGTCCCCTGTAAATGCACCAGTATCAGACTTATTCTTGCCGATAAGTAGAGCTGCATCAGCACCAACAAATCCCGCTGCACTACCCTGACTTGCTTGGCTACCGGCTACTCCATTAAGTCCAGTGATGTTAGACCAGTTGTCGCTCCATTGAGACACATCACCTTTGGTTCCAGCAATGGCTCCAGCAATAGGCAACCATCCCTTGTTTCCTGTCTCGATACTGAATTCAAATCCACCGATTGTTTCACCAAAATTTTGGGTTGCTTTTCCAAATTGGACATCCCCTAGAAAATCTGAGAATGGATAAATGTGGGTAGTTACTGCCTGACCACCAGCATAGTTACTACCTATAGCAGAACCACTGCCAAGGACCCCAACTGCATGAAAAGAGTCAGTATTGGTAGTGACGCCACTCGTACTCTTATCAAACTCGGAATGACTCCAAGAGTATCCAAGTCCCCCTGCGAATGCTGGGACTACCCCCAACATCAAAATCATAATGGTTACAATGAACATCTTTTTCATAATTCTGTTCCTCCTTTTAAAGATTTGTTAAAAATTAAATAGAGATTTCTATTATACCCTTAGCCTCTACTATCTCTTCTTTACTCTGATGCTCTATCACCTCCTTCTAAAAATATATTATTCATTACTTATCAAACCTCTTATCAATCTGTAATGAAAGTTTATTCACTTCCTTAACATAACTTTTCTGAATACCCCCCAGGGGCCCCGAGTTATAGCAGGATAGAGCTAATTTCCATGCTTCATCTTCTGTCTTTGTCTTCCCTTTATACTCATCATAAAGATCCTTTAAATAATGAGTGGCAACAAGTACATTTACAATCGGATCAAAGATTGCTGACTGTGTAACCCCTAAATTTAATTTTTTAATATAGAGATCAAATGTAGCAGGGATAAGCTGCATTAATCCTTTTGCTCCTTTATTACTAATTGCATGGGGGAGATACTCACTTTCTTTCCCCATAATTGCCAAGACTAAAGGCAGGGGAAGTCCCAACTGTTTAGATTGGATCACAGCCATATTAGCAATATCTAATCCCTGATTAAGACTAATCCCTTTAGTCCTAAGTAGACCTAAAATTTCAAATTTTATCTTATAGTCATCAACCACCCCCTGGAGCACATTTGATTTTCTAGCCAAGAAGGCTTCTTCTTGAAAATAACAAAAAGATCCAATCAGGATAATAAAAGCAACAAGAACTGTTATGGCCCATTTCTGGAACCACTTCTTTTTATCTCTTTCGTAAACTTCTCTCCATATTACTGGTGATTTGTATTTCATAGCTATACCTCCTTACTTATTCAAGTAGAAATTTTCCGCACTTTCTACAATGTCTTTGCCCTTCCTCAAAAGATTTATCACATTCATCACATAATTCAATAAATATCTCTGCTATCTTTAAAGAAAGAGTTGCGGTGTGAATAGCTTCTTTTACTACTTCTGACTGAAGGCCCATTCTATATGTCCACTCAGAAATAGCACAAGCTAACTCACCTAACTCCTCTGTAGTATGAGTTATCCATTCAAAAGGATCATGGTCCTGAATCCCCCATATTTTAATCTGTCTTAGACTCTCTTCTTTTACCATCTTAAAGAGATCTGGATTTCTTAATTCTAGATCTTTCATTACAATCTCTCCTTGAAGTAAGTTTGTATACCCACAAACCTACAAGAATTATTATGGATATGGGTATAGCAATTATCATAGCAGCAATCTTTGAGATCGCATCAGGGATATATCCTTTCATTTGGAGTCCTCTTCTATTTTATCAAATAATTCATTTAAAAACTTATTCACATCAAGAACATAATTGATGTAGTTTTTCATATCTAGATAACAGAGATTACAATCCTGGGGACGTGTGGTTATGGGCAAGCCAATATGAGATACGCAATTTACAACTTTAGTCCCAGCTCTAAAATTCTTACGACGAGATATAATCTCTTTTAAGTTCATCTTCTCCCCCTTCAAAACCTAATTATACTACAAGGTTTCCCACTTTTCTCAGCTAAATCAATTGTCATTTTAGTTCCCTTACTTTCTCCATCCCAGAATGCTATCAGCTTATCGCAATCCCTAACTATAAAAGTATTCCTGAGGTATCCAGCCTTTCTTCCATACTTCTTCCACTCTGGGAAATGGATTATAGTCTCGAGATCATTCTCTCGGGCAAACCGCTCGGCGAGCGAATCCGCCCCCTTTACTCCTCCTGATACTAATACAAAAGGAAGACGTTGTGTTAGGGCTTGCTTCATTATAGAGTAGTTGTTAAAGCTACGGGAGCCTACCACTGCTAGCTTCAATACCTTCTTAACCATTGCCCCCTCTTAATTCTAAAGGAACTTTTAATTGTTTCATTTCTTTATACATCTTGCTCATCTTTCTTCTGACCTCTTTAGGAACATTCATTCTCTTGGTCCTAGGATCTAAATCCCTAAATTTTAGGGCCAAGTCACATTCTTCTTTCTTAATAATAAAATATGAACCTATTTTTAATAGCATCCCATTAGCTTTATTCCCTGAAATAGTCCAGAACCAATAAGGTTTTATCCTTTTATTCTTAGGAGTAATTCTTTGAATACTTCCTCCAAACAGCTTCTTCATAAGTCCTAATGCTTTGTAAGATTTATTATTTGCCATAGTAAGGAACAGAACATAAAGGAGCCTTCCTTTTCTTCTCTTTCGTCTAGCTATATGAATACAACCCTCTCCATCAAATAAACCAACTGCATAAGAGGACTTGTGTAGTTTCAGGGCCTTACCCCCCTTTTTAAGTTTAATAATACTATTACTATGGTCTAAGTTGTTATATTTTAGACCAAATTATAACAATCTTCATCTGAAGAGTTCAAGTCCCTCAACAATCTTTCTTTTAGAATCTAAATTAGCATCGGCATAGATAGCTGTAGTCTTTATATCTCTATGCCTAAGAAGTATTTGAACTGCCCTGAGATCAGTCTTCATTTTATAGGTATAGAATCCTTTGAAATGTCTTAAGGAATGAATACTATAACGAGGATCCATTCCCACCTTTCTTGCATAGGATTTAAAATACCTAGCCACTGTATACTCAGGGAGATGTAACCCTTTATAAGGGAAAATCCAATCCTTTATTTTATACTTTGAAATATATTTACTAAGGATTTCTCGTATTGAAGCCAGGTCTGATGATAATGGAATATCCTCGTAAGCTTTAGGAAGTTCTCCCCTTTGGATAGATCCTTTCACTTTACCTTTAACTCCCCCTCTTTTCAATGTAGGAATCTTTAAATAGAATCCCGTCTCATCCTTCATAATATCAGATACCCTTAACCTCACGAGCTCCCCAACCCTTAACCCAAGATTCCCACATAGAAAGAATAAAACGTAGTCTCTTTCATTTCTGATAACTCCTAAGAGTCTTTTATAT
>Ga0315291_10000436_pt1 | contig 54941 bp, 46 predicted proteins | sample YL17G12_20_MG_FD_203070 | JGI IMG/M metagenome (GOLD analysis project Ga0315291, IMG submission 203070) | Sediment microbial communities from Yellowstone Lake, YNP, Wyoming, USA - YL17G12_20 | ecosystem: Environmental > Aquatic > Freshwater > Lake > Sediment | place: USA: Wyoming | collected... | reverse complement strand
TAAATTGTAATATAGTATGCTCTTTGAAAAGAAACTTATTCATATAATATATATGTGCCATATCAACATTAATTTGATATTATATAGAGCGTCTGCCGCTCCGTATTTTTCTGGATATACTATTTAATTTCACGCTCTGCCGGGCCATCATATTCAAAGGCAAACGGGTCAATCCTCCGCATCGGTTTATATCGCTCCCGTTCCTCAAAGATATGTGCCGCAAGCCCCGCAGTACGGCTGATGATAAAAAAGAAATTCCCGTAATTTGACGGAATACCTAAATCGCATAAAATCGCCGCTGTCGCTCCATCAACGTTTATCGGCAGTTTTTTATTAGTAATTACCGGGAGTTGACGCTCGATTGATTGTGCGATTTCAGTATAAACACCCGCAGTGCCTAATTCCTTCGCAAGTGCAAATACTTTCTTCGTGCGGGGGTCTTCCGTGTGCAGACGGTGACCAAATCCGGGAATGATTTTCTTCTGCTCCTGCGATTCTTTCACGAATTTCACTGCCGCTTCGTCAATAGACCGAGAACTTCCTGTTCGGGATTTTTCTATATTGTAAAATGTCTCCATCGCTGATTCAATCGCCCCACCGTGGAATTTTGATATCGAAAGTATTCCTGCGGCAATTGCACTCGATAAGTCAGCACCGGTTGATGCAGAAAATATCGAGGTCAATGCTGAAGGCGGCGTAACACCATGGTCTATAGATGAAACAAAAATAGCATCAAGCAGTTTCCCAACATTTTTAGACGGTAATTCACCTTTTATTGCAAGATAAATTGCCTGCGAAAAAGACACATTTCCCATCAATTGGTCAATCGGATACCCGCGGAGAAGTATTTTATTCGATTCAACATACGAAACAGCTGTTTTCCATTTCTCGTCTGCCATTTTTTACCTCATATAACTGTTGTATATTTGAGAGACCGCTAAAAAAGTTATTTATTTCACCCTCAAATCCCGAGAACTCGGGAAGGGTGCCACACCGAGCTTAATATTTTTAAAATAACGAAGATTCCCTGTTTTTCCATAGTTTTTCAGTGGTCTCATTTTATTAAAAATTATCTTGTCCATTTCAATAAAAATTACCGCTTCTGCGGAGGAACTGAAAAAACATCAACCGTTGAACCATCTTTCCGTAAAACCGTAATGGAGAGCTGACGTCGAGAGACATCAACCTGGGCAATCTCGCTGTTGCCGAGAATGAGATTGATAAATGAATTTCGTCCCTCTGTCGGTTGTGTTCTTCCGTAGCGGTGCGTATGAGCATTTATTACTAAATCAATACCCGCAGTGTTTAAAATCGGAACCCATTCCTTCGTCAAATACTGACTTCCGTAAATCGAAATAAATGGAGGTATATGGAAAATGACGATACGATAAAGAGAGTTCTTGAAAGACTCCGATTTTACTTCTTCTTTTAGCCATACCGCTTGCTCTTGCCGATAAGCGTCAAAATCAACAAGCCCAGCATAGACTGGAGTATCGTCCCGCTTATCTTCACCGCTATCTAATATGATGAAATGCACAAGCCCATGATTGAATGAGTAATAAAACCGCCCGCTTGAATGTGGGAAATACTGCATCAAATTACGTGCAAAATTTCCCCGTGTATCATGATTGCCACGAATGTATACAAAGGGAATATTCTTTGCAAACCGCTGAACACTGACATCAAGGAATCCGCTAAAAATGAGACTCTCGTCCTCATAATAATCCACTAAATCGCCGTTATAAAAGAAAATATCAATGTTCTCCCACGAAAGTCTCTGGAGGAGTGAATCTAAATGCCCCGCTCGTTGATGAATGTCGTTCACAATTCCGAATGAAAAATCTGTTTTTTTTGTATCAAGGGTTTTAAATGTGTATACTGCACTGACAATGCTGTCGCCGTAAACGACCTGATACGGTTTAAAGGTTACAAACTCTTTTGAGACGACGCGGTATGAATATGTTTTTCCCGCTTCAAGCCCGGTTATACGGATTGTATGCTCAGTTGTATATGCATCAACCAATCCCTGATGAATGGAAACCGTCGAATTATACACGTTTTTCGGGTCGGTAGTATATTCGACTCGCGAAACACAACGCTTGTTGGTAAACCATACGACCGTTATACCGTTTTCCGCAGGGTCAATAAGATATGGTCCGTGCGTAACCGCTAATCGCTCTTGAGAAAACGAAGCATTAAATAATAAATCAAAGGAGCTAATAAGTGTAAAAATGAGAATAAAGGACAAGAATTGCTTAAAAATGCGGTAATTGAAAATACGTTTGCACGTGCACAAATCAACCATATACGGATCCTTTCTAATTATGATTCAAACAATGTGAATTATTAATCTAACGAGGAGACAAGCTTCTTTGTTGTTTCCCATAAATCATCAAAAGAATCAACAACAATTGCACCGACTTCTCGAAGTCGTTTGACTTTGCCCTCATACGTGCCTTTATTTCCCTCAATAATAGCACCTGCATGAGAAAACCGAGTACCTTTTTTTGCCGCCTTACCGCCGATGAATGCTATTAACGGTTTGGTAAATGTGCCCCTTTCAATTAAATCAGCAACCTGTTCTTCCTGCGAAGAGCCGATTTCTCCGAACATAACGACTGCTTTCGTTTCCTTATCCTGTTGAAAGAGTTTTACAACTTCCGGATGCGGCAGACCAATAATGGCGTCTCCACCGACATGAACTAAGGTCGTTAATCCAATACCGGCTTTCCCCAAATAATACCCGATTGAAGAGGTTATGCCCCCGCTGCGGGAGGTTACCCCGACGTTTCCGGGGAGAAACCACTTCTTTGCCGTTTCAGCCCGTCCCCCAATCATCCCTAAGACCCCCTTGCCGACACTCAAAACTCCAAGTGTATTAGGGCCTACGAACTGTGCACCGGTTTGTTGCGCAGTCTGTTCAATAGCCAAAACATCATAAATAGGCACACGGTCAGGTATAATAACGACCAGTTTTATTCCTGCAGACATTGCCTCAATTGCCGCATTCTTCACTAACGGCGCCGGCACAAAAATTACACTAATATCCACAGCACCGACCGCCTCTTGTGCCTCCTCAACAGTATTAAAAACCGGTACACCGTGTACGTCGCTTCCGCCTTTTCCGGGCGTACATCCGGCAATTACTTTCGTGCCATATTCAATCATCAGCTTTGCACGAGCCATTCCTTCACGGCCTGTAATACCTTGTACTAATACCCTCTTATTCTCGTCTATCAATATCGCCATACCTTTATACCTTTTTAACAATTTATTCAGTCACAAACATCATTCCTTATTTTTTTTACTACAAAGCACACAGAGTTTAAATATCTATATTCTTTATAGAACTTATAAATATACTCCACAAATCAGGTGTATCTATTAGTTAATTTGTTTTTTCTCTGTGGTTTATTAATTATTTTTTTACCACAGAGAACACAGAGACCACAGAGTTAATTGTTTTACAAAACAAACCGATTTATTCCATCAGCTAATAATTTTTTATTAAAGTTTATCAACAATCCAGTCTTAATGTTCGCCAATTTCATATAGGTCAAAATCTGAGCTTCATAAATGGGTAATATTTTTTCAACACTTTTCAATTCCACAATCAATTGGTTTTCAATTATGAAATCAGCTCTGTAACCGCAATCAATTACATAATCCTTGTAATTAATTGGCATCTCTTTTTCCATAGAAAACAAAATATTATGATGTTTCAATTCATAAGCTAAACACTGCTTATATGCATTTTCTAACAACCCAGGACCCAGTATTTTGTGCACTTCAATAGCCAATCCAATGACAGTACCTGTTAAATCATTGATACTCATAATAACACTCCACTTTCATTGAAAAAACATAAAATGCATTTCTCTGTGGTGCTCTGTTTGCTCTGTGGTTTATTAATTATTTTTAGATTATACTTACTGCGATTCTGCAGAGACTATTTCAAGATTTTCTATCGGGAGATATACATAACAACCTTGTTTCCCCTGCATCCGGCACTCTAATTCGCATGCTAAACATTCTGTACATTTCCCCTTTTTCGCATCATCCTCCGAAATCGCCAGCACTGGTTTATCACCATTGAGTTTTAAAACCTGCGGGCTGCAAGAAGCAATACAAATCTTTGATGTACATTGTGCACATAAATCGTACTGGAACTGCACATCGCCAGTCATTGTTTTAAACGAATAATCAACGTTAGAAAGCCCTATTGGAGGTTTTGCACACGTTTTTAATGAGCTGAATTCCTTAACAAGTGTATCAAACCGTTCGGCACAAAAGTCTGCTGAATCATCTTTTGTATATCCTTCAACGGGAACAAACAACTCCTTCGTGTAGTTTTGCAGGATTTCTACGGCTTTTTCTTCCATATTACCGCCCAAACGGATAACAGCCGGCACAGAGAGATTTTCTTCAAGGAATGCCTTTACCAGCCCCCGGGCGGAATGTACTTGTTCCTGACTGGCAACACCGGAGCCTGAGCCAAAATACCCGTCAATGTTTTTCTGAGTCAGAATAATCCGTGCCGCACGGTAAACTTTAGAAGCCGGCGGATTACCGCTGGTATCGCAGAAATTTGCCGGCTTATAGCCGCGCCGCTGTAAAGCATCCATTGACATCATCGAGCCGCCGCCGCCAGCACCGTGGAAACCAACATATCCGGCACCCTTCGGATATCCTCGCTCCAACTGGAAAAAATAAAATGTGCCCCGGTAATCATCTTTCTCAATATTGTATGCAAGCATATCCAATGGTGAGGGCGGATTATCAAGCTCGCGGGCATAGGTTATACCCAACTCAGGATGACGGAACACAGCATAATCATCAACCGTAATGCGGGCATCAACAGCAACGACCGAATCATCGTCGGTAATCACAAGCGGATTAATCTCAACGGAGCGCGCTTCATTAGTAAAGGCTGTTTTGACTAAATTCACGAGTACACCGCTCAATTGGGGAAGCACCTTGCCCGAAAATCGGAATTTCCGAATTATGTTCATTGCTTCGAATTCATATAACCCGGTCTGAATATTAATAACCTTTTTCACAACCGCTTCAGGATGTTCTTTTGCGATTTCTTCAATACCTGAACCACCCCGTCCGCAGAAAATAAGCACCGGAGCACGGGCGACGTCGTCTATTATAACACTTGCAAACAATTCAGTTTTTATTGATACTTTTTCTGCTACTAAAACCTTCGTAATGGTAAAATTACGGACAGTTTTATTTAAAATAGCTTCCGCTTTTTGTTCAGCCTCTTGGGGAGTATCTGCGAACTGAATACCGCCAACCGCCGCACGACCAGTAAACCATACCTGTGCCTTGATAACAACCGGGCACTTTAATTCGTCACAGAATGTCTTCACTTCTGCCGGTGTGCTGCACACCGTTCCCCGCTGTATCGGGATTCCTGCTTTTTGCAACAGTGCTTTACTCTGGTATTCAAATAACCGTGCCATATCTCAACTTTCTTTTAAAACACTCCTGATAATAATTTTAAACATAGTATAGTCAAAGTTCAGGAAAAAATCAATAAAATCCAATAAAACCTGACGTCCTAAGAATATTTATTTCGGTGGATTGTGGAAACGAACCATCCCTGAAGCAATTTAGGGAGAGGTAATCCATGCAATTGCCCGAAGTATTTAAAACAAATGACTCACAGTATAACTGCTTTTAAAAACTCCCCTCTTGTCATGCCAAAGGCAGATCCGCTTCTGGCGGAAGAGAGGTGTCCCGAAATTTCGGGACGGGGTGTGTAACTATGAAAGAATGAAAGAATGAGAATCTCCTGATGTTCATAGTGGAAGGTTTATAGATTCGGACAGGAGAGACAATATTGGTGTAATAATGCAATGTAAAGAGGACCACTCCTAACTCCTCCTTAATCCGCCAAAAAGACGGCGAAGAGGGGAATTATATCAAATTAATGTTGATGTGTCACAAATATATTATATGAATAAGTTTCTTTTCAAGTAGAATATGGCATGATATAAAACATTTTGGTGAAATAGAGAGATATTTTGATTCAAAATGTAAAAGCATATTTACTGGAGTGCTGATGAAAATTCCGACATCCATTTTTTATTAGATGAGCGGTAAAGATAACGGATTTCAAATACAATTGGCAGCGAGCGGAATGCTCTGTTTGCAATGGTCAATTGGATACCGGTGGAATACCGCTTTCGGTCCCGCCACGAGAGAGATGGTGTTCTCCAGCTTGTTCCCCAGTCATAAAAAAATGAACCGGCAATATAATCTATATAAAATGGAATGCGGGGCAGTTCCCATTCAACATACGCTATCGGGAAATGGTATGCGGTTTTTAACCGAAATTGTTTCCGAAAATGGTCATCGGGATACCCAACCGGTAACGCACCAAAATAATCATAATCATACATCCCGCGCCGCTCCTGATATGAAGTAAGGAACTGCAATTGATGATGTTCTACCGGCGTAGGGAGAAATACGTTCGCTAATCCACTTATTTGCTGAGCTGTAAAATCACTCCTGAATGTTTTATGACTCCAGTCTGCATAGAGAGCGATTGTATAAGCATAATGTGGTACTACATCACGAAGAGCTTGTGTACCACGGCTGTATTGCATTCCAGCAGTGTAACCGATATAGTTGCGTAATCTAGGATATATAATGCCTTTTGAATGTTTTATCGTTTGAGTTTTTAAACCGATTAAGGGAGTGAATAGTTTGGTATACACACTGCTTTCAAGTGTCCGCGGGAAGGAGACAACGGCATCAAAACCTTGTTTCCGCCACCAGCCGGTATATTGGTGGTATGAGACTTCTTCTGGAAGATTGTAGGTGCGAACGTCTAACCGGGGATTCCAACGCTTATAGGTGTATAAAATATCGTATATTGGGCGTCCTGTTTCGGGATTTATCAGTGCCAATCCCTGCCAGCTATGGCGATGCAGGGCGTCTTCACTCATTCCAAATAAACCAAATGAGTAGCCGTCTTCATCCTTTTGACCGATAGGGAATCTACCCTGTGGAATCAAAATCTGCCTGAGTGCATTATATGAGCCTGATTCCATCTCAATTTGAGGTTTTGTAGAGACGGTTTTTTGAGATATAGTTTGTAGTGATGGGTATAAAAGAGAATTTGTACCAGTTGAAACATCACTTTCCTTTTTCCAGTTTTGTGTATCAAACGGCTGAATTGCTGCTGAAAAACCATTATAGGAATATACGTTGCAGGTGATATTTTTTCCATCAGGTGAAACGTCGGGCATAAAAGCACCGAGGTCAACATCGGTAACCTGAAACCGCTCGCCGGTAGCAGTTAAAACCGCCCAGATATTAAATATACCTGAACGGTCTGACGTATACAGGATATATTTTCCGTCCGGTGTCCAGCAGGGAGTGTTGTCATGATACCAATCGTGGTTGTACGGGAATGTGAATGTACCTGTTTCGGTATTGACGACAGCAACATCCTGCTGTCCGGTTTCATCTTTAATAATGCAGGCAATCTCTTTGCCATTCGGTGACCACCGGGGATTCAATATATTGTACGCAGGCACATCAAGAAGGGATTTTATATCACCGGTAGCGATAGTAACGATAACCAATGCAGTATGGTCGGCACGGTTTTGGATTGCGGCAATGTTTGTTTCATCCGGTGAAATGTCCGGACTGAATATCCTCCTGTCAAACGTAAGCTGGCATTGTGTTTTAAGAATCCGGTCATAAAGATATAGGTCAGCATATTGTGTTGCTGAGTATTTTTTATTTATATTTACTTCTCCCATTGCAATATAACGTTTACTGACAGAAAAATTGCTTGTTTCATTCATTAATAAGCACTCAAAGAGTTTTTCTCTAGTGCCGTTTAGATTGATTGCAGTGAGTTGTGGTAACCCGTCAAAATCAAGATGGTATGCAATAATTGTGTTTTCATCTGACCATCGAGGTGAAAAATCGGCATTCGGGAGATTGGCTTGTGCGAAAGAAAGCACCTGCCCGAGAAACGGAGATTTATTGCTTTTTGTTTTAAATTCATTTACAACGTCAGTATACCAATCGTTCATATTCTTGCCGGTAACGGACTTCAAGTATCTTCCGAACCCTCCAAAGGGATTAGAGCTGTATTTGTCAGTAATCTTCGCCCAGACGTCTTCACCTGCATTTTTGCTGATATATTCAGTCATATAATATCCTGAAACATACATCATATCAGAGGGGAGGCGTTTTCGGCTGAAGTAGTTCGTGTTATTTAGGTTCCAGGGTTTTTCTTCCTGAATCGGAGCCATCATTTCCATAGAGAGATAGGGGCTTCTGCCGCGTCCTCCGGTAGTCAGGCGCGTTTCATTGAGAACGGCAAGTCCCTCAATAAACCAATTTGGCGTTGAACTCATCTGCCAGAGAACATTTAAATCCCCTAAAATCGGCTGAGTAAGCCGGGTGAATCCTTTTACTTTTCTCAGCTCAACAATATGAGTAAATTCGTGGGTTATCAGCAACCGGAGAAATTCCTCTCCCGGTCCAAGGGCATCATTCATTGGACTCAATAAATAGAGTTCCATCCGCCAGGGGAGCGGACTTGCAAAACCGTTTGTTGCATCAATCCGCGTGTGAATGACAACATTGGTTTTACCCGGTCTATAATTGAGGGTTTTGCCGACTGGTTCATATACTTCTTCGCATAGCGATGCTACTTTATTACCAAGTGATTCAAATCCTTTTGGATAATGCACATAGAAATGTGCGGTTGTAATTGTCTGCCAGACAAGGTCGGGCTGATGCTCCTGAGCTTGTATTATTGAAGTAAAAACAAATATAAAAACCACAATTGCGGGAATATTTTTCCGTATCGGTAACGCAGGCTTACGTATCATATATTCGCTATCCTTTTTATGAAAGCAGAATTATGAATATTAATATACTAACTCGCGCAAGCTAATACAAGAGTAAATGGTAAAATGAAATGAACGGGGGTTACTGCGGTTTAAGTGTATTATTCTTCCAAATAAATAAAAAACTTATATGTGCTCCGAATACTGTTGCCAACATCTGCAAAAACGGCGAAATAAACACCATCAGTACAAGCCAGCCGATAAAACTTGCTTTTGGTTTAAAGAGAATCATCGGGATGCCAAAATTGATAAAATCACCCTCCGGGTTGAGCAACCTCGGAACCATACTGCCGCCCCAGATTAATGCCATAATGACAAATGTAACTGCAGAGGTAAATATTGCATAATAAAGTACAAGTTTCAGTTGTTTCGCGGTTTCATTCGAGATTAATACCGCCCGTTTAGCACAATACCACCCGAGCGGAAATCCGAACAGAATACAAAAAATCGGCACCCCCATCCCCATCCCGACGCAGAAGAGATCTAAAAGAAAGTAAATAATTACAATAACTTTCAGTTTTAAGCTCAATAACTCATTTATTATAGCGTTTTTAAATAAACTTTGCTTCATTTAATAAACGTTCGAATAATGATTCGATGCCTAATACTTTTGACCAATTAATAATATATTCGATATCTAAATTTGGATGTTGCACTTCGTAAATCCGAAGTGCGTCTTTGAATTGCTTTTCACTTCCATTTGAGAATTTTGCCCACCGTAACTTTGCCAAAATAGTATCCTCAGGACGGGAAACATATATTTTTATATCCTTAAATTTCTCTAAGTATCGACGCGAGAACCGAGACTGGTCGAACGGTTCATCGGTTAACAACCAGAAATCAACTTTATTTCCTCCTTTAACATCAATTAAATTAAAACTATAATTAGTTTTTATAGCTTCGTAGATTGAGCCTTCGTCAAGGTGATAATCTGGTGGTGGAAATACTTTTAAGAGTGTTTTTACTGATGAAGTAGTAACTGAAATAATAATATCAATATCATGTGTTAATCGTGGTTCTCCCTGAAGGCTCGAAGCAATAGAACCTGTAACCATATAAGGAATATCTACTGCCTCTAGTACTTGGATGACCTTTTTTAATAATTCCTGTTGTGACATTTATCCAACCGCTCTAAAAATAACTTATGAAACTCTTCCTCGGATAGATCAGGAAACCGCTTTCTTAATCCGTGCTTGAAAAGCTCTATGCCGAATTCATGCATTTCAAACGCCTTCATAAGCCTCTGCTCCGGAGTCAAATTGCGGAGAACCTGAATGTAGATTTTGTGGCTGTTTATATCTTTTAATTCCATAAAATGACCGTATTTAATCGAAAAGTAATAAAAATAATGATAATGGAATCGTGGTAATATTATTACTAGTAGATTTAGTCGAATGTTTTGTTACTAATAGAGAGAATTTAGTATTTTTATATTTTGCCATAAATTTATTAATTCCTTTATAATCTCCTTTGTCTATTTTATTACGGTATTTAACCTCAACGGGTAAAAATCTATTTGGAGCAGTATGTACTATAAAATCTACTTCATCGTTCCGTTCACGGTAATAATCTATTTGAAGAACACCGGTCCATTTTTTTAATGTAAGAAAAACTAAATTTTCAGCATAATATCCAAGAGTATCATAATCTTTTAACAAAGATTCATTTAATCTCATAACAGCATTTCTCAGCGCTAAATCAACTAAATAAAATTTCATTAATCCTTTTCTTACTCTCAGCGAGCCTTTGCGGAATTTTGATATGTGATAAATAAGGTCTGTCATTTCCAATAAAGGTAAGTATTTATCAATTTGAGATGATTTGACTTCAGTCTCTTTTGAAATATCTTGAATATTTACTTCTCTGCCGGGCATTTCAAGAAGGGAGAGATAAAACTGTTTTAGTAATTCGGGTTTTCTAAATTCTGCCGTTAGAACGAGGTCTTCGTAAATCACTTTTTTGATTTGATTGTCATAAAGATATTCCTGTTTGGCTGCCCAGGACGGCATAGCCCATACTTCGGGGAATCCGCCCTCTAAAAAGAATAAATCAAGTAACTTATCGGTTAATTTCTTAAATTTATCGTCAATTTGTATGTTTTTTTCAAAATCTTCAACGAATGGAGCTTCAGATAGTGTATCTTTAATATATTTCCCAAAGTTATTAATGTCATTTATTTTTTCAATTAAATGATTTTCATCCTTAACATTGAATAGTGCATACTCACGAAAAGAAAAAGGCAGGAGATGATAATCCTTTATTCTTCCCAGAAGGCTTTCTTGGCTTTTTTTAAATATTGGTGATGAAGCAGAGCCGGATATCACAACTTTGATGGGGTATTTTAAGTCATAATATTTTTTTAAGTACAATTCCCATCTTTCTAATTTTTGAATTTCGTCGAAAAATAGATATTTTGGACTTTTTCCGTTTTGTGTTGCTGACAGTTTCATTATATAATTAATAAATTCATCAATTTCTATTTTCTGTGTATAGAGAGCTGGATCATCAAAGGAATAATAAATAATTTGATTCGGTTCAACACCTTCTTTAATAAGCTGTTGAATGAGCTGATATAAAAGCGTACTTTTTCCGATACGCCGTGGTCCTGTTATTGACAGCATCTGCGGGATTTGCTTAATATCATTATTAAGTGTATAGAATATAGGTCTATGAAACTTTGGAATATAATCTAATGCACTGTTAGGTTTTGTCCAGTGTTCATTGTATGGTTGAAGTATTGATGTAAATAATTGGTTATTATTCATTTGTAAATCACCTGCAAATTATTAATGTTATAACATACATAATTTGCAAACAAAATGCAACTGTTTTTTTGACAATAAGTTACAGATGACAGTATTAATACTTGAGAGAATGTTTTGAAGAGAACATAAATAATGATTATTTGTTGAGCATAATTAAAGCCCGGTGATATAAGTGAAAATATTTTTGGTATTGAATTATAAATTTTGTATACTATATATAAAAGTTACTGGAGCGGATAAGGAATAAGTGTCCATCAGTGTTTTTTATACCGGTATTAATTTTTAAATGTTATCACTATTGAGTTGTATATTATTAACAAATCCCTTGTTCTCTGTATGCAATAGGGTTTAAAAATATTTATATAAAAAATGATAAGGAGACTGAAATGAAGCGTTTATTTATCAGTGTACTGTGTGTCGTTTGTGTGGTGTTTTTAACAGGGACTGCATTTGCCCAGTTAACACCCTGGCTCCAGTGGTCACTACTTCCGCCGAAAATTTTGAATGAAATTGTCGGCGAAGCATCCGGCGAAAACGCCTATTATATGGAGATGGAAACCGGCGGATACGATAAAAACCGCAAAGCAGAAGAATATCAAACGATGTTTTATGAAACGAAGTTCTATTTAGACAAATTAAAGGAGTACGGATTATCCGGCGTTGAGCTTGCTCGGTTTCCCGGTGGGCAGTCTTGGGACGGCGTCAAAGGTGACTTATGGGAAGTATCTCCGATTCGCCAGAAGTTAGCCTCATACAACGATATGGCGGCGATGTTGGCTTCCGGGAGTCAGACAGGTGAGTATGAAGGCGAACTTATATGGGTAGGAAGCGGTAGTACGGCAGATTTGCAGGGAAAAGATTTTACTGGTAAAATTGTCGTAACGGAAGGATCTCTTGGTGTTGGGAGCAGGGCGACCGGCGCGATTGGTGCAGTCTCAATTGCCGGCACCCGTCCCTATTTCGATCCTCTGCAAGTAGGTTGGGGAAGTGTTTCAGGTCAAATAAGATTTGGATTTCAGATTCCTCCGCGTGACGGTGATTATCTAAAACAGCGCCTTATGCGATCCGGTGGTGAAAAAATTATCGCTCATGCAAGTGTTGTCGCAGAACGATACACTGTTGATATGCAAGAAGTATTGTGGAATATTCCCGGTACCGACCCGAATGCCGGTGAAGTGATATTCTCCGCACATTTATTTGAAGGGTATCAAAAGCAGGGGGGAAATGACGATATTTCCGGCTGTGCTTCAATAGTTGAAGTCGGCAGGGTGCTGAATACGTTGATAAGAGAAGGACGTATACCACAACCAAAAAGAACCATTCGCTTTATTATGGGTCCTGAAATTTCCGGTACCGGTGCGTGGGTTTCTGCTAATAAAGAATTAATGGCGAAAACACTGTGTGATATTAACCTTGATATGGTCGGTGAATGGCTGTCAAAGAACAAAGCCTTTTTCTGCCTGATGCGGACAACCTTCGGTAATCCTCACTATATCAATGATGTAATGGAGAATTACTACCGGTTTGTCGGCGAGGGGAATCGCGAGCGTATTCAAAACCGCGGCAATGTTAATAAGGTGTTGCAGAGAATTGTTGCTCCGACCGGTGCTGATGAACCGTTTTATTACAGCATTGAGACTTTCTACGGTTCCTCCGACCATACAGTATTTAATGACTGGGGTGTTCAGGTTCCTGGAATAATGATGATTGCCTGGCCCGACCAATGGTATCATACGTCTGGCGACCATGTTGATAAATCTGACCCGACACAGCTCCGCCGGGTTGCCGTTATTGCGGCGGCAGGTGCTTACACGATTGCCAATGCTGATGACGATATGGCGATTAAAATTGCCGGCGAAATAACGAGCAACGGAACCGACCGTGTGGGACATCAATTTGTCCGCGGACTTGAAGAACTGAATAATGCGACTGCCGAGAATCTTGCCGATGCTTATAAAATAGCTCGAACCTATGTCGAAGGTGGAGCAATAAATGAGAAAAATACTTTAGAGACGGTAAATCAGCTTGCGGTTGATAAAAAACGGGTTGGTGATTATATTATTTCAATGCAAAAAACAATGGACGGGATCGCAAATACCCATCTAATGGCGCTTGATGCCAATATGAAAGAAGCCGCCCGGCGTTTGCATACTCAACCGGTGGTGCTCCCATTGTCCGATTTGGAAAAGAAGGCGATGACTGTTCTTTACAAACAAACACCGAAGGTTAAAATGAACGGGCGCGGAGGGTACAGCCAATTTATTAGCGCTGTTCCGCAGGATGTTCGCGATAAATATCCGTATCGGGGTTTAGATTCAGCCGAATGCCAGCGGATGGTGAACGGGAGAAATTCAGCACTCGATATTAAGAAATTGCTTGATACCCAGGGACAGCGCCCCACAGATTTGCAAAGTGTTCTAAATTATTTAGAGATTCTACGGGAAGCGGGTTTGATTGAAAAATAATAAGTAAATACAATAAAAAGGACGGGGGAATAAAACCGTCCTTTTTATTGTTATTTCTATGGAGGAGAGTATTTTAATACGCCTCTATAAAATATGTACAATTGGATAAAACTTAATTGTAGGGGCAATTCCTGAATTGCCCTTCAAATAAAAAATCAGGTGATAAGATTTATAAATAATACAAATTTGTTGATATTTTTGTTGAAAATTCCTGTTAAATATGCTATACTATGTCATACTATGGAGAAGCAGTAATCAAAACATTTCAAAAAGGGGGTATATTTATGTTACCGCAGAGTATTAGTAATGCCATATTCGTAATCAAAACATTTCAAAAAGGGGGTATATTTATGGGTTTACGCAGCAGAGTAAAAGTTATTTTAATGCTTGGTATAGTGCTGATTTTTGCCAGTTCTGTGTGGGCTCAGCAGGAGGTTACTGCACCGAAAGGCATCCTGATCGGTGCAAACTATAATACACAGACAAAAGAGCTTGATTCAGTTTTTACCAATCAGTTAGAGATTGAGTTTGGTGCAGCAAATGAGGTAAAAGTCTGCTTGTGGACGGACGTTCGTGATGGTGCTGGATTAGAACTGACATGGGTAGTTGAATATGCGAATGGATTACGGGAGGAAGTCCTTACGCAATCTATCAAATATGCCCGCTATAGAACGTATATAGAAAAAACCTTCAGGAAAAAAATTTTAGACCAAGCGTCCAAAACGTATGTTGATACAATAGGCCCATGCAAAATTCAGCTTGTGGATAAGAATAATAATAAGGTTATTGTTGAAAAAGTTGTTACATTAAAGTGAAGTTCTTCTTGATGTAACAAATGTACATTTATTAGAGACACCAGGTACGTTTCTTTTTTCTGTTTTTCTCTTGTTATTTGTTATAATTTATGTGTATTTTAATAACAAAAAATCAGAGGATAATTAAATATTTCTATATTCATAAATAAATTATAACAACAAAACTAAGAAGGAGAACATTTATGCAAATGCGAAAATTTGTTTGTGTGTGGTTGTGCTTATTGGCTGTTTTGTTTGTATTTTTTTCAGCATTTCCACAGCAAGCAGCAAAACTGCGCACAGACGGAAACAAAGTGAAAGCTCATATTGAGTATTTGGCATCTGACGAGCTTGAAGGCCGCCAGACACTTACACCGGGCTACCAAAAAGCGGCAGATTATGTAGCCGCTCGTTTTAAAGAATACGGATTAGCGTTCTGCGGCGATAATGGAACATCATATTTTCAGAAAGTTCCTATCAGCCGTGCTGTTACCGTGAATGATGGGATTCCCTCGTTCATTATTGACAACCGGGTGTTTGATTTTGACGATAATGATTTTACGATGAATACTCTGTCCACAACAAAAACAACCGTCAAAGCCGAAGTGATTTTTGTCGGATACGGCATTTCACTTCCTTCAAAGGGACTTGATGAGTATTCCAGTGTAAACGTTCAGGGAAAAGTTGTTTTAGCGTTCAAAGGTTCGCCGGAGACTGTAACTGCCGCGAGAGGCAGTTTCAGCGGAACACCGGTGGTTCCACCCACTCCTTTGGGACTAACTGCTCAAGAAATCACTGATCAGGCAAAGATAAGAACCGCCTATGATAAAGGAGCTGCGGCAATTTTGTTATATAATCCCGAGACTACTACTACGCAAACCGGCGGTGGCGGTGGTGGCCGCGGTGGAGCAGGCGGCGGCCTGCAAGGTTTACAGCCAACCAGGAATTTCATCGCTTTTGACATTACCGAACGGGTTTTTCGCAGTATTGTTAAAAAATCACCGACAGAATCTGCGAGTGAGTATAATAAAAGAGTTACCAATATCCGCTTAGCTATCAAAGATAGGAAACTGCAATCCAAAGCGACGGGAGTTATTGCCGCTTTAAAAGGATATGATGATACTAAACAATATAGCGGAGACGGTTTAAATGTCATCGGGAAAATTGAAGGAACCGACCCGGTACTGAAAAACCAATATATTGTTATCGGCGGACATCTGGATCATCTGGGTGTAAGAAACGGTGTTATTATGAATGGTGCGGACGATGATGCTTCCGGCCCTGCAACGGTGATGGAGGTCGCCCGTGTCCTCACTCAAGCACAGTTCAAACCGAAGCGTACGATAGTTTTTGCTGCTTGGTGTGGAGAAGAAATGGGATTGCTCGGTTCAAATTATTTCGGTGCAAATCCCCCGGCTGGCATAACGATGGATAAAGTCGTCGCCGATTTCAATAATGATATGGTTGCTTTAGGAGATAATCTCGGTGTGCCCGGCGCATTGAATTTCCCGACAATCTGGGAAGTCATTAAGCGTGATCAGGACCCGGATGTTATGTCTGCTGTGCGTCCAAGTACCGCTGGACCCGGCGGCAGTGACTATTCCACATTTATTAGCAAAGGTATTGAAGCGCTTGCCCTTATGACGGGCGGCGGCGGCGGTCATCCCGATTATCATGACAGCGGTGATGATACCTATAAATGCGACCCCGAAATACTACGGAAAAACTCCCAATTTGTTTTACAGGGAGTAATAAATGTTGCTAACGAAACAACCGTTAACCTCCTTATCCCGGATCGCCAGTATTTATATACTGCACTTCAGATGCGGATAACCAATATCAATGTGTCATTACCGCAGAGCACCTGGCGATATGTTGATTTTACAGATAGAAATGCCCTGTTTTCGCGAATATATGAGCGCGAAATAGCGTTAAGCGCCCAGCAAGCGGCTCAGGTGACTCAAGCTGGCGGCGGACGTGCCGGTACACCAGCAGCTGCACCTGCGCGTGGGCAAGCACCGGTTGCTGCTACCGTTCGGAAAGACGTCGCACAGGGCGTCCGGAGCCGTGTCTTTGAGGGTGATGTAAAACTGATGGAGTTAGGAGCTAACACGCTTGGATTTGGCAGAGTAGAATTTTCCAGTGATGACGGCGTATGGGTCGTTGATGGACGCCTCACCGATGCAGGGAAGTCCGCTATAAAGAGTATGGAAAATGACAGTATCCGTATCAACCTTGTCAATCCTTCAGGTGAATTATTAAACGATGTTCTTTCTACTGCTGTAAAACCATTGATTATTACCGGAACCTATAATCTGACTCCTGCCGCAGTGGATTTAGTCAAGTCGAAAAGGGTATTAGTAAGTGTTGATTACGACCCAGCTGATGTTAACGGCAGTATAAATAAAGCTGACCAGCTCAAGAAACTATTGGGGGGAACGGCAAACCTCATTGCGTACGTTAAATCAACAGACAAAATTGACGATATACCTGTGAAGCAGTCGTTCTATTTGGGATTGATAAAAAAAGGATGGACAGCAGAAGACGTCGCTGGATTCATTGGTGGTAATTTGAGGACTATCAGCGGTGCTGCAGGTGGTGGTGGTCGCAGAGGATAATTCTCCTATTTCATAGTATAATATCTCCTTTCTTTTTGGTTTGACATACTCCGCTTCTCCGTATCGGGGAAGCGGAGTTTTTTATTCCTGCAAATTTCATTTTGTCGGTTCAAGTTTGTAACCTGAAACATAAAACTATGGGGTCGAATGGCCATTTGCCCTTTTTATCGTCTCCGAAGTAATTTCTGATGTATGAAGTGGTCAATTACTGAAATTATAGTAACCGTAATCGTTAAGCTGATAAGATAGTATACAAGTGAAAGAGGGATGTTCAGAACAATCTGCTTTAATATTAAAAAAGCAGGGCGTATATCAAGATTGGTTTTAATAAAATCAATACATAATTGAACGTAACTATATCCTCGTGCAGAGAAGTTTATAACAAATTGTAAAACCGAGGTTAAAATTTCTGATAGGGTTATCGGGAGAAAAAGTATCCCCAATCCCGCAAGAAATGATAAAGCGAGAATTCCTGCTTTTTTCCATACTGCTTTGAGTACTATGTCTGATGAAAATGCTCCATCAGCGGATTGCTTGGCGGTATTTTGTTTTAAAACGTCAATGGTTTGTATTCCGCCGGTTGAACAAGAAAGAGCTTTTTCTGTATATGATTCACCTGGAATTTGTGAAAACGCTTCAGCTTCAGCGCTTGTTATGGAGACAATTTTTTCAATTGTTGGCGCTGGAAGGGAAGAAAGCGGAATCTCGTATGAAAGAAGTTCATAGAGTTGCCAGTATTCTTCTAAGCGTTTTCTGCACATCATGCACTGTTTGAGATGATTGATGACTCCGGCATCAGACGCTTTGGAATTACTATCTATGAAATCTTGAATTTCCTCATCGGAGATATGATTGTTTATTTGCGAGCTCATTGATAAATATCCTCTCCTTTTAACGATGCAGTAAGGATTTTTTTAAGAGCTTTTCTGGCTCGGAACAAATGGCTCTTTACGGTGCCTTCCGGCAGGCCGGTTATATCGCCGATTTGATGATAATTCATCCCGTCAAGATGAAATAATGTTATGATTAAGCGGTATTGCTCCGGAAGTTTCCGTATTGCAGTATCTATTTCAGCAGATAATTCACGTCGCTCGACAATCTGTTCTGACGTAACAGCGGTATTCTTATAATGAAGCTCTGTCTCACTGTCTTCAAAATCAACAGATATATCATTATATAACGGAATACCTGACTTACGAAGATGGTTTATTACTGTGTTATAGGTAATTCTGCCGAGCCACGTTGATAGAAGCGAGCGAAACTGAAAATGTTTTAAATGCTTAAATGCTTTTATCCAGATTTCCTGACACAAGTCCTCCCGGTCGGCAGGATTATCTACCATACGATAAATAATGTGCCCGATAAGTCGTTTATAACGTACAATAAATTCCTTACAAGCTTCATTATCTTCGGCAAGTACCCGCTCAACAAGACTTCTTTCGGAGGAATGGTTGTCGCTCAAAATCTGATCGCTCAATAAATGTTCCCGGGCATAGTTTGGCTTCATATATTCTGTTAGACATTTGCTTTTCAAAAAATGTTTCCGAGTTTTTTAATTTTAAAAAGATAGTAAATAGATGTTTGTTAATAATAATTTATTGTTCGCATTCGGTTTAAAAAGAAATATTAATTAAATTTTTCTGGAGGGGTACAGTGTGCCTTTGCCCAAAACAATGGATAACCTCAAGGATTACTCTACAATTATATTGATGGAATTTTATAAAATAACATTTTGTACAACTGGACAATAGTGTAATGAAACATTTTTTAAATCATACTGTCTGATAAGACGAAAACACTTGAAACAATTTAAAAATATTAACAGTGGAGGATTATATGAGACAGTTGGAGTCAATTTTTACTACACTAATTATGCTCTCCGGTATTGTCTATATTATTAAATATTTTCTGGATTACTTGTTAAAACGGAAGCTTATCAACCAGAATTTAATTGACAGTGATAAAGTAAAGCTGTTTATTGAACCGATGAAAAGTCCTTTGAACTTAACACCAAAATTATCATCATTAACCAGATTATCATCATTAAAATGGGGGTTAGTACTTATTGCTTTAGGCGGAGGGATGTATTTTGGAGTAAGTCTTAAAGACAGGTACCCTGATGAAACTGCAGCGGCATTGGGATTCAGTGCTATGCTTGGTTTTGCTGGTATTGCTCTCATTGTTTATTATTTAATAGCTTCTATTGTTGAACGGCGGAATAAACCAACAGAATAATAAGTTTATTTTATTATTAAGATCTTTGATTTAACGCAGGCTTCTGAAAACAGATCCGCCTTCGGCGGAAAAGCCTGCGGCTACCGATTATATAACAATTTTAAGCTTATTTTTTTGTAGCCGCTCCGCCTTTTTAAAAAGAGGCGGATAGTTTGCGATTTAATGGATTTTTTCAAAGGTCTCATTATTCTATAACTATGGTATTACCCTCCCGGCAGTATTATTTTTCGTTATTGATAGTACAATTTTCTCAAAGCGGACTCTGAACAAAGAAAAGAGTTCGCTTTTATTTTTGTCCAATACAATAAAGAAAATGGGGGGAAATTAAGAGCTTGAGATGAGAAATTTATTGCGAAGTACTTTAAATTTGGCTATATTACCAAATAGCCAAATAATACTATGGTTTCTATGAATAGTAAACGGTTGTACCAGCTAAAATTTCGCGCACGGATATTAAAGGCAATGGCACATCCGACCCGGCTGTTTATTATTGAAGAATTAGCCAAAAAAGAGCGGAATGTCAGTGAATTGACCGCAATGATTGGGGCGGATGTGTCAACCATTTCAAAGCATTTATCACTTCTCAGAAGTGAAGGAATTATTACTGATGAGAAGCGCGGGACGAACGTTTATTATCACCTGAAATGTCCCTGTGTTTTGAATTTTTATGAATGTGTCGAAGGTGTCATTAAGAAGAAATTAGAAGAAAACACCGAATTACAGAGTATTTAATGCAGTTTTAGAAAGTGAATAGGAAGCCTTTCTATGAGTTGGAAAGATGAGTGGAAGCCGCTGGCGTTTATCTGCGGAGTGTTTTTATTATTCTATTATCTGCCGGTTGGTGTGCCACGGTTTGATACGGCGATTATGGAGGCGTTGTATTTAAGTAAATGGTATGTGCGGGAGCATTTTATTCTCTGTTTGATTCCGGCGCTCTTTATTGCTGGGGCAATTTCCGCATTTGTGAGTAAAAATTCGATTATGAAATATTTAGGTTCCCATGCAAATAAAGTGCTGGCGTATGGAGTTGCGTCGGTTTCCGGTGCGGTTCTTGCCGTATGCTCCTGCACAGTATTGCCGTTATTTGCCGGGATATATAAGATGGGCGCCGGTATTGGTCCGGCAACGGCATTTCTTTACGCTGGTCCGGCAATCAATGTGCTTGCGATTATATTGACAGCTCGAATTGTCGGGATGGATATCGGGATTGCGCGTGCTGTCGGGGCAATTGTTTTCAGCGTTGTAATCGGTATGATAATGGAATTGCTTTTTAAAAATGATAATGCCGATGCTCAAAAGACAGCGGAAATAACAGAAGAAAAAAGCCAGCCGATTTTCCGGACAATGGTATTTTTTGGATTGCTCATAGGGATATTGGTCTTTTCAAACTGGGCGCAGCCGGGTACAATAACGGGATTCTGGTATGGAATTTTCTCAATGAAATGGAGTATTACCATCGGTTTATGGATATTGTTATTATTTATTCTGACAATGTGGTTTCATATATCATATAAGAAGAGTATTTTAGCAGGAATAATTCCGCTTCTTCTGGCGTCTATACCGCCTCATAATGCGATAATTTCCTTTGCCGGGGGTATTATTATATTTTCGTGGATTTTGATGAATTCATCGTTTGAGATGGAAGAATGGTTTACATTATCATTTGATTTGGCAAAGCAGATTATACCGTTATTATTTGCTGGGATATTAGTATCCGGATTGCTGTTGGGGAGACCCGGGAATGAAGGAATTATTCCATCCCGATGGATTGTTGCTTCAGTCGGCGGCAATTCTGTATGGACGAATTTCTTTGCGGCGTTTATCGGTGCGTTGATGTATTTTGCAACGCTTACGGAAGTGCCGATTGTTCAGGGGTTGCTCAGCAGCGGAATGGGTAAAGGTCCGGCGCTTGCGTTGCTTTTAGCAGGACCTGCATTGTCTCTGCCGAGTATGCTCGTCATCAGAAGCATTATGGGCACGAAAAAGACAATAGTGTATATTGCTTTGGTTGTTGTTATGGCTACAGTAACCGGCTATATATTCGGTATGTTTGTTAATTGAGTATAGGGAGAATAAAAGTGAAGAAATTGGTTTTAATTACTTTGGTAACAGCTTTATCGCTTAATTGTTCGAAGAAGGAGAGTTCTCCGCAAGATACTATCACACTTCAGACGGCTGATTCTACTCAAACGGCCGCTAAAATTGAAAACAAGGATATAAAAGCAACATTCATTGAACTTGGCTCAGTCAACTGTATTCCCTGTCGGATGATGCAGCCGATAATGAAAGAGATTGAAAAAGAATACAAAGACCAGGTCAAGGTTGTTTTTTATGATGTATGGACACCAGAAGGACAACCTTACGGTGTGAAATATAGAATAAGGGTTATACCAACACAAGTATTTCTCGATAAAGACGATAAGGAATATTTCAGGCATGAAGGATACTTCCCGAAAGAAGAACTTGTAAAAGTTTTGCAAAGTAAGGGAGTTAAATAATGCTTGAGAATGTCTTCAATTGGTTATATACAGCAATAAACTCGACACCTGAAATTGCTCTATTGGGTTCACTTCTATGGGGAGTATTAAGCATAATTCTAAGTCCCTGCCATCTGGCAAGTATTCCTTTAATCGTTGGATTCATAGATAAACAGGGAATCGTTTCAACTAAAAGAGCATTTTTTATTGCATCGTTCTTTTCTATTGGTATTTTAATAACAATTACAATTGTTGGTTTTGTTACGGGACTTGCAGGAAGAATACTTGGTGATGTTGGTCCATACGTTAATTATTTTGTGGCTGTTATATTTTTTCTTGTAGGATTTTATCTTATAGGAATAGTACCACTACCTTCTTTTGGACAATCAGGTCAGCCATCTTTAAAGCGAAAGGGTATATTAGCTGCTTTTATTCTTGGACTTATATTCGGGATTGCTCTTGGTCCCTGCACATTTGCATATATGGCGCCCATGCTCGGAATAGTTTTCAGTGTTGCCTCAACAAAATTATTATTTGCTTTATCACTTATCCTTGCCTATGCAATCGGTCATTGTTCGATAATTGTCTTTGCCGGAACATTTATTAATGTCGTACAGAAATATCTGAAATGGAATGAAACATCAAAAGGCGTATTCTTATTAAGACGTTTATGTGGGGTATTTGTTGTTTTTATCGGTGTGTATATACTCATTATGAAATTGTAAAACGATAGAGCTATAGAACTTAATTTTGCATAATATTTTCAACAAATTATTGTGATATAAATTATGGAGGGAGTAAGATATGAAAACGATAATTATTTTAGGAATAGGATGTATGAAATGCGAAATGTTGTATCAACACGCAAAACAGGCGGCAGATGAATTGGGAATTGTATACCAGATTAAAAAGGTTACCGATTTGAAAGAGATATCGTCTTATGGTGTTATGATGACGCCGGCATTGGTTGTTGATGGTGATGTGAAGCTTTCAGGGCGAGTTCTCAGTGCCGAAGGCATTAAAGAACTGTTAAAATAAAGTAACAAGGTTTCTCTTTATAGAGGAGAAAGTAAAATATGAAGATACAAGTAGCCGGACCGGGATGCCCACGATGCCAGATGACAGAAAAAAATGTGTTTAATGCCTGTGCTGAATTAGGGCTTGATGCGGATATTTCCCATATTTTTGACGTTCGGGAATATGCACAATTGGGTGTCAGAATAACTCCCGCGATACTCATTGATGGAAACGTTGTTATTTCAGGGAAAGTGCCAACAGTGGGAGAATTAAAACAGATACTCTCTAAATATAAAGGGCCTTTATAAAAATTTTTTAACAGAAATTCCAAGTCTCCATTGAGGTGGAAGGGAACTATGCAATTTTTGCTGAATTAGTAATGAAATATAATCTGCATATAGTACCTTCTATTGTCAACAGATTTATAAAACGTTTGGATAAAATTCATTAATAAAGGTGGGAAAATGAAAGAATATACCATTGGATTCATCGGTGCAGGCAGGATTACAAGAATTATGCTTGAAGGCTTTAAAAAAGCCGGAGTATTACCTCGAAATATTGTTGTAGTAGACACAAATCAGGAAGTGCTTAACACTCTGAAAAAACGTTTTTCTGAGATTGATGCTGTATTAAATGATTACCATAAACCGAGTATGCAGGATATGGTTTTCCTTGCTCTTCACCCGCCGGTTATAAGTACTGCATTGAGTGAAATAAAGCCAGTTATGAGCGAAAAAACAATTATCGTTTCTTTCGCTCCTAAAGTAACTATAAATAAAATTGCAGAACAATTGGGTGGATTTAAACGCATCGTGCGTTTTCTGCCTAATGCACCATCAATTGTGAATGCTGGATTCAATCCGATAGTCTTTGCCCCAGAATTTCCTTCAGCTGAGAAAAATGATTTGCTATTACTTCTTGGGAAATTAGGTGAATGTTTTGAAGTTCAAGAAGAAAAAATTGAAGCATATGCTATTATTGTAGCGATGGGGCCAACGTATCTGTGGTTTCAGCTTGAAGAACTCAAAAAACTTGGAGAATCATTTGGATTGACAAGCGGAGAGCTTGAAAAAGGATTGAAACAGATGGTAATTGGAACTGCGAAAACTATGTTTGAATCTGGTTTATCATCTACTGAGGTTATTGACCTTATTCCAGTAAAACCGCTGGCAGAAGATGAGAATACCATTAAGAATTGTTATAAACAAAAATTAGAGGTGCTGTATAATAAATTGAAAACTTAATATGAAAGGTTTTGAATATGGCGTGGTTAACAGGATATCCAAGAAATCAGATTGATTGGTTTCCTACGATAAATCCAGAAAAATGTGTACAGTGTGGAATGTGTATGAATTGCGGGAAAAAAGTATTTGATTGGACAGAAAAAGGAGCCATTGTCAGCAGACCCTATGAGTGCGTTGTTGGATGTACGACATGTGCAACTCTCTGTCAAGGCGAAGCTATCACATTTCCTAACATTGAGTATATTCGTAAAATTTACCAGAAAGAACATATTTGGTCAAAAGTAAAAAAGCAATTATTAGATGAAGGTAAAATCTGGTTATTCAAGTGATTTTGAAGTTAGATATTGCTTCATCATCACACGTTGCGGGACGGAATTCTTCTCGGCGAATGCCGTTCCTCTGGTGCAATGTTGTGTACAAATGTTCTGTCATTACGAGTTCACCGTTTTTATAGCAAACGAAGCAATCTGTTCTATAAATATTACTTTTTTCAGAGTTTTCTTATTATATACTATTAGTTTTTTTATATGTTCTATGAGCTGTTATGCAAAACAAATTTAAAATATTGTTCTTATGCACTGGCAATTCCTGCCGGAGTCAGATGGCTGAGGGTTTTGCACGGTATCTGAAGGGGGATATGATCGAGCCGTATTCGGCAGGAATTTTACCGGGTGTTATTGATTCCCGGACAATACAGGTAATGAAAGAAGCAGGTATTGATATTTCGAAACAGCGTTCAAAACACGTTGATGATCTGCAAGAAAAGACCTTTGATTATGTGATAACGCTGTGTGATTATGCAAATGAAGTATGCCCGATACTTCCTGGCAGGGCTGTTCATATTCATAAAGGTTTTGAAGACCCGCCAACATTGTCTGTAACCGCTCTCTCTGAGGAAGAAGCATTAAATCACTATCGCCGTGTACGTGATGAAATCAAAAAATATATTGAACAATTGCCGGACATATTGCCAAAAAAGAATACATCTGCTAAAGAGTAACAGTTCAAAAGATTATGTACCTGAATTGGCTTTGAAACTTTGAAGCGGGGAGTATAAAGATGTCTCAGAAGTTAAAGAAACAATTATCCTTTTTTGAAAAGTATCTGACCCTCTGGATTTTTTTAGCGATTGGGCTCGGAATAGGGATAGGGTATTTTGCGCCAAGAATTACTCGGTTCATTGCGGAGCTGCAGATCGGCACAACTTCCATACCGATAGCAATTGGATTGATATTGATGATGTATCCGCCGCTTGCGAAGGTAAAATATGAGGAGATGGGAGTCGTTTTCTCCCACAAAAAACTATTGGCATTGTCGCTGATTCAAAACTGGATAATTGGACCGGTTGTAATGTTCATCTTAGCAGTTATTTTTCTGCATCATTATCCTGAATATATGATTGGCGTGATACTGGTGGGTTTAGCGCGCTGTATTGCGATGGTAATTGTGTGGAATGAGCTGGCTGAAGGCGATAGGGAGCTGGCAGTTGGTCTTGTTGCGTTCAATGCTGTTTTTCAGGTTCTGTTCTATGCCGTTTATATATATTTATTTATCACTGTTTTATTGCCTGCGCTGGGGCTGGTTAAAGAATTGTCTGTTCATATTTCAATACTTGAAGCGGGAAAAACGGTTTTTATTTATTTAGGCATTCCGTTTTTAGCGGGAATAATTACGCGGTTTACCTGTATAAAAACAAGAGGTGCTGATTGGTATGAAACAGTTTTTATTCCGAAAATAAGCTGGATTACGCCCCTCGCACTTCTTTTTACGATTATTGTGATGTTTTCTCTAAAAGGGAGATATATAATTGAATTCCCATTAGATGTCGTTCGTATCGCCGTTCCATTAACTATATATTTTCTTGTGATGTGGTTCGTTACGTTCTTCATCGCACGATGGATAGGTGCGGATTATGGAAAGACAACCGCAGTTTCGTTTACTGCGGCGAGTAATGATTTTGAATTGGCGATTGCCGTCGCAATCGCAATTTTTGGTATTACATCTAATCAAGCATTTGCCACCGTGATTGGTCCCTTATTAGAAGTACCTATTCTCATTTCTCTGGTAAATGTTTCCTTTCTATTAAAACGAAAATACTTTTAATTTACTGCTTCACAAAGGAAGTTATTTAAAAAAGCGGAATAAACATTCCGCTTTTTATATTTTTGTGGAAAATATTAAATTTCTCTTGACAATGAATAGAACGATTGTTACATTTCTGACGTATAATAAATATGAGTCAATTATTACAAATGATACATTATATTAATTTGAAAGATATATGATGAGAAAAGATGTTTTTACAGCAGGAGAAATAGCAGTTATATGCCGGATGTCACGGCAGACAGTCAACCGCTGGTTTCATACCGGGGTTCTAAAAGGGTATCGTCCTACCGAGAATTCCATTTGGCGTATAACAAGAAGGGAATTAGTGCAATTTATGAAGTCCCGGGGAATACCGCTTGAATTTTTGAGCGGCGGAACGATTAAAGTTCTTATTGTTGATGATGATAAAAACCTGTGTTCTGCCATCCAGCGGGGATTGCATAATGATTCACGGTTTGAATTTGATGCCGCTCATTCCGGTTTTATTGCCGGTGCAAAGTTGGAATCATTTACACCTGATATCGTTTTGCTTGATATATTTCTGGGTGATATGGATGGGCGGGAATTCCTGAAATACATTCGAAATCATAATGAACTGTCAAGAGTAAAAGTCATTGGTATTTCTGGCTTTGTAAAAGAGTCTGATGTTGATATGATAAAGGATCGGGGATTTGATGCGTTTTTACAAAAACCCTTTGATATGGAAGTCCTGCGAGACATTATTTTAAGAGTAATGGAGCAATAGAGGGGTAATAGAGATGAGGAAAAAGAGAGAGAAGTCTGAAAACATCACCGAGCGCAATCGGGCAGAGGAGGCGCTCAAGGAGAGAAAGGAAATCTTCTCCGAAGTTTTTCACATGAGTCCCATCGGTTTGAGCATCACCCGCATCGCCGATGGGCAATACATTGACGTCAATGAGGCTTTCTTGAGCTTGTTCGGCTATGAGCGCGAGGAGGCTCTCAGCCACACCTCGCTTCAACTGCAAACGTGGGCTTCTTCTGAGGAACGCGACCGGATGGTCAAGATATTGCAAGAGCAAGGTAGGATGCAAAATATCGAAGCACAATATCGCAGGAAGTCGGGCGAAATTTTTACAGCTTTGGTTTCGGCTGAATTGATAGATGTCGGCGGCGAACGATATTCATTAAGCATATTGCAGGACATCACCGAACGCAAGCGCGCGGAAGATGCATTGCGGGAAAGCGAGTCAAAATTCAAGCGCTTGTATGATTCTAACATCATCGGTGTTATTTTCTGGGATACTTCCGGGAACATATCACAAGCCAATGATGAGTTTCTTCGAATAGTTGGATACACACAGGAGGATGTTCTTTCAGGCAAAGTACGCTGGAAGGATATGACTCCGCCGGAATATGCGTCGCTCGATGAGATAGCATTAAAAGAAATGGCAGAGACAGGCGTTTCCACTCCCTTTGAGAAAGAGTACATTTGTAAGGACGGCAGCCGCGTGCCGGTCGTTATAGGGGCAGTTATCTTTAAAGAACAAAAGGATGTCGGGATATGTTATATTCAGGACATCTCTGAGCGCAAAAAGGCGGAAGAAGAGCTGAGGGAATTAGAAAGGAGGTTCCGGGCGCTTTTTGACAATACGCCTGATGGAATTGTTCTGGCAAATCCGGAAAACAAAAAGTTCACCATAGGCAATGAAGCGTTCTATCAAATGCTCGGTTACAATTCGGATGAGATACAAAATCTGGGGGTCGTGGATATTCATCCTGTGGAAGAAGTAAACCACTCTGTGGATCAATTTGAAAAACTCCTGAGGAAGGAAATCGCGGTCTCAGAGAATATTCCCGTAAAAAGAAAAGACGGCAGTATCTTTTTCGCGGATATTCGTGCATTCCTCGTCTCCCTCGCAGGAAAAACTTATCTGGCCGGAATCTTTAGAGACATCACCGAGCGCAAGAAAAAAGAGGCAGAGCTGGCTATGGCACAGCAGCTTTATCGGGAATTGTTTGAAAACGTCACTGTCGGCATTCTTCGTACCACGCCGGGGCCGGAAGGAACTTTTATTGACATAAATCCGGCGATGGTTAATATGTTCGAAGCAGACAGCCGCGAACAGCTAATGGCTCTTCACCCCAGCGATATCTATTGGGACGCAAGCCAGCGCAAGATCATCAGTGATGCTATCGTAGCCAAGGGCTTTGCAAAAGAGGAAATCAAGTTCAGAACCCTCAAGGGGAAACTGCTCTTGTGCCATATAAATTCAATTAAAAAAACCGACGCAAACGGCAAGGTCTATTTTGACAGCACGATTGAGGATATCACCGAGCGCAAGCGGGCGGAAGAGGAAACTGCGAATGCAAAAGCTTTTCTGGAGAGCAGTCTGGAGTATATCCCCGATGGTGTATTGCTCTTGGATAAGCAGGCAAAGTTTATCTATGTGAATCCCACTTTCTTAAGCTGGCTGGGTCGTAAAGCGGAAGATTTCCTCGGGAAAACCGTTCGTGAAATATCTCCCCCCTTCTTGACTCCGAGTACGACGAAGACCATCGCAGAAAGGTCTGAAAAGCGTGTGAAGACGGGTGAACCCATCGCTGGGGTGGATGTGGATCTTATCGGTAAAGGCGGCGAGCCAATACCCATATCCTACTCAGCCGCAGGGATTAGAAACATTCGTGGAGATATTATAGGGGAGGTGGTCTTTATAAAAGACATCACCGAGCGCAAGCAGGCAGAACAACGTCTGAAGAAAATTATGGATGAGCTGGCGCAGTCAAACAGGGAGTTGGAGCAGTTCGCGTATGTAGCTTCGCACGACCTTCAGGAGCCACTGCGTATGGTATCGAGTTACACACAGCTCCTTGCAGAACGCTACGAGGCACAACTTGATGAGAAGGCGAAGAAGTACATCCACTACGCCGTGGATGGAGCGATACGTATGCAGAGGCTCATCGGCGACCTGCTCACCTATTCACGCGTGGGCACGCGGGGGACATCGCTTGAGCCCACTGACTCGCACGCCGTCCTCGGTGAAGCGATACGGAATCTGGCAGCCGCCATCGAGGAGAACCGTGCAATCATTACCAACGACGACCTGCCGAACGTGCGCGCCGATGCTTCACAGCTCGTTCAGGTATTTCAGAACCTGCTCGCTAATGCGATTAAGTTTCATAGAAATGACATCCCGCGGGTTTACGTCTCGGCGCAAGAAAAGGGCGATGAATGGGTCTTTTCGGTTAAGGACAACGGCGTCGGTATAGACCTGCAGTACAAGAACAAATTATTCGTTATATTTCAGCGTCTGCATACGAAGAAGGAATACCCGGGTACTGGTATCGGTCTTGCACTGTGCAAGCGTATAGTTATGAGGCACGGCGGAACAATATGGTTCGAGTCCGAGCCGGAGAAAGGTTCAACATTCTTTTTCACTCTTCCCAAATAGAAAGCATTTACAGCAGTTACACAGTAAAATGAAAAAATGAAAGGAGTTACAACAATGAGCACCGAAGACACCTACAAATCCGTTGAGATTCTTATGGTAGAGGATAACCCGGGTGACGCGGACCTTGCACTGGAAGCACTTGAGAATAGTAAAATACACAATGCAATTTATGTGGTAGGCGACGGTGAGGAGGCGATGGCATTCCTCCGGCGCAAGGGGAAGTATGCGAAGGCTCCGCGCCCCGACCTCATATTGTTGGATCTTAACCTGCCGAAGAAAGACGGCAGAGAGGTTCTGGCTGATATTAAGTCGGACCCCGACCTCAAACGGATACCTACTGTGATCCTGACAATCTCCAAGGACGAAGAAGATATCCTCAAGACGTACAATCTTCATGCAAACTGCTTCATTACGAAGCCGATAGACTTGCACCAGTTTATTAAAGTGGTGAAGACAATCGAGGAATTCTGGCTGACTATCGTCAAACTACCGCCAAATGGAGCCAAAAAATGAACGAAATACTGCATATTCTTCTTGTCGAGGACAACCCCGGGGACGAAGACTTCATTCGGGAGATATTACCTGAGACCGGGCAGGTGAGCTTTGCAATCGAATGTGTTCCGCGATTGTCCGAAGCACTCACGCGGCTCAGAAGCGGAGGTATTGAAGTTATACTTCTCGACCTTAATCTTCCTGATTGTAAGGGGCTTGATACCTTTCGTAAATCCCGCGGCGCTGTGCCGTACATTCCCATCATCGTGCTGACGGGAATCAACGACGAGGAAACCGCTGTTGCCGCCGTGAGAGAGGGCGCACAGGACTACCTGATAAAAGGGCAGGTTATTGGCAACATACTCGTGCGTGCCATCCGCTATGCATTGGAACGCAAGAATGTGGAAAAATCGCTGCGCGAGAGCGAGGAGAAGTTAAAGACACTTTTCGAGATAGTACCGATGGGAGTTTCAGTTCTCGGCGCAGAACGAAAGTTCTTATATGTGAATCCAGCATTGGAAAGGATTTTAGACATATCCAGGGAGGGTTTGTTCAGAGGGGATTACAAAAATCGAACGTATCTCAGACCTGATGGGACGTTAATGCCTGCCGAAGAGTATGCAAGCATACGGGCGATAAAAGAGCAACGGGAGGTTCACAACGTTGAGACCGGCATCGTTAAGGAGAATGGTACTGTTATCTGGACAAGTGTGAGCGCAGTTCCCGTTGCATTTTCAGATTGGAGGGTGGTCATCGTAACTTCTGACATCACTGAACGAAAACGTATAGAGCAGATGGTGCTTCAATCGGAAAAGATGGCATCAATCGGGACATTGGCGGCTGGTGTTGCTCATGAAATTAATAACCCTATCGGATATATTTACAGCAATTTGAAAACGATGGAGAACTATGCAGAAACACTCCAAAAACATTTAGATACTACGAAACAAATAATTATAGAGTATGCACGGAAAAAAGGTGATAACGAATTGCTTAACACGTTTGAACAACTTCATACTAATTTTCAAATATCCTTTTATTTCAATGATATGATGAGTGCAATACGGGAGTCGTTAGAGGGCGTAGAAAAGGTTAAAAAGATAGTGCTTGATTTAAAAGATGTTTCGCGTGCAGAAAAATATGAAATCAAGCCTGCAAATATTAATGAAGCGATTGAAAAAACGTTGAATATCGTCTGGAATGAATTAAAATATAAGGCAGAGGTTGTTAAGGACTTGGGACAATTGCCCGATATTGAGTGCGATATTCAGCGGATGACACAAGTATTCATAAATATTCTCGTAAATGCCGCACAGGCAATTGAGAAGCAGGGGAAAATTACGATTAAAACGTATATAGCTCATAATAATGTTTGTATTCAAATCAGCGACACCGGTAAGGGAATTTCCAAGTCCGATCTTTCCCGGATTTTCGATGCCTTTTTCACAACAAAAGAGCCCGGGCAGGGAACCGGACTCGGTTTAACGATTGCATTAAAGATTATTCAGGAGCACAAAGGAACCATTACTGTCTCAAGCGAAGTCGGAAAAGGAACAACCTTTTCTATCCTTCTTCCCGTTGAACGAGAAAAACCTATTCATACTCATAAAGTGCTCGTTGTTGATGACGATGAAGATTGCCGGCTGTCTTTGGCAAAAGAAATTCAATTTTATAATCCTGCAATTACGACAATGACAGCAAAGGACGGTTTTGAGGTTGGTGAGATGTATAACACCTTCCAACCGGAGGTTGTGATACTGGATATCACAATGCCGGGAATGGATGGATTTGAAGTTTGCAGAAAAATCACTTCAAGTGAAATGGATAATAAAGCTAAAGTGATAATGATAACTGGTTACGATGGAGAAGATTTAAAGCGGAAATCCTTTGAAGCCGGGGCAATCCAATTTTTAGAAAAACCAATTCATTTAGAAAAATTGTTTGAAATTTTAGACACTATTTTATCTTAAGTTATTCTGGATAAAACTATGACTGCGGTTAAGAAATGCTTCTCGTTGATGATAAAGAGAATATGAGGAAAACAATTGTCCGGCTTATATTAGAGGAATTTTCCGTCTGTAGAAATTTGAGGCAGGAACGGGCGAAGATGCACTCAGCAAAATGGGTGCTTTGGATTATAGTATGAATCCGTTTTCGGAAAAAATATTTCTATTAAAATAGAGGAGTCAGTTATGGGAGACGTGCAAGAATTGCAGAAGCTCCTTAACCATGAGAAAGAGAAAAATAGAGAACTGGAGACAAAGCTTAAAGAGCTTCAAGAAAAAATCCAGCACGCTGACAAACAAGAAGCTCTATCGGAAGATTTATTAGGCGCAGAGAGTCAAGAAGATAATTCCGGTCAGGATTTTTCACGGGAATATCATAAATTTTATCAAATATTTTTCGAGAAATCAATTGACGCTCTGTTTGTTACCACTACCGATGGTAGGTTTGTTGACGCAAATCAAGCAATGTTAGATTTGTTTCACTATACGAAAGATGATTTAAAGAACCTTAATGCAGATCAAATATATCCTAAAAAGCAGGATAGAACAAAATATCGAGAGCTTATTGAAAAAGATGGTTTTGTAGAGAATTACGATGTTGTCCTTAAGAAAAAAAACGGTGAGCTTGTTGATTGTTTAGAAACGGCGACAATCTGGAGGAAGAAAGATGGAACGATTGGCGGTTATCAGGGTATTCTTCGAGATATAACTAAACAAAAACAGATGGAGCGTGAATTATTATCAGGAAAAAGGCATTTGGAGCAGCTCTTTCAGAATTTGCCTGATGCGGTTGTGTTGGCCGACAACACCGGCAAAATCCAGAGAATAAATAAAACCTTCACGAAAATATTCGGGTATACTGAGGAAGAGGCGATTGGGAAGTTCCTTGACGAGCTTGTGGTACCGAAAGAACTTTTTGAAGAGGGGTCTGGTATTACAAAGAGAACCTATCAAGGCGAAACAGTATATTTAGAAAGCGTTCGGAAGCGGAAGGATAGAACGTTGTTTGATGTGGCAATTTTGAGTGCTCCCTTTATTGTAAATGAGAATGAAAGAGCCGTTTATACGGTCTATCGGGATAATACAGAACGAAAACAGATGGAGCGGGAGATAATAAAAGAAAAAGCATATTTTGAAAAGCTTTTCGAATATTCACCCGAAGCAGTTGCACTGTGCGATAATAATAACAGAGGTTTGCGTGTTAATAAAACTTTTACTACTATGTTTGGTTACACTCAAGAAGAAGCAGTCGGGAAATCTGTTGATGAACTCATCGTTCCGGAAGAGCTTAAAGAAGAAGGCTCAGATCTGACAAATAAAACTGCTGACAGCGAGACAATTTCCGTAGAAACTATCCGGAAGCGCAAAGATGGGAAACGGTTTGATGTTGTGATTTTAGGTGCTCCATTCACCATCAACGAAAATGAGAAGGCAATTTACGCAATCTATCGCGATAATACTGCACATAAACAGGCAGAGGAAGTACTGCGGGAAAGCGAAGCCAGATATAGAACACTCGTGGATAATATCCCACAAAAGATATTTATAAAGTCGAGGGACCATAAGTATGTGTCAATCAATGAGAGATATGCCCGAGACCTTGGAATCAAGCCAGAGGATGCCTTCGGGAAAGACGATTATGATTTTTTCCCCAAGGAGCTCGCCGATAAGTATTGGGCGGACGACAAGATGATTATGGAAACGGGGCAGACAGAGGGATTTGAAGAAAGGTATTTGCAGGAAGGCAAAGAATCTTGGGTTTATACGGTTAAGACACCGGTGAGAGACAAGCACGGTAAAATCGATGGTGTACTTGGCATCTTCTTTGACATTACCGAGCGCAAACGGGCTGAGCGGATACAGAATGCTCTGTATAATATTCTGGATGCTTCTACTCGGGCTGTCACAATGGCAGACCTTCTCAAAATGATTCACAACACTGTTGGGACTCTGATGGATGCGAAAAATTTCAGTGTGGCACTATATGATGAAAAAACAAATCTTTATTCCTTCTCCTATCATATTGATAAATATGACTCTTATATACCGGATACACCGGTTTCATTAGATGGTGGAGTAGCAGATTTTGTTCGAAAATCTAAGAAGCCCCTTCTTCTGAATAAAGAGCAGTATAAAGAATTTACGCGGAAAAAAGGAATCCAATTTATAGGAAAACCGGCAGAATCCTGGATGGGTGTTCCGTTAATAAGCGGGAATTCCGCTGTCGGTGTTGCAGAGGTAACAAGTTACACAAATCCCGATGCATATACGCAGGATGACTTAATTATATTTTCTTTTATTTCCGGGCATATCGGTCTTGTTATTGAGCGGAAACGGGCAGAAGAAGCACTCAAAGAATCGGAAGAGAAGTTCAGAGTCCTGTTTGAAAATGCACGGGATGGAATTTTGATATGTGATCCAAAAACAATGCAGTTCATCTCCGCAAATAGAAAAATGTGCGAGTTTTTAGAATGTTCTATAGATGACATAAAGAATCTCACCGTATCTGATATCCATCCAAAGCAGGAATTACCTGATGTCATTGAAAAATTCAAAAAGATTGTTCTGGAAGAAAAATCCTTTGTCCAGAATATTCCTCTATTGAGCAAAAAAGGAAAAATCACCTATATGGATGTGAATGGATATAACATTATAATAAACGGAATTGAGTGTCTTGTGGGAGTATTCAGGGATGCAACCGAGCGAATAAAATTAGAGCAGGAGCGGTTAAACCGGAGCAAATTGGATGCGGTGCATAATATGATTGTAACAATTAACCACGAGATGAATCAGCCGCTCTCAGTCATTAAATCGTATTCTGATTTTCTGATGAAAGATATTCGAGCTGATTCGTCCGTACGGGATGATGTGGAAATAATTTATCAGGAGACAGAAAAATTAGCACAATTAGTGAAAAAAATGAGCAGTTTAAAACGCATCAAGTTTTCGGAATATTCTCCGAGCACGCAAATGGTTGATTTAGAAAATGAACAAGGAGATACCCCTTCAATGAATGCTGAAGAAAACACGCAGGATATTCCCAATTAAGAGAAAATCTTATTGGTCTCTATTTGAAACTATAGTATTTATGAGTATGAATGATTACAACTGTATTATTCTAATAGATCTGCCTTTAACGGAAAAGGAAAGAGGTAAATTATGAATGGATATAGAATTTTAATTGTTGACGATGAAATAAATATACTGAGCGCTTTGCGGAGACTTTTTTCCAGTGAGGGATATACATTATTCACCGCCCAATCGGCTGAAGAAGGACTTGAAGTTTTAGCCCGTGAAAAGATTGATTTAATTATTTCCGACCAGAAGATGCCCGGAATGAATGGACTTGAATTTTTAGAAAAAACGGTTGAACCATATCCGGATATTATTCGGATTATCCTGACGGGACACGCTGAATTGGATGATACAATTCGTGCAATAAATACGGGATGTATTTATAAATTTATTTTAAAGCCGTGGAATAATGAAGACCTTAAAATTACTGTTCGGCGCGCAATTGAGCAGTACAATTTAATATTGCAGAACCGGGATCTCACGATGGAACTGAAAAAGCGTGATAAAGTGCTTGAAGAATTGGAAAAGCAGTACCCCGGTATTACCCAGCGTCCCCGGAACGGTATTTTTGAAATAAAATCAGAAGATTTTTAATAAGCCTATGGAACAAATAAAAATTCTTTTTGTGGATGACGACGCAAATGTCATCAAGTCGCTCGTGCGATTGTTCAGCAGTAATAAATACCAGCTTTATACTGCAAATACCGGGGCAAGGGGGCTTGAACTCGTTGAACAGAATGAATTCCCTGTCGTCGTTGCTGATTTTCGGATGCCGTTTATGAGCGGGATTCAATTTTTAAAAAAAGTGAAGGAAAAGGCACCTGATACGCTACGAATGCTGTTGACCGGATATGCGGATGTAAATATAGTGATTTCTGCTGTCAATGAAGGGCACATCTATAAATTCATTACAAAACCATGGGAACCGGAAGAATTAAAACTTCAAATTCAGCTTGCCATTGAACATTATTACCTGCTGAAGGAAAAGCGGAAACTCGCAGAAACCGTTTTGACACAAAACCAGGAATTAGAGCGGATTAATAAAAATTTAGAACAGCTTGTTGCCGAACGGACACAACAATTGCTCCAATCTGAAAAATTAGCAGTTTTGGGACAGATGGCGGGACAAATTGGACATGAAATCCGTAACTCGCTCACGATTTTAAAGGGAAACATTCAACTTTTAGAAATGCAATACGTTAAAAATACTCCGCTTCAAAGTAAAATACAAATACTGTATAACGCCCTTGAGCGATTAATACTATTATCGCGAAATCTGCTGACATTAGGAAAGCCAACTCAAGTAGAATTTAAAATCCTCAATGTACCCTCAGTGGTTGAACATACCGTTCATACACTTGTCGAAACAGGAATATTAAAATGTTATAGTATTAAAAAAGAATATCCAGACGATGGAGTATATATTTACGGAGACCAAAATCAGATTGAACAGGCATTGATAAATATTTTTGTAAATGCTCACCATGCGATGAAGGACACAGGAACATTGGCAATAGCTGTTAAAAAGCTCCCTGATACCGGATTTTGTGAAGTGTTTGTGGGTGATTCCGGATGTGGTATTTCACCTGAAAATATAGATAAGATATTTGATCCGTTCTTTACGACAAAACCGGAGGGGGAAGGAACGGGTCTCGGATTGCCAGTTGTTAAAAATATCGTAGGGTTACATAACGGATATATACGCGTTGAGAGTACTGCCCAGCATGGTACAACAATGATATTAGGTTTTCCAATTTTCGTGCTGAACGGAGGCACACCACTATGATGAAACATAATATTATGCTTGTAGATGATGAGGAAAACATACTCAAATCGCTCCAGCGGTTATTCATCGGAGAAGAATATAGTGTATATGCGTTTTCCACTGGGAATGAAGCCTTAGAAGCTCTTGAGGAACGGGAATACTCACTCATTCTCTCCGATTATCGTATGCCGGAATTAAACGGCATTGACTTTTTGAAACTGGCAAAAGTTAAAGCCCCCGAGGCGATACGGATGATTTTAACCGGCTTTGCTGATGTAAACGTTGCGATTTCTGCCATTAATGAGGGGGAAATATATAAATTTGTTGAAAAACCCTGGGACAATGATATTATTCGAGTACATATCAAAAGAGCACTTGAACATTATGAGCTGTTAAAAGAGCGGGAAGAATTACTGGAAATGATAAAGAAACAGAATGCAGAACTTAAAGAGTGGAATGAAACCCTTGAAAAACGGGTGGATGAGAAAACATATGAGCTTAAAAAGGCTTATGAAGAGTTGCAATTTACTTCTAAAATTATTGCTGGAAAAGATGAAATTCTCCAGTTTCTACTGAATATTCATACGCTTGAAGAATCCTTAGACATCATTTTAAAGGTTATTTTTACCGTTATCCCGGTCAATAAAATGGTTGTCTATGTTGCAGAGAGAAAATCAAAACAAATGAAGGCTTACACCGGTGCAGAGGTTAAAAATAATATATTTACTAAAATGAATACCGGCATACATAAATTTCCCCCGTTGCCAATACCTGATCTAAAGAAAGTTGATAAATCGTTGTTGACAGAAGTATCGGGGCTTAATAAAATGAGTCCGTATGTATATATACTGCCCATTGAAAAAGATGAAAATTGTTTAGGTATCTTTCTTATAGACAATTCGGATTTAAACAGGGCTGTTAATAGAATGCACCTTAATATGATTGCAGGGTTTACTTCATTGGCGGCAATTGCAATTAATGATTACTTTGTAACATCTGATTTGCCCCTTGTGGAAGATTTATATAAAGTATTAAGCGAAATTAAATAAGCAGGATTTTAAAATTTAATACTCTACACTATTAAGTGTATAAAACTTCTTTCTATAGAAGGTATCATTGATAGATGCTGAAGCGCAAAGTAAAAAAGAATATATCAAAACCGGTTTCACCAGAGCTTGAAAAGAAGCCTGAAGGATACGGGCTGTCGGAATTGCCGCTCGATTCAATGAGCTTTGACATCGTTAAAAAGATTATTTCTGATTATTTAGGCAGTGATGTAACAATAGATGAAGAGGCTGAAGTTACAAAAGATGAAAATTTTATTACATTAGAAGTTGAATCATTAGAAGAAGGTCTTAAGACAGCAAGCGAATTGCTTGAAATTCCCATTAGAGAAATCCACTATAAAATTCTGGAAAAGGTCTTAAAAGACGTTAATGGTACCACTGTCTCGTATCAACGTATTGAATTCCGGAGAAAATTTGTTGCCGGCAAGCCCATAATTCATGTTTCAGATGATAAAATGACCGCAGTGTTAAGTATTGTGTTTCCCCGGACGCTTGACGGCAAGGAAACAGATGTGCAATATATCCTGGATTGTATAGCAGAGGCAGGAATAAAATTTGGTATTATCCGAGATGAGGTTGTTTCCGTTGATCGAAAGCTCAATGAAAATTTTGATATTCAAAAAAATATAATTATCGCCAGAGGCAATCCCCCGGTTGATGGCGAAAACTGTCAGCCGTTATACACAGTTTTTACTGATATCCGCACTATCAGTTATAATGAAACGAACGGTGTCTCTCTTGCAGAGCTTTTCAAAACAACTTCCCTTGACGTAATCAAAGAAAAATATTTCTCGGTGTTGAGTGTGGCAAAAGGAGAGCTGATTGTATCAACGACAGAACCGGGAAACGGTATTGATGGTATGAATGTGTTCGGGAGTGTAATCGGTTCATCAAAAGGAAATCTGTGCTACCACCCCGGTAAAAATGTGAGGATTGCAATCGAAGAGGGACATATCAATTATTATGCTGAAAAATTCGGCTATCTTGAGAATGATGCCGGCACGCTAACTATACATCCGCCGTTCTGGATTTCAGAAGGTGGTATAGAAGCGTACTATGTTGGCCTCCCCGTATTCAGCGGTGCGCTCAAAAAGGTAACCGCCGACGAGATTTATGACGAGCTGTATGAACTGGGAATAAAATACGGTGTCGTTACCGAGACAATTGAAGAAGTTATAAAAACACGGGGAAAAGGAGAAAACAATACAGTAACTCTGTTGCGGATTGCTGTCGGCGACAGACCGAAAAAAGGTGAAGATGCTCAGATTGAGTTATTCTTTGAGAAAGACAGTCAGCCCGGAAAAATCTTGGAAAACGGTCGGATGGATTACCGGGAAATAGAATCTATTAAAACGGTTAAAAAGAACCAGTTGATTGCAGTTAAATATCCTGCAAAGGAGGGAGCTTCCGGGAAGAATTTAAAGGGCGAGATTATTCCGGCACCGCCGGGGGATAGCAAGCCGTTCAATGCAGTCAATAATATCCGGGTCGTTCAAGGCAAGGATAAAACACTGTATTATTCAACTATTGAAGGGCGGGTTGTATTAGTTGGTGATTCTGGTATCAGTGTAAATCAGGTATTCGAGGTAAAAGGAAATATAGATTTCAGCACCGGTAACGTCGAGTTTATCGGCGACATAACCATTAAAGGTGCTGTTATGCCGGGATTTAAAGTGAAAGCAGGCGGTGATATTACAGTTAATGGTTTAGTGAATCAGGGAGTTGAGCTTATATCTGATGGCAATATCCGTGTGAAACAGGGAGTTTTAGGCAGGAATAATGACACCCGGTTAAAGGCGAAAGGGACAATAGAGGCTCAATTTATCCAGAATGCGGTGATTGAAGCAGATTCAGACATCATCATTAAAGATTATATAATGAACAGTCTGATTAAGGCAAAAGGGATGGTGATAACGCCGGATAAAGAAAGCTCTGCCCGCGGTACCGGCACTATTGTCGGCGGAGAAGTTATTGCAATGAAAGGAATCATCGCTAATTCAATCGGTTCGGAATATGCAAAAATGACCAAAATCTGTATTGGAATAGATTATGAATGCGATGTAAAAATTCGTAATTTTGCGAAGGCAATTGAATACTGCGACCGCGAGATTTCAAAATTATCAAAGGTTCTCCGGTTAGGTTTTATGGATATTAAAGTATTCCGGGAAAAGATTGCAAAACTTCCGCAAGATAAACAGCGTCCCTTCCTTGAAGCATTTAAAAAATTAGGTGATGTCAATAAGTTAAAACAGGAAGTCCTGAACAAACAAAAACAAATGGCAAAAGATACCGATGAATTGGCGCAGAATGCCTTTATCATTGTGAAAAAAGACTTATTCCCGAAAGTCCATATTCAAATCGGCGAGATGAAACTACTCAATGATAAACAGCAATCCGGCTTAAAACTGAAAGAAAATCCCAGCCATAAAAAGATAGATATATTCCCCCTGCAAGCCGTCGGTAAAGAAGGGGGAAACTGATTGAGTAAAACTTTTGTGATTTTCTGATTTATCATTTCCGACGTCCTCAGAGCGATACCCCCCTTTGGAACTTGGAACTTTTTTAGTATTTACGGATCTGCCGCACTTATTTATGAAATTGATTTTAGCTTCTGTTCTGTTAAACCAAATATATTTCACTTACCACACTTTTCCGCCTGAGGCGGATCTGCCTCTAACAGATACTTGACTCTATCCTTTCCCGAAGAGATGGATTCTCCAAAAAATTGCATAATTAAAAACAAACACCCGGAGGGATACTATGTCGGGTGGAATCCCTATCGGTTTCTACATTTCTATTGCTTTTTCAGAAATTCATTGTTAAATTTTCTATAATTTTTATTCAACGGTTGTTTCCCGATACAGGGATAGTTAAATATCGCCATTGGAAAAACAATTCACATATAAACACATAATCCCTCATTTCAATGCAATTATTAACTATAATGTTACTGAATTAGTCTTTGGGAGGCAGGTATGGTATTTCAAAGAAATGTACCGCTCAGCAGACACAAAACAGCATTACCATTCGTCGTAGTGCTGTTTCTTATCGGAGCAGTTTTAAGCGGAACTGCTCTTTCTGTGTTCGGTCAGGACCCGTTTCAGCAGATTTCCCAAACTGACAAACTGATTTTTCAATATCAGAAAGTTTATGCGCTTACCGGCGTACGGGTTGTTGTGGGAAATGGACAAACGCTCAATAATATAACAATTGTGCTTAAAAATGGGCTGATTGATGCCCTTGGTGCAAATGTGCCTGTGCCCAATGAAGCAGAGGTAATCAATGGTACAGGTTTGACTGTTTACTCGGGTTTTGTAGACGCCCATACTTCATTAGGATTAGGGAGGCGTACCACTCCGGTTGCAGCGCCGACTGCTGCTCCGGCACAACCGAGCCAGCGCCCCACCACCGCCCAAACCCAACAGCAGGCAACTACACCCGAACCGAACACCTACAAAGCTGACCCGAATCTCCGTCCAAATCAGGTTGCATTCGACGAGATTGATTTTAACGATACCAATTTCCAGTCAGCGCGGGAAGCCGGAATCGGTGTTGCTCTATCAATTAACCAGCAAGGGGTTTTTCCGGGAAAAAGCTCTGTAGTGAGCACGTATACAAGCGATCCATTATTTGGAGTAATTAAAAATTCCTCATTTCAATTCATTCAATATTCCAGTTCCCGAGGCGGGTATCCCTCGACCTTAATGGCAGTTGTCGCATTCCAGCGGCAGGCATTGATGGATGCCCAGTATTATATGAATTTGGAAGACTGGTATATTGCAGGACCTCGGGGAATGACCCGTCCAACGTTTGACCCCGCGATTCATAGCCTGTATCCGGTTATCCGTGGAGAAGAAACCGTGGTTATCCCCGTTTCAACGGAATTGGATATTAAACGGGCACTTGACCTTGCAAAACAGTTTAAGCTCAAATATATATTGAGCGGTGTTGTTGAAGGGTATCGAGCGATTGACCAGTTAAAAGCTGTAAAAGTTCCTTTAATTGTCAGTGTAAGCTATCCCCAGCCACGCTCCACGACCGGCTATGCGTTTTATCCACAGATAACCCCCTATGAGAAAACCCCTCCGCCGGGAGCACCTGCACAGCCGCAAACCCAGCGTGCAACTGAGGAACTTGATAAAATGATACAAGACCAGTTGTATGCTAATGCTTCAGTGCTCTATAAAGCAGGACTTCAGTTCGTGATTTCTGCCGGCAGTGATTATCGGAACTTTATTAAAAATTTCCGGAGTGCGGTAAATGCCGGCCTGCCGGCTGATGTTGCTTTAGCAAAAATTACGACCGAACCCGCACAGTTCCTCGGCATCGCCGATGTCGCCGGCACTGTTGAAACGGGGAAAATTGCCAATATTGTTGTTACTGACGGGGATTTATTCTCAGATAAAACCGCAATTAAATATGTTTTTATAGACGGCAAAAAGGTTGAATTCGCTCCTCCGTCTGCTCCGGCGGCTGGTCAGCAGCAGCGGATCCGCGGCGACAACTAATATAATATATCTTCACTTATTGATAGACTCCAAATGAATTATCAGGAGGAATGTATGATACACAAATTATATACAGCAGCACTTGGGCTTATAATGATATGTACCATTGTAACCGGTATATATCGTTCTTCGTATGCCCAGAAGGACTTGTTAGTAAGAAATGGTACCGTTATAACCGGAACCGGACAGACAATAGAAAAAGGCTCTATACTCATTCGCAGTGGGAAGATAGCTCAAATCGGAACAAATATACAAGCCCCTGCAGGTGTTCCGGTAATTGATGCAACGGGACTCTATGTGATGGCAGGCATTATAGATGCCCATTCTCATCTGGCGCAGGTCGGCACGAATGAAGGAACGTCCCAGAATTCCGCTATGGTGGATATTTCAGATGTTATCAGACCTGATGATTATGGAATATATTTAGCATTGGGCGGCGGTGTAACGGCTATGCATGTTTTGCATGGGAGCGCCAATGTCATCGGCGGCAAAGATGATGCAGTCAAACTAAAATGGGGACGTTCGAAAGAAGAAATGCTTATCCCTGATAATCCTGAGGGATTAAAATTTGCATTAGGAGAAAATCCTATCGGCGGCGACACTCGGTACCCGAATTCCCGTATGGGACAGGAATATGTTTTAAGAAGCTATCTTGAGCAGGCAAAACAATATAAGCTGGAATGGGATACCTATGAAGCAAAAGTTGCAGGCAAGATACCTCCGGCAAACGAATACGAGAAAAAATACGGACCGGTGCCACCCCGAAAAGACCTGCAATTGGAAGCCCTGAAAGGTGTGCTTGAAGGAAAAGTCCGTACTCACATCCATGGATATATGAATCAAGAAATGGCAATGGTTATTAATGTATTCGCTGACTATGGTATTACCCCGACGAGCTTTGAGCATTGTATGGAAACATATATGATTGCCGATGAGCTGGCAAAAACAAAAACCGTCGCTTCGTTATTTGTTGACAGTTGGAATTTTAAAGTTGAAGCATCAAGAGCAATTCCCTTTACTGCAGCGCTCCTCACTGAACGCGGGGCAATTGCCAACATTCACTCTGACAGCGGCGAGCGGATTCGGCGATTAAATCTTGACGCCGCAAAAACCATCCGCTATGGAGACACAATGACAGAAACCGATGCTATTAAGACTATTACCCTGAATGCTGCCATTTATCTCAAACTCCAGCATCGGATGGGTACCATCGAGGTCGGAAAAGACGGCGATTTGTCCATCTGGGACGCTCATCCCCTTTCAGTTTATTCAAAGTGCGTTAAAACAATCATTGACGGCGAAGTATTCTTCGACCGCGATAAAGCTATTACAACAGATAAATGGCTCAAGGGCATTAAGTAGTTTTTTAAGCTTGTCTTTCAGGAGGCACACAATGAAAAAGATAATACATTTAACGCTTGCAGTGCTCATTATTGCCATAGGCGCAGCACCAAGCTTTGCACAAAAATATGCGCTCACAAATGCTACAATAGTTCCCGTAACCAGTGCCACAATCACCAACGGTACTTTAGTTATTGAAGATGAAAAAATAACTGCCATCGGAACAAACGTCCGCATACCTTCTGGTGCAGAAACAATAAACTGCAAAGGATTATTTATCTATCCCGGAATGTTTGATCCGAATACGAATTTAGGAATGTCAGAAATCGCAGGCGTTACGCAAACCCAGGACCAAACCGAAACGGGAACCTTCAATACCTTTATTAAAGCATCATCGGGCGTTGACCCGAACACGATAATGAAAGGGATAGCCCGCTGGAACGGCATTACGAACGTCATTTCGTCTCCCCGAGCAGCCGGACCGGGGGCTGTCTTTGGCGGGCAGGAAGTCCTGCTCAATTTAGGCGGATGGACACTAAAAGAAATGACCGACAAAGATCCGGTAGCAATGTATATGACGTTCCCAACCTTTGGCGGAGGCGGCGGGCGCGGCGGATTTGGCGGAGGTCAAGCGCCGGCGACTCAGCAAAGTCAGCAGCAGGAAAGCCCACGAGTTCGGGCTGAAAAGACTATCGCAATCGTAAAAGACCTGTTCGAGAGTACGAAATTATATATCAAGGCAAAAGAAGATTATACGGCGAAGAAACGCCCCACACCGCCAGAAATTGATCAGACTTTAGAAGGCTTAATTCCCGTGGTCAAACAGGAAATTCCCCTCACAATAGCTGTCAGCGGTATTGACAATATGCGGGAAGCTATGAAATTCGTCAAAGAAACAAACGTAAAAGCAGTATTTTACGGTGCATCTGATGCATTCCGCATCGCTGATGAATTAGCCTCAGCAAATATACCGATAATTTATACAGAAACTCTCAATACACCGAATCAAACGCAACCGTATGACCTGTACTATGCTATCCCTTCTATTCTGTACAATGCGGGAGTAAAATTCTGCTTTGGTATATCGAGTACATCCGATATTCATAATCTTCCGTTTATGGCTGGTATGTCTGCCGCTTATGGTTTGCCGAAAGATGCCGCCCTCAAGGCGGTAACCATCTACCCGGCAGAAATGTACGGCGTGGACAAATTACTGGGCAGTTTAGAGGTCGGAAAATTAGCCACAGTTGTGGTTACCAATGGCGATTTGTTGGAACCCGCAACAAAGGTAGTTCACGAATTTATACGAGGTATGAAGGTAAACTTAGCCGACAACTGGCAGTACCAGCAGTATCTCAAATACCGCGCCCGGCCGATTATTAAAAAGTAACATTCACTAAAAACAATAAAATAGAGCACCCCCAAACTTTCAGAGGGATTAATAAGTCTGGGGGTGTTTTTTTATTTCTTTTGAAGAATATATACCGCAGAAAACATTGAGGAAATAATTAATATGACACTTCCCAGTATCGTCATCAGATAGATCCTGATAAAAGAATTAGATAACAATTCTGAATAATTTCCCGAAAATGTAATTTGGGAATTCATCATATTAAAAAAGTCTTGTAATTTTTGTAAAATGTTTTCTGTATAATGAACAATTATTTCCCCATAACTTAATTGTATGCCATTCCATACTTTAAAAACCGGAACAGCTATAAGCAATCCAATAAAGACAGCACCTGCATAGAAAAATATTTTAAACCGCATTGAATTATATCGTTTTGCTTCCAAACGGATTATTTCACTATAAACTTGTGCGGCAAGATTCGGAGGGGGTACAGCCGGCACGGTATTTTGGATGGCTGTAACAATCGCTTTATCCCATTGCAATGAATTCCTGCATTGTGTGCATTCCAACAGATGTTTTTCAAGCAATGACGATTCTTCCGATGAAAGCTGTGCGCAGAGAGATTTTATATAGATGTCAAAAATTTCATCACAGTTCATATATATCCGCCTTTTTATTAATACTTCTTAATTCTATCAATATTTCTTTTTTTAATGCCGCAAGCGCCCGCCGAATGTGGGTTTTAACTGTAGATAACGGAATCTGGAGAACTTCAGATATTTCAGTGTATTTCAATTGCTCCTGAAAACAGAGCTGTAAAATAAAGTTATATTTTGGCGGGAGCTTCTTGAGACATTTCGTTACCAATAACTGAAAATCAATATTTTTCTCCGTCATTTCCATAGAATTGAATGTGTAAAGTGATGGAGTTGATTCTAAATAGTCAGTTTCACCGTTTAGAGACAGCATCTGCGGGAGCTTTTTCTTAATATGCGAATAACATTCATTTTTAACAATGGTATAAAGCCAGCTTTTAAATGAGGAATCACCACGAAAGTTTTTTATCCCTTTATAAACTCTTAAAAAAACCTTTTGTGCAATATCTTCAGCTTCCTCGCGTGAAGAAACAATCCGATACGCTAATGTAAATACCTGTTGGCTGTAAGCATTAACTAATTGAGTGAATGCATGTAAGTCGTCTTTCCGAACCGCCGCAATCAGTTCCTGTTCGTTTGTATAGTCCATCAGGCTCTTAATTTTTTCTTCAATAGTATAGACACTCTTAAACCTAACTATTGTTTCAAAAATTATGAAAAAAAATGAAACAATGTTTTTTATTGTAAAGTCTACATATACGAATAAAGACAAAAACTATAAATGAGGAGGGAGTGTATATGGAGGTAGCCCAAACAGCAGTATTAACTGGGATGATGGCAGTGTTAGCTGGAATAATAATCCCGACTGTTTTTTTTGTCACCATTATATTTATTATCAGCATTATTTTTAAAGCACATCTGCGCAAACGGGATATGTTGCATAAAGAACGGCTTGCAATAATTGAAAAGGGACTCGTTGATAAAGCACAATTCATCTTTTCAGCAGAACCATCACCGGGCATTAAGCTATCTCGATATTTAGTATGGGGGCTCATTCTTGCGGCTCTGGGGATAGCACACCTGGTCAGTATTATTATGATAAAGCTCCTTAACGCCCCCATTTTTGATATTACGATTATGATTATATTCGGTCTTATATTTTTATTTATTGGAGTGGCGTTGATACTTTTTTATATAATTCAATCAAAAAAGGAGAAGGAAGAAAATACTATTAGAAACCAACCTCATAGTTAAATAGCTGCCGCATAAGTAGAATTAAATTATTATTTCTAAAAATTTCTAAAAGATTTGTAACACCCCTCAACGTCATTGAGGGGTGTTTTTTTATATAAAGGGCACAGTGCAAAATAAATAATGATTAATGCGCAGTCCCGTCCGCCGCAAATACGACGGACTCGGGATTGCCTATGTAAAAAAATGCATTCAGAATAAATACACCATATTTTTATTGCAGGTTCATATATAATGAGATCTTTGGTTTAACGCAGGCTATTCGCCCATACTAAATGGGCGAAATTATATAACAATTTTAAGCTCATTTTTTGGTAGTTGCTCCGCCCCTTTAAAAAGAGGCGGATAGTTTGCGATTTAATGGATTTTTTCAAAGGTCTTGATATAGTTGTTGCAAATCAACGGGAATTTGGTATTAAATTAACAATCTCCGTATGTGCGGTATTTCCCCGCCCGTTTTGTTTTTTGGGCGAGGGGACCTCGCCCCTACGAAAAATATTGTTTACCCGTAGGGGCGAGGTTTCCCCGCCCTTTTTATTTCACCTATAGTGGCGAACCTATGCGTTCGCCCATTTTATTTATACACCCACCCCGTTTTATTTTGGGCAGACACACCCGCCAAAAGAACGGCGGGTAAACAGGTCTGCCCCTACGAAATATTTTTAAATCCGTAGGGGCGGGGTTTCCCCGCCCTTTTTATTTTCATCCGGTAAGGGTATTCATCACGCCCGTTTATTCTTAATTGTTGGCGAGTCATTTACCCGCTCTACAATCCATTTAATGCTATGTTCTCTTTGAAAAGAAATTTATTTATATAATATATTTGTGGCATATCAACATTAATTTGATATTACATCTATGCGTCTTTACGTTAAAAAAATACGAAAAGTTTTGTTAAACGTCTCATTTAATCAATAATGCTAAAATCCAGATGCCCTTGTCTTATATTTACCTTTTTTACTTCTACCGTAACACGGTTACCTAAGATATATTTTTTACCGGTACGGCTGCCGACTAACCGATAATTGTCTTCATCAAATACATAAAAGTCATCCTTGAGATCCCGAATGTGTACCAGTCCTTCCACTAAAATATGTTTTAATTCCACAAAAAACCCAAATGGGGTAACGCCGCTGATAATACCGTTGAGTATTTCACCAACTTTGTCCTGCATATATTCCAATTGTTTGAGTTTGATTGCTTCCCGCTCTGTGTTCATTGCACGAATCTCCATATCGGTCGAATGTTTGCCGGTATGCCCGAGTCTTCGTTTGAGAGATAAAATCTCGCTTGGAGTAATACCAGCCGTGAATCGTTTGAGCAACCGGTGTATTACTAAATCTGGATAACGCCGGATGGGTGAAGTAAAATGGGTGTATTCTTTAAATCCCAAGCCGAAATGTCCGAGGTTCTTTGTCTGATACACTGCTTTCATCATACTGCGAAGAGCAATAACCTCGATAAAAACTTTTTCTGGTTTATCGGCGAAATAATCAAGGATATTCTGAAACCAATGTGATGACCCGGGTGAACCTTTGGCGGCAGGACAGCCTAATGATTTTGCAAGACGCCAGAATCCCTTAATATCGTCTTTATCCGGTCTGTCGTGTACCCGGTACAGAAACGGGAGACCTGTTTTATAATTTCGTTCAAGTACCGTTTTATGCCGGGCAACGGTTTGATTCGCTAAGAGCATAAATTCTTCTATGAGTGAGTGGGTTTCAAGAATCGGTTTTACCGATAGAGAAAGGGGAATTCCCTGCTCATCAAGCTTAAAAATAACCTCAGGGATATAAAAATCAAGCCCGCCAGTTTCAAACCGTTTTTTACGAAGTATTTTGGAAAACCGATTCATTTCACGGAGCGTATTCCGGAACGGACTTTTTTTCTTTCCGTCAATAATAATTTGTGCTTCTTCGTACGAGAATCGGTACTTGCTTCGGATGATTCCCTCTGTGATTTCATAATCAATAACAGTTCCATCGGGAGAGCAGGTCATAATAACGGCATATACGGGACGGTCTTCATCGGGACGGAGACTGCATAAATCTTCTGAAAGCCGGGGCGGGAGCATTGGAATTACCTTGTCAATCAAATAAACGCTTGTCCCGCGTTTTGCCGCTTCTTTGTCTATAATGCTTCCATCAAGCACGTATGCAGAAACGTCCGCAATATAGACGCCGAGACGGTAATTGCCATCAGGGAGCCGCTGGAACGATACGGCATCATCAAAATCTTTTGCATCTTCAGGGTCTATAGTAAAGCATTCTGTGTTACGATAATCAATTCTTCCATCGGAAATGTTGCTTTCAGTAATCGGAATTAATTTCTTTGCTTCTTCTAATACATTCTTCGGGAATTCTTGTGGAATCCCTGCTAAACGGGCAATTGAGAGAACGTCAACACCTTTTTCTCCCGGAAAACCAATGACGTTTTTAACTTCACCGTACGGGTCGGCGATTTCATTGTCCCAGAGGGTGATTTTCACCGCGACGCGTTCGCTGTTCTGTGCGCCGCGTTCTTTTCCATTTGGGATGAAAATATGGCGTTTTAAAAATGTATGGTCTATGTGAACAAATCCCCCGCCGGCGGTTTTATAATATTCACCGATGAATTCATTCTTTTTCCGTTTCAGTATGCCGATAACACGGGCTTCACGATTCGGTCCGCTGCGGGATCGCGGGGCTAATATTTCGATTTTGACGGTATCACAGGGAAGAGCAGTCCCGGAACTCCCGGGTGGAATGAAAAAATCCTCCGGGTCAGTACGGACGAATGCATATCCAAATTCGCCCGGTTCAAAGATACCAGAGCGGAGGTGAGTAGAGTTACTGGCAAAACGTGCAGTAAACCGACGCCCCTTTAAACGCTGTATTTCCTTCTGATTCACCAGATGGCGTAGTGCCTGCTTTACGATAGTAGCATCAGATGCGTCGTAACCAAATGCTGACAGTATGTCCTGAAACCGGTATGATTTGTTCAAATGCTCTTCAAAAAACTGCAGAAGATTCTGCTCAAGGGAGGTATTTTGCTTGTGTGATTTCACGGCACTCCATTTCAATATAAAGAATTAATAAAGCTACCTATTACATTTAATTGAGATCTTTGATGTAACGCAGGCTATCCGCCAGAGGCGGACTGCGGCTACCGATTATATAACAATTTTAAGCTCATTTTTTGGTAACCGCTCCGCCTCTTGAAATAGAGGCGGATAGTTTGCGATTTAATGGATTTTTTCAAAGGTCTCTAAAATATAAAATATTCTGTTAAATATTTAAAATAATATGTACTTACCGTATTCCTGAAACAATACGGTCTTGATGAGAATAGTCTTGTTTACAGCGAATCGTGTGAAAATCTGCCTTTTGTAAAATTTTCATTACTTGATTACTGACGGTTGGACTTACTTCAAGAGCAATCATACCGTCTCTTTTGAGCCGCATATACGCCAATTTATTGATTGTGGAATAATATTCTAAACCGTCTTCTCCCCGGGCTTTGAGCGACTCCGAGGGTTCATATTCCTGTACTTCCCGGGGGAGTGTTTCATACTCAACCGGTAATATATATGGCGGATTGGACACAACAACATCAAACGGAATATCCTCCAAAATAACGGTGGACTGGTATCTGTTCATACATAAAACATCCATTAAAAGGAAACTTATCTTATTTTGTACTTTGTTCCGCTGTGCGTTCATCCGGGCAATACGGAGCGCTTTTTCACTGCTATCTATTCCAATGACTGTTGTATTTGGTATATGATAGGCAATACTGACTGCGATGTTGCCGCTGCCGGTGCCAATATCTGCGATACGGAATAATTTTTTATGAGAATGTATTTTGCAGTATTCCATAACTGTCTCAACGAGCAATTCTGTTTCCGGCCGGGGAATGAACACTGACGGATTAACTGAAAAGGGGAGTGACATAAATTCTGTTTCACCAAGGATATACTGAAGCGGCTCATGGTTTGCGCGACGAGCAACGAATTCCCAAAACTGTTTTTCGTTTTCAGAAGTTACCGGTTGATTATAATTAATATACAGGTGAAGCCGTTGTGCGTTGAGCACTGCAGAAAGGAGAATTTCACTCGATGTTTTTGGGTTTGAAATGCCTTCAGAAACAAGTTTTTCTTGAGCACTATGTAATAGTTCTAAAATGGTCATCAGAGAGTAATGGTATTATAAGCATCGGAATATATGATTATTGAGCGTTCGTTTCACAAATGTTGTTGAGATTGATTCACCCGCTATAACTATTGCTGACTGACAATCTCCTCTCTGATAAAACTAACTCATCATATAACAAGTTACAAAATCAATGATACATTCATCGGGTTAGAGTTGTCTAATAGCGGAAATAATTTTTATACCCCGGTTTTCACTACTAGTTTTGCAGAGCGGTCAGCGATTTTCAGTTGTTCAATAAAATCATCTATTTTGCCTTCTAGTATCTCATCAAGACGATAGACGGTGTAATTAATTCGATGGTCGGTTACTCGTTTTTCCGGGAAGTTATAGGTTCTTATTTTTGCACTTCTATCACCGGTGCTGATTTGGCTTCGCCGATCACCGGCGGTTTTTTCGGTTTCTTCACGGAGTTTAATATCAAGCAGCCGGGAACGGAGGACTTTCAATGCCTTTGCCTTATTTTTATGTTGGGATTTCTCATCCTGACAGGTAACAACGAGCCCTGTGGGGATATGTGTCATCCGAACGGCAGAATCGGTTGTATTGACACTTTGACCGCCGGGCCCCGTTGAACGATATACGTCTACCTTGATGTCCTCGGGATTAATTTCAATGTCTATTTCCTCCGCTTCAGGAAGCACAGCGACCGTTGCTGCTGAGGTATGAATTCTCCCGGAGGCTTCAGTAACTGGAACCCGCTGAACGCGATGGACGCCGCCCTCATATCGCAGAGTGCCATATACATTTTTCCCTTTAACCAGAAAGATAATCTCTTTAAATCCACCGGTGTCAGAGGGACTCACCGACATTTCTTCGATTTGCCAGTTGACCCGCTCTATATACCGTGAATACATCCGGAATAAATCCGCCGCAAAGAGAGCGGCTTCTTCGCCGCCCGTGCCAGCTCGAATCTCCATAATGGCATTTTTATTTTCGTTCGGGTCTTTGGGAACAAGCAGTGTTTTTAATTCCTCCTCTAATTGTTTTTTTTGGTGTGTTAATTGGCTGACTTCTTCTTTTGCCATGATTTTAAGTTCTGAATCAGATGAATGATGAACTAAATCCTCCGCTTCTTTGAGATTCTGGGATATTTTTTGAAATTTCTGATAGGTTTTAACAATCGGTTCAAGATTGCTGTGCTCTTTTGTGATTTCACGATACTTTTTTATATCGGAGAAAATTTCCGGAGCACCCATCTGCTCAATGAGGTGTTCATACCGTTTAACAATTTCTTCGAGTTTTTCTATCATATATAACCTATTTGAGCGTTGTCAATTAATTTATCATAATTTTTGTATTATTAAAAATACTTATAATAGGATAATATAAACCACAGAAAACACTCACGAAAATGATGGCGTACGCCAACACCGACACCGAACTAAATGTATAAACCCGTTGTGTGAAATGGAGAGGCACATTACAACATACCCCTCCAATGATATGAAATTCATTTTTAAATTTTTTGCACCGTCATATATGAAAATAACAATCAAATCCAATTTCGTACAATGTTATAAATATATTATTTTTATACTTCAAATTCAAGAGCATTCACGCTTTTTATGGTAAATATAACTCCCTCCATTCAGAAGGGCTTATAATACCGACATCGGCATTATACTGCAGGTCGCACCATTTCATACGGGGATTTTGAGACGGGAGATTGTCTTCAAATTCGATTTTTGCAAAGTCTTGGCAGATAGAGATTGGCATCAGGATTCGGTGCCCGGCGTCAATAGTATCCGGAGAATTAATAAAACATTTTGGAACGAGTGGTATCATTTCGCCAGCGTACAATAAATCCGCTTCCTGGATTATTGCCGGTATATCCCGGTGTAAATACATAGTTAAAGTACCCAATGGTATCGGTTTTTCATCAGTCTGAAATAAAAAAGAATACAGTCGTTTATAGTGTTTTAATGACCACATAATTTGAGGAACAGCAGTGCCGTGATAATCATAAAGCAATTCGGTGAGGTACTGAAAAACAATTTTTATCGGAAGTGATTCTATAAATATGTAGTTATATTGAAATAATGATAGTGGAAAGGAACACGGGGTGGAAATGATTACACTCGGTGAATTTCTCCGGGACAGCATTTCAATGGTCTTCCATTTGTTTATTTTATCGGCAATGATAAAATATGAATGATAGATGATACTGTTTCGTTTCGGCATGAGGTACTTTTTACTCAATGTTCTCAATTCATAATACAAAGTTTGCACGGCAGCAGGATTCGGCAGAAGAATAAGCTGGTTGAACCCCTCTTTCCAGTGCTTGATTATTGTTGAAATAAATTCCGGATGTGCTTTCCCATCATCATCCGTAAATAGAAAAGGGCTTTTCATTAAAGGAGCGGCAAAGATTTCCGGGTGTTGCTCAGATACATTTTTTTGAATACTAAAATGTGATAGAGATGCGCTTTCTTCTTGATATAATTTCAATAAATCTTCTTCATAAGGAGAAATCACCATAAGAGACTGAATGTTTTGCTCTGAGACTAATTGAATCATTTGATGCAGAGATGTATGAGCAATTTTTTCAGGATAGGGAACTCCCCAGAAAATAAGCGCGCTGAGGATAATTTCACCGCTGTATATTTTACTGTCTTCAGAGGCCGGATTGAAAAAAGTATTAAAAAACGATTCGTATGAATAAAGAGCTACTGATACTGTATTTAAGGGGCTGTTATATAGCTCTTCCGATGTTGACGATGGAATAAAAATTGTTGTATCGCATAATTCAATATTGCCTTTTTTGAATACAAATGTTCCTGCATCAAATAAATAGAAGGCATTAATTTTCAGCATTCGGTGTAATCCTTGTGCGATATATAACAACTCGTCTTCCGAGGGGGCAACCACAATTATCCGCCGTCCTGAACATTTTGATTGAATCCACTCAATGACCGTTTTTAATTTAGCAGGATTATGGGATGCTATAATGAGATTTTGTCCTGAATTATGCGATTGAATCTGATTGGAATTCTTCACTCTGGTGTGTGATTTTGCAGTAGAAAATAGAGGTTTTTGTTTACTGCTGGACAAAGCAGATCCAAGGATAATAAAAGCTGTGTTCTGCTCATATATGTATTTAAAATGGTTGTGTAAAAATAAGTACTGAAGAAGTGCTCTATCAGCGGCTTGATAACAAATGCCTGTTAAAAATATATGAAATCTTTGATTTAATCGTTTAAAAAAGCTCTTTTTCAAAATATATATCTTTCGTATATTAATTACTGATATAGTAATTTAATGTTAAGTGAAAGGGATG
>Ga0315291_10000435_pt1 | contig 55059 bp, 42 predicted proteins | sample YL17G12_20_MG_FD_203070 | JGI IMG/M metagenome (GOLD analysis project Ga0315291, IMG submission 203070) | Sediment microbial communities from Yellowstone Lake, YNP, Wyoming, USA - YL17G12_20 | ecosystem: Environmental > Aquatic > Freshwater > Lake > Sediment | place: USA: Wyoming | collected... | reverse complement strand
TGTACAGGGCGCGGTACAGCGGTTCCGCGACGTTGAGCAACACCGGGACAACGAGGGCATACAGGCCGATGCCGATTTCGAGCAGGCCAAAGACCCGCCCCGGCCGCTGGAGACGGTAACACCACCGGCCGGCGAAATAGCTCCCGAGGCCGAGTTCGGCCATGAAGGCGGCGAGCACGGTCGTGACGGCGTACGTCGTGCCGCCGAAAACGAAGATCAGCTCGCGCAGCCAGACCGACTCGTAGATTAGTCCGGCGGCTCCGGAGCAAAAAAGCAGCAGATAGAGCAGTGGGTTGCGCACGCGGAGTATTCCCTTTTTTCCAGCGGTGACGTCGTCGGAGCGTGACGGCCGAAGAATATCGGATGGCGCGGGCTCGATCAAACTCCATCGGCCACCAGCCACGCGCTGCTTCAACGTCTGGCTCGCGCGCCGGGCGTGCGCTGCCGTGGCTTGCAGCTCTGGGACCGGCGCGTGGCGGGGCCAGCCTCGGCTGAGCCGCAGCGCTGAAAAGCGTTGGCGGCGCGCCCGCGAGACTTGCAGAGGCGAACCGCTAGCGCTATACTGACCCGCAGAACACAACATATAGTGGCGCGGTCCGGGTCTGCCGGCTCCCAGTGTGACTGTCGCGCGCCGCAACAGACGCAGGATTAGGTCGTGTTTCTCAAGCGTATCGTGCTGCACGGCTTCAAGAGCTTCGCGGATCGGACGGAGTTCGAGTTCGGGGCGGGCATCACCGCCATTGTCGGACCCAATGGCTGCGGCAAGAGCAATGTCCTCGACGCCGTCCGCTGGGTCCTCGGCGAGCAATCCGCACGCAGCCTGCGTGGCGATCACATGGCGGACGTGATCTTCGTGGGCTCGCGCTCGCGCAAGCCGGCCAACTTCGCCGAAGTGCAGCTCATCTTCGACAATCGCATCGGCTTGCTGCGCAGCGACCAGGAGGAAGTGGTCGTTGGGCGTATCCTGTACCGCAGCGGCGAAAGCGAGTACCGGCTCAACGGCAACGCGTGCCGGCTGCGCGACATTCGCGAGCTGCTGCTCGACACCGGCGTCGGGGTGGACGCGTACAGCATGATCGAGCAGGGCCGCGTCGACATGCTCCTGCAGGCCAACCCGCTCGAACGCCGCGAGATCTTCGAGGAGGCCGCCGGCGTCAGCCGCTACAAGTTCCGCCGCATCGAAGCGCAGCGGAAGCTCGAACGCACGCAGGACAACCTGCTGCGCTTGCAGGACATCCTGGAGGAGCTGGAGAAGCGGCTGCGCAGCGTCCGCCTGGCAGCGGGCAAGGCGCGGAACTACCAGCAATATGAAGCGCGGCTCCGTGAGTTGCGCTCCGCGTTCTCCATGGCCGAGTATCACGAGCTGGAGCAGGGGCGGTTGCGCATCCAGGAGCAAGCCGATGCGCTGTTGGCTAGCCTGCAAGAAGCCCGCGCCCAGTTGGCCAGCCGGGACGCCGAGGCCGCCGAGCTCGAACACCAGCGCCAAGCGCTCGACGAGCAGATTCAGGCGGGCGAGGCCGCCCTGCTGGAGGTGCAGACCGCCTTGAGCGCGCTCGGCGAGCGGATTGCGCTGAGTGAGAAACGCCTGGCGGAGCTGGCGGCCGTTCGCGACCGGCGGCGCAGCCAGGCGGCCGAAGTGCTTGCGCGGCTCGGCACGCTGCGCGAGCGTGTCGCGGCCGAGGGGCAGGCGCTGGTCGATCTGGCCGCGCTCGAGCAGCAGAGTGCCGCGCGCATCGCCGGCTTGCAGGCTGCCCGGGAGGCGGCCGAGCGGCAACTGGAAGAGTCGCGCCGCACGCTGGAGCGGGAGAAGGTGGCCGCCTTCGACACGGTCCGCCGCGCCGCGCTACTGCAGAACGAATATGAGTACCGCACGCAACAGCAGGGCCGGTTGACGGCGCAGGTCGAGCGTCTCGCGGCCCGGCGCCAGGAAATCCAGCGTGAGGACGACGCGCTGACGGTCCGTTGGGAAGAGCTGGCGGGGCAATTGCAGAAGCTGGACCAGCAGGCCGCCGAACTGTCGGCCGCCGTACGCGCGGACGAAGAGCATCTGGCGGCGCTGCGCGAAGAGGCGGAGCAGCGCGACGCGCAAATCGGTGCCGCCAAGGAAACGCGGACGGCCGTCGCATCGCGGCTCGCGCTGCTCGCGGACATGGAGCAGCGGCTGGAAGGCGTCGATCAGGGGACGCGGGTTGTGCTCGCGTGGCGCGACGAGAACCCGCCGCAGGACGTTGTGGTCGGGCTCATCGCTGACCTCCTGCGGATCGACGACCCGCGCGTGCCCATCCTGCAGTCCGTGCTGTCCACGTTCGAGAGCCACGTGGTGGTGCGCGACGCCGCGGCGTTTCTGGCCGAGCTGGAGCGGCGCGGCGCGCAGGTCGGACCGCTGCGGGTGCTGGCCCTCGACCGGCTGGCCCGGCCGGTCACGCCGATCAGCTATGCGCACGCGCCCGGCTTCGTCGCGCGGGCCGCCGACTGGGTGCAGTGCGCCGCGGAGTTTCGGCCGCTGGCGGAACACCTGCTGGGCCGGACCTTTGTCGTCGAGAATGTCGAGCAGGCGATGCGGCTGGCGGCGGACGCGCTGGCCGGCTGCGTCTTTGTCACGCTCGACGGCGTCACGGTGGGGGCCGACGGCCGCATGACCTTCGGTGCCGCCGCCGCGGCGCCCGGCTTGATCAGCCGCAAGGCCGAAATCCGGCAGCTCCGCAGCGAGCTGGACGAGGTCGAAGACCGGCTGGTGCGGCTCACGCGAAGTCGGCTGGAGACGGACCAGCACATGTCCGACCTCCAGTTGCACAAGGATGGGCTACTGGCCCGCATCGCTACGCAGCAGCGGGAGCACGCGGAGCTGCGTAACGAGCGGGTGCGGATCGCCGATGCCCGGCAACGTTTGGAGCGCGAGGCCAGGCTGGTCGACGAGGAACTGGGCGCGGTCCGGCGGTCGCTCACCGACCTCGGGCAGCAGTTGCACGCGCTGGAGGCGGAGCGCGAGACGGTCGGCGCGGCACAGCAGGCGCATGAGGCGGGTATGGCGGCCCTGGCGGCCGCCGCGGCTGAGCAGGAAGCGGCCGTCGCGCGCCTGGCGCAGGATTACACGACGGCACTCGTGGAACGGGGCCGGGTGACCGAGAAAAAGACCGCCGCCGAGAATGCCCTGGCCGAGCTGCGTGTGCAAGACGCGACTCTGCGCCAGGAGCAGGCCGACGCGGAGCGCGAGGCCGAGGAAGCGGCCAGCGAGATTCAGCACGCCGAAGACGACCTGTGTGCGGCGCGGCAGGCCCAGGTGGTGCAGGGCGCCGAGTGCGAGCGCTGCCGGAGCCAGACCCTGGAGCGGCGGCAGGCCCGGCAAGAGCTATTGCAGCGGCTGGAAGTCTGCGGGGCGGCGGGCCGCGCGCAACAGAAACGGGTCGAGGAATTGGACGCCGGCTGGCACGAGCAGCAGATCGCGCTGCGGGAGAGCGAGGTCCGCAAGGAGAGCTTGGCGGCCCGCGTGCGTGACGAGCTCGGACTGGACCTGGCGGAGCGGTACGGAACGTACGAGCACGCGGAGCAGGACTGGGCGGCCATCAAGGGCGAGATCGAGGACTTGCGGGCGAAGATCGTCCGCCTGGGCAACGTGAATCTCGACGCAATTGCCGAGCTGGAGGAGTTGACGCCGCGCTATGAGCACCTCACGGCGCAGCGGGCCGATCTGGTGACGGCGATTCAGCGGCTCGAAACGTTGATCGCGGAGCTCGATCAGGAGTCCCGCACGCGCTTCGCGGCGGCGTTCGAGCAAATCCGCGGCCATTTCCAGGAGATGTTTCGCAAGCTTTTCGGCGGCGGCCGGGCCGACGTGATCCTGGAGGATCCGGGCAATCCGCTGGAGTGCGGCATCGAGATCATCGCCCGCCCGCCGGGAAAAGAGCCCCAGTCGATCTCGTTGCTCTCGGGCGGCGAGAAGACGCTGACCACGGTGGCGTTGCTGATGGGCGTGTTCAGGAGCCGCCCGTCGCCGTTCGCAATTTTAGATGAAGTGGATGCAGCCCTTGATGAGTCCAACGTCGAACGCTTTAATAGCGTGCTGCAAGAGTTCTTGTCGCATTCGCAGTTCGTCATTATCACGCACAGCAAGCGAACGATGGCCTGTGCGGCTGTACTGTACGGGATTACGATGGAGGAACCGGGCGTGAGCAAACGCGTGAGTGTCCGGTTCGAGGATCGTGTGGAAACGCCAATTGTGGCGTGAGTGTTTCATTTCCTGTTTTGTGAGGTTGCGCCATGGCAAAGAAGAAAGCTGCAAAGAAGAAGGCCAAGAGGAAGGTCGTCAAGAAGAAGGCGAAGAGGAAGGTCGCCAAGAGGAGGATGGTCTGCTAAAGGCGATCGTGTAACAGTGCCGATTGGCTTGCGTTCCAGGCGACGCCACGAGGCCGACCACGTGCGGCCTGCCTGAACCGGGCACGCCGAAGCGTGTGTGCTCTTGGCTGCAACCTGGGGCGCTCGCGACATCTCGGGCACACGCAACACGCGAAGACCTTTGCCGGATGCGGCAACGGCCGCCGACCCGCGGAAAAGGACGTCCGTTGGTCTGCGGCCAGGGCGCGTGTCGTGTGTGCCTCTTTTTTTGCGCGCCGGACGACGCAAGATTGCGCGGCTCGGGACGCGATATGATGGAGCACGTAGCGGCCGGGCTCCGCCCCGGCCGTCGAAGGCCACGCGGGCTCTTACGGCCGGGACAGTCCGCCGCGGCGGACCGGCCGCTACCTGCTGGAGACCCACGCTGTGAGCGGTCGGTCGCGATCTTTCGCCTTCACGCTGATCGAGCTGCTCGTGGTGGTGGCGATCCTTGCGCTGCTACTCGCGATTCTGCTGCCGAGCCTGGCCAGCGCCCGCGAGCAGGGGAAGAAGGCCAAGTGCCTGGCGAACCTCCGCAGCATCGGACAGGCGCTGCACGAATACGCCCTGGAAGACCGCACCGAGCAGCTCGTCCCTATTCACGAAAGCATGCTGCAAGCGTGCGATTACTGGGAATGGCGGACCGTGATCTGGTTCGCATGGGGCGGGCGCTCGGGACAGACGCCCTTTCGCACAGGGCCGTCGAGCAGTATTCTGCTCTCGGCCGAGGGACCCGCGGCGCGGCCGCAGTACGATGCCCGCCGCCGGCCGCTGAACCGCTATATGCTCGGCCGCGTGAACCTTGCCGACACGCGGCAGCTCGATCTGTTCCACTGCCCGTCGGACCGCGGCTACCCCCAGCATCCGGACATCGACGATTCGCCGCTGGATAACGCCGAGCGGCCCTGCTACGACACGCTGGGCAACAGCTACCGGGCCAGCCTGGCGATGATCACGGTCATCGGCGGCGACTCGCACAGCCAGGGGCATTTTTCCAGTGGGCCGTGGGGGCACCGGCTGACGACGCTGCGGAGTGCGTCGATGCTCGCCCTGGTCGGCGAGCCGACGTTCTTCAACATGATCGGGCGCGACAGCGGCCACGACCCGGACCCGGTGCTGGTGACTGGCTGGCACAAGCAGTTCATGGTGGACAACCTGCTCTTCTGCGACGGCTCGGCCCGGCCGACGCGGGCCAGTGCGCGGTACGAATTCCCCGCCGATGGGGCCACGGCGCTGAGCGTCTACGATCCGGGCCTGCTCTCGCACGGCAAGGGCTGGCAGCTCGACGACTACCCGGTCCCCGGCGCCCGGCTGTGGGGCAGCAACGAGCTGTGGCGGGCCACCTTCGGACCCGCGTACGACTCGAAATGGCCCTTCGCGGACCGGCAGGAAAACATGCCGGGGCATTGAACGGATAAGCGATAAGGGATGAGGGATGGAGGGGACGAGCCACGGATTACGCCGATGGACGCAGATTCTATTCGTTGGGCGGGGCGGCGCGGGCGAGGTTGAGGCGCAGTAGGTTCGCCAGCACGCGCTGGTCGATTTCCTTGCGCTGGGCGCCGAGGGGGTGGTCGGCGGGCAACGGCTGGCCGGCGCCGGTGTCGGTCCAGACTGCGGCCCAGTCCTCGGACCAGCCGCCTTGGGGATCGACGGCGACATAGGCGGCGAGGACGGCGCGGTCGAGCTGCTCGTGGGCCAGCTTTAGCCAGGTCGGGCGCTCGTTGTATAGCTCGGTCAGCGTGCGTTTCTTGAAGCGCGGGTCGCGGGCAGCTTCGGCCATGATCGCCGAGTGACGGATCAAGGGCCGGGCCTCGCCGGGAACATCCTCGAACTTGTCGCGGGCGTCGATGACGCGCCCCCAATCCGCGATCCACTCGGGCGGATTGAGCCAGCGCTCGCGGTGGTCGTTGAGCTCCTGGGCGGCGGCGCTGATGCGCTCGTAGGCATGAGCCGCGACGTTCACGTCGCGCGGGACTTCCGCGCGGCCTGAAGGCCGCGGCTCCGGGGCATGGTCGAACACTTCGAGGGCCGAGGGTTGCGCGCGCACGTAGTCCGTCGCCGCCCGAATGGCCCGGTCATTGACGAGGGAGCGATACGAGCCGCCGCGGGTCCACCACGCGCCGGCGGCGCGCGGTCCGAACGACTGGCCCAGGCGGCGGGAGGAAACACCCTTGAATAGATTGAGCAGCCGGCTGGGCTCCGCGTCAGCGGCCGTGACGACCAGATGGACATGTGTTGCCATGATCGCGCCGGCGTGGATGCCGATATTGTACCGGTCGGCGACCTGGCGGAAGGCGGCCGCGCAGACGCGTGCGGAATCCGGTTCAAGGTGTACTGCGGCACCTTTCATGCGGGCACGCGCGGCGCGCCGTAACCGCTCATCGTCGGCATCATAAGGTTGGCCGGGTTCGTTGTGGATCGTGTGTCCGCCTGCGCCCCCCGGGACGCGGCCGACGAAGCCACGTTCATCGCCCGGCAGCCAGGTTCCGTATGTGGTCCAGGTCAGTAAGTACGTTGCGCCGAATGCCAAATCGCGCCCCGCGACGGCCGCGTCGCGTGATGCGTCGTCCGCGCGGGATGAATCCCGCGGCTCGTGAGCCGCGACGTTCACGTCGCGCGGGACTTCCGCGCGGCCTGAAGGCCGCGGCTCGGCGCCGGGCAGCCAGGGCAGCGGGAAGGTCTCGAAACAGGTGGTGGGCGTGTAGCGGAAGCCGGATTCCACTTCGCGAAGCTGCGTGCCCATGCGCCGCGCCCACAGCTCGTGAATCGAGCTGTGCAGGACGCCGAAGAAGTAGTCGTCGGAGCGGGCGAAGACGGGGATGGTTTTGTCCGGCTGAATAGTTGGGTCGATCCAACGAAAGAGGCGGTATTTGGACACCATCGTCGTGCCCAACAAACGGCTGAACCGCGCGGCCGCGCCGCGAACACCTTCTCCGCTGCGCCGAAACCGCCACCAGTTCGTTTGCATTCTCGGGTCGCTGTTCCTGCTTCGTAATCCCCGGACAGTATCCGAGACGTATTGGAAGGGGGCCTCAAAGCCGGCCGCCTCGCGCTCCGTCGCGCACAAATGAAAGTCGATGATCCAGTACGACGCCCTGCCGTCTACCAAGTCTTCGCCGTTGACCCACGGATGTAGCACTTCGATGGAAAGCCGACCGTTCGGGTTAGGCTGGCGCAGAAACTTCAACGCCAACTCGCACGGAATCTCGAACTTCGCGCCCTTCTCCGGCGAGCGGACATAGATGCCGGAGTTTTCAGGAAGCGACCGGGCCGCGGTAAGGTCTGCTAGCGCCGTCAGATTCATGTTGATCTGCGCGACGGTCCGTCCGTCCAGCATGCGCGATTGCTCTGCGCCGTCATCAAAACCGATCATGGACACGTGGACGTTGGCGCCGTCGAGAATCCAGTCGCGGTCGGACCAGGCCATGAAGATGTCGCCGGTTTGTTTGATGTGTTCAAGGACGGTGCGGTTGTCGCCGCCGCGGATGCCTTGGGTGGCGAGGAGGCCGACGCGCGCCGAGCCGCGACGTTCACGTCGCGCGGGCGTTCCTCGCGGCCTGAAGGCCGCGGCTCCGTCGGGCTCCCCGCGCGGCCTGAAGGCCGCGGCTCCTGCGACCGCCTGACGGGCTTGCTCGAACCAGTAGCAGCATAGGTCGGACGATTTCGGCAGGTCGTAGGCGCCGTATAGGGCCTGGATGTAGTCTTCATCGAGGCCATACTGGCGAAACAGCTTCGAGCCGAGGAACGGCGGGTTGCCGATGATGAAATCGGCCTCGGGCCAGGTGGCGGGACGGGCTTGGCCCCGCACTGGCGTGCGGGGTTCGGACGGGCCGGCGCCGGAATCCGAACCCCCCACGCGAGTGGGGGGCCCGAAGTCCAGGATGGCGTCCCGGCACTCGATGGTTTGCAGCGGGGCGAGGATCGGGTCGCGTGGGACGGCGAAACCGTTGTCGCGCATCCACTGCAAATAGCCGATCCAGATTACGACCTGGGCGAGCTCGGCGGCGTATGGGTTGATCTCGATGCCGTGGAGCTGCGTCGGGCGCACGCGGGGGAACATGGCCTGGCCGATCTCGGGGCGGCTTGCGTAGATAATGACGTCCTTCTCCAGCGACAGCAGCTCCTGGATGGCGACGTACAGGAAGTTGCCGGAGCCGCACGCCGGATCGAGGATGCGGATGGTCGCCAGGCGGTGGAGGAAATCGTCGAGCGTCTTGGCAATCGCGTCGTCGGCTTTCTTGCGAGCCGACTTCGCGGTGGCGCTGCGGCGTTTGACGAGGAGCTTCTCCACTTCGGCTGTCACGGCGTCCCATTCGCGGCGTAGCGGGGCCATCACCACCGGCTCGACGATGAGCATGATGTCTTCGCGGCTGGTGTAGTGCGCGCCGATTTGCGAACGCTTGGAGGGGTCCAGCGAGCGCTCGAACAGGGTGCCGAAGATGGACGGCTCGACCGCGCCCCAGTCGAACTCCGCCGCGATGAGCATGGCGTTGATTTCGGACGAGCTGAGCGCCAGCGGCGGGGCCTCGTCGAACAGGCCGCCGTTGAAATAGGCGACCGCATCGGCGCCGAAGTCGCCGCCGCTGCCCATGACGCGAAACAGCTCGGCGAGGCGGTCGGTCAGCTTGTCGGGGCTGCCGCGGTAGCGCTGGAGGAGCTTGGTGAAGAGCTTCTCGGGGAGCAGCTTCACGTCCTCGGCGAAGAGGCAGAACATGCACTTCATGAGGAAGTGCGCGGCATCGTGGGGATCGCAGTTGCGCTGCCGGAGCTGGTCGGCGATCTTGGCGAACTCGGCCGCGGCGCTCTCGGTGAGGAGCGACGTGGTGAGCGTCGGCTTGAAGGAATGGGGGTCGTCAAAGACCCGGCGGAGTTTGGCGAGGTTGTCCGGGTGGCCGATGTGCTCCAGGCGGATTTCGTGGACTTCCTTGCGCGTGCCGGTGAAGTTCGTGTGAATCTGGATGCGGGCGATGTCGCTGACGATCAGCAGCGGCGGGTTTTCCAGGGCCTCGCGGTACTGGCAGAGCTGGCGGTAGGCCTCGTCGAGAGTCTTGTACTTGTTCTTGCGCTTGTACTCCCAGCCGAACTTGCCGCGCCACCAGACGTCGGCGAAGCCGCGCGTTTCGCCGGCGGGGACGCCGACGCTACCCCGCCTGGAAGGGGCCGGGCCGGTGACGGCGACGCCCTTCTCGAAGGTGTACTCAGCGCCGGTCGCATCCGCTTCGGCGGGCGTGGGCTGGCCGAGGAGGTGGCACAGGTCGAGAAAGTGCTCCTGGGTGGAGGCGCGCTCGGGGAGCGTGACCGGTGACCACTTGGCGATGAATAGCGCCGGCGTGTCGGGAACGGGCATGGCGCGATTCTAACAGGGCATGCGGCGGCGTCGAGGGCGGGCGGTGCGGGGGCGACGGTGGCACACGCAGGGGACACTGCTCAAGAGCAGTGGCACACAGCCCGCCACTCGCGTGGCGGGTTCGGATAAAGCACAAGACGGCAGGTCGATGACCTGCCCTACGGCTCACGCCAAGCTCGGCAAAGTGCATGCGAGCGACGGGACAGACGGTCCCGGCGCGCCGGGAGAGCCCGGCCGGTACACTGACACAGCCGAGGGCGGCTGTGCCACACGCGGCCGGGACGGAGCCCGGCCGCTACATTGACACACAGCCGGGCACTGCTTGAAAGCAGTGGCACACAGCTAGTCCATCGGCTCCAGCGGGGCGCGGTGTTGCAGGAAGCCCATGCGGACGAGCCGGCCTTGGGGGTCGTTGGTCACCGGGTCGTTGGGATCGAGGTAGTGGCCGTTCGAGACGAAACTCCCGCTCTGCAATTGGTAGAACATTTGCCAGGCGGTCGTGCGGATCGGCTGGTGGGCGAACACGCGGCCTTCCACGTGGCCCTTGCCGCGATGGCGGTCCGTGATGCTGTCGTCGTTGCTCCAGCCGCCGTCGCGGACCCACTCCAGCCAGTAACGCACGTCCTCCTCCACCAGCACCGGCAGCATGATCGAGTGCGCCGCACGCCGCCAACTGCGCTCGTGCGGGCTCTCGGCTGGGGCGGGTCTTCGTACACGACCCGGCGGACCAGGGTGACCGGCGCCCCCGTCAGCCCGAGTAGGGCGGTGTAGCTGTACCGGCGGACGGGCGTCGAGCCGGACTCGTCGAACCGCTCGTGCGTGGGACAGAAGTAAATCTTCTCGGATTGCCCGACATACTTGAAAAGCGTGCCCTTCTGCGGCGCGGTATCAACGTAGGTCGAATCGCCCCATTCGTGATTCGCCGTGCCGAGCCAGTCGCAGAAGTAATCGAACGCATTGCCGGGCAGGTACCCGTTCGACTCGGCCGTGTAGGAGTTGACACCCAGCGTGAGTTGCCGCAGGTTGGTCTGGCAGACGGTCTCGCGGGCCTGGGCCTTCGCCGCGGCCAGCGCCGGCAGGAGGACGGACACCAGTAGCCCGATGATGGCGACCACCACCAGCAGCTCGATCAGCGTGAAGGCACGGCGCATCCCGGTCACTCGCAGCGCGACCATGCCCAGCTTCGGCGCCGGGCGACGTTAGCCCCATTATATCCCCGCCGGCCGATGGACCGCGCGTATCCTACGTCCATGGGTCGCCAACACGGCCGACGAGCCGTCGGCCGCTACACGCGATGGGCCAGAATCACCGTGATGTCGTCGGGCTGCGAACCAGCCTCGGTGAAGTTGCGCAGGTCGGTCAGCATCTCCTTGAGCATCGTGCTGGCCAGTTGCCCGAACCCATCGCAGAGCAGGTTGACGAAGCGCTCCTCGCCGAACACTTCCTCGCGCCGGTTCTTCGCGGTGACCACGCCCGGCGTGAACAGGACGAGCGTTTCGCTGGACTCGAGCTGCTCGGGCAACAGGGGATAGACCGTGCTTTTGACCAACCCCAGGGCCGGCACAGGTTCCGCGCCGCCAAGCTGGCGCGGCTCGCCGCGCTGCCCGATGATGTAGGCCCCGAGGTGACCGGCGACGGAATAGCGCAGGACGCCGCTGTCGGGGTCGATCACGCCGATCAGGCATTCGAGGGGGTGGTCTTTTTGCCCGTCGTAGAGCATCCAGTTGAGCATGCGCAGGCAAGCGGCGGGGTTGTCCTGGTGGATGACCGCCGAGCGAAACGCGGTCTGGGCCTGGACCATCAGCATGCTGGGCAAGGCGCCGGCCGCGGGGGAGTGGGCGATCATGAAGCCCGCGAGGTTGTTGGAGAGGCGGACGACGTCGTACATGTTGCCGGTGCGCTCGCGGCCCGGTTCGCGGAAGGCCCCGAACACGAGCTGGCTTTCCCACTGGGGGAGCTTGCGTGGCGTGAGGCGGGCCTGGATCTCGTGGGCGACGCTGACCTGGCCGTCCATGAGGGCGGCGCGATTGCGGGCGACGATCTTGAAGATGGCATCGAGCTGGTAGGCGATGACGTTCAACTGGATGATGAAGTAGTCCAGGTCGCGCGGGTCGTAACGGCGCCCGGAATCGCCGCTGTCCAGGTACACCATGCCGAGCTTGCCGTCGGGGCCGAGCAGCGGCCCGGCCAGGGCGGAGGTCAGGTCCTCGCGGCTGACGGTGGGCACGAGGATGAACTGGGCCCGGTCGACGGCGCGCGGCTTGAGGTCGTTGCCCAGCTCGGGGAGGTCGGTCGGCTGGCCGGTGATGAGCCGGCCCTCTTCGTACTCCATCGGCCCGTAGTTGATGCGCCGCACGCCGATCCACGCCCGCTGGGCCGCAAAGATGCCCAGCAGGTGCTGCAAGGCGTTGTCCATCAGCTCTTCGACGGTCAGGCAGCCGGCGGCAGCCAGGCTGGCCCGGCTGATGCCATCGAGTTGACCGGGGGCCACGGTCAGCGCTTCCTCGGCCCGTTTGAGCGTGGCGCCGTAGGGCAACTTCGCCTGGGCGAACCGCTCCAGTTGCGCCCGGGAGGTCCCCATGGCGACGCGCTGGGCAGCGGACTCGTCATAATCGGGGTACACGCGGATGGAGTAATCGAGGAGCTGAATCTCGTCGCCCGTCTTCAGTTGCGCCCGGTCGACGATCGTGGTGCCGTTGACGAAAACCTCGCAGGTCGTGTCCAACTGCTCCAGCGACCAGGCGTTCTCCGCCTCCGGGTAAATCACCGCCTGCTGGGCGGCGATGCGCGAATCGGGCAACTGGATACGACAGCCCTCGCGCGAGCCGATGTAGACCGCCTCGCGCCCGCACACCACGTCGGCGATCATGGCCCCGCTTTGCAGCACAATAAAGCGCATGCTAAACAGCTCTCCCGGGGGTCACGCCGCGCGGCCGAGTTGAACATCCGCGGCGGCGTGGCCCGCACGCCGCGCGCGATTCGCCGGCGCCCGCAGCGCAGGGCTGCGAACCACTCCATGGGCAGACGGCATGGTACCGGCTGCCTGCCCGGGCGGCCAGTCCGTGGGTGCCGCTCCGTCCGGAAGATGATAGGCTTACGCCGGGGACGCGGCTCCGATGATGTTCTTGACCTTGGCGGCGAGCTGATCAGGCGAGAAGGGCTTGATCAGGTAATCGTTGGCTCCGCTCTTGATGGCTTCAATGACGCGGGATTTCTCGGCCTCGGTGGTGACCATGATGACCGGGGTCTTGTGGCCGCCCCGGCGGATGGCCCGGAGCGCTTCGATCCCGCTCATCTTGGGCATGTTCCAGTCCAGGAGGATCAGGTCAAATGCGCCGGCCTGGACTGCCTTGACCGCCTCCACGCCGTCCCCGGCTTCGGTCGCTTCGTGGATGCCCACCAGGTTCAAGGCCTTGATCACGATGCGCCGGATCGTCAGCGAGTCGTCGACCACCAGAGCCTTCATCAGGGGAACCTCTAGTTCGGGTTATAGGTGACTTCCATCGTGAAGCGGCCGGCGTTCGAGGTGAACGGCACCTCCAGCCACACGGACTTGCTCGGGTACTTCAGCCGATAGCCCGTGCCGTCCACGACCGTGGGCAGCCCTAACTGGAGCGGCGGCTCAAGATGGAACTTGGCCTTGGCGGAGCCGGCCACCATGTTCACCAGCTCGGCCACCGCGTCGATGACCTCGTCGTTGACGGCCGTCATCTCGGTACCCAGCATGCGTCCCGCCAATTGCAGGGCGGTCTCCGGCGGAAACCGCAGGGCCACCACGCCGCTCACCTGCCCGCTTAGTCCCACGAGCGATGTGATCGATGGGCCTTGGGCGTTGCCGTCGCTGACCTTGAGACCGTTGCGCTGCGGCTTCACGTTGAGCATGGTGGTGAACACGCTGTCAACGGCCTCGATGAACGGGTTGATGTAACTCGCGTCCACGGCTTGTCCTCCGCCGGAGCTGGGCTTCCGCGATGCTTCAAGCACGCGAGCCGCAGTTTGGGTTCGTCGCGGTGGCCCCGTTGCCGGCGGTCACCTGGTCGCACGCCGTGTCTGGTCCAGCAGGAAACATCGTCGTGTTCGGGCGACGGGTTGCGGAATTCACGAGCATGAGCGACCGTCCCTAAACCTGCGTCCGATATTCGCGTGCCAGTCGACGGCGTGACCGCTCATCCGGCCGCCGGCGTGGCGGACCGGCGCGGCGTGTTCAGCAGGCGCGCCACCGTCGCCGGGACTTGCGGCAGCGGGACGATGTGATCGACCTCGCCGGTCGCGGCGGCCGCCTTGGGCATGCCGTAGACATACGAGGTTTCCTCGTCCTGCGCGATTGTGTGCGCACCGGCCTGGTGCAGCTCGACGATGCCGGCGGCGCCGTCCCGCCCCATGCCCGTCATGATGACGCCGATCGTCCGCGGCCCACAGGCCTGGGCGAGGGACTTGAACATGACGTCCACCGCGGGGCAGTGGCCGGAGACCAGCGGTCCCGGCTCGAGCGCGGCGACCAGTTGCATGCCGCGACGCCGCACGCCCAGGTGGGCATCGCCGGGCGCGATCAGGATCGTGCCCTGCTCCAGCGCGTCGCCCTGCTGGGCTTCGCGCACCTTCATGGCGCACAGCGTATCGAGGTGCCGCGCGAAAGGGCCGGTAAACTGGGCCGGCATGTGCTGGGTGATGACGATCGGCACGAAGTCGCTCGGGAACACCGGGAGCATCTCGTACAGCGTTTGCGGGCCACCGCAACTGATGCCGATCCCCACGACCCAGCCGCGCACGCGATTCGACGGCAGGGTGAGGGCGCGGCTGGTGGCGGCGCTGGCCGGGCGGACGGCACGCCGGCCTTTGAGGCGTGCCGCGGCGATGATTTTGGCCAGGAGCTGTTCCTTGAACTCCGGCAATCCGGCGCGTCCGCCGGCCTGCGGCTTGGCGACGTAGTCGGCCGCCCCCTTTTGCAGAGCCTCGAAGGTGATCTGGGCCCCGGCTTGCGTGAGGGCGGAGACCATCACGAAGCTGACCGGGGCTTTGCCGACCACGCGCTCCAGCACGCCGATCCCATTCAGCCGAGGCATCTCGATGTCGAGCGTGACGACATCCGGGCGCAGGGCCTTGATCTGGGTCAGGGCCTCCAGCCCGTCGGCCGCCACGCCGACGACCTCGACTTGCGGATGTTGCGCCAGCCCGCTGCGCAGAATGGCGCGGATCATGGGGCTGTCGTCGACGATCAGGACGCGTATTCGCGGGGCGGTCATGCGATGATACTCACTTACGAGCCCGGGGCGTGCGCCCCGGCTGGGCGCGCCGCCGCCACACTGTTTCTTATCGGCTAAGCGCCCGGCCGGGCGAGAAATGCGTTTGACATCAGCAGACAATGACGCGATATTTATGATCTGTGCCCTCGCTGATGTGCCAGCCGCTTGGCAGTCGGCGATTGGGGTCGTAGCTCAATTGGTTAGAGCGCCGGCCTGTCACGCCGGAGGTTGCGGGTTCGAGTCCCGTCGACCTCGTTTCTCCCCTGTGGTGGGGTGGGCGTCCCGCCCGCCTCATGCAGGTGGCTCTTCGTAACGACCCGTAGCGGCCGACCTCCTGGTCGGCCGTCGTCTGCTCCGCGTAGCGGCCGACCTCTCCCGGCGCGCCGGGACCGGCCGTCGTCTGCTCCGTGTAGCGGCCGACGCCCCGGTCGGCCGTTGTCTGCCCCGCGTAGCGGCCGACCTCCCGGTCGGCCGTTGTCTGCCCCGCGTAGCGGCCGACCTCCCGGTCGGCCGTTCGTCACGACTCGGTGCGAGGCCCGCCGTCGATTTCACCCTATCCGAGCCGCGACCCTATCTGAGCCGCGACCCTATCCGAGCCGCGACCGGAAGGGAGCGGTCGGGGCAGCCCCAGCGGGGCGCCAGAAGTTAGCCGGGCGGCGTAAGCCCCCGGTGAACGGGCCAGAAACAACCCAGAGCCCCAGCGGGGCGAAAGGAACGGCGCGCGTTGCCCGCCAGCGTGCCCGGTTCGCAGGGTCGTTCTGCCCGCCGATCAGTTCGCCGCGAACCGAGTGACATCCCGCAGAGCCTAGAGACTCTATAATAGGTGGCTGTCCCTCATTCTCGATGGATGTCTGCGGCACGATGGTGGTCGTTGGTCGCGCTGGCGGAATCGGCCGTCCCCTTGTGGCGCGGAGGTGGGCGCGTAGCGGGCGTTTATTTCTCTTTGCACGTGTCGCAGAGATACTTATCGCCCAGCAGCGCCCATTGTCCGCGCTCCAGTGCATCGGCTACAAGCTCGGCGTCTAATACTTGAAGCATCTTGCCGCATTCGACGCACGTCAAGACGCTCGGAGATTCGTACGACCTGAGTTGCGGTATCCGATCTTTGCCCAAACCCAGGTCGATGCGCGCGTTGTTGCCACGGACTTCGGCGAAGACGTTTCCCGTGCCACTTCTCGCTTCTACGCCCGCTGCTAGGAGCAGGTGTATCAGCCTGTTGCGGACCTGATAGGCGTACTCGATATCGTCGGTTTCGCGGTTCCGAAGTCGCGCGAGAAGATCGTTGGCTTGACCTTCAAACGTCGCGCGGGCAGCAGGATTCTGAATCAGAGCAACATGCGGACCGACCAATTCGTTTTCTAACTTATTCGCGTTTGCGTGATTCAAAGGCGACATATGCATCCCCTTTCGTCCGCAGTATACGCGGGACCCTGCTTCTCTGCCAGCCGACTGCCGATCACGTCAGGCGCCGTCCGTTGACGGGGAACTCGCCCTGGAGGCCCCGCCCGCTGATACAAACGCTGATACGAAGTCGCGTAGGGTGCGTCGCAGGACGCACCCTGCTGGGCTATGGAACCCCGACGGCCTTCTTTGCGATGGCGATAAGAAGTTCTTTAAGCACTTCGAATCCAACGGCCCCTGCCTTCTCACGGATCGTCTTGGTCGCCGCGCTCCATCGGGCCGGCTCGCGGGCCGCGTCGAGGAACTCGTGCCCCGCCCAGGTAAGCCGGTTCGGGAAGGCAGCGACCTCCAGACCGGCCTCGGCAAACTTGGCCATGATCAACCCCGCCTCAGACATCAGCTTCATGTGATAGTAGATCTCCTCGTCACTGTGCCCAGCAATCTGAAGCCGTGGGCTGGACTCTTTGCGCGAGCGGCTCTCCATCGCCAGCAGAATCTCCCGAACCAAGTTCATGTCCCGAATCATCGCTGTTTTGCCTCCCTACGCGAGCTTCTTCGCAATCTGCTCCTCAAGAATCTCCTGCACTGTCAGCGCGACAATGACCTTCCCGCTCTTCCGAAAGAACGCATCGATCTCCGTCAGCGCGTCCTGCGAGTAGTCGAACGCCACGAAGAACCCCTTGGTCCGATCTTCCCGCGCCATGACGGCTTCGAACGAGTCGATGTCCGGGCGGCCGACGCGCTCCTTCTGCTTGACCTGGATCGGATACCACACGTCCATGAAGGGGAGCGTCGGCGTCTCGCCGGCAGCACCCGACCGGCCAGAGGCCGATGCTCCCCTGGCGCGCGCGGGCACGGCGTGGACGGGGAAGATGCGGCCATCGATGCCCATGTCGCCGACCTGGGCCTTGTTGGGGATGCCGCCGAGGGCGATGACGGCCCAGTTCTCGAACTCGAACGGCGGAAGCTGCCGGAGCTTGTCCTCGGTCCAGGGCAGGTCGCGGACGACGAAGCCGCGGCCGGATCGCCACAGGTTCTCGTCCTCGCGAATCTTGCACACGTCGCGGAGGCGCTTGGCCATGACGCGGCAGGCGGTGGGGCTGATGTCGATGCCGATCCACTGGCGGCCGAGGTTCTCGGCGGCGACGAGCGCTGTCCCGCAGCCGCAGAAAGCGTCGAGGACAATCTCGTTCGGGTTGCTACTGGCAGCGACTATTCGTTCCAATAGAGCAACGGGTTTCTGCGTAGGGTAGCCGAGTGATTCTTTGGCTTGCGAGTTGATGGGCGGCAGATCGTCCCACACGCTTTGAAGCGGGACACCTTTCGACTCGTCGAGATATCGCTTTAGGCGCGGCGTTTTTCCTTTCGGCGGTATCGCGACCCTACCCTCCTTGATTAGCCGCTCCATTCGTTCTCTGCTATACCGCCAATGATTGCTGACGCCAAGAACCTCGTAATACGGGTTACCCTTTGCTGCGCCGCCTGGCCCTGTCAAGTTGTCCCACATGAAGCGGCGTCCATTCTCGTCGACCTGACGGTAATGAGATTCCGTGTATGCCGGGTCGAGAGGCGTATAGAGCTGATTCCATGTGAAGTCTGGCGATCCGCCGTTGTAAAGGAGCAGCACGTCGTGAAGCCGCCCGTAGTGTTTGCTCCCCTGTCTCGCGTCGCTGTGCGCCGTGCTGCGTTTCCAGACGATCTCGTTCTGGAAGCTGTTCTCGCCGAGAATCTGGTCGAGCATTACCTTCACGTAGTGCGAAGCGTGCCAGTCGCAGTGGTAGTAGAAGGAGCCGGTTTTCTTGAGGACGCGGGCCAGCTCGACGCAGCGCGGGCGCATGAAGTCGATGTACGCCTCCGTCGACGCGTGCCGGTCCTCGAAGGCCCGCTTCTCCTTCGTCTCGCCCCAGAAGACCTCGTAGTTGCGGTTGCTGTTGAACGGGGGGTCGATGTAGATCAGGTCCACGCACTGCTCCGGCAAACGCCGGAGCTGGTCCAGGCAGTCACCGCAGTAGATGACGCGCGTGTCGAGCAGCGCCGACGGGCGGGCGGAGCGAGAGGCGATTCTCGCACCAGCGGGGCTGTCCGTCGGTCCCGGCGCGCCGGGAGGGCCGGCGCCACAGGCTGTGGGCTCGGAACGGCCGGTACGGAGCCCGGCCGCTACATCCTGGCCGGCGGCCCGTTTTGGCTGCGCGGCGGACCTCCGCGTGGAATTCGCCTTTCGCGCCATGCGAGCAAGCTACCGCCCGGATCGTGTTCGGTCAATGGTCGGGAAGGCATCGGGCGGATTGATCTGCGTTCATCGGCGCAATCTGTGGCTCATGCCGGCAGCTTCTTTCGCCCGCCAAACGCTCCCTTCCAGTCGCGGCTCGGAATCCACATCGCCCGTCCATTGCCCGGTTTCCCGTTTCCGGTCCCGTTTCCTGTCGACCAGTTCTCGCTGCTCAGTGCTCTTCCCTCATCCCTCGTGTCTTATCCGTTCTTATTCGCGTTTCCCCGCCAAACTCCGCCATTCCCTGCGTCGCTCCGTCGCTTCGTCGCTTTGTCGCCTACACTGAGCTCTGATGACCGCCGCCTCCGGGCTCTGTGTCTTCTTGGCGTCCTTGGCGCCTTGGCGGTTGCATCGGTCCGAAGATGGCCAATGGTTATCGGCCAATGTCGGATAAAAACCAGCGCAGCACGCAACCTGCCGAAGGTGCTCAACCGGGGGGTGTCAAAACTTGAGCATCTTGAGCGCCTTCGGCTGCCGGCCTCAAGAACGCGGTTCCGCCTGTCGCCGGCAGGCCAAGCCAAGCCCCACGCATGTCGCGTACAAAACGAATTGGACCACCGCGCGCACGAGCGCGGTCTGGGCCGCGCCCAGTACGGGGTTCGGTCCCGGAATCAGGACCAGGGCCGCGACGGCGGTACACAGCAGCGTGATAACCTGGGCCGGCACCTGGAGCCAGAACAGGCGCATCTGCGTGGTCGCGGCGCCGAACACGTTCGTCAGCAGCGCCAGGCAGTGTGCGAGGACGATGATGCGGAACTCGGTCTCGAAGCGGGCGTAGTCCGCGGTGTAGAGCGTGGTCAGAATCCAGCGGCCGAAGAGCACGGCGACGACCAGCACGCCGGCGCCGATGGCGGTCGCGACGCCGATCAAACGAACCCCCAAGCGCAGGAATGCGCGGAGGTCCTGCTGGTAGAAGACCGCCAGGCGATTGGCCGCGGCGGTCGAGGCCTGAACCACCACCAGGTTTCCGGCCAGCGTGATGTAGGCCAGGGCGCCGAAGTAGCCGAGCAGCGCCCGGCCATCTGGTCCCTGCTCGATGACGACCCGCGGGAACGCGTCGCACAAGTTGATGGTGAGGGCGACGACGCCGAGCGGCAGCGTCTGGACGGCCAGGGCGCGGATAGCCGGCCAGGGCGGCGACTGGGAGGGCGAGGCTCCGGCCGAGCCGCGGCTCGCCGGGAGGCTCGCCCAACCCCCCAGACCCACCCACGGCCCCACCCCCAGAGGGAGGGGGGCGCGGAGCGCCCCCCCCCCGGCGAACACGAACCACAGGGCGGCGAAACCGAGCGCGTGGATCAGCACGGCCAGGGCCACCCCCTCGGCCAGCCGTTCCGGCGGGATGCGTCCGCTCGCCCTTAGCCAGGCATAGAGCGGCACGAGCACTGCGAACGGCAGGAGCAAGGCAAGGCCGCGCAGGCCGACGCTGACGCCCAGCAGGTCCAGCCGCTCACGCCGCTGGTATACGCCCCACCCGATCTCGGCCCACGCCCAGAAGATCCGGGCGGCGAACACGCCGGCCAGGATCAGCAGGTAGCTCGCGGGCGAGTCCCCGCTGGCGGCCTGCCAGGCGAGCAAGCCGAGCAGGATCCCGGCCGCCAGCAGGAGCGTCAGGCGGCGCAGCGTGAGATAGGCGCCCAGGGGGAATTGACGGCCGGCGTCGGACACGAAGGCGCTGCGCAGCTCCAGGCCGAAGAACAGGACCACCGGCGTCGCCAGCGCCAGCCCGAGAACGTATTGCCCTTGAATGCTCGGCGACGCGAGTTTCGCCAACAGCACGAGGACGCCGAGCTGGCAGGCGTGGTAGAACCCCGTCCCGCCGATGGCCCACAGCGTGCTGCTCAACAGCGGGCGTGGCGGGGTCACACCACGAGTGGGCGAGCCGCTCACGGCAGGGCCAGGTTGTCCATCTCGAACGGGACCTGCACGTCGTCGACCTGCGGGAGAACCTCCAGCACGAGCTGCATTTCATCGTTGAACGGCGCAGCATCGAAGTAGTACAACTGGCACTGCTCGCCGGACTTCGTCGAAACCGGGCTGTCGCGGCTGGGGATCGGCCGCATGGTTCCGTCGTAGAAGCTCGCCCGCTGGACGTGCTCGCTGTTGGCCACGTTCCGCAGGATGATGGCGCGGTTGGCCGGCGGGGCGTTCTCGATTTCCTCCAAGGGCACCATCTGGATCTCGACCCCGAGTGCTTGCAGCCGCGGGTCGCTGATGGTCTTGCCATAGTATTGCAGCGGGTTCGCGATCGTGAGCTTTTCGCTGCTGGCGGCCAGGATCAGGCGGATGCCGCCGCGGACCCGCGTGAGCGTGCGCGACCCGCGCGTCGAAGGTTTGTTGCGCGTACTGATGATGAGGCCGTCGGTCTTTAGCCGGTCCGCGGGGCCCGTGACTGGGCGCGTGCTGGTCTTGTCGGCCTCGGTGTACGTGTCGGCGTCGATGAGCGACTGCCCCGTGTCGTCCACCAGCTCGGTGAAGATCAGGTTGCCTTGGCGCACGATCTGCGTGATGCGCTCGCCGCGAATGCGGAACTGCATGCCGAACTCCGACTTCGGCAGGCGGACGGCCACCTCGGGTTCGGTCGCGCTGTACCGGATCTCGCGCATGGCGAGCAGCTCCGCCCGCAGCGGGCCTTCGTCGTACGTGGGGGCGGTCGTCGGCTGGGTGGTGGGCTGCGCTGGGGGCTCGGCGACCTGCGGCGACCAGCAGAGCAACAGCAGACTCACATAGAACATGCTCACCGTACCTCCCGCAAAACCTGGGTTCCAAAGAGCTTACCAGAGCGCCCGGCCCATCGTCGCCACGTCGGCGGCGGCCCGGCCGGCTGACCAAGAAGTGCTTATCTTCCCGGCCGGCGCGGTGCCCGTCAACCGGCCAACACCTTCTCGATTATTTCGAGCAGGCGGTCCATGCGGAAGGGCTTGTTGAGGTATCCGTGCACGCCGAGCGCTTCGGCATACTGGCGGTGGCGCTGTCCCTGGTTCCCGGTGATCATGATGGTCTTGGGGGCCTTGTCGCGTGGGATCCTCTGGCGCAGTTGCTCGAGTACGAGGAAGCCGCTCTTGCCGGGCAGCATGATGTCGAGGATGATCAGTTGCGGGGACAGCTTCTCGACCAGCGTGACGGCGCTGTTGCCGTCAGTGGCCGTGTGGACGGTTGCCCCGGTGTCGGCCAACCCGGTGGTGATCGCGGTCAGGATATCCGGATCGTCATCGACGATCAGAATCGTCTTGCCTGCCAAGTTCTGGGCCACGGCATTCTCCTTGCAACTACAGCAGTGTACTATTGGCTGGGTAGCCGCACAACGTGTTGTTCCGTCAGGTACTTGTACACCGGTGCGATGGGATCGGTTCTAAGCAGGCCGTGAAAAGGGAGCAGCAATCATGGAGGAAGGACGTCGCAATCTGATGGTGGGGGTTTTCGTCCTCGCGGGGCTGGGCGCCCTGGGCACCCTGATCATCCTGTTCGGGCAGGCGCCCACCTGGCTGGCCACGGGCAACACCTATCCGCTGCACGTCCATTTCGACGAAGTGAGCGGCATCCGCGAGGGCAACATGGTCACCGTGAAAGGGATTGAGATCGGGCGCGTGGACCAGGTCGACCTCCAGCAGCCGGCCGCCCCAGAACCGCCCCCGCCCGCGCGGGCCGAACGGCGGGAAGCCGCCAACGTCCTCGTCGCCCAGAACGTCGGCGTCGACGTGGTCCTGGCCATCAAGACACGCTATCTGATTCCCGCGGGCAGCACCGCGCAAACCACGGAACCCATGCTGGGGCAGGGACGCCCGCCGATCGAGATCATCCCCGGCCCCGCGGGCGCTGCGGCCCTGCCGCCCGGCGCCCGCATCGAAGGCAAGATCCGCCGGGCGATCGACTCCATCTTTCCATCGGGCGTCGTCGGCACCTTCGAGACGACCGCGCGGCAGATCGGCGACGCGGCGGAGGCCCTCACGCCGGTGCTCGACGAGATGAAGCAGTTGCTCGAACCGCGCCCGCCGAGCAAGGTGGACCAGCCGGGCGGTCCCCAGGGGAACATGTCCAGCGCGGTGGCCCGCTTCGACGCGTCGCTCAAGCACTTCAACGAGGTGCTGGGCGACCCGCAGGTTAAGAGCCAGCTTCGGGACACCGTCGCGAACGTGCACGACATGTCGGAGAAGGGTAAGAAGGTGATGTCTGATCTCGAGACGGCGGCCACGGACGCACGGGAATTCGTGGGCGAGGCCCGGAAGGTGGCCGCGAAGGCCGACGAGACGCTCACCAACCTGGACGGGCGCGTGACCGACGTGGCGCAGAAGACGATGGACGGCCTGGATCGGGCCGACCGCTTCCTGGACTACTTGAACGTCATTGGCGAACAGGTCACGAGCGGCAAGGGCACGATCGGGCAGTTGTTCATGGACGGCAAGCTCTATGAGGCCTTGACGTTCACCGCCGAACGGCTGGGGTTGGCCGTCGAGGACGCCCGCGCGCTCATCGCCGAATGGCGGCAAGGGAAAGTCCGGGTGACGGCCTTCTGATGGGCGTGATGCACGGTGGGGAGGAAGGTACCGGGGTCCGTTCGGGATCGCTCCCGGCAGCGAGCGGGCTGCCGCGCCGGTTTCCTCAGTCGAAGCCGGATTTTTCGCACCGGATTGGGTTTTTGACGCGGGCCCTGTCCGTGATATCCGCTGCGATAACGAGCCTGGAAAGCAGCTCGAACCTGATCCGGGGCTTCTTTTATGGGACGTTGCGGCGGGAACGAGAATTGCTTGGTCAACGACCGGATGGATGCCGTGGCGTCCCCTTCGTTCGCCAGCGCCGCGTCCAGCATCTCAGTCGCCGTCCCGCAGCGTGGGCGATGCGCCGCGGCGGGCGGAACGATGCAGGTGCCGCATGACTGAAATGACGATTCACGGGCGCGGTGGTCAGGGCGGGGTCACGCTCGCCAAGCTCATCGCTTCGGCCTATTTCCTCCGCGGGAAGTACGTGCAGGCCTTCGGTGTGTATGCCGCGGAGCGGTCCGGCGCGCCGGTGCAGGCCTTCGTGCGGATCGATGACGAGGAGATCACGAACCATAACCAGGTACGCGCACCGGACGACGTAATCGTGCTGGATCGGACGCTGATCGGACCGCGCGTAGCGTTGGGTCTCAAGCCGGGTGGCTGGCTGGTCCTCAACTCGGCGGAACCCCCGGAGAAATTTGCCGAGTTGTTCCCGGGGCGGCAGGTCGCCACGGTTGACGCGACGGGGATCGCGGTGGCGAACGGCCTGGGAAGCCGGACGGTTCCGATCGTCAACACGACCATGCTGGGGGCCACGGCCAAGCTGCTGGGGCTGGAGCTGACGGACGTTGAAGGGGCGATGCGGCTGGTCGGCTTCGGCGGACCGAACCTGACCTCGGCGCGGCAGTCTTTCGACAAAGTGGCGGCCAAAAAGCTGCCGGGCAAGATCAAGCTGCCTGCGGCCGCGGCTCCGGCCGGACGAACCGCTAGCATTCTGGATAGCGACCTGGGCGGGATGCCGACCATCCGCACCGGGAACTGGGCGACACGCCAGCCCGGACGCCACCCGTTGACACCGCCCTGCAACCACGGCTGCCCGGCGGGGAACGACGTGCGCGGCTTCGTCCAGGCCGTGGGCAAGAAGGACTTCGGCGAGGCGCTGCGCATTATCCTGAAGACTTCGCCGTTCCCGGGCATCTGCGGGCGCGTCTGTCCGGCGCCGTGCATGGAAGCCTGCAATCGGCGGGAGCACGATGAGGCCATCAATGTCCGCGAGATCGAGCGCTACGTGGCCGATCATGCCCGGTGGCCGGCGGTAACCAAGCCCACGCGCGACGAGCGGACCGCCATCATCGGCTCGGGCCCGGCCGGCCTCAGTGCGACCTATCACCTGGCGCGGCTGGGCTACCGGGTGGCGCTCTTCGAGCTGGGGAAAGAGTTGGGCGGCGTCATGCGGACGGGCATCCCGAGCTATCGCCTGCCGCGCGACGTACTCGACCGCGAAATCAGCTTCATTGTCCGGCACGGCGTGGACGCCCGTACCGGGCAACACATTGACCGGCAGCGGCTGCTCGAGATGACGCGCGAGTTCGCCGCGATCTTCGTGGCGACGGGCTTGCAGGAGTTGCGCGCCCTCAACCTGGGCCAGCTCTCCTCCGAGCTGGCCGTGCAGGGCATCGACTTCCTCGATCGCGTGCGGCGCGGCGAAGAGAACCTCAGCGGGCAGCGCGTGGTCGTCATCGGCGGCGGGAACACCGCGGCCGATGCCGCCCGCTCGGCCCGGCGCATCGGGGCCCGCAGCGTGCAGATCCTCTATCGCCGCACGCGGCACGAGATGCCGGCGATTGCGGAAGAGGTCGATGAGGGGCTCGAAGAGGGCATCGAGCTGCACGAGCTGGTGGCGCCGCTCCGGCTGCACGAAGATGCGCTGGGTCCGGTGCTCACGTGCCAACGGATGCGGCTGGGCGAGCCGGACGCGTCGGGCCGCCGGTCGCCGGTGCCGATCGAGAGTGAAGATGCCCAGTTCGAGGTGCGTTGCGACCGGGTGATCCTGGCGTTGGGCCAGACGCCGGACCTGTCGGTTTTCCCTGAGGGCAGCGACGTGCGCGAGGGCCGCGCGCTGCTCGGTTTGACTGGGGCGCCCATCTTCGCCGGCGGGGATTTTGCCACGAACGACGGCACGGTGACGGCGGCCGTCGGCAGCGGGCGGCGGGCCGCGCTGCACATTCATCGCACGCTGACCGGCGAAGACCTGTTCCCGCCTCCGCCGCCGGAGGTCGCCGGCCCCGAGCGGATCACGATGCATGTTTTCGCCCACGCGCCGCGCGAGCGCGGCATCATGGTACCGGCGGGGATGCGCCACAACAGCTTTACCGAAGTGCGCCTGGGCTTGATGGACGAGCCGGGGCACTCCGCCGCGGTGATCGAGGCCGGGCGGTGCTTCAGTTGCGGCGTGTGCAACGAATGCGACCGCTGCCTGTCGTACTGTCCCGAGGGCGTGATGCGCTTCAAGGGCGACGGGCAGTACGAGTTTGATTACGACTATTGCAAGGGCTGCGGGATCTGCGCGTCGCAGTGTCCGCGCGGCGTGGTGTACATGGCGGAGCTGTAGCGGCCGGGCTCTGTCCCGGCCGTTGTAGCGTCGGCCCCCCGTGGCCGACGGCGGATGCGGGAAAGGATTCCCGCGTGAGTGGGTGCGAGAAGGGATTCTCGCACCAGCGAAATGCAAGGCACTGCTCAAGAGCAGTGGCACACAGGAGTCGCTCGTGGCTCGCGTGCTCGATACCGGAAACCATTTCGCCGGGCAGGTGCTGGCCATGGCCGGCGAGGCCAACCGCGTGGCGCGCGGGGCGATCTGCGGTGCGTACCCGATAACGCCCCAGACGGAGATCGTCGAGGTGCTCCGTGACTTCGAGTTCACCAAGGGGCGGGTGGTGCCGGTCGAGTCGGAGCACAGCGCGATGGCGGTGTGCATGGGCGGGTCGCTGGCCGGGGCGCGGTCCTTCACCGCCAGCTCGTCGAACGGGCTGGCCTACATGGTGGAGAACATCTTCGCCGCCGGGTATTACCGCCTGCCCATCGTGCTGATCGGCGTGAACCGCACGCTCGGGCCGCCGTGGAACATCTGGACCGACCAGGGCGACACGCTCATGCTGCGGGACGCGGCGTGGCTGCAGTTCTACACCGAGTCGCACCAGGACCTGGCGGACACGATCCTGGTGGCGTTCCGCGTGGCCGAAGACCCGCGTGTGCTGCTGCCGGCCCTCGTGGCCGAGGACGGGTTCGTGGTCTCGCACACGCAGATGATCGTCGACCTGCCGGACCAGACGCAGGTGGACCGTTACCTGCCGCCGTGCGACATCCCCCATCGCCTGCGCGGCAAGGGGGTCACGGTCGGCGGGATGATCTTCCCGCACGAAACGGAGCATCATCGCCGGGAAATCCAGCAGGCGATGGACCGTGTGCCGGAAGTGCTGGCCGAAGCGCTCGACGAATTCGAGGCGGTTTTCGGGCGACGGCCGCACGGCACTCTGTCGGCCGAGTGCACCGCGGATGCCGAGATCGTGCTCGTGGCCTGCAACACCATGGTGCAGACGCTACGGCGCGTGGTGCAGAGCCGCCGGGCCAAAGGCCAGAAAATGGGGCTAATCAAGGTCAAGCTCTTTCGGCCGTTCCCGCGGCGGGATTTCACCCAGGCCATCGGTTCCGCCCGGCGCGTCGGCGTACTCGACCGCAATCACTCACCCGGCTCGGGCGGCATCTTCTGGAGCGAGATCGCCACGAGCCTGCAGGGCCGGTCGGACGTCCTGTTGCAGGATTACCTGGTCGGGCTCGGGGGTGGCGACGTAACGCCGGAACTGATTGACGAAATCTTTGACGATCTGGCCGCGCGCCAACAGGCTGCCGACCCGATCTGGAAAGAGGTGCCGGCATGACCAGCAGCGCCTACCTACGCAAGCCGCGCGACCCCGCGGACGGCATCCTGCGGCCCGGCAACACCAACTGTGCCGGCTGCGGCATGTCGATCGGCCTGCAATGGCTCGAACAGGCGCTGGAGAACGAGCGGCCTACCCTCTGCATCCCCGCCTGCTGCGGCATCGTGACGGCCGGCTCGTTTCCGACGAGCGCCTACGGCGTGCCGACGGTCGCGACCACGTTCGCCAGCTCGGCGGCCGTCGCCACCGGCATCGCTTCCGTCCACGCGCTGAACGGGGAGAAAGACTTGACGGTCTGCTGGGCGGGCGACGGGGGCACCTATGACATCGGCGTGGCCACGCTGTCCGCCGCCGCCGAGCGCAACGAGGACATCCTGTACATCTGCTATGACAACGAAATCTACGGCAACACGGGCGGCCAGCGCAGCAGCGCGACGCCGCGCGGCGCCAAGACGAGCACGACCTCGAAGGGTAAGGCGGAGCCTAAGAAAGATATGATGGGGATCATGGCGGCGCACCGCATTCCGTACGCCGCCACGCTCTCGATTGCGCATCGCGACGACTTCATGCGCAAGCTGCGCACCGCGCGCCAGACGAGGGGCTTCCGGTTCCTGCTGATGCTGTCGCCCTGCCCGACCGGCTGGAAGTCCGAGCCGGGCGAGAGCGTGGATTTGATCCTGACGGCGGTGCGCTGCGGGCTGTTCCCGCTGTACGAGGTGTTCGACGGCCGGCGGTATCGCCTCAACGCCCGGCCCGACGGCACGCCGCTCGAGAACTACATTTCGCGTCAGCGCCGCTACCGTTCCGAGCTGGTCGATCTAGAAATCCTCAAGGCCGGCATCAACGCCCAGTGGGCGTATCTCGAAGCGATGGAGCGCGCCTTCCCGGCCGGCGAGCACGAGTAGCGCCGGCCGGCGGCCAGTGCCATGGTCCGCCGCGGCGGACCGGAACGCTACCGGCCGCTGAGGAGCATCACAAACGGGTTGATGTCGCCGAAGTCCGGGTATAGCCCGTCGCCGTTGATGTCGCCGCTCTCCGGCGGGCAGCCCGCGTAGGTCTGCTGCCAGACCGAGAAGTTGGACAAGAACAGCACGAACGGGTTGATGTCGCCGAAGTCCACGGTGCTGTCGCAATTCAGGTCGCCGACCGGGTAGGGACAGCCGTTGACATCCACGCCCCAGACTGAGACATCGTCGACGTTCCAGCCGCAGAAATGAAACCAGAACTGATCCGTCGTACCCATCACCCAGCGCACGTAAACCGTCGGTCTGCCGTCGGCCCAGCCCGAGATGTCGTACTCCTGGTGGACCCAGGCGCCGTCGTAAATCATGCCTTGGTTCTGCCAGACGTTGATCCACGCGGTGCCATTATCGCTGACCCGGATGTAGGCATGGTCAGGCGGCGCCCCCACACCGAGCCAGCGGTAGAACGAGAGCTTGGTGTCGATGAGGGCGGCGCAGTTTATCGCCGGCGTCGTGATGTTCATTTCGGGCAGCCCCCCGGCGTAATCGCCTGCCAGGTTGTACCCCATGACGTTGGTACCGGTGTAACCGCCGGTCGGGTCCGGCCCGCCTGAACTCCCGCCCCCCCCGGTCGGTGTGCCCCAGGCCCACTTGTTGGCGGGTGTGTCCGGCGACTTCGTCCAGCCGGGGTTCACATCCATGTTCGCCTCGTACGCGCTCACGATCGGCGGGACTGGTAATTGGTACGCGGTGTTGGGCGCGCCCACGGGTAAGGTGCCTACAACTCCGGTCGTCGTCGCAGCCGAGAAGTAGAAGTACAGGGTCTTGCAGCACGGCGTGCCCGGCAGGGTCGCCTGGTACAGATTGTCGCCCAAGGGCGTCAATTGGCTCTCCACGAAGGCGCCGTACGGCCCGATGCGGCTAAAGAGTTTTGTCGAGCCAGGATCGAGCGTCCCGCCAATCACGTTGATTTTCACGTTGGTGTTGCGCGGCGTGTCTGGCCACAACCAGGTTGGGAGTTCGGCGGGCAAGGTGATTATCACCGGCGAACCGTAAGACCACTGGGCCAGGAGCAGCGCCGCCGCGAAATTCTCCTCGCAAGTTGGGACGATCTGGTCGGCCGGCAGCTCGAACGTGCCCGTGTCGCGCAGCTCGGTCGTAAACGCAAACGCGCCTGCGACCCCGTAATACCAATCCGGGGAGACTCCGTCGGCCGGATAGATGGTGGTATAGATCGAGCCGTAGTCGTATTGCACGTTGTGCACGGCCTGAATCACATCCGCGGACGCCTCGTCCACGGCCATAAACAAATCGTTGTCCGGCGGCAGCGCGTCCGTGTAGCCCCACGGCGACATGAAGAGTTGGCCGTAGCTGTGATAACTCTGGTAGGCGACGATCTGCGGGTGCGCCAGCGCGAAATCACGCATCGCCGCCGTCTCCGGCTCCGAGAAAGCACTCGTGCCGTTATACGTATCACTACACGGATACCACTCACCGTTATCCCAGCCAACCGAGTAATTGCGGTTGTCGTCCACGCCGTAGCAGTTGTACCCCGGCGGTGGCGGCCGGCGGTTCTTACGCCAGAGCCGGTCGTTGGTCCAGGAGTACACGTACCCGTCCGGGTTCACGACGGGAATAATGAAGAATTCGACGGCGTTGACGAGGGCCCGGACATTCGGGTCGGTGTCGTAGGTGTAAACGAGTTTGTCCGCGATCCACATCGGCACCATGACGGTGATCCATTCGCGGGCATGATGGCAACCGTCGAAGAGCAGGGCCGGCTTGTCGGCGCCGGGACCGCTGATGCGGATGCCGTAGATGTGCCGATTCTGGAGCGTCATGCCGAGGTCGAGCAGTTGAGCCAAGTCCGGCCTGTCCGCGACCATCGCGTTGAGCTTGGCATTAACCGCATCCAGATCCTTGTAGTCGTTGAACCAGGCCGGATCGCGGCTGTCGACCGCCGGAGCGCGGGCCAAGCGCTCGCGCTCGGCGTCAATGTCCTTTTGCACGTTGTCGTTGAGCACCTTGTATGTCAGGCCCAGTGCGGCGAACGCCGCCACAGACTCCGGGGGGACCAGGTAATCGACGAAGCCCAATCCCTCGGCCTCGCTCATGAGCCGACCTCCCACCGAGTGGATCTGCCCAATCTGCTGCCCGCCATCCACGTGCACGCGTACGACCTTGTAGTTGTCGTACCGGACCACGGCGTCGGCGTCCTCGGCCAGTGCGGGCCAGGCCGCGCTGAGGACAATGACGACCGCCCACAACGGACTCGCGCGGAACAACATCGTTCGCTCCCTCCTTTCTGCAAAGGCTCTAGCGCAACACGCTCAGGCTGCGCACTGCATTGTACCGCAACGGACCGCGCAGCGATCGCCTTCAATAGTCTTTTTCGAGCGCCAAGCTGGTAGCAGGGCCGGTCTCGCCCGCCGCCGGGCGGGTCTCCGTCAGGCGCAGAGGCCTGACGCTACCGCAGGGCGTCGGGATTCAGGGCCTTCAAGTCCGGCGTCACGAACCGGCCGTCCTTGCGGATCAGCGTGCCGTCAAAGTAGATTTCGCCGCCGCCGTACTCCGGCGTCTGGATCAGCACCATGTCCCAGTGAATCTCGCTCTTGTTGCCGTTGGGCGCCTCGTCGTACGAATTGCCTGGCGTGAAGTGGATGCTGCCGGAGATCTTCTCGTCAAAGAGAATGTCCTTCATGGCCTTGGTGATGAACGGGTTTACGCCGAAGGCGAATTCGCCGACGTAGCGGGCGCCTTCGTCTGAGTTCAGCACTTCGTTCAGCTTGGTCGTGTTCGTGCTGGTGGCCTCGACGATCTTGCCGCCCTTGAACATCAGGCGGATGTTCTCGTGCGTCTCGCCGCGGTACATCGTCGGCGCGTTGAAATGGATGACGCCGTTGACGCTGTCGCGCACCGGGGCGGTGAAGACCTCGCCGTCGGGGATGTTGAGCTTGCCGTCACAGGGGATCGCGGGGATGCCCTTGACGGAGAAGGTCAGGTCGGTATCGCGCGGCCCTTTGATGCGGACCTGGTCGGTGGACTCCAGCCGCTGCTTGAGGGCCTGCATGGCCCGGCCCATCCTGGCGTAGTCCAGCGTGCAGACATCGAAGTAGAAGCCCTCGAAGCCCTCGGTCGACATGCCGGCGAGCTGGGCCATGCTCGGATGCGGCCAGCGCAGGACGACCCAGCGGGTCTTGGGCACGCGCCACTCGATGTGCACCCGCTTCCAGACCGTGCTCTCGTAGATCTTCTGCCTTTCGCCCGGCACGTCCGCGAGCTCGGACACGTTGTAGTTGCCCCGCGCGCCGATGTAGCACTGCACGTTCTCCATCTGGCGGCGCTCGACGTCGGCCATCAAGTTCCATTGGGACTCGGACGCGACGAGCATCAGCGCCCGGTTCACCTGCGTGCTCTTGAGCAGCACGAGCGGGTCCGCCCCGGCCTGCCGCGCGACCCGCACGCACTCGATGGTGAACTCAGGCGGGATGTCGGTCGCCTCGATCAGGATCTTCTCCCCCGGCTTGACGGCGCAGGAATAGTTGACGAGCGTGTTGGCCAGCTTGGTGAACCGTGGGTCGATCATCATTCTCCCTCAGCGAAAAGAAGCACACCGGCCAGCCGCTCCGCCGGCCGCGGACGGCATTATGGCACGCCGCCGGGTTTATGCCACTGGGGCGGGGCGGCCGGGGTATGCGACAGAATCCGTAGCGGCCGGGCTGTGCCACGAACCGTAGCGGCCGGGCTCTGTCCCGGCCGACGATGGACACGCGGCCTTCCACGGCCGGGACGGAGCCCGGCCGCTACTTCGCGAGGCCAAGCTCGGCCGCCTTCGTCAGGAACAGGTGCCGCACCTCCGCCAGCGATTGGGGCATGACCTTCACGTCACCCAGAACGGCCATGAAGTTGATGTCGCCGTTCCAGCGCGGCACGACGTGCACGTGCAGGTGCCCGGGCAGGCCGGCCCCGGCGCAGCGCCCCAGGTTGAGGCCGATGTTAAACCCTTGCGCGGCCAGCGCCGCCTGCAGCACGCGCTTGGCGTCGCGCGTCCGCTGCATCAGCTCCAACAGCACCTCATCGGAGAGGTCTTCGGGCTCCGCCAGGTGCACCGTCGGCGTGACCAGGACATGTCCGCTGCTGTAGGGGAACAGGTTCAGCAGAACGAGCGTGCGGGCGCTGCGCCACAGGACGTTGTTCTGCTCGTCCGCCTGCGGCGTCCCGATGACCTGGCAGAGAAAGCACCCGTCGTCCCCGCCGGGTCCCAAGCCGGCGATGTACTCCATCCGCCAGGGGGCCCACAGGTTTTTCTGGAAGTCCGACATTGCGTGTTGCTTTCACGGCGCCAAAAAGGTGTCAGGAACCTTTTGCCGCGAAGCGGTCCTTCGGGTGCTATGCACAAAAGGTTCCTGACACCTTTTTGGCACCCTGGCCGACCGGCTAGGGGGTTGAATCGGGGGTCGTCGCGGCGGCGGTCTCCGGGCTCTTCAAGACGCGGATGCGGCGTACGGCCCGGTGCTCGGCGCCGTCCTGGGTGGCGACGCGCAGCCCGAGCATGTAGTCCCCGGGCCGGCCGATGGTGCGTTGACCGTTCACGCCCTGCCCGATGTCCTTCCCGTCCAACATCCAGTGAAACTCCGCGGTGCGCTGCCAATCCGCGGGGCAATCGGCGGAATAAACGAGCAGGAGCGGCTCGAAGCCAACCGAGGCCGACACGCGAATCCCCACCGGCGAAAGCGGCCGCGCCCCCTTCGGGGCTGCATTGCCACGGCTGGGCGTCGGCTCAAGCTGGGCCAAGGTGGGTGGCGGCTCCTCGACGGGCGGGCTCGGGGCGGGCGGCGCCCCCGGCGGTGCGGGCGGGGTCACCACGGCCAGCGCCACGCGCCGGCGCTGCGTCGGCGCACGCGGCAGCCTGGGGAACGTCTCCTCGCGCGCCGCGACGCTCGGCGGCGTCTGCATTTGTCCCAGGTTTCCGGAGAGCAACGCCAAACCGGCCGGGTTCCCGTCGATCGCCTGGCGCCGGATGAGGACCTCGGGGGGGCGGTTCGGGGCCACGCCGGCGACGCGCGCAAAGAAATCGGCGGCCATGTCGGGCGTGCGCTCGTGCCCGAGACGACTCAGGTACACCCACGCGAAATTCTTGTAGCCGTGGCTCTCGTACCACCGGACGGCCTCGCGGGCCTCCTCCTGGCAGATCGGGAAGTCGTTCTGCGCCGTCAGGATCAGCACCGGGTGATACAGGGACTGCGCCGTCCAGGTGGAATCCAGGACGCTGGCGCAGAAGTCCGATTGACGCACGGCCAGGCAGGTGAACCGCCCCGGGTGTCGATTCAGCATGTAGTGGGCCATGTACCCCCCCGACGACCAGCTTGTGGACAGGACACTGTTGGGATCGGCCGCCGTCTTCGAGAGCACGTGGTCCAGGATGGCCAATGTGGCCAGCTCGTCAGATTTGAACGCCCGGTTGAGCGAGCGCAGCGGGAACTCGCCGGTGACTGTGTCAAACGCCGTGAGCACGGGCGCCACCACGATGTAGCCGTAGCGGTCCGCCTCCTGCTGCCACTCCTGGGCCTGGTACAGGGCGGTATCGAACGGCTTCATGCCGTGAAAGGTGACCACGAGCGGCCAGCGCCGCGCCGCCCGGCCGGCCGCATCCAGCGCGATGTAATCCTTGGGCAAATACAGGTAGTACGCGCGGTCGGACGTCGGCTCCACGATCCGCTCCAGGCGCCCCTGGCCGCGCGGCTGTGGGACGAGGCACCCGCAAGTGCTCAGCAGCAGCACGCCGGCGGACAGCCGCAGCAGGCTGCGGAGCAGCATCCGGCCCCTACTCGCGGGCCGCGCGGCAACCGGGGTCGTACCCGTCAAACGTTCACTCCCTGGCGGACCGCAGCTTCAGGTCCGCCCCGATAGTTTAGCGACCGCGCGTCCAAGTTCCAACATGCCTGTTGCGTCTCGCGTTTAGTTCGCCGACATTCATGCCGATTCTGGGAACGGCGTATGGCCACATTGATCCACGATGCGACCGTCATCACGCCCGACGCGGGCGGGTGGCCGGTTTCCGCGGACTCGGCGGTCCCGGGTCCGCGACCAGTCCGGGTGTTGCGGCACTACAGCCTTGTTTTCGACGCGGGCCGGGTCAGCGCGCTGGCACCCGCGGCCAGTTTTACGCCCCGCCGCGCCGGCGGCAAATTCGCCGAGGTGGTCCAGGGCACGGGGTACGTCGTCATTCCTGGCTTGGTGAACACGCACCATCACCTGTACCAGTCGCTCACCCGCTGCCTGCCGGCCGCCCAGAATGACCGGCTCTTTGACTGGCTGCGCAAGCTCTACGAGCAGTGGCGCCGGCTCGACTATCGCGCCGTCAACCTGGCGGCCAAGGTCAGCATTGCCGAGCTGCTGCTCCACGGCTGCACGACGACGAGTGACCATTTCTACATGTTTCCGCCCGGCAGCGATGTGCGCGTCGAGGCCGTGCTCGACGCCGCCACGGAACTGGGTATCCGCCTCCATCTGTGCCGCGGCAGCATGAGCCTGGGACGCAGCGCGGGCGGCTTGCCGCCCGACGACTGCGTGGAACAGGACACGGACGTGCTGGCCGACTGCCAGCGGGTGCTGGATGCCTACCATGATCCGCAGCCGTATGCCATGCGGCGGATCGATCTGGCGCCGTGCTCGCCGTTCAACGTGACCCGCGAGCTGCTGCGCGACACGCGCCGCCTGGCGCGCGAGCGCGGCGTGCTCCTGCACACGCACCTGGCCGAGACGCTGGAAGAGGAAGCCTATTGCCTGGACAAGTTCGGCTGCCGGCCGGCGCAATATCTCGCCGATCTGGACTGGCTCGGCCCGGACGTATATCTGGCGCACTGTGTCTGGCTGAACGAGGCGGAGATCACGCTGCTGGCCCGGACGAACACCGCCGTCAGCCTGTGTCCGACATCGAACATGCGCCTGGGCAGCGGCCTGCCGCCGATCGGGCGGCTGGTGGCCGCGGGCGTCCGGCTTGGGTTAGGCGTTGACGGCTCCAGCAGCAACGACGGGGGAAACCTGTTGGCCGAGGCGAAACAGGCCTTGCTGGTGGCACGCGTGTTGCCCGTGATGGGGAGCATCGGGGGTGGGACCGGCGTCTCGCCGGTCATACCCGGCGGGCGGGACGCCCACCCCACCCTCCCGCCGGTCATCCCCGCCGGGCGGGACGCCCACCCCACCCTCCCGCCGGTCGAGCCACTGCTTCCCGTGGCGGACGCGTTCAAGCTCGCCACGATCGGCGGTGCAGCGTGCCTGCATCGAGCGGAACTGGGGCATCTGAATCCGGGTGCCGCGGCCGACTGCGCGATGTTCCGGCTCGACGACATCGCGCTCGCAGGTGGCGCTGCCCACGACCCGTTGGCTGCTTTGATCCTCTGTGACGCCCCACGGGCCGAGCGGGTCTTCGTCGCCGGCGGCGAAGTGGTCCGCGACGGTCGCATTGTGGCGCTCGACGAGACGGCGCTGGGCGCTGAACTCAACGACCTCATCGCGAGCGGGTTTTCGGACCGCTCCGCGCGACACACCTGAATCGCAGCGCGCGATTCGGCGCCGCTATCAGAACGCGCCGCGCAAGTCCGCCGCGGCGGACGTCTTTGCGCAGGCGCTCGCTTGCACTTCGCGTTCTGCCGCCTAGCTTCATGGTAGCCGACGTTTTCGCGGAGTGGGCGCGAGGGGGCGTCAGGTGCGCGGGATTGGCGGGGAATGGCGGGAAGGAGCGTGGGGACATGGGAAGGGGGGACCAGGGATCGGGGAGCAGGGATCAGGGAACTGGGAACGGGGAACAGGGCGAGGCGATCCGCAGATTACGCCGAGGGACGCAGATGAGGGAGCGTCGGGACTCGGGTTGGGGGCGGGACCCGGCGTGAGCACTCACGCGCGGGCCGCATTCCCGTGGCGTGGCTGGCAAAGTGGGCTTGTTTCCGTGTGCGTCCCGCGAATTCTCCCGAATTCAGTGTGGTGTCCCCGGAATTCAGCGACGCTGAGTTCGCGCAGGCCGTCGAAAAGGTATGCGGAAACGGCACGTGGGCGAACTTGCGCGCCGCTGGACGCTCACCGGTTGACAGGCTTACGTTCGGGTCCTAAATTCTTGCCATGGGGACCGGCTTAAAAAGGTCGGAGACGCTTCGATGACTGAACAAACTGAACTTCTCCGTGAAATCCGTGATCTCCTTCGAGTCATTGCGGAACCTGGGCTCGCGGCGAGGGATGCCAAGCCCCGGGAATCGCTTGCACGAATTGTCGGAAGGAGTCCAAGCAAGGGCAAGGCGGTCCTGCTCATGGACGGTTCGCGAACTCAGAAGGCGATTAGTGAAGAGTCTGGGGTTGATCAGGGCAACCTGAGCAAGATGGTGAAAGCGCTTCGCGACGCTTTGTTGATCGGGCCAGACGACAAGCACCCCAAGCTCGTCATTTCCGTCCTTTCCAACTTCTTCGAAAAGACTCAGGAGTGACAGAATGGCTGACAACTCGTCTGCCATCCTTACCGCAGTTGAGGAGATTCGCGACCTCATCCGATTGATGGCCGAACCCGCCATTGCAGAACGCGACCGAAAACTTCGCGACGAACTCCGCAAGATAGTCGGTAGGAGTACCCCGAAGGCAAAGTCGGTGCTGCTCATGGACGGAAGTCGGACACGCAAACGCATCATCGATGAGAGCGCCGTTAATAAAGGCCATCTCAGCACGCTCGTGAAGGAGTTAAAAAAGCGACAACTGGTTTCGGAGGACGGCAACCGCCCACGACTCTTGATCTCTGTGCCGGCCACCTTCTTCGAGAAAAACGAGGAGGCGCCCGATGGCTGACGCTTCCGCGGAGCTGCTGGCAACGTTGCGGGAGATTCGCACTTGGGTTCGCGCTGCTGCCTATCCAAGTGTGAAGAAGTTACTTGAAGATGCGCTCCCGGACACCAAGAGCCGGCAGGCGTATCAGATGACAGACGGCGCGAATGCTCGCGACAGCATTTGTAAGGCGTGTAAGCTCAGCCCCAACAGGCTGCTCGCGCTTCAATCACGTTGCGTCGCACTTGGACTGATGTCAAGTTCTGACGGTCGCAAGACAAGGCTCTTCGACCTTTGCGATTTCGGCTTGCTCGGGAATCCGAAAGGGTCCGAGGAGCAGCCGGACGGAGCAACTGATGGCAAAAGAATCGCACGCCTCAAACGTTGAGGTTACATCCCAGCAATTATTGAACGAGCTTGTCGAGATAAAGGACCGCGTAGGGGCCCTCGAAAACGTTGCGGGCATCGCCAATCAGGACATTCTCGTCAAGTACTTCGCGGAGGTATTGAATACCGATCACCGATGCAACATCATGAGAGCATGTCGGGACCCGCAGACCCGAGGTCAGTTGATCACGCGATTCAACTTCAACTCCCCGCAAGCGCTGCATCACCACCTAAAGCCGCTTCGCGAGGGGCTTATTCACGAAACCCACGTAGACGCCGAATCGCAATTCGAGTGGAGTTTGCTGTTCAAACGGTTGCCTAAGAAGAAGATCGATGCGCTCCTCGCAGAAAAGAAACCGACGAAAAAGCAGCGAAGGTAAACGCAAAGCAATCCCGCTTGGTATCAAGGTCGCCGTGCTGACCGAAGCCGGCTACCGATGTGCAGTGCCGACATGCCGCGGAATCCTCGCGATTGACCTTCATCACATGGTAAAAGTTTCCGAACGTGGCGCCAATGTTGCCGAGAATCTCCTAGCTCTGTGTCCAACATGCCACGCCCTTTATCACAGAAAAGTGATCAAGCGTGAGTCGATCTACGTGTGGAAATCCGTGCTGGTGTCTTTGACAAGGGCCTTTGATGTGGTCGCTCTTGACCAGCTCTTGTTTCTTTCAAAGCCTGCGACTACCAATCTCCGCGTCTCGGGCGATGGCGTCTTAGCATTCGCGCGGCTGGTCGCCGCGAACTTGGCGACCTTCGACCTCAAAGTGCAGAACGGTCCTCTGTTGCTCTACTCTGTCTATCTGACAAGCACGGGAGAGCAGTTGGTATCAGCGTGGTCCAGCGGTAACCGACAGTCCGTCCGAAAAGTACTCTCAGGAGTTGGTGAATCAGCTTGAACCTCGCCGTCTTACTGGCGCTCGCTCGCTCCCGGCCTGAATCCGGAATCCGGGGACGCCATACTCATTTCGCGTTGTGATTCCGGCTTCCGAACCCGCGGTTGTTTGGCTCGCGGGACGGAGAGAATGGCGAAGAACACGGGACCGGCTCGTTTACGAGTCTCGGGGCACCGTCTTTCGCGGTCGGCCGCAGGCATCGGCGGAGGAGGGATGCGGCGCTCCAGCCGTCGAGCCACGCCCTTAGAGCGTTTTCACTTCCGCTCGGGTGCCACGGGCGGCTTGTCCGCCCGTGTTTCAGGCCGCACTGGCAGCAAGCTGCCAGTGGCACCCGACGGAGAAAAAGTGAAACCGCTCTAGAGCCTATCCCAGTAGGCCGGAAAGCACAGCCGGGGGCGGCTGTGCCACAGACGGGCGGTCCCGGCGCGCCGGGAGAGGTCGGCCGGCACCCGCCACGGCGGGCAGGCTCCGCATGGCCGCTGCGGGCAAAGCTGGAGCTTTGCACTCCTGCGGCCGCGCGAGGGCGCGGGCCGCTACGGGCGGGTTGGGTGCGAGAAGGGATTCTCGCACCAGCGGTCCCCGGCCGGCGAGCCGCCGGCCGCTACGGGGCACGACAAGGACACAGCCGGGGGCGGCTGTACCACAGACGTCCGGTACGGAGCCCGGACGCTACATTCCTCGACCGACGAGCCGTCGGCCGCTACCGCCCGGCTATGAAGTAGCCGATCAGCACCGCCACGCCGAGAACCACGCGATAGATGGCAAACGGCGTGAAGCGATAGCGGCGGACGTACCCCATGAACGCGGCCACCACCACGAGGGCCACCAGGAACGCGGTGCCGCTGCCGATGACGACGATCGCCGCCACGTCGGGCGTCAGGTCGTGCCGGTACTTCCAGAGCGTTTTCGCCGCGGCCCCCAGCATGGTGGGAATCGCAAGGTAGAAGGAGAATTCGGTGGCCACGCGCGGCGTCAGGCCCAGGGCCATGCCGCCCAGGATCGACGCGCCCGCCCGCGACACGCCGGGCCACATGCTGATGCATTGGATCAACCCGATCAGGAACGCCTGGCGTAGGGTGACGTCCTCAAGCTCCTGCGGGCGCTCGCGGCGGTAGCGCCGGTCGATCAGCTCCATGAGGACGGCGCCGACGATCAGCGCCGCCGCGACCGCGACGGGCATGTTCTCGAGCGGGTCCAGGAAGCCTTTGAGCAACAAGCCGCCGGCAATTGTCGGCACCATCGCGACCACCAGCTTGGTCAGAATGTGCCGGCGCCAGTCGCGATCACGGGGCCGAAACGTCCGGCGCCAGAGGTCGCGCCAGAAATAGAGGATCACCGCGAGGATCGCTCCGAACTGGCTCACCCATAGCAGGACGCGCCAGGGCGAGACTTCGCCGCTGATCCCGAGCAACCACTCGGCGAGAATCAGATGCCCGGTGCTCGAAATCGGCAGAAACTCGCTCAGACCTTCGATGAGGCCGAGGATGATGGCGTGGACTAATTCCATAGCGGGATTCTCTTTGCACGCTCGGCGCGGCTTACAGGCCCAGCCAGGTGCCCAACGGTATCACACGCCAGAGAACCTGGCCGACAACGTTGGCATAGATGCCGGCCACCAGATCATCCGTCAGAATCCCCCAGCCGGCGGGCAAGCGCTCGGCCTGCCGCGCCGGCGGCGGCTTGATGACGTCGAACACGCGAAACAGCAGAAACGCCAGCCCCGCCGCGCAGGCGACCGCCCAGCCGCTGGCACCGTACCCGATGGGCAATATCAGCAGCGCGAGCCATTGGCCGGCAAACTCGTCGAGCACGAACGGCCGTGGATCGCTGCTGCCAAAGCGGGCTATCGCCCAGCCGCCCCAGCGCACCGAGAACCAGCTCGACAGAATCACGCCGGCGGCCAGGATGACCTCGACGACGGCGCGCGGCGACCCGGTGGCCGTCGCCAACGACCAGACCACGGCGAACGTCGCGACCGCGACCAGGGAGCCCCACGTACCGGGGGCCAGCGGCAGAAAGCCGCTTCCGAGCACGGTCAGTCAGACGGTTCTTATGCTGTCATGGCTGCCCTTCACGCGGACCTCCAGGGGGTGAACACTCGCCGGGCGATTTCGCAGCCGCATCGGTTCCTGCCGATCCGGCCGGCGCCCGGCCACCCAAAGCGGCATTGGTGAGCAGAAAGGCCCGGGCGCGGTGCAGATACGACAAGGCCGACAGGGCGGTGACGATCACGGTCAGCCAGACCAGGCCCAGCCGCAGCGGCTGGAGCGCGTCGAGCTTCCAGGCGAGCTGCGCGAGGATGAAACAGACGGTCGCGGATTGAATGAACATCTTGAGCTTACCCACCCACGAGGCGCCAAACTCCTGCCCCGCGCCCTCGGCGTGGGACCGCACGGCGGAGACGAGCAGCTCGCGCGTGAGGATGACGAGGACCATCCACGGCCGCACGTCGGTGATGTTGGTGTGCAGGTTGTGGTCCCAGAAATGATGGCTGGCGAAGAGGACGAAAGCCCCGCACACCATCACCTTGTCGACCACGGGGTCCAGGATGCGCCCGAACGACGTGACCGACTGCATCATCCGCGCCAGCACGCCGTCGACGATGTCCGTAAGCGCCGCCACCAGAAACACCCAGAACGAGACGTGCAGCAGCCAGCGCAGGTCGGCGATGTCCTCGGCCTGGAAGCAGGAGAGCAGCGCGAAGAACACGACGGCCAGCACCAGGCGGGCCAGGGTGATCTGGTTCGGCAGGTTGATTCTCATGCAGGCAGTATCGCACTTCGGGCGTCGAGGACATAGGGCCCGGCGTCTGACCGGCCGTGCGCGGCCGCCCGGTTTGCCACGGCCAGCACCGGGTCTGGCCGCTACGCACCGGGCCGCAGCCTTGCGATCGGTCGGGCGCTACCCGCCGGCCGCGGTCCGGGCCTGATCCACCAGGATAATGATGATCGCGCCGATCAGGTTGAGCGCTTCATAGGCGACGGCGAACTAGAAGAAGGGCATGCTCGGACTCCGATAACCGGTGTTGCCCGCAACCGGACGAGAACTGGGGTAAAGCCTACCGCCCGGGGTGCCTGCCGCAAGGGGGAGATGCCTTGTGCCCTGGAAGACCGCGGCGCGCCGGGGCGGATCTTCCGGGACCCGACCGGCGGTTTTTCGTTCAGCGATAGCCGGCCGGGCGTTATGATGGTATAGTGTAGCGCAACGGCCCGGCTTCGGGGGCGGGCGAGAGAGTGAGGAGGCGACCCATGCGCAATCGCGGCTGGCGCGGCCTGGCGAAGGCTTGCCTCGTCTTAACCTTGTCCGGTTACGTTTTCTCGGTCCCGGCGGCAGCCCAGGAGCATCCGCTGCCCGCGGGCACGCCCCTGCCGCGGGACGCCCAGGTGCTCAGCCCGTATGACCCGGTAGGGCTGGTGGCCCGGATGGCCGAGGTCCGCAACGGTCTGCCTAACGTCATGCTGACTGGCTATTGGCCGCCGACCAACGACATGCTGCGGCAGTTCAGCCCGAACCCGGCTCAGAACCCCGGCGGCTGGGTGGGCGAGAACTGGGAGAACCGCGGCTATAACATCTACGCCTTCTTCCCCGAGTTCCCGCAAGGTTTGGGCAAGGGCGAGGGCGACTTCGAAGTCGACTACCAGGACACGTCCGCGGACTTCTGGTACTACACTGGCATTGTGCAGCCGATGGCGCTCATGACGTTCGGGCGGGCCGGCGACGACCACTACTGGGAAGTGGAAATGCGGCAGCGAAACCTGCAAGAGTCGGCCTGGTTCAACGACTACCTCGCGCCGGTCAAGCCGACGCCCGCGCCGCCAGACAGCTCCTATCCGCCGAACGCTTACCGCTGGTCGAGCTTGCCAGTTGACGTCATCGCCTCCGACGTCAACAGCGCGAGCCTGGGGATCACCGCGTTTGTGGACTGGACCGGCTATTGCGGCGCCTTTCTGTGCGAGTACGTCGCCTACCACGCCGCCTGGTATCACGACCTGCACGCCGACCCGCTGGACCCGCTGTGGGACCTCGCCGCCGGGCATACCCACGTGGGCGGACTGATCGATGTACCTAGCGCCACCGCAGCGGCCGAAATCAGCCTGCGGGCGGTGCTCACGGCGGTCGATTCTTGGCGCCTGTACACCGGCGACCTGAACTGCGATTATTCCGCCGATTTCGCCGACATTAACCCGTTCGTGCTGCGGCTAAGCGACCCGCAGGGCTACCGCGATGCGTTTCCGCGTTGCCTGGACGCCAACGGCGACATCAACCTGGACGGCAGCGTGGACTTTGGTGACATCAATCCGTTTGTCGCCCTCCTGACCGGCGGGTGAAGCCGCGGTGCGGCGGGATTGGGCGCAGGCTCGGGCGCGCTTGCGCCAGGTTCTGGATCGGGAGGGCGACTTGGCCGAGCGCTGGCACGTAACGGCCCTGCCGGCGGTGTTCCTGGTCGATCCGCAGGGCATGGTCGGGGAAGCCTATCCGGCCTGGCCGACGGACACGCGCGCGGCACCCCGTTCACGAACCGTGCGTGAATTCCCCAAGCTGGTCCATAGCGCGGCGTAATGCCTCCAAGGCGCGCTTGGTGAGCGCCGTGACCGCCGCCTTCGATTTACCCAGGCGCGCCGCCACCTCGTCCACCGAAAGACCCTCCAGATAGCGGAGCTGAACAGCTTGGCGCTGGGGCTCCGAAAGGTCGGCCAGGCACGTGAACAAAGCGCTGAGCGCTTCTTCACGCCGGACGACTCGGCTGGGCGCGGTCGAGTTCGCGTAGAGATTGTCGAGCAGGTTCCAGTATGAATCGGCGCGAAGCTGTTCGGCGGCTACTTCGCGGCCGATGTCCCGCACCTTGCGGTGCGCGGCATGCTGGGCATGCGCCACCTTCTGGTCCAGGATGGCGTTCAGCCAGTGCAAGAAAGACCCCGGACCGCGATCCTCGAACCGCTGAATTCGTTGCGCGAGATCCAGATAGACCTCCTGCAGCACATCGTCCGGGCTGACCTTGGCCTTGATCGCCGGATCCATCAGGGCCTCGGCCCGCGCCCGCAGCGTTGGGCCGTGCACAGCCATCAGCTTGACCAGCGCCAGCCGGTCCCCACGCTGAGCCTCGGCGATCCAGGTTTCGATCTGGCCTTTTCCCGACATCGACTGGACACCGGACATAAGCAGCGGCGCCGATCGTAGGAGAGATCGCGCACCGACCAGCTTCGTTAACGCGCCGTCCCCGGGCGCTCGCGGCCGTATTCTACCACCCCCGCAGAAGGCCCCGAAACCGTTTGCGGTACCTTCCAGGCGAAGTTATTATTGAAAAGAGCTTTGGGCAGCTGACGGTTGCTAACCGGCAAGCGGAGACGGGGTTATGGGTCCGCGACCTCCGGAGCAGGATGCGCAGGCCGGCGAACACATTTCATCGCTGATCAACGAGTTCTTCGACCGGCGAAAAGCCGGTGAGGGTCCTACGCGCGAGCAGTTCATCGCTGAACACCCCGAGGCGGCCGACGAGCTGCGGCGGCATCTGGCGGACCTGTCCCTCTACGAGAAGGCATGCGCGCCAGGGAGCGAAGCTCTCGGCGCGGAAGGTTCCGACGCGACCGCGAAGCTCCCCCCGATCGAGGGGTACGAACTCAGCGAGGAAATCGGCCGGGGTGGCATGGGCGTTGTCTACCGGGCGCTACAGCTCTCGACCAACCGGGTCGTCGCGCTGAAGGTCATGCTGGCCGGTCCATTCGCCTCGCCGGCAGGGCGGCGGCGTTTTCAGCGCGAGGTCGAATTGGCCGCTCGGCTCCAGCACGCGAGCATTGTCCGCATCCTGGAGAGCGGCGAGGCGGTTGGGCAACGGTACTACGCCATGGACTACGTCGCGGGAACGCGGCTCGACCGGTACCTGTCCGCCGCTCAGCCCGACGTTCGCACGACGCTCCGTCTCTTCGTGCAGATTTGTGAGGCCGTGCAATACGCGCACGGCCACGGCGTGATACACCGCGATCTGAAGCCCGGCAACGTGCTGATCGACGACGAGGGCAACCCGCACATCCTGGATTTCGGGCTCGCCAAGGCCACGGACGAGACTGGCACCGAGGCGACCGTCACCGCCTATGTGTCTCTCCCGGGCGAAGTCGTCGGCACGCTCTTTTACCTCTCGCCGGAGCAGGCCGCCGGTACGCCCGATGAGATCGACGCCCGCACGGACGTGTACGCGCTGGGCGTCATGCTGTTCGAGGCCCTCACCGGTTCGTTGCCGTTCGACACGACGGGCCGGCCGTCGGACGTGATCCGGCGGATCCTGGAGGACACGCCCACCCGGCCGCGCACGCTCTCGAATCGAATCGACGACGAGCTCGAGACGATCATTCTCAAGGCGCTGGAGAGGGAGAAGGACCGTCGGTACCAGTCGGCGAAGGAGCTGGCTGAGGATCTCCAACGCTACCTGGCGGGCGACCCGATCCTCGCCAAGCGCCCCAGCAACCTTTATGTGCTACGGAAGAAGCTGCGCAAGCATCGCTGGTCGGTGGTCACAGCGCTGGCGACGGTCGCGCTCGCTGCCGGGCTGCTCGGTTTGAACGCCTGGCGGCAGCAGCGCGAGCTGCTCTCGGCACGTGTCGTTGCGGTTGAACTGCTGCGTGGTATGGAAGAGACGGGCATAGCTGACCTTGCCGGCGCCATAGCGCTGTGCGAGCGTCACGGGGAGCTGCGCGATGCTCACTTGGTCCGTGCCCAGGCGATGTATCGAAACAAAGACGAACGGTTGGCGCAATCTGCGCGAATTGCGGCCGGTTACCTGGAACGTTTCATCGGGCCGAACCCTTCCAAGCCGTCCTGGCCCTACGTCGCGCTTCAGGCGGAACTGTACCGCGCGGCGGGCGATGAGGAACGCGCCGCGAGGCTGGCGGCCGCGGCGGAGCGCGCGGCACCGGATACGGCCGAGGCCTGGTATCTGCGCTCCTTAGCGACGCTCGAGATCCCCAAGGCCCTGCGCTGTGCGCAGGAGGCCGTCGCGCGCGATCCAACCCACCGCCTGGCCTGGCGGCGGCTCATCTATCTGCGAGTTCAGACCGGCGACCTGGAAGGAGCGCTCCAGGGAGTCGACCGATTGATCGCGCTCGGCGAGAAGCCGACACACTGGTTGGCGTTCAAGGGACACGTCCTCCTGAGACATGGACGCGTACGGGAGGCGATCGAACAGTACACCCGCACGGAAATGTACCACTACCGCGCCCATGCGTACCGGCGCCTGCGGGCGTATGACCTGGCCGTGGCCGACTACACGCGCGTCATCGAAGCCTATCGCCGCGACCGCGTCGAGTCTGCCGCCACGTGGCACATCTACCAGCGGGCCACGCCGCTGTGGATTCTGCGCCGGACCGAAGAGGCGCTGCGCGATTACCGCGACGTCCGGCGGCTGCTGGGCCGGCCATCGTATGGCGATGCCCGCGCGTTTCTGATCTTGCGTGAACAAGGCAGCGTTGCGGAAGCTAACGAGTTGCTGGCCGCCGCGCTGCGCGATGTAGCGGACGCCTGGCTGCGGGAGATCTTCCGCTGCCTGGCCGCCGAGCTGACGCCCGACGCGCTGGTCGCCAACGCGGAGGCACGGCGCAACCCCGAGCAGCTCTGTGAAGCCTACTACTATGCGGGCGAGGTCTGCCTGCTCAACGGCCAGCAGACCGCGGCGCGGGAGTGGTTCGAGCGCTGCGTGGCGACCGCACTCGCGTACGATCCGGACGCCGGCACCGAAACCGTCATGAACGAGTACGAGCTGGCCCAGTGGCGGCTGGCGTCGCGCTGTCCCGAAACCGCTCCCGTCTCAAATCCTTAAGAAAAATCCAAAAAAGCGCGTCATCAAACGGCGCCGCCGGACTGTTAGGTACCGGCGGACCGCGTGCCTGGCTCGCTGCCGGAGACCCTTCGGCCGCCCGCGTGGGCGACCGCGGCTGTGCCGACCGTAACGGCCGAGGCTGCGATGCCAACGGCTCTGGCCACCTCGTTGCCGGCGGCGGTCCGACCCATCGAGAAAGGAGGCAGCTCATGCCAACGACACTTCTAGACCGCACCAGCGAACAGCACGAGACCGACCCGGGCCAACGTAGGATTCTTCAGCGCGTATATCCTTCTGCCGGCCGGCGGCGGCGCGTTCCGTTCCGGGCAGGCGCACCTGGGCACAACTGCGGCCCTCCGCCGCTGCGCGCCCTGGCGATTCTCGCGTCGCTTTTCTTGGCGGGTGCCGCGGTTCCGCGCGGCCTGGCACAGGATCCAGTCGAGTACTATGCCCTGGAGGACATCCCGGGAGCGAACGGCGGGATCGTTGGCAGCTTCATGGACACATACTCTTCGAACAACGTTTACGAACAGATCACCGAGCTAGTGGCCGAGTGGCCATCCCGCCACGGAAATCCGCTTTACACCTATCTCACGCACCTGTGGCCCTTCGAGGTCGCCGCAGGCTCCCTCGTTTACTCCTTCCGGCTCGAGGCCCACAAGACCGAAAGCGTCGACAACGACAACTTCCAGTTCTCGTATTCCACCGATGGCCAGAATTACACCGCCATGCTCACGGTAACGAAAACCGCTGACGACAATTCCGTCCAGGTCTACACGTTTCCGTACCCGATGTACGGGACCATCTATGTACGTGTCAAGGATACCAACGGCCTCGATCCGAAGTCTAAATGGCCCGACACCATCTTCATCGATCACATGTACATTCTTGCGGAGGGCATTGATGACCAGCCGCCGGTCATCTCTGACGTCGTGGGCACGGACCACGCGAGTACCTGGTACTGCGAGCACCCGGAGGTCCTTGGCGGGCCGCTGCTGGGGAGAGAGCGCCATGACATGGCATACGATGCGGTCGCCGACCGCACGGTCATGTTCGGTGGCACGACGGGTGTACATTTAAACGACACGTGGATTTACGACCGGAATGCCAACACGTGGAACAACGCAAATCCCCGGGTGCTGGAAGGAACACTGGAACCGAGAGTCACGCACGCCATGGTTTACGACGCCTCCGCGGACCGGATCGTGATGTTTGGTGGCCTCACCGTGAGTGGTGTCACGAACGAGACCTGGATCTACAGCTTCAGCGCGAATACTTGGTCAAAGGTGGAACCGACCGTGGAGGGCGGGACGCTGGAAGGCAGATGGCTGCACGCAATGGCGTACGACTCGACTGCGCAGCGTACCATCCTGTTTGGTGGTGCCACTGACACGGGTAAACGGAATGACACGTGGGTTTACGATTGCGCCGGAAACCGGTGGTCCAAGCTGAACCCGAGCTTCGTCGGCGGAACGCTGACTGCCAGGAACAGCCATGCTATGGTCTACGATTCTGCCGCGAATAAGACCATACTCTTCGGCGGACTTGATACGAGCGGTAAGCTGAATGACACGTGGGCTTACGATTACGTCCACAATGAGTGGGTCAAGCAAAATCCGAGCTTTATTGGTGGCACGCTAGCACCGCGCACGATGCATGCGCTCGCGTACCATGCCGCCGCCGATAAGACCATCCTCTTCGGCGGGAACAACGCCCAGACACAGCTGGGCGACACGTGGGTGTACGATTATGTGGACCAGACGTGGTCGCTCGCCATTTCACCGGCCATGGCTGGTGGTGATCTTCGGCCCAGAGAAGAGCATGCGATGGTCTACGACTCGTCGGCGGGTCGCCCGTTGCTGTTCGGAGGGTTTACTAACAGTGGTTGTACCGGGTGTGGGCTGAACGATACCTGGACGTACGGCATCAGTGACCGGGCCGCGACGATCACCTGGAAGACGGACGAGCCGAGCGACAGCGTGGTCCGGTACGGCCCGACGCCCGGGCAGTGGACCACCGTGTCGGATCCCGCGCTGGTCCTGGATCACCGCGTCGTCGTCGAGAACCTCACTCCCGGCGTGGAGTACTGCTACCAGGTGGAGTCGACCGACGCGGCGCAGAACACGGCGATCGATGACAACGGCGGTTTGTACTACCGGATCCCCGACACCACGGCGCCCGAAATCTCTGCCGTTGCCGCCCGCGACGTGACCACCGCGAGCGCCCGCATCACGTGGACGACCGATGAGCCGGCTGACAGCGTGGTTCGCTACGGCCTCTCGCCAGGGCAGTGGACCACGGTGTCGGATTCCGTTCCCGCGACCAGCCATTCCGTGGCGTTGAGCCAACTGTCCGCAGGCACGCTCTACGACTACCAGGTGGAATCGACGGACGCGTCGAACAACACGGCCATCGACGACAACAACGGATCGTATTACACGTTTACGACGCTGCCGGCCAACACGATGCACGTCGGTGCAATCGACATGTGGTACACACTCGCGAGCGGGAAGTACCGGATCTATACGAAGGTGACGATCGTGGACGGCGCCGGTGGCGCCCTGAGCGGTGCCGTCGTGGACCTGACGTTGACGCGGCCCGGCGGTGGGTCCACGCAGTACAGCGGCACGACGGGGTCCGACGGGACGGTGACCTTTCAGTACGGCCCGACCAAGGTGCTGGGCACGTACACGTCCACGGTCACGGGCGTGTCGAAAGCGGGCTGGACGTATTCCTATTTGGAGAATAACGAGACGAGCGAGAGCCTGGTCGTGCCGTGATCGCGTGCTGATTGCCAGCCTAGAAACGCGGCTGAGCGCCCGGGCGATTTGCCGGGGTGTGCGCTTTCCCTGGTCGTGGCACGCACCCCGATAGGCCTGTCCCGATCCCTGGCGCCCGGGAGCGGGAGCGGACGAGTTGCGCCGGCGGATTACCGCTCCCTTCCTGTGGCGGCTCTTCCAGCGGCGGCAGCTTCGACCCGTCTGAGACCGTCGGCCAGCCGGAGGCCACCGTCGCGACGACCGGCGGCGACTTCGACCTCGCTGGTACGTGCTCGCCTGCCATTCCAACGTTCCAGCTTGGCGGCCTGAACTGTGACGGCCTCGTCAACTTCGGCGACATCAACCCGTTCGTGCTGTTCTTGTCGAACTACGGCACCTGGTTGGAGACGTACCCAGATTGTTCGCCGACCAACGGCGACATCAATGGCGATGGCCAATACCCATCGTTCGGCGACATCAACCCGTTTGTGGCGCTGCTGACGGGAAGCCGATAGCTATCAGCGATCAGCTTTCAGCTCGGAGGCCGTCGGCCTTCAGTTTCGCGACGACGCCGGACACCCGCCGGGGCGGGCAGGTTGCGGTCCTGCGCTACGTCTTCGGCCGCCCCATCTCGATTCGTCTGCTCGACGCAAGCCACCGCGCGCCCTATAGTGAGGATCGTTCAGGCCAGGGACGAAGACTGCGAGGAAACACTATGGCGCAAGAGCAACCGGCGAGCGGGGGCACTTTCTGCTGGACCGAGCTGATGACACGCGACATCGCCGCCGCCAAGACGTTCTACGCCGACCTCATCGGCTGGCGGATGGTCGATGAGAACTTCGGCGGCTGCCCGTATACGATGTTCTTCCCGCGGGGAGCAAAGCAGGCCGTGGGCGGAATGATGCAGATGAGCGGGCCGCAGTTTGAGGGCATTCCGCCGCATTGGATGCCGTACATTCTCGTCGCGGACGTCGATGAGCGGGCCATGCGTTGCACGCAGCTCGGCGGCAAGATCAAAGTTCCGCCGACGGACATCCCAAACATCGGCCGCTTCTGTGTGATCGAGGATCCGACCGGCGCGGTGATCTCGCTGTTCCAGGGGCGGGCCATGTAGCTGGCGGCACGTCGCCGCTCGTTACAGCAGCCGAACGCGGGTGCCCTGGCGCAATTGCTCCGCCGGGTAGGATGCGCCGCACCAACGCGGCGCCAGCAACGCCGGCCATAGCCCGCGGGTGATCCAGCCCCACGGAATGGCCTGTCTCGCCCGGGTCAGCGCGGGGTGTTCCAAACTTGCCTGCAACTTGTAATCGCGGGCGGCGAATAAGGGCTGTTAACCTGCGAATAGCGCTAGGGTTGATGGTGGCTTGGCGTCTATAGATGAGGAACGAGGAGCGCGACATGACGCTGGAACACCGCACACGACGTCGCCGGGCGCTCACCGGCACGGTGCTTGTCGCGACGGGCAGCCTGGGTCTGGCCGCGTTGCCCTTGACCTCGCGGCTGCCGTTCGCGAGCGACGCGGTGGTGTTCTCGTTGGTTTTCGCCCTGGCCACGCTGATGGGGGTCGGGGCCGTGCTGGCGGTGTTCAATTTGAAGCAGCCGTAGGGGGGGCGTGCGGCACCCCGCGTCCTGAGCGTACAATCCAAACCCGAAGCAGCAGCGAGGGGCCTACTGGCCCGCCACTGGCGTGGCGGGTTCTGATGGAGCCGTCGGGCTTGGTGGTCGAATGATCCCTCCGCGGCTGGAGATGCGGAACGTTTGGAAGCGCTTCGGCGCCACCACGGCGCTGGCGGACGTGAGTCTGGCCGTGCAGGCCGGCGAGGTCCACGCGCTGGTCGGCGAGAACGGGGCCGGCAAGTCCACGCTAATGAAAGTGCTCTCCGGTGCCGTCCGGCCGGACGCCGGGCAGATGCGGCTCGACGGCCGGCCATTCGCGCCGTCGGACCCGTTGGCGGCCCGGGCGGCCGGCGTCGCCATGATCTACCAGGAACTCAACCTCGCGCCGCATCTGACCGTCGAAGAGAACATCACGCTCGGCGCCGAGCGGCACACGGCCGGCGTCATTCGCCGGGCGGCGCACCGGCAGCGAATCGCCGACATCTTCGCCCGACTTCAGCGGCCTGACCTTCGCCCGGACACGCCGGTGCGGCGGCTGTCGGCGGCGGAGCGGCAACTGGTGGAGATTGCGCGGGCCCTGCTGGCCGATGCCCGCGTGTTGGTCATGGACGAGCCCACCAGCAGTCTGGGGCTGGCGGATATCGAGCAGCTCTTCGCGGTGATCGGCCGGCTGCGGGCCGCAGGCGTGGCGATCGTCTACATCTCGCATTTCCTCGAAGAAGTGCAGCGCGTCGCCCAGCGGTACACCGTGCTGCGCGATGGGCGCAACGTGGAGACGGGCGCTATGGCGGACGCCACGCTGAGCCGGCTCGTCGAGCGGATGATCGGGCGGCGGCTCGACGAGATGTTTCCGCGCGTCGCGCACCAGATCGGCCCGCCGGTGCTGGAGGTTCGCGCCCTGGCGGGTCGGCGGCTGCCGATCGCGGTGGACCTGACGCTCCACCGCGGTGAAATCCTGGGTCTGGCGGGCCTGGTGGGAGCCGGCCGCACGGAACTGCTGCGCTGCATCTACGGCCTCGAACCGGTGCGCGACGGGACCGTGCGCGTGGCCACACTCAGCGGCGGACGCGTCACCCCTGGCGCTCGGCTGCGGCAGGGCGTCGGCCTGCTGAGCGAGGACCGGCAGGCCGAGGGGCTTGCCCTGTCGCGCTCGATCGCCGACAACATCACCCTCAGCCGGCTGTCGCCGCTGGCCCGCTGGGGCTGGATCAACCCGCGGGCTGTGCGGCGGGCCGCGGCCGAATGGATCCAGCGGCTCGACATCCGGACCCGCGGCACGGAGCAGCGGGTGCGCGACCTGTCGGGCGGCAATCAGCAGAAGACCGCGCTGGCGCGGCTGCTGCACCACGGCGTAGACGTGCTGCTGCTCGATGAGCCGACGCGCGGCATCGACGTGGCGAGCAAAGCCCAGATTTACCAGCTCGTCGGCGAGCTGGCCGCCCGCGGCAAGGCCATTCTGATGGTGAGCAGCTACGTGCCCGAACTTCTCGGCATTTGCGACCGCATCGCCGTCATGCACCGCGGGCGGCTCGGCCCGGCCTGCCCGGCGGAGGCCTGGACGGAGCATGCGCTCATCAGCGTAGCAGCCAGCGGGAAGGAGCTGCCGGCATGAGTCACGGGGCCGCACCGGCGACGCTGACCCCGCCCCGCACGGGGCGCTCGTCGACCAGGGAGCGCGTCTTTGCGGCACTCGCCCCGTTTCTCGGGCTGTTGGTGGTCATTGCGCTGTTTTACGCAATCCCGCCCCATCCGCGGGTCACGCTGCTCGACCTACAGACTGTCGCGGTCCACATGGTCATCGTCGGCATCGCCGCCATGGGGATGACTTTCATCATCATCAGCGGTGGGATCGATTTGTCGGTGGGATCGGCAATTGCATTGGCGAGCGTCGCGGTCGCGCTGGCGCTGCGGCAGGGTTGGCCCGTGCCGCTGGCGCTGGCGGTCGCACTCGCCACGGGGGCCCTGTGTGGGTTGTACAACGCCCTGCTCATCACGCTGCTGCGCTTGCCGCCGTTCATCGCGACCCTGGGGACGCTGGGCTTCTACCGCGGCGTGGCGAAGTGGGTTTCGAACAGCATGCCGGTCAGCGCGCCGACGCACGGCCTGGAGCACTGGGTTCGCCCCGTCCCGCTGCAGGAGTGGCTGCCGCTGGCGCCGGGCGTATTCCTGCTGGCGGGGCTCGCGGTTTTCCTGGCGGCCGTCCTGCGCTACACCGTCCTCGGCCGCTACACGTTTGCGATCGGGTCGAACGAGGCCACGGCCCGGCTGTGCGGCATCCGCGTGCCGCGGGTGAAAGTCTACATCTACGTCCTCGCGGGCGTGCTGACCGGCCTGGCGGGGTTGATGCAGTTTGCGCGGCTGACCCAGGGGGACCCGACCGTCGCGATCGGCCTGGAGCTGGACGTCATTGCGGCGGTCGTGATCGGCGGCGGCTCGCTGGCCGGCGGCCAGGGCGCGCTGGTCGGCACGCTGGCCGGGGCGTTCCTGATGGCGTATCTCCGCAACCGCTGCACCGTGCTGGGCTGGTCCAACTTCGTGCAGGAGATGATTGTCGGGCACATCATCATCATCGCGGTCGCGGTCGATCAGTGGCGCGTGCGCCGGACCGAACGATGAGGAGCGAGGGCGCGCCGCCATGAACGACATCCTGGTCATCGGCATCGCCACCGTGGACGCGATCGGGCGGCCCATCGACGAGTTCCCGGCCCCCGGCGGGCTGCGTTTCTTCGACCGGCTGACGCTGAGCACCGGCGGATGTGCAATCAACTGCTCGATCGCGCTGGCCAAGCTCGGCGTGCCGTGCGATGTCATTGCCCGCGTCGGCGCCGATATGCTGGGCGATTTCGTCGTCGCCGAGCTTACCCGCCACGGCGTCCGCACCGACGCCGTCGTGCGCGACCCCCAGACCAGCACGGCGTTCACCTTTGCCTGCGTGAGTTCGACCGGCGAGCGATGCTTCTTTCACACGATGGGGGCGGACGCCCGGCTGTGCCGCGCGGATGTGCCGACTGAAAGCCTGCACGGCCGCAAGCTGGTGTTTGTCACCGGGACGATGGTAATGGACGATCTCGACGGCGCGCCGACGGCGGCGCTGCTCGCCGAAGCCCGTGCGGCCGGAGCGAAAACGCTGTTGGATACCGTGTACGTGGAGACCGCGCCGCGCGCGGAGTGGGACAAGCGCGTGCTGCCCGCGCTGCCGTTCGTGGACTACTTCATCCCATCACACGCGGAGGCCCGCGCGATCAGCGGACAGCAAGACCCGTCCGCGATCGCCCGCGAGTTCCAGGCCCGTGGTGTGCGCCACGTCGTCATCAAGCTCGGTGCGCAGGGTGCATTCTGCCGCAGTGCGGACGGCCGCGAGTGCCGCATACCGGCGCTGCCTGTGGCGAAGGTCGTGGATACGACTGGGGCCGGCGATTGCTGGAGTGCGGGTTTCCTGGCCGGGTTGCGCCAGGACCTGCCGATCGCGGAAGCGGCACGGCTGGGGAACGCGGTCGCAGCGCACGGCATTCAGGCGGCGGGTGCGACGGCGGGCGTGCCGCCGCTGGCGGTCGCCCGCGACCTTCTTCGATAGGAGTGGCAGCCCGTGCTGGAGATTGATGGTTCCGCCGGCGAAGGCGGCGGCCAGATGCTGCGGACTTCCCTGGCGCTGTCGCTGGTGACCGGAACCCCGTTCCGCATCACGCGCATCCGCGCCGCGCGGCAAAGGCCCGGCCTCCAGCGCCAGCATCTGACGGCGGTCCAGGCGGCCGCGACTATCGGGCGGGCCGACGTCCGCGGCGCGGAGCTTGGCTCCAACGAGCTGACGTTCGTGCCCGGCGTGGTGACACCCGGGGAATACCAATTCGCCATCGGCACGGCCGGTAGCGCCGGCCTTGTTCTCCAGACGGTCCTGCCGCCGTTGCTGCGCGCGGCCGGCCCTTCGCGGCTCACGTTGACCGGCGGCACGCATAACCAGCAAGCGCCACCGTTCGACTTCCTGGCCCGCACGTTCGTCCCGGTGGTGAGCCGCCTGGGGCCCAGCATCGACGTGCGCCTGGTGCGCCCGGGATTCTACCCGGCGGGCGGCGGCGAGCTGGTCGCTGCCATAGTGCCGGCCGAGACCTGGCGGCGTCTGGAACTGCTGGAGCGGGGTGAGCTGCGTCGGAAGCGTGCCCGCGCGCTGGTAGCGCGGTTGTCGCCCGAGATCGCGCGCCGCGAGCTGCGCGAAGTTCAACGCCAATTGGGCTGGTCCGAAGCCGAGCTGGTCGTGGAGGAGGTCCGCGATTCGCTGGGCCCGGGCAACGTGATCATGCTCGAGCTCGAATTCGCGCACATCACCGAGGTACTGACTGGGTTTGGCGCGCGCGGGGTGCCCGCGGAAGCCGTCGCGAAGAGCGCCATTGAGCAGGCCCAGCGCTACCTGGGCGTCGACGCGCCTGTCGGCCTGCACCTGGCGGACCAACTCCTCTTGCCGCTGGCGCTCGCCGGCGGCGGGACGTTCCGCACCCTCGAGCTTTCGTTGCATGCCAGGACGAACCTGGAGGTAATCCGGCGATTCCTGGAGGTTGAAATCCAGACGCACAGAGAGCCTAGCGGGGGCTCGCGTGTCACCGTAAGTGGCCGTGCGTAGAGCCGACGGCGGTCGCGCTCTTTTCGACCCTCCCCCTTCCCCCTCCCTAGACCGGATTCAGTTTCCCTGTAATCCCATGAAAGGCTGTCTCCGGCCGGGCAAGATGTTGCCCGACGAGTAGGTTGGAGACCAAGGAGACAGCCATGGAAACGTTGCAGAAGGTATCACACAT
>Ga0315291_10000434_pt1 | contig 55082 bp, 48 predicted proteins | sample YL17G12_20_MG_FD_203070 | JGI IMG/M metagenome (GOLD analysis project Ga0315291, IMG submission 203070) | Sediment microbial communities from Yellowstone Lake, YNP, Wyoming, USA - YL17G12_20 | ecosystem: Environmental > Aquatic > Freshwater > Lake > Sediment | place: USA: Wyoming | collected... | reverse complement strand
CTTACTAAAGAACCGAACAGGATAACCTTTTGTGGTTTATATAAACTGATAAGTTGTTTTATAATATTTTTTATCTCTTTATCAAATCTGTCATTATCAATCATTTTCTCACCTGCTCACTTGACTAACTGTACGATGGGGTCATATACAATAATTTAGTTATTTTGATAGCTTCTTAAATTCTTCCAACTTTATGATTTGGTATCGTTATTCGTCTATGAGGAGGCTTTATATGCCTCACTATTATATGACTCCCTGTCTGGTGGTCTATTTCATACCCGATCTTTCCTAAAACTTTGCATAATTTCTCGCCAGAGAGGATGGGCAATTTACTCACACTGCCACCTCTACAATCTCTTCTGTAATTGAAGGAGGTATTGGTTCATTGTGCTTTTTTAAACTTTTTAAGTATCCTCTTATCGCATCCTGGATATTCGCTATCGCTTCACTCCTGGTGTTCCCCTGTGAAATACAGCCCGGTAAAGAAGGGCACTCCGCCACATAGATACCGTCCTCATCTTGTTCAATAATAATTCTATATTTCATTGCAAACTTCCTCCTTTGAAAATATTTATTTTCTCATAAGCAAAATATTTTTTAAAAAGGCATTTGAAAATAAAAAAGCCACCAAAGTCATCACTGACTTAAAGCAGCCCTTTCTCTAAAAAACTATTTCCCATCCCCTCATGGGTTCCCTCACTGATAGCGAGGTTTTAAATCTACTGATTCAGAATTTTAATCTTCCAGTGGATTGAATCTATGTATATATGTATATTTACTTTTATCACACCTAATACATATTATCAATCTAATAGTGATGAAGTCGTAAAAAGTCAAAGAAATTGTCATTGCGAACGAAGTGAAGCAATCTCTTCCTTTGTAAGTGGTTAAAAAACCAAGATTGCCACGTCGCTTCGCTCCTCGCAATGACACCTGCAGGACTTTTTACGACGATATCAATAGTGGGTACTTGCTGAAAATGTTTTTAGTGGTCATGAATTAGCAACCTTGAGCATATAAACATCACACAATAACCTATAAATTGAGGGTAATATCGAAATGATACTTAGTAGGATCGGGGGGGACTTTGTTGAAAACTTTCACTTTACCAACAATTGTGGAATTCAGGAATTAAGGGATTGAGGGATTTCAATAAAGTAACTTTGACCTATTCCTGCTCCTTTTCAGACAGTGGCAAAAGAACCGTGAAGGCGGTTCCCTTCCCCAATTCACTTTCAACCTTTATGGATCCCCCGTGGGCTTCCATGATCGCTTTCGTAACCGCCAATCCTAACCCTGTCCCCACCACATGCCTCGTCTGCTCAGATCTCACCCGGTAGAAACGATCAAAAACTTTGGGTAGATCCTCAGGGTTAATTCCAACTCCAGTATCCGACACCTCAACTTTTATATAGTTACCCTCTACCGATGATCGTATGGTGATAGTTCCTCCCTGAGGGGTATAGTTAATACCATTGCTCACCAGATTATTAAACACCACCTCCATGGTGCTGCGATCAACTTCAACCGGAGGGAGTACCCTTTCCTCCTCCAGGTAAAGGGCTATTTTTTTGGTGGCCGCCTGGGAACTGAATAACTCAACTGTCTTGCGCAGTAGCTCATTTAAATTAGTTCTCTCCTTGTAGTAAAGTATCTGGCCAGTTTCAATCTTGGAGAGATCGAGCAAGTTTCTAATCATGGTCATTAGTCCATCAGTGCGTTCCTTAATCCTCTCAATGAGGTGCCGCTGTTTCTCTGAGACCTCTCCTATAAAACCATCCCGTAGTACCATCAGCTGCTGTTCAATTGCGGCCAGTGGGGCACGAAGCTCATGAGACACCATTGCCACAAAATTATTCTTCATTCGATCCAGCTCCTTAAGGTAACTGATGTCTTCCAGCACAATCACCGCACCCAACATCTCTCCCTCATCGCTTTTCACCAAACAGGCGTGTGCCCTCAGATGAGTACTGGTCCGCTCACCGACTACCAGCTCCCGTGATAACACTGAGTGTTCTGAACACCTGCAGGTAAGTATCTCGTTTATTAACTGATTCAATACTTCATCCTTAATATACCGTGAGAGCGGCTCTCCCACAAGATTGCTACCGTGAATCCCCAGCATGCGAGCTGCAGCGGGGTTGTTTAACACGATCTGGCTCTCGCGATCAGTAACAACAACCCCATCTGCCATGCAGTTGACAATAGTCATCATTTTACTCTTTTCGGTGGCAATATCATGTAAACTCTTTTCCTGCTCACGGCGTAAGCGCTCAGCCTCTTCCTCAAGTCTCTTCTTTTCCAGTGCCCGCTCTATCACGAGTATTAACTGATCGGGGCTGAAAGGTTTAGAGATAAAATCATACGCGCCTATCTTCATCGCTTCTACTGCAAATTCTATGGTGGCGTATCCGGTAATCACCATGACGAGGAGCTTGGGATCGACGCTCTTTGCCTCTTTCAACACTTCAATACCACTCATCCCCGGCATCTTAAGGTCAAGCAGCACCATGTCAAACCGATTCTTCTTAAGGGTATCTAACCCCTCTCGCCCATCCCGAGCGAGCGCTACACCCCACCCTCGCTTGCTCAGTATCCGCTGGCACCCCTCCCGCATCACCTGTTCATCATCAACCACCAGTATCTGTATCTGCTGAGTCATGAAACTCTCTACCCTGAAGGTATATGGTGAGAAAGTCCTCTCACACCACGTTTTACCTACTTAAAAGTGCCTCGATACGCTTGACCAGCTCGCGAGGCTCAACGGGCTTATTAATATAGTCATCAGCCTCTGTCTCCATTCCCATGAGAGTAGTGTAGCGAGAGGTGGAAACATTCTCCGCAACCGCGGTAAGTAAGAGCACCGGAATATCAGAGTACTTAGGATCTGCTTTCAACTCCTTGCACATCTCGTATCCATCTTTTCTGGGCATCATCACATCGAGCACGATGAGATCGGGTCGCTCCGCTTTAACCTTCTCCCACCCCTCCACTCCATCGTAGGCAACACCTACCTCAAAGGATTTGCTCTCTAAAATAGTTTTGGTAGCCTCACTGAAGTCTACATCATCATCAACTAATAGTACTTTAGCCATATTTGTCTCCTTTCTCCTGTAATCTATAACGTTTTTCTCCCCGCACCCCAGGGTAAGCTCTACACCTCCGGCCGGGGGAGGAGGCTAGCCCGCTTCGCAATCTCTTTAACTTTTTCCTCCCATTCAATGGCCATAATATGGACTCCTTTTACCCCCTTGATCTTTTTGATTCTCTCTATGCTCTCCACACAGATTGCAATCCCCTCTTCCTCTCGCTTCTCTTTGGGAACACCCTTGATACGATTAATCAGCTCATCAGGGACATCCATCCCTGGCACAGATTTTTTGATATAGTTAGCCATTCCCAAAGACTTGAGTGGAGTAACTCCTGCGAGGATGTACACGTTCTCATCTAACCTTCGATCACAGACCATCCGCATCCACTGTTCAAACTTATCAAGGTTGAAGACGCACTGGGTCTGGATAAAGTCTACCCCTGCCGCTACCTTCTTTGCCAGTCGCACCACCCTTAACTCAAAAGGATCAGCAAAAGGATTTTCTGCTGCACCAATGAAGAGTCGTGGAGGGGATTTGATTTCCTCCCCACTGATGAACTTGCTCTCATCCCTCATCTGCTTTACCGTCTGAATCAATTGGATAGAATCTAAATCAAATACATTTTTGGCGGTGGGGTGATCACCAAACTTCTGGTGGTCACCACTCAAACAGAGTATATTCCTTATACCCAGCGCTGAGGCACCGAGGATATCGCTCTGGATGGCGATGCGGTTTCTGTCTCGACACACCATCTGCATGATAGGCTCTAGCCCCTGCTGCATGAGAATTACCGCAGCAGCCATACTTGACATCCTCACTACCGAGGTTTGATTATCGGTAATATTGAAGGCATCAGCACACCCCTTGAGCAACTCTGCCTTTTTTCTAATTACCTCCGGGTCCGCCCCCCGGGGCGGGCCACACTCAGCGGTGACCGTAAAAAATTCATTGTCTAACACACTTTCTAAGCGACTCTCTGCCTTCATAGCTTTAGATCTTCCCTTACTATCTTTCGAGGACCACCGTCCCTACTAGTTGACCAATCATTGATGGGTATAATCTCCTCAAATCTTTTCTCTAATCCCATCATTTTCAATCGATCCCAAATGAGCTGCCAACCACAGTCTATCTCGGGATTCACCTCACACTTCCCTTTCACCGAACCCCCACAGGGACCGTTCAAAAGACTCTTGGAACACCTCGCAATGGGACAAATCCCCGCCGTTCTATCAAGCTTACAGTCTCCACAGGCATGACACCGCTCAGTCCAGACCCCCTGTTCCTCGGTTACCCCAATAAAGGAAGTGTCTAATGCAGGGTAGACGGCAATGTTCTTTAGCTTCTCAGCTACAAATTGCACCCCCGCACCACACGCCATAGAAAGTATGGCATCAACTTCTCCCACAAACTTGCGCAGCGGTTCAATGTACTCTGGATCACACTGACGTTCAATAGTTGACTCCAGCACCTCCAGGTCTTCCCCCCCTTTCATCCTAGCCATGCGTAGCACTGAGGAAAGAATACGAACCTCATTCTCACCACCAGCTGAGCACACCGTCACACATCCCTTACACCCTACTACCACTACCTTTTTGTGGGGTGTTATCATGGATAAGATTTTTTCTATGGGTTTTCTCTTCCCAATAATCATGAGATTGCCTCACCATACAATATTATATTTTCTTTCCTATCTGCGATGAGAGGACAGTTAACTCTTGTTCCAACACCTCCTTGGCATCCTTAACTTTGAATGGGCTAGGACCCAACTTCTTGATTCTATCTGTCATCTCACGTACTATCCCGGCAAACTGAGGACCCATGGCAGCTGAGAGGTTGAACATCTCTATTCGCTCCCCTCCCACACCTATCTCCTCTAAAATCTTTTTCGCATACCCTACTCGCTTTCTAGCCCTGATATTTCCTAACTGGAAATGGCAATCGCCCTCCAGTCACCCCGCCACATACACACCATCAGCCCCCTTTTCAAAAGCCCTGAGCAGATACCACACCTTCACCCTCCCGGTGCAGGGAACTCTAATCACCCTGATAGTAGAAGGGTACTGCAGCCTCATGGAACCTGCGAGATCCGCGGCAGTATAGGCACAGAAGTGACAGCAGAATGCCACAATTTTAGGTTCAAACTCACTCATCTCTACCCTGCTTCCCTCCAGACACTATCACATTTGGCAATAATTTGAGCATCCTTGAAGTGCTGGAGCTCAATAGCAGAGGCGGGGCAGTCTGAGGCACAGATACCACACCCCTGACACTTGGCAGGTTCAATTGCTGCCACACCTCTTTCGTTAATCACTGGTACCCTGTAGGGACATACCCTCACACAGGTCAAGCATGCCGCACAGAGATCCTCATTTACCACCGATACCACTCCCCCCACCTGAATATGATCCTGGGAGAGTACCGTACAGGCACGGGCTACCGCCGCAAACGCCTGAGAGACTGATTCACCTATCAGCTTTGGGGAGTGAGCAAGCCCACAGAGGTAAATTCCCTCCGTAGCAAAATCCACAGGTCTTAGCTTCATGTGTGCCTCAAGAAAGAACCCCTCTTGCGTGAGGGGAACTTTCAGCATGGTCGCTAGTTCCTCATTTTCCCTGGCTACAATGGCGGTGCTCACTACCACCATATCAGGGGTAAGGAGCATGCTCCCTCTGAGGAGTGGGTTATCCACTGTCACGATAATCCTCCCCTCCTTCAGCTCAACGGTAGGTTTTCTCTCTGCCTCATACCTTATAAACACAATCCCCTTCTTGCGTGCCTTTTCATAGTAGCGTTCCAGCAATCCATAGGTACGAATATCCCGGTAGAGGATATAAATTGAGGCGCGGGGGTTTTTTTCTTTTAAGGCAAGTGCATTTTTTATGGCAACGGCGCAGCAGATACGACTGCAGTAGGGATGCTCCTCATTGCGTGACCCCACACACTGAATCATCACTAGCGAATTAAGGGAGGAGAGATCTTCTTTTGTGAGATGCGCTTCAAATTCTTGTTGAGTCAAAACCCGCTCATCCTCACCGTAGTGGTACTCATGCGGCTTTTCCTCCTCACCCCCCGTAGCAACGATGGTGATACCGTGTTCAAATGTCCTGGCATACATGCCAGGTCCTATCATGAGCTCGGTTTTAAAATTCCCCACAAAACCAGAGTGACCCACAATGAGTGCCTGGGTGAAGACCTGAATCAGGGGGTTCTTCTTCACCTTCTCTATCAACCCGCTCAGATACGACTGCACATCCAAGCCCTCAATCGTAGTGGAGAGGTGCTGCAGGCTACCACCCAACCGCTCCTCCCTTTCAACTAAAAAGGTCTCAAAACCCTGCTCTGCGAGCCCGAGCGCTGCGGTCATCCCCGCTACCCCACCCCCGATCACTAACCCCTTATGATACACCCCTTGCGCTAACTCCCGCAGTGGCTCAATCTGCGATGCAGTGGCAACCGCCATTCGTACCAGATCTTTTGCCTTCTCTGTTGCCTTTTCCTTCTCCTGCATATGTACCCAGCTACACTGATCACGAATATTCGCCATCTCAAAGAGGTACTTATTTAACCCTGCCTCCCGGATAGTCTCCTGAAACATAGGCTCGTGAGTTCGAGGTGAGCAGGAGGCAACCACTACCCGATTCAACCCCTGTTCCTTAATCGCCTCCATGATTTTCCCCTGAGTATCTTGAGAACAGGTAAAGAGATTTTCATCCACGTAGACAACATGTGATAGCGTTGCGGCATATTCTTTAACCGCGGGAACATCAACTACTCCTGCGATATTAATCCCACACCGACAGACAAACACCCCAATGCGAGGAGCTTCTCCCTCAATGCTCCTCTCCTGGGGGAATTCCCTCTTCTTCACCAGCCTTCCCCGTTCTGAAGCTAAAAGCCCTGAGGCACAGGCAGCCGCTCCACTTGCCTGGGCAACCGTTTCGGGAATGTCCTTAGGTCCCTGAAAGACCCCACACACAAAAACCCCTGGCTTACTGGTTGCTACAGGATTCAACTCCCCAGTCTGACAGAATCCATACTGATCGAGGGCAATCCCCAGTTTTTCACCTAACCTTTTGGTATTCTCTGAAGGAACCATCCCCACTGACAACACTACTAAATCAAACCCTTCTGAGGTAACCTTCCCCTGCTCATCAATGTAGGTCAACTCCAGATTCCTACTCGCCGGTTGTTCAACCACCCGAGAGACCATACAGTGAATGTATCGTATGCCATATTCCCTTTTTGCCCTCTCATAGTAGGCATCAAACCCTTTCCCATAGGCCCGGATATCCATAAAGAAGATGGTAGGTTCAATAGCAGCATCGTGCTCTTTGGCAATGAGTGCCTCTTTAGTGGCATACATGCAGCACACCGCTGAGCAGTAGGCGCGATTGCGACTCCCATCGCGAGACCCCACACACTGGATCCAGGCAATCCTCTTAGGGTGAAGACCATCTGAAGGCCTTCTTACCTCCCCCTGAAAGGGGCCCGAGGCAGAGAGGATACGCTCGAATTCCAGGCTAGTGATCACATTGGGATATCGTCCGTAGCCAAATTCTCCTCTCAGGTGAGGATCCGATTTTTCAAACCCTGGAGTCAAAATGATGGAGCCAACGTTCAAGGTTTCCCCTTGTTCCTCCATTTCATGGTTGATGGCACCAGGTAAACAAGCATCCACACACTGCAGACATTCACTGCAGATTCCACAATTGAGACAGCGTTTGGCTTCAGCTAAAGCCTCCTCCTCCGTAAAACCCTGCTGTACTTCCCGAAAATCGTTTATTCTTTGAGAAACGGTAACCTTGGTCGGCGTATACCGCAACTCCTCTTTCACTCCCTCGGGTGTTACCTCCACCATGGGACGCTCTCTCCCTCGACCTTCACGCAGGTCCATACCTTGGAGGTATCGAGCTATGGAGATAGCTCCTTCCCTGCCCGCCGCTATCGCCTCCACCACTGTTGCGGGTCCTGTTACCATATCTCCACCCGCAAAGACGCCTGGGACATTCGTTGCATAGGTGAGGGGGTCTACGTTAAGGGTACCTCTCTCGCTCATATCCCACCCCTTCCCTACGGGGAGGAAAGAAAAATCAGTTGATTGACCAATGGCAGGAACAACCGCATCTACCTCTAGGATGAATTCAGACCCTGGGATGGGTACGGGTCGGCGCCGCCCACTCGCATCCGGTTCCCCAAGCTCCATACGAATACACTCGAGGGCACCTACCTTTCCATCCTTCCCCACAATTCTCTTTGGTGCCACCAGATAGTTGAGGATAACCCCCTCTTCTTCAGCTTCCATAACCTCTTCAGGAAGGGCTGGCATCTCCTCCCTGCTTCGACGATAGATGATTAACGCCTCTTTCACACCTTTTCTTATCGCCGTGCGCACCACATCAATCGCTACATTTCCTCCACCAATGACTGCGACCCGCTTGCCTAGATTCACCTCTTTACCTAAACCCATCTCCCGCAAATAATCTACTCCGTGTAGTACCCGTTCCAACTCTTCTCCCTCGATCCCCAATTTCACACTCTGCTGAGCCCCCACCCCTAGGAAAATGGATTTGAAGCCCTGTTCCAAGAGCGTGCTGAGGGTAATCACTGATCCTATGGGTGTGTTGGTTTTGATTTCCACCCCTAGCCGTTGAATATATTCAATATCTCTCATGAGAGCTTCCCGAGGGAGCCGGTAACTAGGGATCCCCCACCGCATCATTCCCCCTGGTTCAGAAAGTGCCTCAAAAATGGTAACCGGATAGCCCTCTAGAGCAAGATAAAAGGCTGCTGATAGCCCCGCAGGTCCCGCACCTACAATTGCCACCTTCTCCTCTCTTCTACTCCCTACAGGAGGCGTCTCCGGTTCTCCTCCTGAAGCTTCCCAATCAGCTACAAACCTTTTTAGTGACATAATGGCGAGGGGCTCATCCACTTTCTTCCGGGTACACGCGCCCTCACAGGGATGAGTGCAGACCCGTCCACAGACAGCGGGCAGGGGGTTATTTCTCCTGATTAAAGAGAGTGCCTCTTTAAACTTTCCCTGGCTAATAAGCGCCACATAACCCTGCACATGAATCCCCGCAGGGCAATGGGCTTTACATGGAGAGACCCCTCTCTTTTCTATGGCAAAGGCATTGGGGGTCGCCTGGGGATACCTTTTATAGATGGCCTTGCGGGTAGAGAGGTTCTCATCAAATTCGTTAGGCAGCTCCACCGGGCACTTGGTAACGCACTCTCCACAGGCAGTACACTTGGTGAGATCAACGTAGCGGGGACGTTTCACGACGTGTACCTTGAAATGACCCGTCTCCCCTTCAACCGCCTCAATATCAGCATTGGTGATGACCTCGATATTGAGGTGCCGTCCCACCTCTACCAACTTGGGAGACATGATGCACATAGAGCAGTCATTGGTGGGGAAGGTCTTATCCAGCTGAGCCATCCGCCCACCAATGGCAGAGGTCTCTTCAACTAAGTACACCTTAAAACCGGCGTTGGCGAGATCGAGGCTCGCTTGCATTCCCCCAATGCCACCACCAACTACCAGCACCGCCCCAACCTTTTCCCCTGGGGTGTTATGTGACGAGATCTCTACCACTGCTGCTTCTTTTCTCACCGCTCTACCCCTCCTGAATTAGCGATAGGAAGTTCAATTACGAAGGTGGTCCCCTCACCTCTTCTACTCTTAGCTGAAATAGCGCCCTTGTGCCCCTCCACAATAATTCCGTAGGAAACACTCAATCCTAAACCGGTACCCTTGCCTACTTCCTTAGTGGTGAAGAAGGGGTCAAAAATATTAGGCAGTATTTCTTCTGGAATACCACAGCCGGTATCACGGAATTCAATGTGGATCACCCTCTCTTCCTGACGCACGCCGGTTTTAATGGTGAGCACTCCCCCGCCCTCCATGGCCTCCGCCGCATTGACAATAATATTAGTAAAGACTTGATTGAGTTGACTGGTATCCCCCTTCACCAGCGGTATCAGAGGATCCAGTGATTTAACAATTTTAATGTTGTGAAAGAGTGACTGATTCTGTAAGAGGGAAAGACACTGCTCAATATTTTGATTGATGTTGGTGGGTTCCAATTTCTCCTCTGTCTGGTGGGCAAACTCTAACAGCCCCTTTACGATCTGCTTACAACGAGTTGCTTCAGTAATTATTTTATCCACATCTTCACGGAGCGGGCTCTCTGGCTTCATCTCTTCCTTTACCAGATTGGCGTAGATCAGAATCCCACCAAGAGGATTATTGATCTCATGGGCAACCCCTGCAGCGAGTTTTCCTAATGAGGCCATCTTCTCTGACTGAATCAGCTGGAGCTGAGTTTTTTGCAGCTTCTGTTCCATCCTTATCTTTTCCCGAAGATCAGTAAAGACGCCGACGCTCGCGACCTCTTTGCCCTCCTCGTACACCAAAAATGCAGACATATTGATAGGAATCTGCTCCCCACTTTTGTTAAGCAGCAGATACGGCGTCGCGGTGAGCTTCCCCCGTCCCCCATAGTCATTACTCTTGAGCTTACGCATAATCTCATGCGCCTCAGAGCTGGGGTAGAAGGCGGTCACATGTTTACCCAGCATCTCTTCTGGTCTGTAGCCTAAGATCTTGCCTGCCATCTCATTAAAGAGAATGATCTTCCCCTTCATATCAGCAATGATAATACCATTCACCGACCCCTCAAGCAGGTTTTTAAAAAACTGCGAGGTTCTCCTCAGCTCGTACTCTATTTTCTTGCGGTGAGAAATGTCTCTGATAAAGGCATAGGTCTTGATGCTTCCCTCTTCTTCATCTGAGGCAATGCAGACCTCTGTCTCTTTATATTCTTTGGAGGCGGTGATGATTTTAATCTCTGAGCATACTTTAAAATTTTTGACCCTCTCTACCTGTGGTTTCATATCGTTGAGCAGGCGTGTGCCCTTTTCATCAAGCAGCAGGGTAAAATCCATCCCTACTAATGCTTCGTTTGAGTACCCGGTAATCTCTGAAGCCATTTTGTTGGCAAACTCAATGGTGTGGTGCTTATCAAACACCATGATCCCATCATTACCCATCTCCACGATTAATTTAAAGTGCTGCATGAATGTTATACCTCAGCGTATTTTCCAACCCGCTACATCTTTAGAAGATCAAGGAGCGCAGGGACTTTACTTTCCCACCCTATCGGCACCACATTAATCCCTTGACACAGTTCCTTTAACTCCGCTATCAGCTCTGAAGCAAGCTCAACGCTGGTCCTTCCACGGTCAGAGCTCTTGAGCAGTCTCTTAATCATCTCCTCAGGGATGGAAATACCAGGAATATTTTTATTAAGATAATTGGCCATTCCTGCTGACTTTAATAAAAGAACACTGGTGAGAATAGGAAGCTTACACTTCTTAACCCCTCCCATAAATCGATCTAGAAGAGCTGGCTTAAAAATAGGTGAGGTCATAATGAAACGTGCCCCCAGGCTCATCTTTTTCTCTACCTCAGCAATGGCCCTCTCTATCTCTCTCTCATCCACTACCACGCTCGCACCTGCGGCGAGTGAGGGAGACCCTTGTAGACTATTACCAGCTAAATCAGAGCCCTGCCTCATCTTCTCAATCGTCTCAAGCAATTCATTATCATTTAAATCAAACACCGCACGAGCCTCGGGGTGGTCACCACTTTTGATATCTTCCCCTAAGGTTACCAAGATATTCTCAATGCCTAGTACGGAGGCACCGAGCAGGTCAGCTTGCAGGGCCAAGCGATTTCGATCGCGGCAGGTAAACTCTACAATGGGAGCAAATCCTCTCTCTTTCAGAAAAACTCCTGTGGAAAGCGCTCCTAACCGCATCACCGCACTGGGGAGCTCTCTCACCAGAATGGCATCCGCTCTCCCCTTAACCCGTTCAAGATCACCTAAAAAAATTGAGAGGTCATTTCCCTTTGGGGGAATGACCTCCACAGTTATAGAAAAAGGTTTGGAGTTTAAAAGCTCACTCAAGTTCATCCCTTCTCCTTTCTTCGATAGTAAAGGCTGATAACGCTATTTTTTATTTCCGTGCGGGCAGCCGCCTTTTTAACTATGCTAATCCTGCTGCCGCTAAGATGTCGGGAACCACGGTCTCCTTTCCTATCGCCATGATGTGGACTCCGTCACAAATGGCCTCTTCCTTGAGCTGCCTAATCATCCTTCCTGCAATTTCAATACCCTTGGTGAGCGCTTTACCTTTAGGGGCACTGCTCATCTCCTCAATCAGATTATCAGGAACAAAGATACCAGGAACGTTGGCATTCATGTAGCGCGCCATACCAGCAGAAACTAAAAGGACAATACCTGCGAGCATCTTCACCTTAAACTGGCGGGCATAGTTCATAAATTCCTTAAATTTCTCTAAATCATAGATGGCTTGGGTTTGAAAGAAGGATGCGCCGGCCTTCACCTTCTTTTCAAACTTGAGTAACTGGGGTTCTAAAGGGTGTGCCTCAGGAGTAACAATGGCACCTACATAAAACTGAGCAGCACCGTGGAGCTCATTTCCTGCAAGATCCTTACCCTGTGTGAGCAGCTGTACGGCTTGGAGTAATTGCACAGAATCTAAATCGAACACTGGTTTGGCTTCGACATGGTCTCCTACCGTAATATAATCGCCGGTTAAGCAGAGGAGGTTTCTGATACCTAAAATGTTAGCACTCAGTAAATCTGATTGCAAGGCCAAACGGTTTCGGTCACGACAGGTCATCTGCAAAATCGGCTCTCCCCCTCTCTCCTTAATGAGGTGACACACCGAGAGGGAATTGAGACGCATTACCGAACTCTGATTGTCCGTCACATTGAGGCCATCTACCTTGTCTTTGAGTAAATCAATGTGGTGAACCATCTCCTCTATAGCGGTACCTTTGGGAGGACCAATCTCAGCAGTCACCACAAATTTTCCTGAATCGACTGCTTCCTTAAATGAGCATGCCATTACTTACGTCTCTCCTTTCTGCTGATATAATTCGTGAACTAGACGAGCGGGCTTTGTCTGAACTCGATAGTTTTTAGGGGGGAAAATCTTACGAATATGGTCAAGCTTTCCCTGCTTCTCCAACCTTTTATAAATCAGGGTCCAGGCACAATCCTTCTCCTTGTCTACCTCGCACTTCCCCTCATTGGTACCTCCGCACGGTCCATTGAGTAACCCCTTCGCGCAGATAGTCACCGGACAAATGCCACCGGTCTCAGCTAACACACACTCTCCACAGGCGCGGCATCGCTCCTGCCACACCCCCTCCCCCTCATTAGACCCAAGAAACACGGTGTTAACCCCGGGTAACACTATTGTATTTTCATACAGCTCGGAGAGAAATTGAATCCCCACGCCACAGGCTAAGGAGACGATTGCCTGATAGTTCTTACTCTTTTCTTCTAGCGGCTGCATAAATTCCTTATCACACTGTCGTTCAACGGTGACTTCGCTAATCTCTACCTCTTTCCCCTCCATACGGAAAGACATCTTAAGCAGGCTGGCAAGTATTCCCACCTCTCTTTCCCCTCCTGCCATGCATACCGCCACGCAGGTGCCGCATCCCACAATCAGAATCTTCTCGTACCCCTCAAGTGCCCTCTTAATCTCCTCTACCGGTTTTCTTTGCGCTACAATCATGTCGACTCCTATGCTTCCTTTTTCAAAGGGTTTGGACCTAATGCGTGCGCACGCTTGGTCATCTCTAGTGAGGCCTCTACAAATTTGATGGCATCAGAGGCACCCATATTAAACATCTCAAGCCGCTTGCCTCCTATCCCGATTTCATCAAGCAACCTCTTGGTATAGTTAACTCTCTGTTTTGCGCGGATATTTCCTTCCAGGAAATGACAGTCACCCTCTGCTCACCCCGCCACGAAGGCAGCATCAATACCGTTTTCGAAGGCTTTGAGAAGATAGAGCACATCTATCTTTCCAGTGCACATCAACTTTATCACCCTCACCGTGGGAGGGTACTCCAGTCTCATGGAGCCCGCAAGGTCAGCTGCGGTATAGGCACAAAACTCACAACAAAACGCCACTACTTTTGGTTCAAATTCACCCATCGTTTCCCCTAGGTCTGTGAAGATACCTTTCCCTCTAGAAGAGTGCCAGACACTTGCTCATCACCTGGTCATCTTTGTAGTGCTGTAACTGGATTGCCTTACGAGGACAGACACTGGCACAGATGCCGCACCCATGACATGACGCCGCCTCAATCTCTGCTACCCCCTCAGCATTAATCAGGGGCACATGGTAGGGGCATGCCCTCACACAGGTTAAGCACGCAGCGCACCGCTCTCCATCAACTACCGAGACCACACCGCCCACCCACATCTGCTTCTGGGAGAGGATGGTTCCTGCCCGCGACGCAGCACCTTTCGCTTGGGTGATGCTCTCATCTATAAATTTGGGTGAGTGTGCTAACCCACAGAGAAACATCCCTGAGCTGGCAAAGTCAAGCGGTCTTAATTTCATGTGCGCCTCAAGGAAAAATCGATCTGGGGTGAGGGGAAGTTTAAAGATGGTAGCAAGTTTCTCGTTTTCAGGATGAGGCCTGATGGCAGCACTTAACACCAAATAGTCAGGGGCAAAGGTAACCGCGGAGGGGAGCATCTCGTCTTTTACTACCACTTTTACCCTCCCGTTATCAGAAGAAACCTGAGGTTTTTCCTCAAGCCCATAGCGGAGGAAGACTATGCCCTTCTCCCGAGCCTTTCGATAGTAGAGTTCCTTGAAGCTATAGGCACGCACATCTCGATATAAGACATACACCTTAACCTCTGGATGTATCTCTTTAAGCGCAAGTGCATTCTTAATTGCCTGAGAACAGCATACCCTACTACAGTACTGATTGGGCTGTTCCCTTGAACCCACACACTGGATCATCACCACCTCTTTGAGCCCTTTGAGTCCACCATTGCCACCTGCAATCTTCTCTTCTAACTCCCGCTGGGTGATCACCCTCTCATTTTTGCCATAGAGATACTCCTCAGGTTTATACTCAACTCCACCGGTCGCAACAATGACTACGCCATGCTCTAGTTCAAATTCCTTTCCCTCCCAACTGACTTTACTCTTAAAGTTTCCCACATGGCCAGAGTACTCAACGACCTCCGTGTTTTTATACACGGTTATTTTATCATTCGCCTCCAGCTCTTTAATTAAAGAATCAAGGTGCTCTTTGGGTTTTGCCCCTTCTAAGGTGTAGTGGAGATCCCTGAGGTTTCCCCCTAGTTGAGCCGTCTTTTCAATGAGGTACACTATAAACCCCTGTTTCGCTAAGGAGAGTGATGCTACTATTCCTGAGAGTCCCCCTCCCACTACCAACGCCTGCTGTTTTACCTCAAAGGAAATCTCTTTGAGAGGTTCTAGAGTGGCTGCTCGTGCTACTGCCATCCTCACTAAATCCTTTGCCTTCTCTGTTGCCTTCTGAGGGTAGTTTGCGTGCACCCAACTACACTGATCCCTAATATTAGCCATTTCAAAGAGGTACTTATTTAAACCCGCTTCCCGAATAGTATCCTGAAAGAGGGGCTCATGGGTACGAGGACTACAAGAGGCTACCACTACTCGGTTAATGCCATGCTCCTCAATGGCCGAAGTGATGTTCTTTTGGGTATCCGTAGAACAAGTATAGAGGTTCTCCTCAGCATAGAATACGCGGGGTAAGGCTTTAGCGTATTCCACCAACGCAGGCACATCAACCACTCCAGCAATATTGATGCCGCAGCGACAAATAAAAACACCTATCCTGGGTTCTTCTCCAGTTACACCTTTCTCGAGGGGGTATTCCTTCTTGGTTATCATGGTCCCCCGCTCGCTTGCTAAGAGCTCGGAAGAGAGTGCAGCTGCATTACTTGCTGTCATAACCGTTTCAGGAATATCCTTGGGAGATTCAAATACCCCAGCCACATAAACCCCTTTACGGGAAGTCTCTCCTGGCCTTAACTGAGGGGAACAGGAAAATCCAAATTGATTAAGTTCAATATCAAGACATGCTGCCAACTTATTAACAGAAGCAGCGGGAACCAATCCCATAGAAAGCACTACCAAATTAAATTCCTCTTCTTTAATCTTTCCCTCATCAGACACATACTTAATTAAAAGATTCTTTTCTCTAGGAGTTTCCTTAATGGTGGAGATCATGCTTTTTATATAGCGAACTCCATATTTATTAACTGCGGCATCATAGTACTGGTCAAAGCCCTTACCAAAGGTTCTTAAATCATTATAGAATATAGTAGCGTCAACCTTGTCTCGATAGTGATCTTTAGCCAAAATTGCCTGTTTTGTTGCATAGGTACAACAGACCGACGAACAATATTCCCTATTTATTAATAAATCACGTGAGCCCACGCACTGAATCCAGGCTATTTCTCTTGGGAACTCCCCATCAAAAGGCCTTAGGATATGTCCTTTATAAGGACCTGAGGCACTAAAAATCCTCTCCATTTCAAAAGAGGTAATTACATTGGCATAGTGTCCAAATCCATACTCCGGCTTTTGGTACGCATTAAAGAGTTCAAAACCTGGTGCCACAATGATCGAACCAACCTTTAAACTCTCCATCTCTTCCTTATCATCATACTTAATGGCATTTGCCAGACACATATGTTCACAGAGACCGCAGCCGATACATTTCCCTCGATCAATAACAAATACCCTAGGTACTGCCTGGGGATAAAGGATATAAGCTGCCTTTCGTTTACTTAAATTCTCATTAAAGGGATCAATGGCAGTAACAGGACAATGTGTGGCGCACTCACCACAGCCGGTACATTTCTCTCCATCAATATAGCGTGGAAGTCTGGCTATGGTAACTTCAAAATTCCCAGCCTCTCCATCTACCTTCCTTAATTCTCCATAGGTGATTATTCTAATGTTTATATGCTTATCGCACTCAACCAGCTTGGGAGAGATGATACACATAGCACAATCATTGGTAGGAAAGGTCTTGTCCAGATGGGCCATGTTCCCGCCAATGGAGGGTGCTGCATCCATTAAGTAGGTCAAAAAACCGGATTCAGCCAGGTCGAGGGATGCTTGCATACCTCCAATGCCTCCTCCAATTACCAGCACTGATCCTACTTTTGTGCTCAATTTTCCAACCTCCGCTTTTTCACTTACCGATTTACCTACAAGTGGGTTTTCTATCTCATGGCGATATACTTGGGTGTATTTCCATGACCAGGTGCATAACCTAAGCTGTTTTCCCCTAACAACTCAACTATGTATGAATAAACATTCTTCACATCAATTCCTAGATTCTTAGCTATCTCTTCAGTGGTGAGTGGCTCTTCCTTTAAGGTAAGTGAAATCATATTCTTCCAATATTCTGATGTACGGGCCTCGTTTACTACCTCATCAAATTCTTCTTGAGATACCTTTTCTCCATAAACATTTCCCTTTTCTACTAGTTCTTGGCCTTTCCCCATTAACCAACGAAATCTCTCTCCCTCTAAAACACCTTTAATGGCCTGCAACTGCCGAATTAAAAATTCATTTATCCTGAGTGAATCCAATCCTTTAATCTTATTAACAAACTGATCTACCAACTCGGCAAATCTTTGCCCCTCTCCAGCAGAGACCCAATCAAGGTATAATCTTTCCTGATTAAAGCCAGCGAGCCGAAAAAGTTTTTCCGTTGACCTGATCCTATTCTCACACTGATAGTTACCACTCAAATAGTGACAGTCACCCGGGTGGCATCCTAAGACCATAACCCCATCAAATCCAGCCATAAACCCTTCCAAGATAAATACAGGATCCACCCTTCCCGAACACATGACCCTTATTACCCTTATATTGGGTGGATATTGAAAGCGGGAAATTCCGGCCAGGTCAGCACCAGCATAAGCACACCAATTGCAGAGAAAAGCCAAAATCTTTGGTTCAAATGGTTTTATTACTTTTTCGCTCACTTCTTCCTCATATTCATACTGTTTTTATTAAGTAATCTTTACCTCATCACTGTTAGAGCCCCAATCTGTGATGAAATTTCACTATCAGTAAAATGATTCATCTTTATTGCATGCTGGGGACAACTGGCAGCACAGACTCCACACCCCTTACAAGAAGCAGAAATAGTAAATGCTTTTTCCCCTCCTTCAGGCCATGGTTCAAGTCTGATGGCATTATAAGGACATAGGGATTCACATAAACCACACCCCACACAAGTTTTCTGATCAACAGTGGAAACAATCGGTACCACGGTTATGACATCATGGGAAATTACTATTGATGCCCGAGCTGCTGCTGCTGCTGCTTGAGATATCGTCTCGTCAATCGTTTTGGGAAAATGTGCCATGCCACAGAGAAATATCCCATCGGTGGCAAAATCGACCGGTCTCAATTTGGCATGGGCCTCTAAGAAGAAACCGCCTTCACTCAGGGGCACCTTCAACATTTTGGCCAATTGTTCATTTTCTCTAGGAATGACGGCGCTGCTTAACACCAGAAGTTCAGGAAATAACACTAAGGTTTTTCCTAGGAACAAATCAGTAACCGTAATCTTTAGCGATCCTTCATCCATGCTGACTTCAGGTTTGTTCTCTAAGTCATAACGAATAAAAATGATTCCCTTTTGCCGTGCCTTACGGTAATATTCCTCCGTGAAACCATAAGTTCTAATGTCTCGGTAAAGAATATAGATTTCAACATTGGGATTCTTCTCTTTAAGATGCAAGGCATTCTTAATGGCATCCTGACAGCAAATCCGACTACAATAGGGCCTTTCAGGAATTCTGGAACCCACACACTGGATCATGGCGATCGAGTTGAGCGTTGAGAGTTGAGTGTGAGGAGCCGAGAGTCTTTCTTCCAATTCCAATTGGGTAATCACTCTTTTATCCTGGCCATAAAGGTATTCACCTTCGGGTTTACTCTCTTCGCCGCCGGTTGCTACTATTACCACCCCATGTTCTAGCTCCACTTCTTTAGCATCACTGCTACTAGCCGCAATCTCGATTCTACTTTTGAAGTTACCTACATAACCCGTAATCTCTTTAATCTGAGCATTGGTAACTACATGGATTAAAGGATTTTCTTCTACCTCTTTAATAGTATTTTTTAATAATTCCTGTGGATCGTTTCCAGTTATAGTAAAGTATAGATTCTTTAGGTTTCCTCCTAGGGTATCACTTTTTTCTATAAGGAAAGTCTCAAACCCTTGTTGTGCAAGGTTTAGGGCAGCAGTCATACCTGCTAATCCCCCGCCAATGATCAAGCCCTTTTTAATGACTTTTTCAATAGGCGCCTCTAATGATTCCAGGAGCCGGGATTTAGCCACAATCATTTTAACTTGATCCTTTGCCTTCTGGGTAGCTTCTTCCTTGTTATGCATATGTACCCAACTACATTGATCTCTGATGTTAGCCATTTCAAAGAGATATTTATTAAGTCCTGCCTCTCTGATAGTTTCCTGAAAAAGTGGTTCATGGGTTCTTGGTGAACAGGAGGCTACTACTACCCGATTCAATTTATGTTCTTTAATAACTTCTTTTATCTTCTCCTGGGCATCTTGAGAGCAGGTATAAAGATTCTCCATAGCAAAAATTACCCCCTCTAGACCTCTCGCATACTCTGCTACTTCAGGTACATTTACTACTCCTCCAATATTTATTCCACAGTGGCAGACAAAGACTCCAATCCGCGGTTCTTGTCCTGAAACGTCTATCTCCTCAGGGTATTCCTTCGTCGTGTTCAAAGTTTCCTTGGCCCGAGAGAGTAAAGCAGCCGAGTATGCTGCCGCACCACTTGCCTGGGCAATGGTCTCGGGTATATCCTTTGGACTCTGAAAGGGTCCGCAAACGAAAATACCAGGCTTAGAAGTAGCTAGTGGGGAAAAGGGGTGAGTAGCACAGAAACCATATTCATTCAATTTAACTCCTAACTTTTCGCAAAGCTCCCGTGTGCTCTTAGATGGTCTCAGTCCCAAGGAAAGAATCACTAACTCAAACTCTTCTTCTTGTATCCCACCTTTCTCATCAATATAGGTTAATTCTAGATTTCTTGTTTTTGGCCTTTCAGAAACACGGGAGATCATACTACGAATATATCTCACACCATATTCCTTCTGTGCCCTCTCGAAATAGGTATCGAATCCCTTTCCCTGCGCCCTGATATCTATATAGTAAATAGTAGGTTCAATCTCACTCTCATGCTCTTTGGCAATTATTGCTTCTTTAGTGGCATACATGCAACAGACAGAAGAACAGTATCCATTCCCGCAGATAGTATCACGCGATCCCACACATTGAATCCATGCAATCTTCTTAGGATGAGTCTTATCAGATGGTCTTACTATCGCTCCTTGATAAGGACCAGAGGCACTCAGAATCCTCTCAAACTCAATGCTCGTAATCACATTAGGATAGAGTCCGTATCCATAATTAGCTATTTGCTGAGCATCAAATTCATCAAAACCAGGTGCCAGAACGATTGCGCCGATAGTTATAGTAATTTGCTTTTCCTTTTGTTCATACTCTATGGCCTTACTTTCGCAGAACCTCTCACACAATCGGCATTTCCCTTTAGTAAAGTATAGACAGTGTTCTGCATCTATAGTATACACCAAGGGTACCGCCTGAGGATATTTAACATAAATCGCCTTTCTCTCATTTAACCCTTCATTAAAACTGTCGAGAACTTTGACTGGGCATTTTTCAGCACAGACACCACATCCGACACATCTATCTTCATTAACGTACCTAGGCTTTTGAATAATGGAAACACTAAAGTTTCCTGGTGTACCTTCAATACCGCTGACGTGGGCATTGGTGAATATTTTAATATTTCTATGCCTCCCACATTCCACCAGTTTGGGTGAAAGTATACACAGGGAACAATCATTGGTAGGAAACGTCTTGTCTAACTGTGACATTACTCCCCCGATAGCTGGTGACTGTTCCACTAAATAAACATAGTATCCTGACTCAGCTAGATCTAGGGATGCTTGAATACCTGCTATTCCACCACCAACAATAAGTACAGCCCCTACTTCTTTGCTAGTGGTATTGCTGTTTTCTTTTGATCCTGAGGCATTGCTATCACGCATAGAACTGTAAAACCTTTTAATTAGTCATAAGAACAAAGGTTGGAATGTATCTATTAGTTTATAGGTTGCCTCTTTGAAAAATCTCCTTAATATCTTTAACCCCTTTAATCCTAAGGGGAGATAGCCTCAGCTTTCCCTTTCTGAACATCCTCCACCCCAATTTCGCCTCCTTAATTATAGCCGGAATGTCTTTAAAAATACCTCCTGATCTAATTTTATACTGCCTGACCATCCCTAATTCGTGGACTCTTCCTAACTCTTTGATTGAAGAAAGAAAGGAAGAATGAAAAGTGGAGATATCCTTTTCGCCAAGTGAAACTTTGTGTGTCAGCGCCATTTTCTTCAAGGCATCCATTATGTAGGCAATGTCGATATCATTGGGACATCTGGTACTACAGGTATAACAGGAGGCGCATACCCAAATAGTCTTTGAAGTTAATACATCCTTTTCCAAGCCAAGTTGCACCATTCTAACTATCTGATGGGGAAGTATATCCATGGCAAAGTTCGTTGGGCATCCAGTGGAGCACTTCTGACATTGGTAGCATCCATATACCTCTGTTCCACTCTCTTTAGTAACAAGATCTGCGAGAGAAATCTCTCCTTTATTTCTCTTTATCTTTTTTATCTCTATCGCCTCTGCCACCATACACTTCTTTTGCTCACAGGGTTAGTTAGAGTAAGTTTTTTGATTTTAATAGCCTTCTGGGATCAACTAAATGCCTTCCTACCCACTTATCAACCTCGCTATCTCCCATTGCTAATCCCATCAATTCAGTGAAATAAAATATGGGAAGGTAATAGTCTTTCTTAAATTCCCGGGAGATCTCTTCCTGGCGTTGATCCAGATTACCCTGACATAGAGGACAAGCTGTTACTATACACTCTGCCCCTGTTTCGAGCGCCACTTCATATAGTTTATTTACCAATGTTCTTATGATATCGGGGCGAGTCAATACTAAACTGCCTCCACAGCAGTCAGTCTTATATGACCAGGGGTAAACCTCTACTCCTAAAATCTCCATCAAGTGGTCCATATTTTGAGGGTTCTCATAGTCTTTTGCTCCAGTAATCTTAGGAGGCCTCATAGTGAGACACCCGTAATAGCATACTGCCTTAAGTCCGGTTAGGGGCTTTCTAATCCTTTCCTTCACGACATTAAAGGTTATATCTTCACAAATAAAACTGAGCAGATCTTTTGGCTTTACCTCTCCTTTAAAAGCGAAATCCTTATAGGAATCCGGATTGTTCAGCAGTGTATGTTCAGCTACTTTTGTTCTTTGAAAACAAGCAGCACATGGTATTATTAAATCTTTTAGTCCACTTTCCCCAGCCATCACTAAATTTCTTGCGGCTAGAGCAATCGCTAATTCTTCATTGGTACTGTGGGCTGAGGATGCTCCGCAACAATTCCAATCATCGAGCTCCTTAAGTTCAATACCTAAGATTTTGCAAACTGCCTCGATCGATTCTCCATATTCCCTTGCGGTGCCATGTAAAGAACAACCAGGAAAGTATGAAACTTTCATGTGACCTCCCCTTTTCAGTATTTAAATAATCTCTTTATCTCCCCCCTCCCCTTTATCCTCCGAGGAAAGAGCTTGAGCTTCCCTTTTTTAAACATCTGCCACCCCAGCTTGGCCTCTTCCATTAAAGAACCACTCTTAAGCTTCACAGATGCATCTCCACTTTTTAATGTATAGTCACCTATCATCCCCAGTTCATACACTCTCCCCATACGCTTGATAGAAGAGAGAAAGGCATCATGAAATATAGGCACCCTTTTTTCTCCTGCCGGCATCCCTAGTCTACGTGACATCACTCGCATGGTATCCATAACCTTGGCAATATCAATATCGTTGGGGCAGCGGGTAGTACAAGTTTCACAGGAGGCGCATACCCAGATGGTAGCACTTTTTAATACCTCATCTTTCAACCCCATCTGAATCATGTGAAGCAATTGATGGGGAAGGTAATCCATAGCGAAGGTAACCGGACATCCCGCAGAACATTTCTTACATTGATAGCAGGCAGAGATGGTTACCCCGCTCTCTTTTTCTACCTCAGCGAGCCATGCGTGGCTAGGAGTAATTACGCACTCAGATCGCATTGCACTCTCCTTCTCTAAAAGGAGCAAAAAGATGGCCCCATTCATGAAAAATAAATAATTCTTTTGTAAGGTTCCATGAAAAAGGCAGGATAGCTTCCTGCCTGAGTCTAAAGAACTTGCTTATTACTATTAATAAAAAATAGAAAAGGGTTCTTCTTATATCTCCAGCCAGGAATCAGAGTAGAGAGATTTCCCCATTAACACTCTCACCGTTTTCAGATAATGCTGCTGTTGCGTGGGAAGCGCTTTACTCTCCACCTCCCCTCCCGCCATCACCTTGCTCACCAGCTCTACAAGCTCTGGGTGTTCACCCCGGCAGAGTGCCATCAACTCCTTATCATAGGCATCTACAATCGCCGAGTAGAGCCCCTGTTGGTAGAGCATGAGCAGATAGGCTCGATTGAGAAAAGGCCTCAGCTTGTCCGGCGTTCCATTGGAAACATTGGAGAGACCCACCACCGACTTACAACCGGGAGCCAAGTCCTTAAGCATCCCCATAAACTCTGTACAGGCAATCACCTGATTGATCTCTCCCTTTACCGGAGTCGCAATGGGATCGATGAAGATATCCTGGCTGGGGATCCCCTTCTCGTTGGCCTTGTAGACTAAATCTACTGCAAGCGCCGCCCGCTCATTTACATCGCGTGGCATCCCCTCAGTACCCCACAGCAACCCTACCATTTGGGCGCCATACTTTTTTACTAACTCAAGTCCCGCATCAATACGGTCTGCCTGACAGGAGACTGAATTGACCAGGGGCTGTCCCCCCTTCTTGTGGGCTTTAAGTCCTGCTTCCATGGCCACGGGATTGGTGGTGTCAAGCGAGAGGGGGAGAGCAACCACTTCATGGATAGTTTTCACCAGCCACTCCATCATTTCGTCGCCTCCCTTGCGGGCAGGTCCAATATTGACATCCAGAAAATCAGCCCCTGCCTCCGCCTCTGCCACTGCCATTTCCTGAATGGGCTTGGCGTTCTTCTCCTTCATGGCGGGTCCAATGGTCTTGGACATAATATTAATGCTCTCTGCAATGGTTACCGTTTTCACTTTTTTCACCCTCCATTTCTGTTTTCTCTGCTATGCTGCTTTCCAATTCTTCAAATAGGGAGTCAAATAGGCAGCCTCCCTAGGACCTATCTTAATATTCCAACCCGGCAGTTCTTCCTCAAGTTCCCCACTGATGGAAGCTGCTGCCCCAGGTATTACCAAGCTCTTGTGCTTAATGCGATCCCCGATCCCGCACTTTTTCACAAAAGGTCCAATCGCATCGGCGACAAATTTACCTGCTGCCCACGCAGTGAGCACTGAGAGCCCTTCGGTATCCTTGATCAAGAGCCAACAAGGAACCCTGCTGGACTCCACCTCACCTGAAACGATAAAATAGGTAAGCGAAAAGTTTGAGGTAATGATGACCGGGGATTCTTCTTTAGGATTGTTAATCTCATAGATACCTTCTGTAGTAGCCATCGGGCGCTGGGGATCGGTGTAGATGTTCATCCTCTCCACCAGGAGGGGAAAAAGTGCATGACCTTCAAGATCTGAGAGCACAATGATGCCCGCATACTTAGCAACCAAGGTGCCTGCAATGAGCACTTCTTTCATGGGATCCGCAGTTATCTCGCAGGGAAAGGTAATGGTAGGAAACCCCAGAGGACGAACATTATTTAAGGCAGCCCTGCGAATCATTACCTGATCCTCAAAGAGCTGCTTTACATTACGTGCCCCTGAATCAATCACTAAATCCTTTAGGCCCATTTCGGTAAGCCTGCTGGTGAGTGCTGCAACTTCTTCCAGAGTGTTTCCATAGACGGCGAGCGGACATTTCTTTTCTTTGGCAAGCTTCCCCATGGCATCGAGGTTATCCTTATCAGCAGCGTAGAGGAGCGGTCTATCCTCAGCACAATGGCTGAGCGCTTGAGCGAGCACCTCTGCGCTCCGTGAGATCAGGATAAACTTTTTCACCCCGGCATTCTTGGCCTTTTTCACCAGGGTCTCCATTGTGCCTGCATCTCCGTTGTCTGCTTTTAAGGCAATAAGATCCGGCTTCAAGGTAAGCCCCACCCTCTCATACCTCAGATCGCAGAAGCTTTTCAGCCGTCGTGTCACCTCTTCATCGCTCATCGCATCGGTTATCATCACCGCAATACCAGTAGGATTAAGGAAGGTTTTCTCATGGCGAAACAGTACGGTTTCTCCTCCGACCTTAAAGGAGTCTTCACCAGAGCTAATCTGCACCACCCTGATGGGCGGAGCTGCTGCCTCTTCTAGCTTTGTCTTCGCCTCCTCAGAGACATAAGGACATAGGGAGAGTTCAACCTGTCTTGCGGCGAGTTTCATGGCAAAGGCCAAACAGGTGGGTACCCCGCACTCACCACAGTTGGTCTTTGGCAAAAATTTAAAAATCTCAATTCCCGTAAGTGCCATTCCTTCCTCCTCTCGCCAATGAGGCTGTATTGCAATATGGGAAAAAGTCATTCCGAACGAATGTGAGGAATCTTAAGTGCTTGATTCTGCTATGCTCAAGATTTCTCGGATTCCCTCGAAATGACAAAAACATAAATTGTAACACAGCCTCAATGTCATAAGATTACTATTTAGCACGTTCCTGCTAAATGATAGGTTCCATGGAAAGGGCAGGATGTTTTTTCTCCTTAAGGAAAAGGAGGATTTCATCTTCAGTCACGCCCACCGTTTCATCGGCAATCATATCGACAAAACCTTTTATCCCTGCTTCTTCCCCCCGCTTTTCCAATTTCTCTCTCAGCTCTTCCTTAAGTTGCCTGGGCATCCACACCAACCGTTTGATACCGCCATCTGCTTTAAGGAACTTCTTTGAACAGATGTAGTGCTTGCTGTGTCCAACGAACCCAGGTGTCACATTGCCACCACCTACCGATCCTGCCAGGGTGGTAAACTTCATTCCGCAGGGAGTAGTGTCACCACGAAATTCACGGTCCACTGTCATTACCCCATTACACTTACTCAATACCGCAGCGATACATTCAAAACAGCCGCATGAGGTCATGGGATTACGCATAATAGAGTAGGCGCTTACCTCAGTCACCTTGCCCCTAGAGGCTTTACCCACAAATTCATTTACCCCTTTCCATTGACCATAATTCTGGTCAAGCACTTCTCCCTTCTGAATAGGCTGGTTAGGACCAGTGGGGTTGATCTCATTTGAAGCCTTGCAATCCAGCCAGTTGTAAGCACCACAAAGGCCCGTCCGTTCGGGTGTCACTACACACACATGAGAGGGGGCAAAGGACTGACAAAGGGTACAGGAATAGTAGGTCTCTTCATCCTCATCCGTCATACCAGCAATACGTTCATCACGGATTTTAAAAACCTTTCGTGCCTTCTCGGTAATCTCCTTTACCTTATCTTCTTTGGTGTAAATGGTAACCTGAACCTTATCCAGGATACTGCCGAAATCCTTGTGGAACATCGCATGGATGATGGTTCCTATGTGCTTTAAACTAAACCCTTTCTCCACTGCCTGCGTGGCCACTCTCAACCAGGCAATGTCCCTCTGCCCTATGTGCATCGCTCCCTGGGCGTAGTTGACCAAGTGATGAATCTGGCGCTCTAATATAGGAAGGAAGTCCTCTTGCATCTGGCGGCCTGCAATCTCTGCAAAGATAGCCAGTGGCAGTTTACTTTTTGCAGGCACCTCGGTAATATCAGGACCTACTAGGGTTATCTTGCCATCTTCCACCTCAGACATATCTCTCATCTCAGAGAACTCAACCATCTGCGTCCTCCCACCACCGCACTCAAGGTGGATATCATCTCCCCGCACCCTCTCGCCCTCAAAGGCAGGACCATAGGCAACAGGTATAGGAACTTCCGTTACTGTAACCTTCAGTCCCCTCACCTCCACCGCCTTGGAAACCATTTGATCATGGGGAACATTAGATACCACATGCTCGTAGGTACAGACACCGGTAGGAAGCACCTCGGGGATGGGGGTGTCTGCAATGGTGGGGAAACCAAAATTGATGGCACCGGCAGCATTCGCATACCACTCATCACTTACAAACCCCAGGGCTAACACGAAGGCAAAAATACGGTCCTTGTTATAAATGAGTATTTTACGGAAATCACCTGGTGTAATACCTCCAAAGGACATGGCAGCACGGGTAGCAAACCCCAGGGCAAAAACGGCCGCAGAGATATCAGGGCCAAAGGACACCAGCCGGGTTCCCCACCCAATCTGAACGCCGGCTTGCTTCAACTGTTCAGAAAATCTTTTACCTTCATGTTCTGCACACATAAATACGTAAAGGTTTTTCTTCTGCAACTCGAGCGCTATCGTTGCTGCTACCTCCGGCGAAGGAGCAGCACCCACTACTGCAGCAAATCCCGGGGCGGTTCCATCCACAAACTCCACCCCTCTTTTCCTTAAAATAATGTCATCAGCCGCACCGAGCCATATTCTACTGTCTCCTATATCTTCACCCCTTAGATAAAAGTCCGGCTGCTCCAGATAGCGGAGTGCCTCCCCGATCTCCTCAGCAAAGAGGGTCGCCATGCCCGCATCCAGCGCGGGAGCGAGATAGGGAAGGTGCACACCCTCCTTAACTGGTGGAGGAATAAGCTGCTGACACTTGAGCAACACTTTAGCGCAATCACCTAAGGTTTCAACAGGGATTCCCAACATACCATAAATAATTGGTAAATAGTAACCGGTATCGGGGAACCCAATCTTCTGGTCAGGACCGTATTTTTCAACGGTCTTCTTGTACTTATCAAGCACGCGATTGTAAATCTTATGCGCACCTCGAATCGCAGCCGAAGCGATGATCTTAGACACTTTTCCCTCCTTCACTATACATTTTTTATTAATCTAAATTTATGCACTCTCCAGTTCTCTTCTCATCGCCATATCATAGAGCACCCGCTCGCGTGCCTTATCAATACCCAGTGCCTTTCTCTTCGCATCGATATGGGCAATCATCAGGTGGGCAGCCTTGATGGGATCGGGCTCAAACGCCCACTTTCCTCCCAATATCTCTTCAAACTCTTCAAAGAGCATCTTGGTAGCCTCCTCGCTCCCCAGGGTGGGCCAGGTAACTCCAAACACGGTAAACACCCCTGAGGCAACAAAGTATTGTCCAATGGCAATTGCCTTCTCGCTCATCCATTCAGGGGCTGCCCCTGCGGCAGGGAGATCAGAAATATCATCGCCTAAACCTCCTTCTTTCACCATGGCTGTTGCTGCTATCAAGATACGGCTATTGTCCACGCACGCCCCCATATGCAACACCGGTGGAATGCCCACTGCTTCACAGACTGAAGCCAGTCCTTCGCCCGCATATTTGCGCGCTGCCTCAGGCGTTAAAAGACCAGCCTTCCCGCAGGCCATGGCACTGCAGCCGGTAGTGATCACTAGTACATCATTTTTAATCAGCTCCTTAATCATCTTGAGATGGCCATCATCATGAGTAGTGCGCGCATTGTTGCACCCTACTACTCCCGCAACCCCTCTAATCCTCCCGTTGATAATATTATCGTTGAGCGGTTTGTAGGAAGCCCTAAAGATACCGCCTAAAAGATAGTTTATGGTCTCGTGGCTGAATCCTGCAATCATATCTTGGGCGTGTTCTTTGGGAACGAGCACCTTTCCCTTCCTATTGGGGAAGTTCTCAATGGCCTCCCTGGCAATTTGTTTTGCTATAGCGAGACCGTCGTGTTCATTAAATTCTATATGCTGCGCTCCTGTAATCTTCGCCTTAGGAGAGGTGGTAATCAGCTTGGTATGGTAACACTGAGCAACTTGGGCGAGCGACTGCATCTCGCACTGCACATCAACTACCATAGCATCCACCGCTCCCGTAATAATGGCAAGCTCCTGCTGCAGGAAATTTCCCGCCACTGATATTCCATGCCGCATCAGTACCTCATTGGCAGAACAGCACATGCCTGCTAAATTAATTCCCTTAGCACCTCTAGCCTTCGCAAGACTCTGAATTTCAGGATCCTTAACCGCTATCACCAAAAGCTCCGGTAACAAAGGTTCATGTCCATGAATAATGAGGTTTACCTCATCTTCTTTCAAAACCCCCAAGTTGATCTTGGCGTGTACCGGAACAGGATTGCCAAACATAATATCCTGAAGCTCGGTGGAGATCATAGAACCACCCCACCCATCAGCAAGTGAACAGCGGGCGCCTGCCATAAGGAGACTTCGGTAATCCTGATCAACACCCATGTGAGTACGGTGCATGAGTTCCACCACTTCCCGATCAATCCCCCGAGGAATGATCCCCAGCTTTTTCCATAGCTCCTGCCTCTTAAGGGGCGCTCTCTTAATAAAGGCAACCTCACCTTCTTGTCGACCAAATTCGGCGAGCGCAGCTTCGCCTACTTCGATGGCTATCCTCTTAATACTCTTATTCTCCGTATTAATACCAAAGTCCATTGCTATCTGTAAAAGCTTCTGCTCATCCTTGATCTCAAACCCTGGGGCCTCACCTTTAGCAGCAGCGATGAATGTTTCTGTTATCCCTCGAGCGTGGTCAGAGTGGGCAGAGGTCCCCGCTGCGACCATGCGCGCAAAATTCCTCGCCGCAATGGTCTCTGCAGTTGCACCACACACTCCCGTTCTTTTGGCCCTCTCTTCTTTGCCTTCCTCCTTCTTCTTGGGTGCAGGAACCCTGCAAGGACCCATGGCGCAGTGCTTACAGCAACTACCCTCAGCCCCAATAGGACAGGGCTTAATGACTTCAGCCCTATCAAACACAGTTGAAACACCATCAGCAGCCGCTTTTTCTAACAGCAGTTGGGTGGCAGCACAGACCGTCTTTTTCATATCCGAATTTTTTTCCTGAGCAACATCCGCCTTATCAACCTTCTTTTTATCCTCAGGTTTTTTGTTTTTCTTACTAGGGGTATCTGTCATAATGTTTGTTCCTCATTGCGTGAGTTAAAAAACTTACGCGGGCTTTTTACGCTTCTCACTACCATAGACATCCTGACTGTACCAGTAACGCAACGCTGCTTTTAAATAACTCATCTCGTCTTCCCTGGTCGTGAGCTTTTCTCGCCACGCTTCTTTCTCATCCGGGGTGCCAGGCTCAAAGGTGGAACCCAAGACCTTCACGGACTTTCCATCAAAACACTCTTTACTAACCATCTCGGCTTTTTCTTCTCGATAGGGAAGCATGCGGAGCGAAGCGAGTGCCGTTTTGAAGTCCAATGCGGGTTTCTCTATTACTTCCTCCTCTCCCGCTTGTTCCTTCGCTTCCCTCCTTCCCTCAGTTTCCTGAGTTTTCACCTCCAGCGCAACCTTTCCTTCCTTTATACTGGTCATATACTCATAGAGCACCTTCAGCGCACTGTAAGCAGTTTCAAAATCTAACTTCTCCGGAATCTTAAATACTCCTGCAGTGGTCACCTCCACTACCCTTTCCTTAACTGCCGCCTCTTCAACTACGGCCTTTCCGAGCATGTCATTAATATAACTTCTCACCAGTTTGATAGCCTCTGGATGCCTCATCACTAAAATGTCACCACCCGCGAGGAGTAAAGAGATAGCGGTAATTGATTCCAGCATAACCCCTCTTTTCCCGGCAACACCCAACTTTTGATCGTCAGGAGTCTTTGCTTCCTTCGTTTTCCATACCTCCTCTGCCAGATTACAAATGAAGGGATTTTGGAGCTTATCATCATTTTGAGTAAGCGCTGCCTGCCTGATACGCTCCATCACAGAATATGAATACTCTAACCCATACCCAACCCCTCCGGTAGTCGGATCGATAATGATCCTCTCAAGTGGCACACCTAAGTTGTTAAGCAGGATGTTGAGCTGTTTGGCTAAATTGATGTCGATGGGGGTACTGGCAATAACTAAATGCTTATAGGCCAAGGCCGCTGCCCCCAGTTGCTTGTGATTTCCCTCAGTAACAGGACCAATGAGAATTTGCTTGCTACTACATTTCTCAGCAACCTTCCTTAATACCTCGATATCCTTATCGGTGTTTCCGCTCCCCCACACAATGAGGGGTACGCTAATTGCGTGAGCTACCTTTTGAGCAATCTCAGCTGCCTCTTCAGACCCTCGATTCATCCCGTTGGGATCGGTACTCTTAAGCCAGAGGAAGATGATATCAGCTTTATAAGTATCTTGAGCCTTTTTCGCCCACGCCACTGGGTCATTGAGGACATCTCTATAAGGTTCTACCGCCGCCTCTGCCCAGTCATCCGGGGCATAATCTAAAACCTGGATGGCAACCATAGGTTCTCTCGGTAGTGCACCCTCGAAGGCATAAAAGGGATAAGCACCTCCTCCTCCTACTACCACCTTTGCCTCTTTATCTAAGGCTATCTCTCGTATGGCTCCATTATAGGAAACCTTTGGTATCTCTAACGCCATTACTCACCTCCTGGGAAAATATATCTTAAAAATAAATTTCCTGCCAGTTAGGATGCTACTTTAATCCAGCAGCAATGCGTGCTGCCCTCACCGTATTTTTCATGAGCATGATAATGGTCATGGGTCCCACGCCGCCCGGTACCGGTGTGATGGCACCCGCAATCTCTTTGGCAGCATCAAAATCAACATCACCTTTTAGAATAGGAACCTTTTTACCTGTCTTCTCGCTTACCTTCTCCCCCACCCGATTTACCCCCACATCAATAACACAAGCACCGGGTTTTATCCACTCGGGCTTAACCAGCCCGGGAACACCTGCCGCTACAATTAAGATGTCTGCCCGTTTGCAGTGACTGGCCATATCTTTGGTACGGGTGTGGATGATGGTTACCGTGGAATTAGCATTAGGGGCTTTTTGCAATAAGATATTCGCAATCGGTTTTCCTACAATATTTGAGCGTCCCACCACCACTACTTCAGCTCCATCAGTGTTGTAGCCAGACCTTGCGATCAGCTCTTGAATGCCCGCAGGGGTACAGGGAAGAAACCGCACCTCCTCGCCTCCGATCATGAGACGACCCACGTTTACCGGATGGAAACCATCCACATCTTTATCTGGATCAATAGCATTCAGCACCTTCTTTTCATTAATGTGCTTGGGAAGGGGAAGTTGCACAAGGATGCCATGTATCTTGGGGTCCTTGTTGTACGTATCAATCAACTGGAGTAATTTTTCTTCCGTAATGTCCTCGGGCTGATTATCCTGAATAGAATAGAAACTGAGTTCGTGGGAGGTTTTTTGTTTGGCGGTCACATAGCTCACTGAAGCCGGATTCTGCCCCACCAGAATGGTTACCAGCCCCGGTACCACGTTATGTTTTTCTTTGAGTTCAGCTACCTCTTTCTTCAACTCCTCTCGGATCTGCGCCGCAACTTCTGTGCCGCTGATAATTTTTGCAGCCATCGTCTCCTCCTCCCTTTTGAACTCTATTCAATTAATGAGTCTACCCATTAGGCCGTTTACTGCTTTCACCGCAGGACACCCCCCCGGCAAGTCAATAATAGGATTGCCATTTAGATCATATTCAAAAACCTTCTCGTCCACTGGCACCAAATCTAAAAGCTCTAGCCCTTGTCGTGCCACTTCCTCTTTAAGGGGTGCCTCCAATGGTCCTGGTGCCCGGTTAATTACTAAGAATTGTTTTTTAATCTCAAGCTTTAATTCTTTTGAAAGCTCTCTGATTCTTCCCGCCGCTCTTACTCCTTTAATGCTGTAATCCGAAACCATAAGCATAAGATCAATCCGGTCACTTAGGCGGCGGCTCACATGCTCCATTCCTGCTTCGTTATCCAGCACCACATAGGGATAGTTTTTGGTCAGAAGATCGATGTACTTGCGCAAGACGGCATTGGGGTAACAGTAGCAACCTGTCCCCTCGCCTTTCCCCATGACCAAAAGGTCAATGCCCTCACTCTCCACCAGCAGCTCATGGAGTCGATACTCGATATAGGCATCTTTAGACATCCCCTGGGGAAAATCGAGCTTCTCATCAATAAAAGTAGAGAGCATCTTCCCTACGGTCTGATGAACCTTAAGCCCTAACCCCTCTGCCAAATTACTTTGAGGGTCTGCATCTACCGCAAGAATGGGATTCTTACCGTGTGCCTTTAAAAATTTTATGATCAAACAGGCAAGTGTGGTTTTCCCTGTTCCCCCTTTACCCGCAAGTGCAATAGAGTAACTCACCTGCGCATCCTCATCCTCACCTTGGCAAACACCCCTGTTCTCAATGTCCTCCTCTCACTTTTAAAAAATGGAAACACGCAATTAAAACAGCGCTACCACTTCCACTACACACACACTATTCATCAGAACAGGCCTTTCACCTTTCCTGTTTTTACATCCACATCAACTCGCCTAAACGCTGGATCTGAACTGGTTCCAGGCATCAAGCTAATGGTTCCTGCACAGGGGCATAAAAATTTGGCTCCTGAATATATCAAGACATCCCGAATAGGTAACGTCCACCCCTTGGGCACCCCTTTTATTGAGGGGTCATGGGTAAGACTTAAGTGGGTTTTGACCATCATCGTAGTATAGTCTGCAAACTGAGGATCGCTTTCCAGCATCTTCGCCTTCTGCTCGGCTTCGGGCGACCAAGATACCCCATCAGCCCCATAGACCTCCCTCGCAATACTATTGACACGTTCACGCAGCCTCATTTCTAAAGGATAGAGGAATTTAAAGTCGTTCTTATCATTGCAGGCTTCAACGACCGCATCAGCCAGCTCTAATGCGCCTTGACCGCCTTGTGCCCAGTGGGTTGATTTGGCACAGCGTGCACCTGCCTTTTCAGCTGCCTTCTTCACCATCTCCATTTCTTCTTTGGTGTCAGTGTGGAAGGCATTGATGCACACCACTGGGTTGATGCCAGCTTTACGGATGGTAGTGATATGATGGATCATGTTTGTTAAACCTTTTTCCAACAGGCTCAGATTTTCCTTGGTGTACTCATCGGGCAGTGGGAGCCCCGCTACCACCTTTGGTCCGCCTCCGTGCATTTTGAGCGCACGAATGGTAGTGGTCAACACCGAAACATGGGGTTTAAGCCCGCTCAAACGGCACTTCACATTCCAGAATTTTTCAAAACCAATGTCTGCCGCAAACCCGCTCTCGGTAACGTGGTAATCGAACATCTTAAGACCAATTCTATCTGCGATGATGGAAGACTGTCCGACTGCGATATTGGCAAAAGGACCAGCGTGTACCATGCAGGGCTGGTATTCCGCGGTGGACATCAAGGTGGGATTAATAGTATTGCGCATCCACGCTGTCATTGCTCCACCTACCTCTAGGTCGCCTGTGGTAACTGCTTTACCGCTTTTATCAAAGGCTACTGTTATTTTATTGAGACGCTCCCTTAAATCCGCTAGATCCCTCACAATAGAGAGGATAGCCATGCACTCAGAGCTCACCGTAATACTAAATTTAGACTGCATACAGAAGCCATCCATGCGTCCTCCTAGCCCAATAATAATATTCCGTAAGCTCTGGGCACAAAAATCCATCACCCAACCCATCTCTACTCGAGTGGGGTCAATGTCGAGCCGTCGTATGCCGGTGAGTCTCTTTAACTGCTCATCATTGTAATTTCTCTCATGTTGCATCCGAGCAGTAAGTGCTACCATGGCTAAATTGTGGGCATTGGTGATATCATTGATATCACCGGTGAGTCCCAGTGAAAACTCAGTCATAGGTATTAGCAGTGCATTTCCTCCTCCCGCGGCAGTGCCCTTAATATTCATGGTAGGGCCACCAGAGGGTTGACGCAGGCAGCCACCCACGTTTTTGCCTCGGGCACCAAGGCCTTCCATGAGACCCATCGAGGTAGTGCTCTTTCCTTCGCCGAGTGGGGTCGGGGTGATGGCAGTTACCTCAACATATTTACCATCAGGTCTGTCTTTGAGTCTTTCGATAATTTTTAAAAAATCGAGCTTGGCAAGCCTTCCCATGGGGATTACTTCATCCTTTTTAAGACTTAACCTCTCACGCCATTCCTCGGGGATGGGCATGTTCTTCTCTGCCGCCTCAGAAATTTCCCAATCTTTCATCCTGGTTGCATCATAAGTCATAGACTATCTCCTTCTCGTTTGAATTTTAACGAACCTCTCTGCAGCAAGCTGCGGTGAATTATTGAGTTAAAACGAGCGAATAGTCGAAGCCTTGCATAATCATTCACAAGTTGTCAAGTTATTTTTAGAATCAATAGTTATAATTCTTTTCATTGATAGGAAAATTAGTTGAGAGGAATTCACCCGGGTTATTGTGAGCTGCGCACAACCATAAGAGCATATGCTGATACAAATTTGTTTTTGAGTAAATACGAGGCGCTCTTCTCCCCAAGGGCGAAGATGGTAAAAATAATATTCAGCAAGAGTACTTCAAAGATTTGCCTTGACAATACACTACGCGGCATCTATATTCCAAAAGGTTTTATTCAAAAAGTTGCTTGTTTACTGTCAAATACTATCCCTAAGCTCTCACTGCCTTGAAATCTGCTTTTATATATTCAGAAGCATTTTCCCGCTACGATTTTGGACCTCTCCACCCTTTCAAGACCTCGCGAGCAAAAATAGTGTATGAACTATGTCATAGATATAATTTACTTAATAAGCCTTGGATAAAAATCATCAGGCCAGAACCTCTCTGCTTTGATAAATTATCTCTCTTTCACAATAAAGAATACTTAAGAGTACTAGAGAGCGCAAGTTCTCAAGCCTTTGCCTTTGAAATGCTCGGGTGTGGCTTAGGTACTGAAGAAAACCCCGTTTTCCATGGGCTCTACGACTTGATAACTCTTACCGCCGGGGCTACCTATTTGGGCGCTGAGCTGCTTATCCGGGAAGATTTTAATGTGGCATTCAATACATTTGGTGGTTTCCACCACGCGGGCAGAAGCCATGCTGAGGGTTTCTGCTATGTTAACGATGTAGGGATCGTGATATCACATCTCATCAGAGAGGGCCTTAGGGTGGCGTATATAGATTTAGATGCACACCATGGAAATGGCATCCAGGATGCTTTCTACCATGACAACCGCGTGCTTAAAATCTCGCTTCATGAGAGTGGTAAAACACTCTATCCCTGGTCAGGTTATGAGACTGAAATTGGAGAAGGAGAGGGGAGGGGATACAATATTAATATTCCTCTGCCACAAGGGACAGATGATGAAACCTACCTTTTTGCGTTCACCCAGATAGTTCCCCCACTCGTTAAAACATTTTCTCCTGATATCACTATTGGCGTGTTTGGCGCTGACACCCACCACACGGATCCCTTAACCCATCTCAACATGAGTAACCACTCCCTGCGAGAGTCCGTGAGCATGATTAGAGAACTATCACCTAAATTGCTTGCTCTGGGAGGGGGTGGTTATAATATCTACACCTCTGCACGTACCTGGGCCCTCATCTGGGCAACCATGAATAATCTTACACCTGAAGATGAGTTTGCAGGCTTGGTCAGCGGAATGATGTATGGTCCCGAGACCGGAATAGACTCTCTGGAAGAATCTCCCCTCTACACAACAGGACCATTAAAGAAAAATGTACAAGAAGAAGTGGTGCGTGTGGTAGGCTACATTAAAAAATTCGTTTTCCCTCTTATTGGTACGCAAGAGACTACTTAAAATGGTGAAGGCATTTTGAATAATAAAATGCCTCTAATACTTCTCACCTGTGGTGGGGTTACCTTATTAAAGGAGGTGTTTTATGTTATTCGCTCTACTAGGAAAATATAACCCTTTAATGCTCAAAACAGTGTTAACAAAAGAAAATGAAGTTTTTAGTAGTCCCCCGGCCGGTATCGAGGTCGTTGCACGTTACTCAATAGTAGGGGAGAGGGGAGGTGTTATCAATATTATCAAAACCCCCAGTGCCGAATCATTAGGTGCGCTCCTCTCCCATTTCGTAGGATTGATCCAGTTCGAAGTTATACCGGTGATTGATGCCTCCGGTGGTAACGCAGAAAGGATAATTAAGGAAACGCTTGGAAGTGTTTTTAAAAATGAAGGATATTAACATTCCTCCTATAAAAAGGGTTCCTGTAAAAAAGCTATAAGCTCTTACAGGAACCCTTGGATTAAGAAGGAATTTATTTTTAGGTTTTCTCTATCCCCATTGAAAGAGTCTTCCCTTATGCTTCAAAAAACAACGTTTGTCACAGAAAATCTCTTTCCTACTGCCTCCCCTTGACTAACTCTTCAACCACCTTTGGTTCTGCTAGGGTAGTAATGTCCCCTAGATCATCCACCTCGCCTGCGGCAATCTTCTTTAAGATTCTCCTCATGATCTTACCGCTTCGTGTCTTGGGGAGACCATCTGCGAAATGGATCTTGTCAGGGGTTGCAATAGGACCGATCTCGCTGCGTACATGTTTGACAAGTTCTTTCTTTAATTCTTCTGCCTTCTCTACCCCGCTGTTGAGGGTTACGAAGGCATAAATGCCTTGCCCTTTAATCTCATGTGGAAATCCCACTACCGCTGCCTCTGCAACCTTGGGATGTGAAACCAGAGCGCTCTCAATTTCCGCAGTACCCATGCGATGACCGGAGACATTGATCACGTCATCAAGCCTTCCCATAAGCCAGTAATCACCATCTTTATCAAGCCTCGCACCATCACCTGTATAGTACTTTCCAGGGAATTGGATAAAATAGGTATTCTTAAACCGCTCTGGATCTCCGTACACGCCTCTCATCATCCCTGGCCACGATCCCTCTATGCAGAGATACCCCCCCTCGTTCACATCGGCAGGGGTTCCATCCTCTCTCACCACGATCGGTTTCACTCCCGGGAAGGGTCTCCCGGCAGAACCTGGTTTCACATCAATCGCCCCAGGCAGTGGGGTAATCAGAACCCCTCCAGTTTCTGTCTGCCACCAGGTGTCCACAATGGGACAACGTCCGCCACCTATGGTATTATAGTACCACATCCACGCTTCTGGATTGATAGGTTCTCCCACTGTGCCCAGAATACGTAAGCAGCTAAGATCTTTCCCCTTTACCCACTCATCACCCTCTTTGGCAATCGCCCTGATCGCAGTGGGGGCGGTATAGAATTGATTAACTCTATATTTCTCTACTATTCTCCAAAACCGGTCATAGTGCGGATAGCTGGGCACCCCTTCAAACATTATGCTGGTGGCACCATTTGAGAGTGGACCATATACAATGTAGCTATGACCAGTAACCCAGCCAATATCGGCGGTACACCAGAAGGTATCCTCTTCTTTGTAGTCAAAGATCCACTTAAAAGTCTGATACACATAGACCAGATAACCACCCGTGGTATGCATAACCCCTTTTGGTTTTCCGGTACTACCGCTGGTGTAGAGAATAAAGAGCGGGTCTTCGGCATCCATCTTTTCCGGTTCACAACGAAGACTAATGTCGGGAGCAGCCATTTCTTCGTGCCACCATACATCTCTTCCCGCTTTCATTTTTATCTCGTTTCCCGCGCGTTTATAGACAATGCAGGTTTTTACTGAGGGGCAATCGTCCATCGCTTGGTCGGCATTCTCTTTGAGACCAATCACTCTCCCCCCCCGGTAGCTTCCATCGGTGGTAATAAGCATTGATGACGCACAATCCTGTATGCGATCCCTTAAAGCTTCTGCACTAAATCCACCAAACACGATACTATGAATTGCTCCAATCCTGGTGCAGGCAAGCATGGCGATTGCCAGCTCCGGAATCATGGGCATATATATGGAAATTCGATCACCCTTTGTTACGCCCGTTTTCTTGAGCACATTGGCGAATTTACATACCTCATTATGTAACATTTGGTAGGTGTATACCTTGCACTCTCCCTCTGCATCGCCTTCCCAAATGATGGCAGCTTTGTTTCTCCGGGTTTCTAAGTGACGGTCTAAACAGTTGTAGGAGACATTAAGCTTTCCCCCCACATACCACTGGGTTTTGGCATTGGTGAAATCAGAGTCCTGAACCTTATCCCACTTTTTAAACCAATGCAGCTGCCCTGCCTTTTCCGCCCAGAAACCATCGGGGTCTTCTATTGACTTTTTATAAGCCTCCTCATACTCCTTTTGCCCTTTTACAAAAGCAGTTTTTTTAAGAGACTCTGGTACTTTAAAAATTCTTCCTTCTAAACTTACCGTACTTATCGTCTTTCCTTTTTCAGCCATAGCAAATCCTCCTTACTATAAAAATGAGTGAATATTCATTCATTAGCCGCATTCATTTAACATTTTTGAAAACTGTTGTCAAGACAATAGAGAAATTTTATATATAAGATTCTTGGGGAAAAACCTATATAATTCAGAACATTAAAATAGCGTAACCGTTATTTCTCTCTTAGAAATAGACCCTCGACGCAAGGTTTCTATAAGAGCCCTCCCCTCTTTAGGGGGAGGTGCTTGCTGACCATCAAGATCCTGATAGTATAACAGCTCCTCATCGGAAGAGAGTAAGTTGCGCTTTCTCAGGCTGTTCTGAAGTCTCTCTTCATAAAAAACTCCATTCCCCACCCTCGTCAAAAATACCCCTGCTATCCCCTGTGCTCCCTTTATCTTCGAGCAATCACAAATATAATCCCAGAAGAAGATGGGGGCTTCTCTTTCTGTCTCATCACGGGTGGTCGATCGATGGACAAGATTTCTTACCGCTCTCCCTTCCGACGTTGATCTCTCTAAGGAGTCTGAACTGAGACTCCTGATGGTTCCTGGCGTGGCCCCTGCAGGATCGGCATCTCCCACAAGCTCGATAAAATCCTCAAAAAAACCTTTCTGATAGTTCACGTCGCCTCGCTCGCCTAATACATAAGCCTTAATAGGCCTGCCCTTAAAATACTCAATTAAGTAAGGAAAAAACTTCTTGTGGGTGTGCATGTCGTAGAGCATCTCTATCTTCTCAACTGCAACGGGATTAAAAGTGCGGCTAGCAACAATAGTAACCAGAGGTTCTATCATCTCTCTGATCGTTGCCTCTAGAGGCAATCCGTCGGGTTTAATCATGAAAAACAATCTCTGTTGGTATCTTTTGTTCTGCATAGTACCCAGTTTTGATTATATACTTAGCGATGATAGCATTTAAAGGCACCGTAGGGGTGCCTTTCTTGTCTCGGTAGAGGAGCAGGTTTTTATAGTCTGTCTCCCACACCAGTGTGCCAGGCGCGATGATACCCTTGCTTCCCGCTTCCCTGGTGCCGACAAGCTGGTATTCCCCTTCTTTCGATCCCCTCTTGTAGTAGAGGTGCTCCCCTGATTCAATGTACTCGAAAAATCTATGCTGTTCTGGAAAATCACCAGGTTCAAACCACAACTTGATTTCTCTCTCTGCCTCCCTTGCGTTCTCTGAGGCATGGACCGCATTGTCTATGAGCTCTTCCTGATTAACAGAATAATCGGTATAGCTGAGTTGGGACCTCAGGGTGATAATACCTTCCTCCCTCGCCAATCGCTTAGCATCTTTTGGCTTGGTCGGGCCAAGATACCCCTTTATCTTATTAACTATATCAACTCCTTCATACACCATAGCCATCACCCTCCTCTTGTCTGGCTGGGTAGGGTAGTGGAGTTCTCCCATAATATAGCGCAGCGTTGCGGGGTAAAAGGATTTTCCTCGAATATTGACGTAGTGCTCTTCCGCCAATTCTTGTGTTACCCTCACTACTTTTGCGGCGGCAATGACTGGATTGTGTACTGCCGATATCCTCTCGATAATAAACCCCGTGAGTGAATAGAGGAGGGCATCTGGTTTAATAAGCACAAGTATTTGTTCGCAGTTGTCCCGTTTTGCTTTCATGACCCACCTTCGCTAGATTAAAGTTGTTCAGGTAAAATATAGTCCCCCTTCTTTTTGCGCGCAGCGAGGAGCCTTTCTCTCTGCTCCTCCAGCACAATAAATATTCGCTGGGGGACATCGGAAACGGTTTTGTAAATCTTGAGTATCCTTTCTATCTTGGCAAGGTTTTCAGGTAATCTGGTAGTAAACTGTACGTCATATACTTCCTTTACATAATCCTTGCTGAGCACCTCTTTAAAAAGTCTTTTAAGATCCTGGTAGCGCGGTATGTACCCTGTGGGGGTTTTTATAGCATCAACCTCCCGGTGCGAGCGAAGCTCCATCCATTTAAGCCACACCGCCTTGTCTGTTTTTTCATTGAGGAAACTTCCTTTGGCATCCTTTAAAAAATAGTTTACAGAGAAGATGGGGGGTGGGGTTTTGAGTCCTATGCCAAAGCTGAGGTTGGCCTCTACATATTTCCCAATGGCAATGGAGAGGAAGTCTAAGTTTGACATGGGGTTCCACTCTCTTATCCCCTCCTGACCCAAGGTGGCAGCGGTGGTTTCTGACTCAAGAGAAGCACCCTTGGTGATAATTCCATGTTCCCAGTTAAACGATTCTTCTACTGGCACACAGGTGTCAGAATCCCTCCCCCCATAGATTATTCCTCCTACAACTACCCCATCGGGGTTGTCGATCTCCGCATCCAAGTTCTCTAACAAACTCAACCCTAAGGTGAATCGTGCATTAGGGTGAGAAGGAGATATTGCTTTCCCCTTCGCATCCTTCTTTCCAGGAACCCAACTGCCTGTATGGTTAATGCCTTCGGCGGGGGTCTTCCCATCTTTGCCAATCCAAAAACAGCTCCCCTCCTTTGTCATCAGCACATTTGAAAAAATAATCTCACCAGGCTGGTGTAGTACTTTCCATACGATCGGGTCGTCCACTGAATTTATGCCCTGAATGATACCAAACATCCCCCTCTCCCCGTTGACTACCCTTATTTCTTCACCCTTCCTCCTCAGATAGGCAATGTCATCACCAATGATGGTTTCTCCCCTCATCATGGAGGTAGAGGTCTTCCCGCAGAGGGAGGGGAATGCACCGGTAAAATAGGTCACTCGACCACCGGGCCCCCGCACCCCCATAATAAACATGTGTTCCGTAAGCCACTCTTCTTGCGATGCCCAGTTGATGGCCAGTCTCATGGCGAGCTTTTTTAATCCAATCGAGTTTCCGCCATACTGGGTGTTTAGGCTATAAACCATGCTGTCCTGAATATCAATATACACTCGCCGCTGCTCAACGTTCGCGCTCACCGATTCCTTAAGCTCCCCTTGAGAATGAACAAATTTAAAAAACCTCCGGGTCTCTCCTGCCCGCCTAAACTCGTCGTACCCCTGTCGGTATAAGAGGTCTTCGCTATGCGCCACATACGCCGAATCAGTAAGCTGGACACAGGGAATAGAAAATTCAGAGCGGAGCGGGCCTAGGCAGAAGAACCGCACATAGAGGGTGTGCCCCTTCATGATGTTGTTTAGAATGCCCCTCAGCTCCTGTAGCCCTTTCTCTCTCTCCATTGAATTTATCTGTGGACCCACCTCAACACCTTTGGGTAAAAGCAATCTGGTATTTTCTTTGTCCCTCCCTTGGTCGAGATGGCTATCAAAATGTATGGTGTGTCCTTCTAGCGCCAGCTCTTTCTCTTCGCCGCTCTCTCGTGCAGCTCTTCTTATCAGTGCCCTATCTTCGTCGTCGTCCGTGCAGACAACTACCCTATCGGGATTGCAGAGCTCGATATGTTCAGCAACAAATTGGTTTAGGAAGGTGTTTTTTGTGCTGACAATCTTCTGATAGTGTTTCTCTGCTACTCTTTTTTTAAGCACCTCTAATGCGTTTCCCGCCATTTGCTTGTCTCCTCTTCGTGACTGTTTCCACTTGGACGTGGTTTAAATTTTAAAATTATTCTTACTATCATGAGATTGTCAAGCAAAAAGAAGGTTACGCAAATTCCATGAAGATATTTTCTTAACTACATCTTAACTATAATCCTGTTGACTATTGGAGAGATTTAATATATCGTCTCGAACTTATTAAACAGCTTAGAGGCTTATGCTAAATACCTGGTAGCTATTTTATATAAAAAGATTGCTTTTTTCTTAGGCCAATGAACCACGTGCTACTATCTCTCCCTCTTTTTTTCATCCTTTTACTGTTCCCCTCTCAGATCGTGGGTTCCACCATAGAACCTTACGTACAAACCCGCCTGATGCTCCACACCACGGTGGAGATTAAGGCATATGGAGAAAATGTTGCGAGCGCCGTAGAGGATGCGTTGTCCGAAATGGAGAGGGTCAACAGTCTCCTTAACAACTATGACCCCTTAAGCGAAGTTTCCCGCATAAATAGTGCCGCAGGCAGTAAAGAGGTCGCCATCAGCCCTGAGACCATGGAAGCCCTTTCGGGTGCAAGGTACTATGGAGATCTTACCGGTGGTGCGCTTGACATCACCATCGGTCCTCTGCTTGAGCTCTGGGGATTTACTAAAGAAGAACCTGGCATCTCATCAAGTCTTCCTTCGGCACATAGCTTGGGCCAGGCTAAAGACTTGGTAAACTACAGGCTCATCCACTTAGACACCACCAAACGCACTGCAATGCTTACTAAAAAGGGGATGTGGATCGATGCTGGCTCCTTCACGAAGGGCTATGTGGCAGATAGGGCGGCTCTTGTTTTAAAAAAACGGGGCATCTCCCAAGCCCTCATCTCCGCAGGTGGCACCATTTTGGCTATGGGTAAAAAGCCGGATGGTGCTTCGTGGCAGGTCGGGGTGAGACATCCTCGGAAAGCGGACAAGCTTCTCGATGCGATCCCTCTTGAAAACCAAGCTGTTTCTACCTCGGGAGATTATGAACGATTTTACCAGCACGGGGGGCATCGCATAAGCCACATCATTGACCCCCGATCAGGACAGTCTGTGGAATCTGTTCAGGGCATCAGCGTGATTGCACCAACCGGCATGGCAAGTGATGCCCTCTCCACCGCACTTTTTGTTCTGGGTACACAAAAAAGCCTCTCGCTAGGCAAGGACCTTCCAGGGGTTGAAATAATGATTGTTGACCAAGAGGGAAAGGTACACCTCTCCCCCGGCTGGCCCTCACCCGCAAAAGAGAGATAAGCTCGTGCGCGAATTGCTTAGGCTAACCACTGTGCTTACTATCATCTGCTCTGTGGCAGCTACCGCCCTCGCCCTTGTCTACAACTACACTAAGGAACCGATCGCCTATCAGCAGCGCCTCAAAAAACTGAACGCCATCAGGGTCATTCAGCCCGACTTTGATAATGAGCCTGATAAAGACCTTATAGACCTTGCGATGGGTGATGAAAACGAGAAGACAAACACTACGAGATGTTATCTCACCAAAAAAGGAGATGTGTGTACCGGGGCAGTATTCACTAGCTCTGCCATTGGCTACGGTGGAACTATTGAGGTCATGCTTGGTGTCGCTGCAAATGGCACGATCACCGGCGTTCAAATCTTAGATCATAGCGAAACGCCTGGTTTGGGAGCAAAAATTACTGAGGGAAATTTCCTCCACCAGTTTCAAGGTAAAAATCTATCTTCTACCAAATGGGCACTAAAAAAAGAGGGTGGAGAACTCGATGGCATAACCGGAGCTACCATTTCTCCCCGGGCGGTGGTCAAAGCCATTTATCAAGGGCTGGTCGTTTTTCAAAGCCATCGAGATAAAATTATCAAAGGTCCTGAAGGATAAGGAGGTGCCGTGGGGTTTTACGGTGAGTTTCTTAAGGGGATTTGGCGAGAGAATCCTACTTTCCGTATCGTGTTGGGAATCTGTCCCACGTTAGCCATCAGTACCTCTGTGATAAATGGTGTGGGCATGGGGCTTGCTGCCACCTTTGTCCTTTTGGGATCAAACGTGTTCATTTCCCTCGTTAGGAATATGATCCCAGATAAAATTAGGATACCGGCTTTTATCGTGGTAATCTCAACGTTCGTCACCATCGTTGATCTCGCCATGGCAGCTTTCACCCCGGAACTCCATAAGGCATTGGGTATCTTCATACCTCTCATCGTAGTTAACTGTATCATTCTGGGAAGGGCCGAGGCCTTTGCCTGCAAAGCAACCGTCTGGATGTCGGTGGCTGATGCGCTGGGCATGGGTGCCGGCTTTACCTTGGCCTTGAGTCTAATCTCTGCTATTAGAGAGCTTTTGGGAAATGGAACGCTCCTGGGATTGCACATTATGCCCTCTGCCTATGTCCCCGCAGTCATTATGATTCTTCCTCCGGGGGCATTTCTCACCATAGGACCGCTGCTCGGTTTTTTTAACTATTTATCCAAGAAGAGGGCAAAGTAATGGAACGGCTCTTGATAATCCTCTTAAGTGTAGTCCTCATTAACAATTTTATCCTTTCTCGATTCTTGGGTCTCTGTCCCTTTCTGGGGGTCTCGAAGGAATTTAAATCTTCGCTAAGCATGGGGGCTGCGGTCATCTTCGTGATGGCCCTTGCGTCCATCTGTACCTGGTTTATCAATCGCTATCTTCTCGTTCCCTACCACGTTGAGTTTCTTCAAACCATTGTCTTCATCCTGGTCATTGCCGCGCTGGTACAATTCGTTGAGATGGTTATTCATAAGCTGAGTCCCCTGTTGCAAAGAGCCTTGGGAATCTATCTTCCACTTATAACCACCAACTGCGCGGTATTGGGGGTGTGTCTGCTCAATGTCAAAGAGAATTATAATCTTTTAGAAACCATTGTTCATGGCGTGGGGGGTGGCGTAGGGTTCACTATGGCCATTCTCATTATGGCTGGCATTAGGGAGCGTTTGATCTTGGGAAGGGTTCCCGCTAGCCTGCAGGGGTTTCCCATCTCCTTTATCGTCTCTTGTCTCCTGGCGCTTTCTTTTTACGGCTTCCAAGGTTTCTTTGCTCACTAGGAGCGCACCATGTCTGTTGTTGTCATCTCTTTAATCATCCTCGGTGGTATGGGTCTCCTCTCTGGTGTGGTGCTCGCCATTGCCTCCCGGTTTTTCACAGTTGAGGTGGACCCTCGCATTGAGAAGCTCGAAAAAATCTTACCCGGCCTAAACTGTGGAGGCTGCGGGTTTCCGTCCTGTTTCTCCTACGCTCAAAACATAATCGAGAAAGGGGTGGAACCAAATTGCTGTGTGCTCGGTGCTGATATAGATAAGATTAGCCAGGTGTTAGGGAAGGCGGTCGTGGCTTCAGAAAAGAAGACCGCAGCGATTAAATGTTACGGTGGGGACGCCGCGGTCAAGGAGTTTGATTACAATGGTATGCCCTCCTGCCGCTCTGCTTCGCTCTATGGTGGGGGAGATAAGTTCTGTAAATACAGTTGCCTTGGTTTTGGTGACTGTGTGAGGACGTGTCCCTTTGCTGCACTCTCCATTGTGGAAAGAGAAGCCCCACTGGTTAATCATGATAAATGCACGGGTTGCGGCAAATGTACCGCCGCCTGCCCCAGGGCTGTAATCATTCTCATCCCCCGCGTTGCCAAGATTCACCTTGCCTGTAACTCAAAAGACAAGGGCAAGGTGGTGCGTCAGATCTGTGAGCTTGGGTGTATTAGCTGTGGGCGCTGCATTAAGGTGTGTCCCGAGAATGCCCTTTCAGTGCAGGAAGAGAGGGTAGCTATTGACTATCAAAAATGCACAGGCTGTGGACTTTGCATAGAAGAGTGCCCACGCGACATCCTCAAAGATAGGGGCCCCCAAGAGGCTGCTGCTAAGGTAGTAAATCAATGAAGTGTGCCATCATCTACTGCTCAAAGACTGGCAACACCGAAAGGGTGGCACGTGCAATAGCCCACGGTCTCAATGGTAGTGTGAAAATGGTAAAGCTTGATTTCACTCCAGAGGGAATCTTAAAAGACTTCTCGCCCTCTTTCACCCTTGATCTTTCCCCTTTTGAATTAATCTTCCTAGGCGGGTGGGTGATGGTGATGCGGGTTCACCCTTATCTCTATGCCTATATAAAAAGGTGTAGTAACATCGAAGGAAAAAAGGTTGCGGGGTTTCTTACCGGCGGTGCAGTTCTTTCTCGAGACCATGCCTTTAAAGATTTTAAGGGAGTGATTGAACAAAGGGGTGCAGAGCTCGCTGGCTTTTCCTATACCTCTACCCTCTTGGGGTTAACCCTGACCCGAAAGAAACTAGAGGTTGCCACCGGTTTCGCACGAGATCTTATGAAAAAATGTAATCGTTAGGGGATTCGTGGTGGACGGCTTTTTGCCAACTTTTAGCCGAAGGAACTTGTTCCCTCCCCGATTAGGGGGGGGTGCCTGGAGTAAACCATCTCAAAAGGCGGGGATTCCTGAACGGGTAATCATCCCTTTTCAAGAAGCAATTAGTATGCCTTGTAAGATAACGGTCCATGAGGGCGACCGGGTTAAGGCAGGGGAGAAGATTGGATTTATGGGTAATGGTGACACGTGTATCGCCGTCCATGCCTCTACCTCTGGAAGGGTTGACCAGATAGCGCCCATGCCCCACCCGCTGGGATTTAATGCTCTCTCGGTGGTTATTGCTTCGGATGGGAAAGACGAAGGTGTTGAGGCAAAGCCCCTGGGGGCGAGTGGAATTGGCAGCAACAAGGAAAAAATGTTTGAGGCGCTTCGGGAGATGGGCATACCTCTTAACTATCCCCTCCTCGCCAAAACGGGTTTTGCCGTTTCCCGCCTCCTCATCAACGCAACCGAATTTGAACCTCCCCTTACCTCGGGCCATCATCTAATAAAAGAACATGGGCCCCACATAATTGAAGGGCTAAAAGTCCTGCTTTCCGCCTGCTCTGCTTCTCAGGCTGTCATTCTGATTGAAAAAGATCGGCCATCGCTCATCAAAACTTTAAAAGGGTTTGGCAGTGAGGTGCCGGCAATAACCATCAGGGGTGTTAATCATCCTTACCCAGACACGGCAGTGGGATATCTTGCTAAAAAGCTTTTTTCTAAAAAACCATACCGCATCACTGCTGACCGCCGCACGGAGGTGATGACCGTAGACCTCTCTTCCCTTTTTGCCATCTATAATGCGTGGTTTTGGGGGATGCCCCTGACCGAGCAGCTTATTACCGTCGTCGGTTCTGCTATCCCTAACCCACAGAATAGCTGGGTAAAAATAGGAACCCCTCTTGCAAACCTTGTTCAAAGTGCGGGAGGCACAAGCTCCCCTCTCGGTCAAATTACCCTGGGAGGCCCCCTCATGGGCCTTCCTCAATCCTCCTTGGAAGTGCCCATAATAAAAAAGACAAAGGGGGTGTGCGCTTCCGTGGCTTTACTGTTTGACGAACGCCGGCGTTCCCGATTCTATAAAAGGGTCCCCTGTATTAAGTGCGCTAAGTGTGTTGATGTCTGTCCGGTTTCCATCATCCCCAACCTTATCGCCGATTTTATTGATAACAGATTTTTCAGTGATGCTGCGCGGCGGGGGGTTTTTCTCTGTGCAGAGTGTGGTCTCTGCGAATATGTATGCCCGTCGAGAATACCATTGCTTGAACTGATGAAACTTGGCAAGGTCTCGCTAAAAGGGGAGCAGAGTCTTTTGACTCAAAGTAACCTTAAACTGCTTAGCTAGAAAAAGGTTCTTAGAATGGATGCGCATCTCATCGTCTCGCCGCCGCCCCATCTCAAATCTGGAGAGACTGCCCACTGTTTAATGTTTGATGTGCTCATTGCCTCCCTTCCCATAATTTTTGCCAGCGTGATTTTCTTTGGGCCCCACACCTTATGGATAATGTTTTTGAGTGTCTCATCTGCTGTCGCAACGGAGGTGCTCATCCAAATAGTATTTAAGTCCCCCGGGTTTGCATTTAGGCCTTTCTTCTACAATCTTCTCACCAACGAAGATATCACCATCCTTGATGGGAGCGCACTGGTAACGGGACTGCTTCTCTCCTTCACCCTCCCTCCTGGCTCGCCATGGTGGATCCCCGTGGCTGGCTCTTTTGTCGCCATTGCCGTTGGTAAACAGGCTTTCGGTGGGGTGGGCTATAATATTTTTAACCCTGCGCTTGTTGGAAGGGCTTTTCTGCTTGCCGCCTGGCCAGTTGAAACTACCGCCTGGACCGCTACGCTACGCTGGGAAGCATGGATTTGCTCCCTCAGCCTCAGCCCACAGTCGTGGATAGTAGACGGCGTAACCACCGCCACTCCCTTGGCGCTTTTAAAGCTTCAAAACCAGCCCACTCCTCTCTTTCAATTGGTGGCGGGAAATACTGCTGGCTGTTTAGGGGAAACATCTGCCATCGCCATTCTGATTGGGGCTTCCTACCTGCTCTACAAGGGAACCATTACCTGGCACATCCCCTGCTCTTTTATAGGAACGGTCATCCCGGTGTCTCTTCTGCTCGGAAAAGACCCCGTCTTCAATGTCTTCGCGGGAGGCCTGCTTCTGGGTGCCTTCTTTATGGCAACCGATGTGGTTACAAGCCCGGTGACCAAGTGGGGAAGGATTGTGTTTGGTGTGGGTGCGGGTATGATTACAACGATTATTCGTATCTATGGGGCGTATCCTGAAGGGGTGTGCTATGCCATCCTCCTTATGAATTCCTTAACCCCCTTAATCGACAGATATGCCGCTCGCACTTACCAGCCTTCTGACGAGAACCTCGGGGCATAGGGCAAGACACTCTTCTCTTTTGGGCACCCTCATGCCCTCCCTGCATACTCTCCGGTGCGGGTATCAACCTTAATGGCGGCTCCTTGGTTTAAAAAAAGTGGCACCTGAATTATCGCTCCTGTTTCAAGTGTGGCCGGCTTGGTGCCTCCGCTCACCGTGTCTCCCTTCTCGCCCGGTTCGGTGTGGGCAATGGTCAGCTCCACAAACATGGGTAGCTCAACCGCAATAGGATGGTTGTTGTGTAACAGCACGGTAATAATATTGTTCTCTTTAAGGAACTCCTTGTTTCTTCCTAGTTGCTCTTCTGTTAAAAAGGTCTGTTCGTAGGTTTCCACGTCCATGAAAAAGAACTGTTCGTCCGAACCATAGAGATACTGCATCTTCTTCTCCTGAAGGTCTGGCCTGTTAAGCTTGTCTCCAGACCTAAAGGTTCTCTCAATAACCGTTCCTCTGGAAAGGCTCTTCAGTTTCGTCCTGATAAATGCCCTCCAGTTTCCTGGGTTTACGTGGAGGAAGTCAACTACCACATAGACCTCTCCCTCAAGTTCTATCTTTAAGCCTTTCCTAATTTCTGAGGTGTCATACATTTTCCTCGCCTCCCACTAAATGCGCATTAACTCCTTGGGTACGCAACTCAATGGTTCACCACCTTGCCTAGTTACCACCACCATGTCTTCAATCCTCACCCCTCCCCAGCGGGGGATATATACTCCTGGCTCTATGGTGAATACCATTCCCTCCTCAACTATATATTTTTGCTGTTGGGCGATGCGCGGCTCTTCGTGCACCGACAACCCGACTCCGTGCCCTGTTCCATGAACAAAATATTTCCCCAGTCCCTCCCTTTCGATCACCCCTCTTGCTATAGAATCTATTGCACTTGTCTTAATGCCCGGCTTCGTCCTGCGTATCGCCTTGTCGTGAGCCTCCTTCACCACCTGGTATACCCGGTTTTGCCTCGCAGTGGGCCTGCCCACAATGATAGTGCACGTCTCGTCAGAGCAATACCCCCGATATACCGCGCCAAAATCCATGGTGACCAGCTCTCCCCTCCTGATTTTTTTGCTTGTTGCCACCCCGTGGGGGAGCGCCCCTCTGGTTCCCGAAGCCACGATGAAAGGAAAGGGAATGGATTCCGCACCGTTTTTTCTTATGAGGTTTTCTAGTTGTAGCGCGAGGTCTCTTTCTCTGTCTCCTGCTTTTATCCCTCTCGCCATCTCCAAAAAACTTTTAGAGGCGATGGTCGCAGATTCCTTTATTAGCTTTATCTCCATGGGGTCTTTTGTGGAGCGCATTTCCTCACATCGGTTGCTAAGCGGTAACAGAACTGCACCGCATGTCTTCTTTAGTTGATCATGTTGAGAGAAGGAGAGGTGCTGGGGTTCGAATCCGAGCCTTCTCACCCCCAGCTTTTCGGCCCGTTGTGCGACCCCCACGATCTTATCCCTGGTTTCTATAACGGTAAGCCTTTTGCACTCGTCGTGTGCTTGAGTTGTGTATCGCGAATCAACAAAAAGATAGTCGACCCCCTTGGTCACCAGCAGAAGCGCCTCGCCTCCGGTAAACCCGCTCAAATATCTGATGTTCTCGGGGGCACTAATAAGGGCTGCCCCAACACCTTCTTTTTTTAATCCCCGCCTTGCCTGCTCTCGCCTCTCTAATCTCATGACAGTCTCTGGTAGGATGTTTCAACCGCCCTCAGAAAACGTCTGTGAACGAATCACCCCAATGGGAAGGAAAAGATCAGGCGGGAAGGAGCCGCACAAAGGTTACATAACATGCGGTAATCACGGCGGTGGTAATTACGCCTGCTATACATGGTCCCATAGCATAGTGGAGAATGAAGACGGTGGGGTCAACTTCCTGTGCACACTTGTGCGCCACCTTGGCAGTGGTGGGCACACAACTCACCCCGGCAATTCCAAGCAGGGGATTAATGCGACCCCCGCTCACCTTGTAGGCTACAAGCCCCCCCAACAGCCCGCCCACTCCTGATAAAAAGAGCGCGGTGAAGCCCAAGATGATTAACTTAAGCATCTTGGTGTCCATAACAATGTTGGCGCTCAACAGACACCCCAGGGTGAACCCCAAAAACAGGGTGGCCCCACTCAAAATAACATCATCAGAAACCTTAACGTACCTGCTCACGCCAGATTCTCTAATCGCGGTGCCCAGAAAAAAACAGACAAAGAGCGGGGCCGCAACGGGGAAAAGGAGGCAGAGCAAGGTGCCTACAACGACACTAAAGGCCAGCTTCTCTCCCGGAGATACGTTGTTCATCTTTACGTCCCTCATCGGCAACCCCCTTAACCGCCTGGGCACCAATGCTTTAATTAAAAATGGGTAGCCCGCATATACTATGCTCAAGTAAATATAGGCGACAATGGTTATGGGAACAAAAAGGCTTTTGGCCAGCTGGAGAGAGGCAAAAAGCACCATTGGTCCATCTGCTCCTCCTATAATGGCAATGGCCGCCGCCTCCCCCGTGTTAAAACCCATCGCCTTGGCAATGGGGAAGGTCAATATTGATCCTAGTTCGGCAGGGATGGCCAAGAGAATGCTTAGCCTGGGGTTTGAAATAAAAAATTCCAAATCAGTAATCGCACCGATTCCCAAAAAAACCAGGCAGGCGATTAGTCCGTTAGAAAAGGAGAGGGCATAGATAGGCTGCAAGAAGTATATTTGAAGGGCATCAATATGTTCTGGTGCGGTTTTCACAAGGGGGTTTAAAAACATGGTGCCAAGCTCGCTTCCCGCACCCGGCTCAAGAGAGGGCATAAGGAGAATGCCCGCATTAACCATGCTTACCCCCATGCCCATGGGGATCATAAGTAGCGGTTCTAAAATATTTTTATATCCCAAATATACAAGGGCGAAGCCAAGAAAGATAAGGGCGATGCGGACCAGAGAAGGTCCGAGCCCCATGGCAACAAACGATTCAATCCCAGGAAAAAACTGTAGAAATTGCGTCAACACCCCTTCTATTGCTAATCCCTTTTGTTTAAGTTTATAAATCTCCTCATCAACACAACAAATTCCATTACCATAATCAAAATAATAGTAGAAAAAAAATAAATTTTAAAAGCAAAAAAAAGATTTTTTACAAACAACATCATGTGTTTTTCCTGGCTTTTTTTTGAAATTTTGTCACTCAAAAACGACCAGCACATCGCCCTGGGAAACCGTTACGCCCTCGGTTGTCCTGACCTCTTTTACTATTCCTTCCGCGGGCGAAACTATTTCATTCTCCATTTTCATGGCTTCTATGACCAGCAACACATCTCCTTTTTTCACCCCATCCCCCTTTTTACAATTTACCTTTATTATCTTGGCAGGCATTGGTGATAAAACCCTCTTCTCCTCTCCGGTGGGGGTCTCTTGTTTCCTATGATACTCCTTCTCCTTGGTGGTGGTCCTTCTCTCCTTTGTCCCCTCCTCCGTTCTTTCGACTCTCTCTATCCCTTCCACACCCTCTACCTCAACATTATACTCTTTTCCTTCCAGCCTTATCTTAAATCTTTTTATCATCTTACCAACCTCTCCTCTCTGGCCATATATCTAATTCTTCCTGCTATTTTCCACCAAGAAACCTTGTTCTCTCTGCCTACCCTGACGGTTCTTCCCCTTCTCTTTTCTGTCTCTTTGTAGGCAGCAACTGCCGCTGCGATTACTGGGACCAGGTTGTTTATAATGCGTTCTCCCTTTTTGTTCACGCCCGTTTTTTCTGTGGGTTCTCTTTTTTTCTTTTTAAACACTTTTTCAATACACCACAAAACTATCCACAAAAATAATAATATAGTAGTCAAAAATATTGTTAATATTATAATCTCCTTCATTTTTGGTTCTCACTATAAAATCATAGGCATTATTACTGCTATAGTACAATCTTTGCCCTTTTCTTTTATTAAGACTGGTGTCTTTCCGTCTAAAATCTCCAACTCAACCTCTTCCCCCTCTATGGTGCTGAGCACATCCAATACATATCTACTATTTAATCCAATCTCAATATCCTCTCCTATATATTCTATGTGCTTCTCCTCTCTCGCATCTCCAAACCCTATACTTTTTGCAGAAACGGCAATAGTTCCTGACTTAATGGTAAACCTTACTAATTTCGTCTCTTCTTCCGCAAGGAGAGAAACCCTTCGTAACGACTCTTCTAATTCTCTAGTCTTTATTACCACTCGATTATTATTATTGGTTGGTATTACTTTTTTATAGTTTGGAAATTCTCCTTCTATTAATCTTATCACAACTGTCTCTTCCCCCCCTTTTATTACTAAACTTTTATCACCCACACCAATCTTTACGCTCTCTTCCTTTTCCTCTAGTAGTCTTTTTATTTCTCTTGCTCCCCTCTTGGGAATAATGACACTTTTTTGTATTATTTGCTCTTCGTCCATGGAAAAAACCCTATCTGCAAGTGCGAGCCTATGACCATCTGTTGCAACCATTCTAATCCCCTTCTTTTGTTTTTCAACTAATATACCCCTTAAAGAGTCTCTTGTTTTGTCTTCTGAGATTGCATAGATGGTGCCCTTTATCAGTTCAAAAACATTTTTGGCGTTAATAGTAAGGAATTTTATTCCTTCTTCTGTCTCTATGGGTGGAAATTCTTCTTCTGATAACCCAGGAACATTGAACACTATTTTGTGGTTGTGGCTTATTTCTATCCACCCAGTATCTTTTTTATTTAAGCAAATTTCACCTTCTGGCATCTCCTTTATAATCTCATATACCTTTCGCGCGTCTATAACTATTTTCCCCTCCCTATTTACTTTTGCCTTTTGTTCTATAATCAATCCTACTTCAAAGTTGGTTGCGCTGATAATAAGAGATTTCTTTTTTGCCTCAATTTGTACACACGATGCAATCGGAATAATTGGATTTTTTTCGGCCACCTCTTGTATTTTTCTTAGTTCATTAAGGAAAGGCTTTTTCTCAATAATAAACTCCATCTCTATACTCCTATTATTTAAATAGATTTATAGTAGTAATAGTAGAATTGTGATTTCTGTTGATAACGCACTAACTATTTAATTAAAAAAGGAAACTGTATTTAAAAATAAAAGATACAGCAGTGGATAGGTTGGGAGATTGTAAACTATCAAGAAGACATAAACAGGTTATTCACACCACTACTGATTTAATTTATTTATTAGACTATTAATGGTGACCTTAATTTGTTGGTCTTGTTCTAATAATCGTTCTATTTTATTAAATGCATAGATGATGGTGCTGTGATCTTTTCCACCAAAGTGGGCGGCGATTTCGGGGAAAGACATTTTGGTTAATTTTCTCGCGAGATACATACCAATCTGTCGCGGAAGCACAAACCCTTTTTGCTTCTTTTTTGATTTTAAATCTGACAGTGTTATATTAAAAAAGTTAGAAACTTCCTTTTGTATAATTCCGATATTAACCTCTTTTTCCCGGTGTTTGATTACATCCTTTAAAACTTCTTTTGCAAAACTAATGTTAATTTCACAATTATTA
>Ga0315291_10000433_pt1 | contig 55178 bp, 46 predicted proteins | sample YL17G12_20_MG_FD_203070 | JGI IMG/M metagenome (GOLD analysis project Ga0315291, IMG submission 203070) | Sediment microbial communities from Yellowstone Lake, YNP, Wyoming, USA - YL17G12_20 | ecosystem: Environmental > Aquatic > Freshwater > Lake > Sediment | place: USA: Wyoming | collected... | reverse complement strand
CGGTCGCGGTAAGATTGTAAGTCGCATTTGCCTTCAGGGTCAGAATAACCGTCTCATTTGGTTCGGCAAGGGAATTGTCCACAGGAGTGACCGTTATATCAACAGACGGATGGCCACTTAGTATTACCACCGATGTGGCCAGTAGCGTACTCAAAGTATAATCCCCGGCAGCGCCGAAGGTGGCTGTGCCGCCGCGTGTAAAGTACACAGTCAGGGAACTGGCCGTGCTCCCCTCGCGGCTTATCCTGAAGACGCCAGGGTTCGAAGTCTCACCTGAAACCGTCTCGGAAGCCTGGTTGTCTAAAGCCATAATACGCAGCACCCGAGACCCAGATACAGACAGCGAAACGCTCCTGGTGGTATTCCCTTGACCGTTAGTGTTATTCAGAAATGAAACTGTGTCGGAGTAAGAACCTCCAGGCAGACTATTCGCATTGCTGTTGACGGACACTATTACAGTAGTCGATTGTCCTTCTTCCAGAGATCCACCGGCATTAGATAGAGAAATCCAGTCTTGTATCTTTGAAGCTGACCAGGACAACATTCCGCCCCCCGTATTAGTTACTGTATAGTTCACACTAGATGGACTAAAAGGACCATTTTGCGGACCTGACGAGTCAAAACCATTGGAGGGGACAACCGACATAGTAACGCCTTGTGACTCATAAGCGCCCATATCTATGCGCCCACGACTAACACGGGGATTACCATCCAGGTCAAAATCGTTGGCATCCGTGTTATAGTCTGGGTCACCGGCATCGATGCAATTAGAATCTATCTGCAAATGGTAATCATTGGCGCCCTCGAACAGGGGGTCTGTATCTATGTTGCCGCTGCCCCAATCTAAAACGGCGGGAGGATTAACATCGACCTCTGCCTGGCCGCCCTGCACGTCACTATACCGAACCGTCACACTGCCCCCGGAAACGGAAGAAACAGATATCTGCTGACCACGATTAGCGCTATTGCCCCACAAGATACTATTCTCAATCGCTGATTCGCTGCCGACACACAACAGCCCGCCGCCCGCCCCCAAAGGCGCGCTATTACCGGCTATCGTGCAATTCAACAACAGTAGGTCGCACGAATTGTTGCAATCCACCCCGGCGCCGCCGGACCCGCTCCCTGACGCTGCGTTGCCGGTTATCAGGCAGCTCGCAAGTGTCGGCTCACCCGACCGGCACTCAATCCCGCCACCGGCGCCTGCATCAGATGTGTTGCCGCTTATAACACACGCGATAAACTGCGAATCGCAGTTCCAGATGAACACGCCGCCGCCATAAAGGGCCGCTGAATTATCTCGAATAATGCAGCCAATTATGGTCGGGCTGGCGTTGTCACAAAGAATACCGCTGCCATAATCACTGCGGCAGTTCCGTATAGTCAGCCCTGCAATTGTGCAGTTGGCGTCCTCCCCGCTGTGAACATAGAAACCGCGACCGGCTTGACCTGCGTCGATGATTGTGCTGGCTATGATATTTGCGTCATAGGGGTCCGAACTGCAAATGACTATGTTCTTGCCGTTCGTATCAAGATCATAGTTGCCGACTCCGCTGTAAATGCCCGGTTTTATCTCAATCACATCGCCTTCTATAGCTGCGTCGATTGCATCCTGAATCTTCCGAAACGGGTTCGAATAAGTCCCGCCGCCCGGGTCGTTTGGACTATTCGCATCGACATAAATGGTGGGGTCAACTGAATATTGCACGACAAGGGCAGGTCGATTGGCAACGGTAGGATTCGTCCGAGATTCGAATCTTCTAACGCTCAATATCGCTTCATTATTAGAACACAGCAACCAACCGAAGTTGCCTGACGGCTCATCCAGCCACGCTTGAACATCACCTGCCATTTGCTCGGAGGTCCAGGAGCAGAATCCCAAATCATCTACAAGCTCACTAGCGCTGACGGTCGGCGAGAAATCACCGCCAGGGTTTGTCCAGAAGCTGGTATCGTAGAAGGTGTGCAGCCAGGTTGCGTCGTTTGGCTCTGCAAGGGCACCGGGGCCCTCTGGGCCCGAAGCGTCTGAAGCTCCCTCGCCCCAGTCTGCAAGAAGCCAATGTAGTTCGAGTGGTGGCATATCAGGAAACGCCCTGGACGCATACAGAGTAAGCGTGGCGCCAGTTATGATTGAGCCGGATGGTATGCCGCTGCCGGCAATGTCAAACATTATCAGTGTCCTTCTTACAATCCCACCGTTGTTGAGTCCGGCAAATAGATAGTCGCCTGCACCATTACTTAGAGGCATCTCGTCGAAAATAGTATTATCCTTTTTCGCCGGGATAGTTACCTTGTCAGGGACAAGCTGGCCTCGGATTTCACCGGCAGGAAATGCAGTTGTCTGTATATCAAAATACACACCTGCAGCCAAAAGTTCGGCTTTGTCGGAGTTGGTTATGGCCGCCGAACCCGTGAGCGGACTTGTGCCGGCCCCGGCGACGCTGCCGGGCGGAGTTATGGCCGGACCACTCACGCCGGTCCGACCGATGTGGAAATATGCCGCTGTTACGCTGGCAGGACCATTTGTCAGGGCATTCGAATTAAATGCGATGTTCCAGGTGAGCAGATTGGTCTCGGTGTCAATTGTGGCTGTCCCCGTGCCGGTCGCTGCCGAGCCGGTGCCTGCCTGGGCGCCGTCGAGATTTATAGTAAAATCTGCTGTGGCGGCGTCGGCAATAACCGGCAGAGCAAAAACCACACAAATCGTCAGGATAAGAATTCTGCTATTTCGGCTATTCATTTAACCGCTTCCTTTCGGTTAACAGTTTCTGACCGGTAACCACTTGTGGTTTGGGCACACGCTATCCCGGAGTTGGCCAGCCGTATTCAGCCGGTATTATACACAAACACCAGTGTTCCTGCTTCGCTCAAAATCCCGACATATCGGGATTGGCTTTAAACGATTTTTATTTTGGCACGCACGCAGGGTCAAGTGGCAGACTGTTACAGTCGGTCAACCAATTAAACGCCATTACGGCAAAGTCGAGGAAGTTGACCTTGCAATCGTTGTTCAAATCGCCGGCCAGGGCGAACTGGCAGGGAGCTTTATACTGCACGATAAGGGCCGGGCGATTGGCAATAGTAGGATTTGTGCGAGAGTCAAATCTTTTAGCGCTCGATACCGCCTCATTGCCCAGCAGCAGCCACCCGAAATTGTCTGATGGCTTATCTAACCAGGATTGAACATCATTTGCCGTTTGCTCGGAGGTCCAGGGATAAAATCCTACCGCATTTACATCTTCACTTGCACTGGCGGAAGGTTCAGAATCACCGGCCGGATTTGTCCAGAAGCTGGTATTGTAAAAGGTGTGCAGCCAGGTTGCGTCGCCTGTTGTTGCAGGGCCGCCGGAGCCCTCCTCGCCCGCGGCGTGTGAAGTACCCTCGCCCCAGTCCTTGAGCAATCTATGCAGTTCAACGGGCTGAGGGCCGACGGTTGTTCTGGACATATACAGTGTGAGTTTGGCGCCGGTTACAGTTGAGCCGGCGGGTATGCCGCTGCCGGCGATGTCAAACATTATCAGCGCCCTTTTTTTACCTCCGGTGCCACTGGAACCGGCAAAGAAATAATCTCCTGCCCCATTGCTAAGCGAGCCGGTGGAGCTTTCGTAAATGGTATTATCCTTTTTCGCAGGGAGCGTTACCTTGTCAGGGACAAGCTGGCCGCGGATTTCCCCATCGGGAAACGCGGTTGTCTGGATATCACAATATATACTTGCGGCCAGCAGTTCGGCCTCGTTGGTGTCGGTTATGGCTGCCGAGCCGGTGAGCGGACTTGTGCCGGCCCCTGCGACGTTGCCGGGCGGAGTTATGGCTGGTCCACTTACGCCGGAAGGACTAATGTGGAAATACGCTGCTGTTACGCTGGCAGAACCATTTGTCAGGGCATTTGCATCAAACGCGATGTTCCAGATGAGCAAATTGGTCTCGGTATCGACTGTGGCTGTCCCTGTGCCGGTCGCTGCTGAGCCGGTGCCTGCCTGGGCGCCGTCAAGATTTATAGTAAAATCCACTCTTGATGCGCCGGCAATACCCGGCAAAGCAAAAACCACACACGCTACTACGATAAGGATGTTGATATTTCGGGTGTTCATATACATGCCTCCTTCCTGAAAAAAATACCACCTTGTCCTCAAAATCTCAAGAAGCTACCTTCTTAAGAAACATACGGATAACGTGTTTGCGATAATACTATATCGGCTCGCAAAAGTCAAGAGGTATTAGTCTCAAACTTCGGGCAATGACCCGCGAGCCGTAATGACCCTGGACGTAAGCAAAATAGAAAAGGCCGGTCACGTGAACCGGCCTTTTTTGTGCTCGTAGCAGTAAGTATCTGGAATCAAAGTCGGCGCTACTGTCTGAATACCAGTCCCACAGCACCGGCCATATCATCAGCAGTCATCATCCACTCGATGTTGAAAGCACAGTTCTGGGCAACCTCTGCCTGTAGGCCGATGTAGCCGCCCAGCCAGTTTTCATCGCTGATAGCATGGCGGTTAATGTCGCCATCCCAACTGAACTCCTCATAGCCACGGAGAGTACGGATGAACGGGCCGCCATAAATGACAAGTCCCTGGGCCGCAGTCCAGGCCGGGCCAAAGGCAATCTGTAATTCATCGAGCGTCATGTCCCAGTTACCGTCGTAGTCACCGTTGCCAATGTCCGCGTGACCCCGCAGTTGTCCCCAACTGTACTGGGCCAGGAAACCCCATTTTACGCCGGGCTCTTCTGCCAAGGTCACCTTGAAACCGCCGCCAAAGACGAACCCGGGGAATGAACCGTTCAATTCCCAGTCATAATTCGCGGACAGTTCATAGTCAGCCCAGGCCGCACCTGCACGTGCGAAAACATCCACATTGTCGGCCAGGCCGTATCCGAGGTTAGCATATATCTTATGCATTGGGTCGAGTTTCGGCGTGCGCTCAGCATCACTCCAAGACGTCAGGTTCCGTTCAATTTCCATCTTGTTCCAGATGTACTCTATGCCAATACTCGATTTGCCTTTGCCCAAGCCGGCTGCCGGCGGGCCCATTGGGTCGAAGGCCAGAGCAACCGTGCTGCACAGACCCACTACCACAAGCACTACTAACAACTTCTTTTCCATAACTAACTCCTTTCAAAAAGGTACCTTTTAATGCCTTATTCCGGGCCCTGACAAAAACATTCAGGCCCAAGCATACATTATACTCACTCTTTCCGCCACCGCCCTTCCTGGGGCGTGCGAAAGAGTCTTTTAGTTAGCTTTTGATAATTTTGCACAAATATACAGGTATGTCGTGTCCAAATCAAATAAAAAATAAATTTTTTTTAATTTTTTATGAGCGGAAACCGCAAAATGGCCTGGGAAATTGATTTAGAAACGAGGAGAAATAAAATTTCGACAGCCCTTTGCGGCCTGCGTATAATGTCAGTCTATGCGTGAGGAGCAACTATTCAAGCAGTTCGAGAAGGCCAATATAGCTTCGGCAGCGCCGCTGGCGGTGCGGCTGAGACCGAGAAAACTCGAAGAATTTATCGGACAAAGACACATCCTCGGGTCCGATAAACTGCTAACAAGGATGCTGGAAGCCGATAGACTGAGCAGTTTGATATTCTATGGGCCGCCCGGGGTGGGCAAGACCTCGCTCGCAATGGTGATTGCAAATTACACCAAAGCCAAGTTCTATTATCTTAATGCTCCTGCCGCCAGTGTTCAGGACATCCGTCAGATAATCGCCTCCGCCCGCGACAGGCTCGCTGCCGGCGGGACAAGGACCGTGCTTTTTATCGACGACATTCACCGTTTTAACCGCGCGCAGCAGGATATCCTCTTGGATGATGTCGAATCGGGCGTCTTGATTCTCATAGGCGCAACCACCGAGAACCCTTACTTTTCCGTCAATTCGCCGCTGCTTTCCCGAAGCACCGTATTTCACTTCGAGCCGCTCACTGAAAACGACATTTTGCAGCTGCTGAAAATCGCAATTGCCGACAGCGAGCGCGGATTAGGCAAATTCGATATCGAGGCGGACGAGCAGGCGTTAAAATTTCTGGCAGTGATGTGCGATGGGGACGCCAGAAGGGCGCTGACAGCCCTGGAGGTTGGTGTGCTCTCGCAGGCCGCGCGAAAGACCGGCGGCGAAATAAAATTTGACCTCGAAATTGCAAAGGAGTCGATACAGCAAAAAACGATTGTCTATGACGGCACGGGCGATACGCATTACGACCTGGCAAGCGCCCTGCAGAAAAGTATGCGAGGCTCGGACCCGGACGCCACCGTTTACTGGCTTGCGAGACTGATAGCGGGCGGCGAAGACCCGCGGTTTATCGCCCGGCGCATCGCCGTTTGTGCTACGGAAGATGTCGGCAACGCCGACCCGATGGCGGCTGTTCTGGCTGCCGCTGCTGTCCAGATTTCCGAATTTGTGGGACTGCCGGAGGCCCAGCTTGCCCTGGCGCAGGCGGCGATATATGTCGCCTGTGCACCGAAGTCCAACGCCTCGGCCTCGGCTATCTGGAAGGCCATGGCTGACGTGAAAGACAAGCCCATAAAAGCGGTGCCGAAGCACCTGAAAGACAGCCACTACCCGGCTGCGAAAAAGCTGGGTTACGGGGCCGATTATAAATACCCGCACGACTTCAAGGACGGCTTCGTGCCGCAGGAATATCTTCCGGGAGCCGGCAGGAAATACTATCTGCCCAGGGATGCCGGGTTTGAAAAAAATATCAAGCATTATTTACAAAAGCTGCAAACCTTGATACAAAGTAGCAAATCTGACGAAAGGCCGTCCGAAAAAGAAGGATAAATAGATGGACAAGGCAGAGCTGCGCCGCAAGCTGCAGAATTGTTTGCTCGCTATACCGCCGGAGCACAGGTGCGAAAAAAACCGCAGGGTCTGCCGGAATCTGGTCTCGACACCGGAGTTTCAAAAAGCGTCGGCGGTTATGATGTATCTGTCGCTTCCGCACGAGGCGGATACCTCGGAGGCCATTCTTCAGGCCTGGCAGCTCGGTAAAATAGTGGCGGTGCCGAAAGTCTCCTGGCAGCAGCGGCATATGATGCCGGTCCGCATAGACTCGCTCGAAACGGATTTTTCGACCGGGGCTTCGGGCCTTCGAAATCCATTAGGCGGCGCGCCGGTGCTTCTTGAAGATATTGGTCTGGTTGTCACGCCGGCGCTGGGGTTCGACAGGTGCGGCAATCGGCTCGGCCGGGGCGGCTCGTATTACGACAGGTTCTTCGCCAATAAGGAGCTTAAAGCCCCCAGATGCGGTTTCGCTTTCGCAGAGCAGGTGATTGACTCGATACCGGTGACGGAAAGCGACCAGCCGGTCGATTTCCTCGTGACCGATGAAGAAATAATATATTTCAGTAACCGGAAAGGAGTTTAAGATGGCTCGTTATACAGCAGCCCCACGCGGCGGACAGAGAACCTGGATATACCTCATTTCAGCTTTGCTTGTCATCGTTGTCGTAGTCGCACTTATTTATGGCCTCGGTCTCTTTGGCAAAAGCGAACAGGAACCTGCCGGACTTTTACCCGATGTGAAAGTGCCGGAGGCAAACGAGGCGCCTGCCCCCAGGCCCAGACCGCAGGCCCCGCCGGAACCGAACCTGCGAGCAATCGCGCCGATGCCCGTCGGTGAGCCGAATAGCAGGGTCTCTGAGCTTATTGTCCAGGCCGCCGCGCTAACCGGCGCAAGGCCCCCCAAAATAATAGAGGCGCGTGACATTCTTAATGAGGCGTTCGGAATGCCGATGAACGTCCAGCAGCGAGCGTTCGTGAAGGAACACTTGTCCGCCCTTGCCGACAAGTGGCTCTTCATCAGGGAGGTTCTCCCTGATGACAAGCTTTGCGGCACATACACAGTCAAAGCGGGCGACCGGCTAAGCGCAATTGGCGACCAGTTTAAGGTGCCGTACGAAATCCTTATGCAAATCAATAATCTCGGCCGGCCCGAAGTGCTCCAGGCGGGCGGGACAATAAAGGTCATCAACGGCCCCTTCCACGCCCGGATATATCGCTCGAGCTTTACGATGGACCTGTTCCTTCAGAAAACCTTCGTGCGGAGTTTCCCCGTCGGCCTCGGCAAACCGGGCAGAGAAACGCCGCCGGGATTGTGGGTGGTCAAGCAGGGAGGCAAGCTGATAAAACCGCCCTGGACCGACCCCGATACCGGCAGAAGATATGAACCCGAAGACCCCGACTATCCTCTCGGCTCGCGGTGGATAGGGCTGGAAGGCGTCTCGGGTGCCGCCAAAGGCAGAACAGGGTTTGCTCTGCACGGCACAAAAGAGCCTGTTCAAATCGGCACCGCCGGCTCTCGCGGATGTATCCGCCTGCACAACGGCGATGTGATACTGGTCTATAATCTGATGATGCCGGGCTTCTCACAGGTGGAAGTGGTGGACTAAAACGACAAGAATTCAGAATGTAGAATTCAGAACTCAGAATTTTACTTTTTGATTTTCGCTTTACGCCGATTCTCTTTTTACTTCCTGTCTTGCTGTGAACAGGTCGGCCTTGCCTTCGATAATCTCACGCGTAATTACATATCTGGCGGGTTTTGGCTCTTCCGGCAGTTGATACATTAAATCAATCATCAACTGCTCCGCAAGCGAACGCAGGGCCCTGGCGCCGGTGTCATATTTAAGGGCTTTTTTCGCCAATGCCCGCAGGGCATCATCGGTGAACTGGAGCGTTGCGCTTTCCATCTCAAAAAGGCTCTGGTACTGTTTGCACAGGGCGTTCTTCGGCTTGGTCAGAATATCTACCAGCGCCTCTTCATCGAGGGCCGCGAGCGAGGCAATCACCGGCAGCCGGCCCACAAATTCGGGAATCATTCCGAATTCGATAAGGTCCTCCGGTATGACCTGCTCCATCATGTTGCTGTATTCGGCTTTTTCATTGGTTTGTCCCGCCATTTCCGAGCCGAAGCCGATGAGTTTCTTGCCGAGCCGCTTCTTGATAATATTCTCCAGGCCCACGAATGTCCCGCCGCAGATAAAAAGTATATGCGTGGTGTCAACCTGCAGGTAGGATTGCTCCGGATGCTTCCTTCCGCCCTGCGGAGGCACGTTCGAGACGGTCCCTTCGAGCATCTTTAATAGCGCCTGCTGAACGCCTTCGCCGGAGACGTCCCGCGTGATTGAAACATTCTGATAAGTCTTGTGGAGCTTGTCTATCTCATCGACATAGACGATGCCCCGCTGGGCCGATTCCAAATCAAAGTCGGCGTTCTGCAAAAGCCGCAACAAGAAGTTCTCAACGTCCTCGCCGACGTATCCTGCCTCGGTAACGGTGGTGGCGTCGCATATTGCAAACGGCACCTCTAACTTGCGGGCGAGGGTGCGGGCAAGCAGCGTCTTGCCGGAACCGGTCGGACCTATTAAAAGGACGTTGGATTTCTCTATCTCGACATCGTTGTTGTCGCTGTCGCTGTGCAGCAGCCGCTTGTAGTGGTTGTGCACCGCAACTGACAGATACTTCTTGGCGTGTTCCTGACCAATCACATATTGGTCCAGGTACTCTTTTATCCCCCGCGGCGAGGGGACTTCCTTGAAGCTTACCTTTTTTCCAGTAGCAGTTTTGCGGTTTTGCCGGACGATATCGTTGCAGAGCTGGATGCACTCCGGGCAGATAAAGACTTTGTTCGGACCTTCTATCAGCGTGTCGGCTTGACTTCCGGACCGACCGCAGAAACTGCAAATCCCTTTCGGATACCTGTTTGACTGCTTGGCCATAACTATCCTGTCGTTTCAAATTTTAAGCTCGGTTCGCCAAAATCCCGCATATTATAATTCATCGGCGATATTTACGCAAGTTCTTAACGGACATACATTTTTGTTCCCCCCGAACGTTGCTGTCGGGGGCTTGTTTTTCGGATTGCAAACGCGGACTTATTTCCCGCTTTTCCCGCTTCTCCCGCAATATGTTTTGGCAAATTCCGCGCCCCGGCGCAGGGCCTCCGCGTTTAGAGGCAGCGTTTTATGATACCTCTCCGGAAAGGCCTCGGGCAAAGAAGCAGCCGCCGCATCCGGCGTAAGGGGTCCTCGCTTTTGCAAATACGCGCCCAGCGCCACCATATTGGCGACCTTAATGCTGCCCAACCGGACGGCCAATTCGTCAGCCGGCACCTTCAATATCTGAACCGTCGCGTCCAGTTGCGGCTCATCATCGATAAGCGAGCTGTTCATCACCAACAGGCCGCCCTTTTTAAGCCGCGGGGCGAATTTATCCAGCGATGCCTTGTTCATTACAATCAGTGAATCAGGATCGCTGACCACCGGGCAGGCGATGGGTTCATTCGCGATAACGACCATACAGTTGGCCGTTCCGCCGCGGACCTCGGCGCCGTAGGAAGGCATACAGGTTACCTCTTTGCCGGCCTTCATTGCCGTCTGGGCCAATAGTCTTCCGGCCAGGACAATCCCCTGCCCGCCGAAGCCGGCAATGATAATCTCCTCATAAAGCTCGCATTTCGTATTTCGCATCTCGTATCGCGTGTCACGAGTCACGGGTGACGTCTTTCAGACAGCCAAGCGGGAAAACTTTTGTCATTTCTTTTTCTATCCATTCCATTGCCTCTGCCGGAGTCATTCGCCAGTAAGTCGGGCAGGCTGAAAGCAGCTCAACAATCGCCAGGCCCGGTGCGGAATGAAGCTGCAGCTCAAAGGCGTGCCTGACCGCCTTCTTGGCTTTGCGAATCTGCGCCGGGCTGCTTAGGGCGCATCGCTCTATGTAAATCGCGCCCGGCAGCACCGCCAGAAGCTCGGATACCTGCAGCGGGTAGCCTTCGCCGGCGGCGGTCCGGCCCTTTTGAGTAGTCGCCGTCACCTGGCCCAGGACCGTTGTCGGCGCCATCTGGCCGCCCGTCATTCCGAAGACGGCGTTGTTGATAAAAATGACCGTTATCTGTTCGCCCCTGTGGGCGGCGTGGATAATCTCGGCGGTCCCGATTGCCGCCAGGTCGCCGTCTCCCTGATAGGAAAAGATTATTTTGTCCGGGTTGGTCCTTTTCATTCCTGTCGCAACCGCCGGCGCCCTGCCGTGTGCGACCTCAATCATATCGACATCGAGATAATTATACGCCAGCACCGCGCACCCGACGGGAGCTATGCCGATAGTGCGGTCGTGTATGCCAAGCTCATCGATTGTCTCGGCAATCAAGCGATGGGCAATCCCGTGCCCGCATCCGGGACAATAATGCGTCGGGCTGTCCTTGAGAGTCGGCGTTCGTGCAAATACTTTTCCCATCGACACCCTACCTTTTTGCCGATACGGTTTTTTTGTGCGGTATGGATAATTGCCTGATTTTATCTGAAATTTCGTCCACGGTCGGCACGCCGCCGCCGGGCCGGCCATAGAGTACTACCGGCGCCCTGCCCGCGACAGCAAGTTTGACGTCCTCGACCATTTGGCCGTTGCTCAGCTCAACGGCAAGAAAAATCCGAAATTCGTCAGCGGCCCTGCCGACCTGCTCCATCGGAAACGGCCAGAGTGTGATGGGCCGTATCCAGCCGGCCTTGATTCCCTCGGCCCTTGCTTTCGTTACTGCGCTGCGGACGATTCTCGCGGCAATTCCGTAGGCCACCACCACAATCTCGGCGTCATCGAGGCCGCGTTGTTCACAAAGGACTTCGCTCTTTTCTATCTGTTCATACTTGGCCTTTAACTTATAGTTCAGTTTTTCCAATGCTCCTTCAGCGAGCCACAGCGAGCGGACGATGTTCTGCGGCCTGTCCTTAGCTCCGGTCAAGGCCCAATCTTTAGGCGGCAATTTCCTTCGCGGTTTTTTCTCCAGCACTATCGGCTCCATCATCTGACCCAGAATACCATCGGCGAGGACAAGAACAGTCATTCGATACTGGTCCGCCAAGTCAAATGCCAGCGGCATACAGTCGGCCAGTTCCTGAACGCTCGACGGCCCCAGGACGATGGTTCGGTAGTCACCGTGCCCGCCGCCGCGAGTGGCCTGGAAATAGTCGGCCTGCGATGGGGCGATATTACCCAGGCCCGGCCCGCCTCGCATTACGTTGACGACCACTGCCGGCAGCTCCGCGCCCGAAAGGTAGCTAATTCCCTCCTGCATTAAACTGATGCCCGGGCTGGATGAGCTTGTCATTGCCCTTTTGCCTGTGGCCGAGGCGCCGAAGACCATATTGATGGCGGCCAGCTCGCTCTCGCTCTGCACAAAGACACGGCCCTCCTCAGCCATCCTGCGCGACATATAGGCGGGGATTTCGTTTTGCGGCGTAATCGGATAGCCGAAATATGCATCACAGCCGGCAATGACAGCCGCCTCACTGAGCGCCTCATTGCCGCACATTAAAATCCGTTCAGTCACGCCTTCTCCTTAACCAAATGGGACTTGGTCTTCCCGCCGGGCCTGGTCATTATCTGGATTTTGCCCGGCTCGTCACAATAAACCTCGATTGCCGCATCAGCACAGACTATTGCACACACGGCACAACCGGTGCAGGCAGAGTTGGCCGCCTCAGCGGGGAAGTAGCCGCTTTTGTTGGATTTTTTGGAGATGGCGATGCCTTTCTTTGGGCATACCGCGACACACAGGCCGCAGCCCTTGCACCGTTCCGTATCAATTTTTATCTTGCCGGCCATTTTTCGTATATCGTATTTCGTATATCGTGCTGCGTATTGCATATTCTTACCGCAATACACACCACGCAAGACGCACTACGAGCTCAGTCTGTTGGGATTTTAACAAGGCAGACGGCTGTTGTAAAGTCATAAAAGCGCACACTTGTTTGCCTGCTTACTTTTGCAGGAAAAAGGTTTGTTGCTCCTCGTCAAACTGGATGTCCGGCCCTTTGGCGACATTTTCTGGCTCAAGGCCGATGAGTTTGAGCGGATTATAAAAGCCCATAGCAATAAGCTCGTCCGGGCTTGCCAGCTTTAGCGAGGCGAGGTGGTTCATACATTGCAGCATTGTCGCCGATGAGCCGCACAAGTAGCCCGTCTGCGGGTCATATAATCGACCGCCGTCCTCTAATATCACCTTATGGCCCAGCGTCTCGTATCTGCCGGCGGGTAGTCCAGCCAGCGATGAGGCATCGCTTATAACGATGCACCGCTGCGGGCCTTTTGTTTTAATAACGGTCTTTATCAGCGAAGCCGGCAGGTGATGCCCATCAGTTATTATCGTTGCGACAAGCTCGTCATTTGCCAGTGCGGCCCATATCGGATTATTGTGCCTGTGCAGGTGCATCGGCACGCCATTGCCAAGATGAGTAACCGCCTTGGCCCCTGCGTCCACAAGTCTGGCAAGGGCATTTTCATCCGCCATTTGATGTCCGAGCGCAACAGTGATGCCCCGGCTTGCCGCACAGCGGGTCAGCTCTTCCGCCCCTTCTAATTCCGCTGCGATGGTCAGCATTTTCACCTTGCCGCCGGCCCAGGCAATCAATTTCTCAAGGTAAGTGACATCGGGCCTTCTTACCCATTTGGAATTGTGTGCGCCCCTTGCACCGTCCAGGGCGGATATGAAAGGCCCTTCGATGTGAATGCCGAGCAAATGCCCGCGAAATTCTCCGCCTTCGGCGGACTCCATCACCTCGGCCATTACCTCCAGATTATTTTTATAGACCTCATCGGGGCTTGTGATTATGGTCGGCAGGAACGCTGTGGTCCCGGCCTCGAGCAACTGCCGACAGGCCCGTATAAAATCGGCTTTCGTCAGGCCGGCGGCGGAAAAATCCACGCCCTTGTGGCCATTGACCTGCAGGTCAACCAATCCTGGTATCTTTGTCGCCATTTGAAATTTCAAATCTGAAATTTGAAATTAAGGATGCTGAATTTTCATCCAGAAAGATTTTGCAGTTCTTATGCTTCTGAAGTATCGATGCCGGACACATATTCGTCACCGGCCCTTCGAGGGCGTTTCTTACCGCCTCGGCCTTGCGTTTCTCCGGCACGGTGACGATAAGGCATTTACTTTTCATAATATGGTTGATGCTCATCGATATCGCCCGCCGGGGCACCTGCTCCAGCGTCGCAAACCATCCTTCGCCCAACTGCTGCCTCCTGCATTTCTCATCCAGCTCCACGACAATATAAGGCCGCTCGGTCTGGAAATCCGCAGGCGGGTCGTTAAATGCAAGGTGGCCGTTTTCGCCGATTCCTATCATTGCAGCGTCAATCGGATTCGCGGCGATAATCGCCCCCAACCGCAGACATTCCTGCCGCGGGTCGGCGGTGTCACCGGTGACAAAATGCACCGCCTTCAAACCCCCGAATGTCTCTGTCGGGTCAACAAACCGCTCTTTCAAATACTTCCTGAAACTGGCAGGGTGACTGGCCGGCAGACCTGTGTATTCATCCAGGTGGAACATCGTTACTTTGGACCAGTCGATTCCCTTGGCAGAGACAAGATTTTCAAGCATATCAAGCTGGCTTGTCCCCGTGGCCAAAATAATGTTGGCCTGCCCTTTTTTCTCTATTGCTGTTCTGATGGCTTTTGCCGCCTCGGCCGCAGCGGCTTTGCCTGTCTCCTGCTTGCTCTTATAGACAAATTTTTCCATATATTCTTTTCCTCTAAAGAAAATCTGCGCCAATCATACGAAATCGGCGCCCGCCCGTCAACCGGCGGGTCAAACTAACGCCGCCGTGATACGTCTTCTGCAAATATTATTCACATTTACTCTTTACACAGGACGAGCCGAAAGTTGATAATTTCCTCTTGACCAGCTCCGCCGGAGACTTGAAGAAGAACCAAAATCCAGCGGCTGGCTAAAGGAGCCAAGTATGGGAAACAGTAACAAGACTATCGTGTTGTTTGTCGCCTTGGTTTGCATCCTGCCGAACTTTGTGTCGGCTGAGCAGGCCAATCCTTCCGATATCCTCTCAACACTCGACAAAAATCACCCGAGGTTGATGCTGAAGGACAAAGACCTGCAGAGCCTCAAGCAGCAGTATGCAGCCGATAAGGCCCTGCAAAAATGCCTCAAAGAATCGCTCGAACAGGCGGACGGCTGTCTTGACAAGCCGCCTCTCAAGTATGAGAAAATCGGGCCCCGCCTTCTTCACGTCAGCAGGGAATGCATGCACCGGATTTATGCGCTGGGGCTGGCGTGGCGATGGACCGGCGAAGAAAAGTACGCCAAAAAAGCAGCGGAGAACCTGCTGACCGTCTGTGCGTTTAACGATTGGAACCCATCGCACTTTCTCGACACAGCAGAGATGTCACACGCGGTCGGCGTCGGTTACGACTGGCTCTATTCTTATCTCGACGCCCCCATGCGGGAGAAAATCAAGGCGGGTCTTATCAAGAACGGCCTTGAGCCGGGACTTGCCGCTTATGAAAAACAAGGGTGGTCAAAAAGCGAGCACAACTGGAACCAGGTCTGCAACGGCGGCCTGGTCGCAGGTGCTCTTGCCATTGCGGAGTCCGACCCGCAGTATGCAGAGAAGATTGTCGCTGCCGCAATCGAGTCGCTGCCGCGTGCCCTCAAGAGTTATGGTCCCGATGGCGCGTGGGGCGAAGGGCCCGGCTACTGGGGCTATGCGACACAATACACGGCTTATGGCCTGACTGCCCTGCAGACCGCCTTGGGCAAGGACTTCGGCCTATCAAAAACCGATGGTCTGGCGGAAGCAGGGAATTTTGTGATTTACACCGCGGGTCCCACAGGATTATTTTTGAACTTTGCCGACAGCGGAGAAAAAAGCACAAGGCGGCCTATGCCGTGTATGTTCTGGCTCGCCCGCACTTTCAATAATCCGTTGTATGCCGAGGATGAGCGTTCGCTGATTGCCGGATACACTGCAAGCCCGCAGCACGTAGTCTGGTATGTCCCCGCCCCCCGGGAAAAACCGCCGGCGAAGAAACTCGACTGCTATTTCCACGGACCTGTGGAAGTAGCTGTTTTCCGCAGCTCCTGGAACGACCCTGATGCGCTTTTTGTCGGCGTCAAGGCCGGCTACAACCAGGTCAATCACGGCCATCTCGACCTCGGAACCTTTGAGCTTGATGCGATGGGCGTGCGGTGGGCGCGAGACCTCGGCTCGGACAATTACGATATGCCCGGCTACTGGGACAAGAAAACCGGCGGCCAGCGGTGGTCCTATTACCGCTTAAACTCTGCCAGTCATAACATCCCGCTGCTGAACGGCAAAAACCAGGACCCGCAGGCGACATCCCGCTTTGTAAAGGTGCAGACAGAAACTTCGCAGCCATTTGCTATTGTCGATTTGACGGATGCCTACAAGGAATCTGCAAAGAAGGTTACAAGAGGCGTCGCTATGGTGCAGAACCGCCGGGCGGTCCTCGTGCAGGACGAGTTCCAGATAGAAACCCCCTGCGAGCTAACCTGGGGGATGACAACGGACGCCCAAATCAGCATTAAGGAGAAAGGCGTCGCAGTCCTTGCTGTTAATGATAAAGAATTGATTGCGAAAGTCCTGTTGCCCGCCGGCGCAGAATTTGTGGCCGAATCTGCCGAGCAGAAACCGCCCGAAAAGAGCAACAAAGGCGTTCGCCGGCTTGTGCTGAGGCTGCCGGATTCCAAAGGCAGCATCCAGGTGGCGATTCTATTGTCGCCGGCCTGGAAAGACGGCAACATCGTCAAAATGGTTGAACTAAAACCGCTGGAGAAATGGTAAAAACGGAAACTTAAAGCTAAAAACTGAAAACTCAAAACTGAGAAAGGTCTCAAATGCAAAATCGAGCGGGCAGTATTTCGAGGATGTTCATCATCGCCATATCAATTTCGGCATTTGGATTATGTAGTGACATCTTTGCGCAGGACCCAAACAGCAAAAAGCCGCAGCTTTGCCAGGGCAATTACCTCACCGAAGATGCGGCGAAAGTGCAGCTTGAGCAATTTGCAAAAAGCTATTCCACCCTGGACCAGTGGAAGCAGCGCGCTAATCGAATCCGCGATGGCATCCTGCGCGGCGCGGAATTACTCCCTATGCCAAAAAAGTGTCCGCTCAATCCAATCATTCACAGTAAGCGCAAATACGATGGCTACACGGTTGAAAACGCGGCGTTCGAGAGTCTGCCGGGCGTGTTCGTAACGGGCAGTCTGTATCGCCCGCAGCAGGGGAAGCGGCCTTTCGCCGCTGTATTGTGTCCCCACGGTCACTGGGGCGACCAGAATGACTATGGCCGGTTCCGGCCTGACCAGCAGAAAAGATGCGCGGCCTTTGCACGGATGGGAGCGGTCGTTTTTTCTTATGATATGGTCGGCTGGGGCGACTGGAAAAACGCCGGCTGGAAGCACAACCGCCCGAAGGTCCTTAAATTGCAGCTATGGAACAGTATCCGCGCAGTCGATTTTCTCACCTCGCTTAAAGATGTTGACCCAAAGCGCATCGCCATTACCGGCGCATCCGGCGGCGGGACGCAGTCGTTTATGCTGACGGCGGTCGATGACCGCATCGCCGTCTGTGTGCCGGTGGTTATGGTTTCGGCCAACTTTTTCGGCGGCTGCAACTGCGAAAGCGGAATGCCCATCCACAAAAGCGATTCGCACGAGACAAGCAACGTGGAAATCGCCGCCCTCGCTGCACCGAGGCCGCTATTACTTATCTCCGACGGCAAGGACTGGACGAAAAATGTCCCCGATGTGGAGTTCCCTTACATCCGGAATGTCTATCGCCTCTATGGGGCCGAGTCCAGCGTTGAGAACATACATCTGCCCGATGAGGGGCACGATTATGGCTTGTCCAAACGCATCGGCGTCTATAAATTTCTCGCCAAGCACCTTGGCCTTTCGCTCGATAAAGTCACCACGCCCGATGGCTCAATCGACGAGGGCTTTGTCGTCATTGAAAAACAGGATGATATGCTTGTCTTCGACCCCAACCACCCCCGCCCCGTTTATGCCGTCAGCGGCGATGTTAATGACCTGGCCTGGGATTAACCTACGTTAAAAAAATAATAAAAGCCAGGGATGTTACTCCGGCTTTTTGAGTTCTTCGGCCTTGGGAAGGTCTTTGAGGGAATTCAAGCCGAAGACTTCGAGGAACCTTTTTGTTGTGCCGTAGAGCATCGGCCTGCCGAGGACCTCGGCCCTGCCGACAATCTTAACGAGTCCTTTATACATAAGACTTCGAATCATCTCGCCTGCCGCAACGCCCCTTATCGCCTCAACCTCGGCACGCATAACCGGCTGCTTGTATGCGACTATCGCGAGCGTTTCGAGGGCGGCGGGACTGAGCTTGCTGTCGCTTCGGTCGTGAAGAAGTCTTTTGAGCCAGTAATTGTAAGGGCTTAACGTGAGCATTTGATAGCCGCCCGCAATCTGCTCTATCCGGAATGCGTTGTTGCCGGCCTGGTATTTGTTATTCAGGTTTTCGACGTGCTGGCGGACCTGCTTTACGGTCGTCTCGGCGATGTTAGATAGCCGTTCCGCCGACAGCGGCTCATCACTGGCAAATAAAACCGCCTCTATGACCGACTCGACCGTCGGCTGAAAATCCTCCGGCGGCTGCGATAAATCAGTTTGCTCTTCAATATCAAATCTTTCATCTGCGTCAGAAAGTGGCGTTTGTTCCTGCTGCTTTTCGGTCATACGTTTTTCCATCTAAATGGTTCTGCATCTTTCTTACTTACCCTGATTGTCACCTGCTTGAGCTGTTTTTGCAACTGTCTGGCCAGATTTTTGAGCATAAATCGCTCGGAAACAGTATGGCTTAAACAAATGCAGGTCAAGCCGGCCTCTTTTGCCGCCAGCGCCTGATGGTGCTTGAGCTCGCCGGTAACATACAAATCTGTCTTTGCTGCGATAACCGAATTTATAATATCGCCGCACGAGCCGGCACAGACCGCCGCCGTTTTGACCGACTTCTTCGCATCGCCGATTATGCCTACGGCCTGTGCGCCGGTATGCCTCTTGAGTTTCCTTATAATTTGCTCTATTCGCGATGGCTGCGCCAATTTGCCGATTCTGCCCAAGCCGAATTTTGCCTGCGGATTATACAGCTTTATGCAGTCGAAGGCAGGCATCTCATAAGGGTGTGCCTTTTTCATTGCGGCGATACAATCGTCGAGTCTTTCCGCCGGCACGATTGTCTCGAACCGCACTTCGGGCGTTTTTTCAAGTCTGCCTTTTTTGCCGATAGCCGGCTTCGCACCTTCCAGGGGCAGGAATGTCCCCGTCCCCTGCGTATAGAAACTGCAACTGCTGTAATTTCCAATCGCACCGGCACCGGCTGCAAAAACCGCATCGGAAACCTTTGCGACCGCGCTGATGGGGACAAAAACAACGAGCTTGTACATATCAGATAAGGTAGTTTCAACAAAGTCTCCGATGGGGGTTGCATCCGTGATTCCGACAATTTCCGCAAGGCCGTCATTTACTCCGCCTGCGACCGCATCCAGCGCGGTATGAATCGAAAAGACCGCAATCCCGGCGCGAATCAAGTTATGGACAACGCTCGCCGGCCCATCGGCAGGGACCTTCTTCAGGGCGTCCCAGATTACAGGATGATAACTTACAATCAAATCCGTCCTCAGTCTCTTTGCCTCAGCGACCACAGGGCCGGTTACATCAATGGTGAGCAGAATCCTTTTTACATCCTGCCGGGGACTGCCGATAAGCAGTCCCACGTTGTCCCATCCTTGTGCAAGCCGCAGCGGCGCTATCTTCTCAATCGCCGCCGCAATGTCCTTTACCTTCATACGTCTTCCCTCTTGTTTGTTTTTGTATTCTCCGTGCCTGCCGATGCCCCACATTCGTTTTTCACAAACTCATCGAATTCCTTTTGCAATTTTTTCGTCAGCGCCCCGACCTTGCCGTCGCCCACCGTATGCCGCTCGACGCTCGTTACCGGCATGACCTGCATAATCACATTCGTCAGAAAAATCTCATCGGCATCCAGAACATCATTTATATAAAGGTCTTTCTCGACAAATTCAATCGAATCCCGCACCGCAATCTGGCAAATGGTCTTTCGCGTCACGCCCGCGAGGACCGGGGTCGCAATCGGCGGCGTATAAATGGTGGAGTTTTTTACGAGAAACACGTTGCTTATGCACCCTTCCGCGAGGCGGTTGTCCGTTGTGAACCAAATCGCCTCGGCTGCACCTTTTGCGTGGGCCGATTTTAGCGCAATCATACGCGAAAAATAGCTCGTCGTCTTGTGCCCGTAAGTCGGTTCAGCGGTGTTCTGCCTGTATGGGCACAGCACCACCATTACGCCCTTTTGATAATACTCCGGGGGGTAAGGTATAAGTTTGACGGCGGTAATCAGCAGCGTGGGTTTGCGCTGCTCGTCCGCCTCAGCCATTGGGCCTGCGGTCATCGTCATCCGCAGCCGCGCGTCGCTCAACTGATTCGCTTTAAGAAGCTTGTAAATAGCGTCGGTGGTATATTCTCTTGTGTATGGGTGATTTATGGATAAACTCTTTGCACTAAAGAGGAATCTGTCGAGGTGGTCGCGCAGGCCGAAGACCACGCCGTTACAACTGCGCATCGTCTCGAAAAGCCCCGCGCCGTACAATAGGCCGCTGTCGCTTACCGATACGCAGGCATTGTCGGCATCGACTAATTTGTCATTTAGAAAAACTTTTTCCATCTTTTTTTGCCGCTCTGCGGCTTATTTAAGAACCTTGCACAGCTTTTATTCCAGCTAATAGTGCTCTTGCTTTGGTTATTGTTTCTTCCCATTCGGCCTGCGGGTCGGAATCTGCGACTATACCGCCGCCGGTCTGCACGAACGCCCTGTCCGCGGTGATGATAATCGTTCGTATTGCGATATTCAAGCAGACACTGCCATCTATGCCGATAAAGCCAATGCAGCCGGTATAAACGCCTCTAACTGTCGGTTCGAGCTGATTTATGATTTCCATCGCCCGAATCTTCGGCGCCCCGGTAATGGAGCCGCCGGGAAACATCGCCCTTAGAATATCGCAGAACGTAACATCTTGCCGGAGCTGCCCGCCGACGGTCGCCACCGCGTGAAAAATGGTCGGATAGGCTTCGATTGTCCTCGGCTGAATCACCGCCCGCGTTCCGGGCCGGCAGATTCTGGCCACATCGTTGCGTTCAAGGTCGATTATCATATTCAGCTCCGCCTGCTCCTTCTCGCTCGAAAGCAGCTCATCGAAGTTTTTTGCGTTAATCCGTTTTCCTTCGCCCTGTTCAGCGAGCCGCTGGCGTGTGCCCTTTATCGGCTTGGTTCGGATGAAGCCATCCGTAATAGTGATGAACATTTCAGGCGAGGCGCTTACGATGTGAAATTTGCTGGCGTCAATATACGCTGCGCAGCCGCTGGGGTTGTAACGGTTTTGCCAGTTGTAAAGCTCTATCGGCCTTGCGTCGAAATCACATTCAAATCGCTGCGAGAAGTTTATCTGATAGACGTCGCCGTCGTAGATATGCCGTTTTATTTTCTCAACGGCCCGCAGGTAGTAATTTTTGTCCATATTGGACCTGATTTGTTGAAAATCCGTCCCCTCAATATCGGCAGGCATCGGCTGCCGGACGTGGACCTTCTGTGATTCGGCCAACAACCTCTCCAGGCCGGCCAATTTTTCTTCCGGCCTTTCGACATCATCAGGCATCTCCAATGCAATCAGCCAGAAAGTCTTTTCGATATGGTCGTAGGCAATTAACCTGTCATAGAAACACAGCCGAATCAGCGGCATCCGAGGGTCGTCTGCTGCCGCCCCCGACCTGCCGAATGCCGTCGGCTCGATATATCGACCGAGGTCGTAGCTGAAATATCCTATCCACCCGCCTCGAAAAATCCCTTTTGGCAAATCATCCTCGAAATCTTCTACAAGTCTGTATTTATCCAGGACCTTTTGCAGTTTCCCGAAAGGGTCTTTTTGCCCGGCATAAAATTCAAATACCTCTCTTGGCTCGGCGGCCCAGCAGCTGAATCGGCCCGCCTCCGTCTTCGCTTCGTTGCCGCCCAGAATCGCCGGCAAGTTTCGCCCGGCGAAGACCTCACTCAAGGCCGGCAAGTCGGTTGATATGTGCGCCCTTTGATAGTGCGGCCTAGAGAGTATAGACTTACTCGCCCTGGCAGCCGTTACCGTTGTCATTCAGCTCTCCCGCCCTAATCTCGTTTATTATCTGCACCCCCGAGGAAGTGCCGATTCTTTCCGCCCCTGCCTCTAACATTTCAAGGGCCTGTTTGGCGGTCCTGATTCCGCCTGCCGCCTTTATCCTGCATTTCGGGGCCGTCTCCTTCATCAGCTTCACGTCCTCGATTGTCGCGCCGCCCGCAGGGTTCAGCCCGGTGCTTGTCTTTATAAAATCGACGCCCGCATGCTGTGCGATTTCGCAGGCGAAAATCTTTTGCTCCCGCGTTAAGGCAGCCGACTCGATTATCACCTTAAATAGCACAGGCGGCCTCATCGACCGGCAGACCTTCAGAACGGAGTGCAGCTGACTTAATAGATATGCGGCATCGCCATCGATTATCGCCGCCAGGTCCGCGACCATATCAATCTCATCCGCGCCGGCAAAGATTGCCTCTTTGGCCTGGGCGACCTTTATTTTGGTCGTGTCCGCCCCAAGAGGCAGGCTCACCACTCCGCCCACCGCGACCTTCGACCCCGATAGTAATTCCGCCGCCAGAGCCACCCATCGCCCGTTGACGCACACGGTATGAAACCCATAGTCCTTCGCCTCCTGACACAATTGTTTGACTTGCTCCTTAGTTGCTGTCGGCGTAAGTAACGTATGGTCAATATATCCTGCCAATTGTTTTTCATCATATATGGTCACTTTTTTAAGTAGCCTTTCTTCTCAAAGAATTCGACGGCGCTCTCCGTATTTGCAAAAACCACAAGAAGGAAATATAGATAAAATGTAAATGCTTTTCTCATTTTAATCTCCCTTCATAATTCTTCTCAAATAGGTGCCTATGCAAATCACGACTGAGAGCTTACATCATCTACCAAACTTCTTATGAATCTCATTTATGCCTTCTGAACCGACTAGCCATCCAAGGAGTTTCATCTGGTGGGGTATGTGCTGCAAAGTATCAAACGTTCTTCGGCCTTGTTCTTGCCAGTGTTCTTTATCTGGTGACAAATTCGTCAGTCTCGAAGCAGTTTGTACCGCCAGGTGAAGTTGTCCTATATGCATTGCATCGCTAAACAGAAGTTCCAGTGCCGGGATATTGTTCTTGTCCCAGCTGAAAGCATCTCTGAGATACTTCACCGCAAGTTCAGCTCCAATAACCTGTTTATTATCTTTCCAAATCCCATCATGACGCAGCAGCATTTTGGCTACTTCGAGATACGCTTCGGGTCTCTCATAATTAGAGTCAATTGCCCGTTCATATTCATTAAGAGCAGCCATACAGTCCCCCTGGGCTTCAAGAGTAGCGGCTGAGGTTTATAGATTCGTTACTCATTGTCTTTTTTCTCCGGATTTGTGTTTTGCATAACGTATGGACCAACCTAAAATAACCGAAATACTTCGTTTATGTACCTAAATGTCGTATTTTGCAAAGCGCCAAAGGCATCTATGCAAGTGTAGCGGAACCTGTCGGTGCTGCATTAGTAGAAGCGATGTCACACATACTCATAAAGGGGTACAGTGCTCGTGGGGCGAGTTTCTGTTCGCAATAATGCCTCAATGCGACGAACCGTTTCTGGCTTTAGAAGTACATCTCCACACACTGAGCAAACTTCTGCCGGGACGTGGTCAATGACAACCACCTGCCCTTTATGGCGCACAGTGTGCGCAATCTTGCGCTTCTCATACTCTCCCAGGCAGCTTTCGATACTACATTTCATATCTATCATCTCCTTTGGGTTGGTGTTGTCCACTTTGGTGGTTTGGCTTCATAAACTGTAATAATGATAAGCACTGGTCGTACCGTTGTGCATACTATGTGCAGAGGACGACCCTTTTTAGTAACACCGTTGAGCAAACAACAGGCACCTCTGCGGTGCTCAGGATAATTTTCCAAAATTTGCCCTGTGGCAATAGCTTCAAGAACCTCATCGAGAGCGATGTCCTCCTCAGCCATTTCTTGCTGAGCGTGTTGTGTGATGCGAATGTTTTCTATATCAGCTTGAGCACGTATCTGCTCCAGCGCAGCTTTCAGATTTGTCATCAGACGTCCACTCCCGTTTCGGCAACAAAGGCTTCGAGAATCTGTGGCTCTACCTCCAATACTTCTTTCCCAAATGTTTCTACGTGAAAGCGAATGGCCGACTTTACATCCGAAAGCGCCTCCTCGTATGTATCCCCCTCCCCGACCACAACTCCCTTGGGCCCCAGCGGGTAGGCCACGTAACCATCAGGATGTTTTTCCACGACAATCTCAATTTGTTTCATAATTGGTCCCTCGTTCTATACTAAGTATGTGAGGACGGCCAAAAATAATTGGAACTGCTCATTTATACAAGAATTCGAATAAGTCACAAACGACATTTTCCCAAAATGTAGCCTTTTTTTCGGAAAAATTCCACGGTACCTTCGATACTGCAAAACACTTTCGTAGCCGTTTGCGTAACAAATACCGAAGGCGGTTCGTCCGCCGGCCAGATGACGTAACCCTCTTTCGCTGCTTCGTGGGCATGCTGGAGCTCTCTCTCGACCCCGCTGGAAATCGCCGCCCTGCCGTCCGACATCGCAGGGATGAAACTGATTATCATATCCGACTGGTCAATCAGCATAAAATCACGGGCGTACGTCTGGCTCTTGATGTCGCGCTCGATATACCGAACATCCTGCAGGGCCAGGCGGACCTTCCGCCCCCGGGCCTTTACCTCAACAAAATCCAGTCCCTTCCGCGCCGCCTCATCCGCATAACGCGGCAGAAACGACTCTTCCAAATCCGCGGGGTCGAAACAGATAAACAGCAGCTTCATTCGCCGGCGAAATTCGTCAATCTTCTTCTTGACGTTTCCCATATTGCCCACCATTGTCATTGGGAAGCTCAGGTATGCCTTTTTGGCCGACTTATTAAACACAAGCCCGTAGAACATGTCGGTGGTCTCGCCATTTGCGCCGCGGGCAAGACAATAGAACGGGGTTCTCTCGCTGATGCCTTTGCAGAGCATTTCCGTGCCGATAATCTCTTCCTCCCGCCAGACAATCAGGTCTTTCAGGGTATGCTCGACCGAATGTTCTTTGGAAAGCCGCCTGTGTAGCGCGATGATGCCGTCAATCAGGCAGATATACACATCTGCGTCGAGCTGCCGCATCTGGTCGAAGTCCACCGCCGGAAAAAGGCCGTGCCGCCAGCGAAAGGTTGCGTGCGTGTTGACTATCAGGTTGGGCGCCTTTTTGGCTTTGGCGATTATGTCTTTGAAAATGCTGCGGCGAAGAGAGTTGAGCCGTTTTATCGGCAGGTCGAGGATTTTGCCCGGCGGTATGTCGGGCGCCTCGGCATACATCATATCGCCGACGTTGCAGAGCACGACCCGCTTACCCTTCTTGGCTGCAAGCTCACAGACCTTCTCCAGGTAGCTTTTCTTGTCAACGCCAACCATTCCGGTAACAACAATTATCATTTCAGCTTACCGTCGCTCGTATCTCGTATTTCGTATTTAGTCCACCAGGTCGGCCTGCCTGGTGCACCCGGGCTCTTTTGCCCTTTGTGCCTCGAAAGGAGGACAGACAAGCAAAATCGTAAATTGAAAATTGTAAATCGAAAATCTCCTGCGTCGTGTGTCTCTAAAGATTCCTCAGTTTCTGCTGCCTGTCGTGGCTCTTCAGCGCCGCAATCATCTCGCCCAGGTTGCCGGTCATTATTTTGTCCAGGTTGTAAAGCGATAAATTTATCCTGTGGTCGGTGACGCGGTTCTGCGGGAAGTTGTATGTCCTGATTTTTTCAGACCTGTCGCCCGAGCCAATCATGGTCTTTCGCTGCGAATCCCGCTCGGCCCTTTTCCTGCTCTCGTGAAATTCGTAAAGTCTGCTTCGCAGCAGCCGCCAGGCCTTGGCGCGGTTCTTGTGCTGGCTCTTGTCCTCCTGCATACTGACGGTAATGCCGGTCGGGATATGTTCGAGCCGGATGGCGCTGCTGACTTTATTGACGTTCTGCCCGCCCGGGCCGCTGGCCCTGCTTACGTGCTCAACCACGTCGCCGGGATTTATCTGGATGTCAAGCTCCTCCGGCTCAGGCAGCACCGCCACCGTCGCGGCGGAAGTGTGAATCCTGCCCTGGGCCTCGGTCTCGGGGACCCGCTGGACACGGTGACATCCTCCTTCGTACCGCAGCTCCGACCACACCCCCGGGCCCTTGACGGCGAATATCACCTCGCGAAAACCGCTCTTGTCCATCACGCTGAAGTCGAGCTGCTCGACCTTCCACTGGCGGTCGCCGGCGTATTTGACGTACATATTGTACAGGTCCCGCGCAAATAGCGCCGCCTCTTCGCCGCCGGTGCCGGCCCGGATTTCCATTATGACCGAATCTTTGCCTACCTCGTTCGCCATTATCAGGGTGTCCTGAAGCTCCTCAAGCAAGGCGGCCTTTTTCGCCTCAAGCTGCTGCAGTTCCTCTGTCGCCATGCCCTTTAGCTCTTCGTCTGCGGAGCTGTCCTGCAGGAGATGCTCGGCATCTTTTATGCCCGCTGCCGCCGCCTTGTATTCGCGATATTTCCTGACGATGCCCTTGAGCTTGCCCTGCTCTTTGGCCAGTGCCGTCACCTTGGCGAGGTCTATAACGACCTGCGGGTCGGCAATCTGCTTTTCAATTTCGTTGTAACGCTGCTCGAACTGGTCGAGCTTCCCAAGCACGATTTCTTCTTCTTTAGTCATAAGACACAAGACGCAAGTGCACAAGTTGAAAGGCGTCACGCTATACGCTGAATGCTATACGCTATTTTCTTTCCGCCGGCGTCAAACCAAAATAGCGGGAGCTCCTGTCCTGAGTCATATCAAAATAGGAGCTCACGCTGTAAACTGAAAAGCCGGCTATTGTTTCTGGTCTTTCTTTTCCTTTTTCATGTAGCTCGTGCCGTACTTTTTCTGGAACCGCTCTATCCGCCCGGCGGTATCGACGTATTTTTGCTTGCCCGTATAGAACGGATGGCACGCGGAGCAAATCTCTGCGTGGATTTCTTTTACCGTGCTGCGGGTCTCGAACGTATTGCCGCAGCCGCACCGAACCATGACTTTATGGTATTCCGGATGTACACCTTTTTTCATAAAGACAATTCTCCAGGAAATAAATCAAAATTAAGATTATACCGACTTTCACCCGTGTTTCAACAAAAACTTTTTCACATTTAACAAAAGACCTGATGCCTGAACGCCGGTTTTGAAGCAAAAATCGCACCGCTTTTTCAGCAGATTGCCACACGAAAGCCTCGAAAAAAACCGGATTGTTCAGTGTCTGCACAACACACAAGAAAATTTGTAAAAAAGCACACAAAATACTTGACATAGTTAGCGACTTGATTAAAATATGGCTATGTTAATCGAAAATCAAACAAATATCGTGGCAGGCCACCGTTTGGCGGAGTAAATAGTAAATCATAAATCTTTTACTCTTGTGCACTTATGTCTTTAACCCAGTATATGGCCGGCGAAACAGTCGAAAAAGAACGGTATCTCAAGATTCCTTACCACATCCTCAACATCCCTCATCTGGACCTTTGTGAGAAGGTGCTGCTTGCCCACATATATTCCTTCGGAGAAAAGGGCTGCTGGCAAAGCAATGAAACCCTGGGCGAGATATTTATGGTATCACCATCCACCGTTTCGCGATGGCTGGGCAGAATAAAGCAATTTCTGTACGTCAAGAATCCAAAGGGCTATTATCGGACGGTCTGGGCGAAGTCACACAGGGATGTCCGGGAAGCGGTCGAAGTCCACTTCAGCAGAAATGCTAAAGACCCTGCGCAAAATTGCTCAAGTGACTATAGCAAATCTGCAATCCGACTTAAGCAATTCTGCGTAACTACTAATAACAATACTAAGAAAGAAATAATAAAAGAAACTATATCGCCGCCTTCGCCTTTGCCTGCCCACCGGCAGGCTTCGGCGGCTCTTGAAGAAAGGAAAGAGCACACCAAAGTTCTTATTGAACAGCTTAAAGCCGGCTTTGGTCTGCCGCACGGCCGGACCAGACCTGCCCTGACCGAACAGGAATTCGAGGCCGCCAGACAACGCCAAAGAGCTGCACTTTTACAGGACCAAAAAACTCCAATCCCGTTACAGCCGGTGAAACTCTGAACTCTCCCTTGTTTTTAATCGATATAGAATCTGATGCAGCAAAGCCGGGGTGAAGAACGCCCCCTTTGCGGGTCAAATAAAAACGGAGTCGGTATAATGCGAATCAGGTATGCCGTTTCAACAATGGTGTTCTGGGGCCAGGAGCACGGCCTGTCCTTCGAACAGGAGTGCCGGTTCTTAAAATCCCTGGGCTTCGGCGTGGAACTGTGGCCCAATATCAAGGGCCAGAGTGAATGCCGTTACCAGCGGCGGAACTGGCCCCGCCTTGCCGCCGCCACAAAAGGTATGCTGGTTGCGATGCGCTCACGCGACGACAGGCCAACTTTGGAACAGTGGCAGGAGCAAATCGAATGCGCAAAAATGCTCCGCGCCAACATCGTGGCCGACCTGTCGAGCCTGGGCATCAATAATGGTATGGAGGACAACCGGCCCTGCCAGGTGCGCGGACCAGACTTCGGCGTCGATGGCTTTCTCGCAGAGGTGGTGGAGCTTGCCGAGCAAAATAACGTCAAATTATGCGTCGAGACTGGGCGATTGCCGCTATTGAAAAAACTCGGCGAAAGATTCGGCTCCATCTGGTACTGCCTCGACACCGGCTGCGCAAATATCGATGGAGAATTCAGCTTCAAACAGTATGTTGACCATCTCGCCCCCCGAGCGGCCCATTTGCACCTGACCGACAATTTCGGCCGGACGGATGACCACGGACCGCCGGGACTGCCCGGCGGAATAAGCCGCCAGAACTGGGAATACCTCTTGAATGTTCTGAGCAAACACGACAACGAGGTGGTCGGCTCGTTTGAGATATGTCCCTGTGCGCCGGCCGTAATGATGCGGCAGGCAAGCCAGTTTCTATTTGGCGTAATGAAATGGCCGGGCCAACCGCGTCCGGATGCCGCCGAGTAGATGACCCGCCTGCAACCCGTTGGCCGTTTGCCTCCGGCGGAATACAAGGCCGATTTCCGCGTCATTGCCGCGCCACCAAAGACCGGCGCGGCAACCTCACTCGCCGCCCAGGCGCTTTTTCAGCAGACCCTTTCCGCAAACCCCTGCTCAATTGAGCTGCGTCAGGCCGCTGGTGCTCCCTGTGCGGCTGCTAAAAGCCATATACAGGCTTTAGCTCCTCGGGCGCCGGCAAATGGTTGTAGTACTCGCCTCTGGGACCCACGTAGCCCACGCCCTGTTTCTTGAGCACCACCTGGCTGACAGAGCCGTTGCTGTTGGTGACATTGACCGTGACGGTGTTCATTTCCTGCCGCAGATTGTCCATCTCGCCCTGCGTCTTCTTCTTGTCACCTTCATTGCCTAACATATAGCCACCGCCGGCTCCCACGGCTCCGCCGATTAGCGCTCCTTCTGCGGTGTGGCCCGACTGGTGACCCACTATGGCGCCGATACCTGCGCCGGCCAGGCCGCCGATACCTGCACCCTTCTGGGCCTCGCTCTCGCAGCCCACGGTGAACATCAGGCCCAGGCTCACTGCCGCCGCCATCAAAAAGATTGTCAAACTCTTAGTCATTGTAAGCCTCCATCATTATTCTCTTTATAAAGTATGAACCAGGATTCTGGCTTAGCCAAATTTTTGACGCCATTCTACCGTTATCTGACCCAAAAAGTCAAGCAAATAATCCGATAAGATGCACTTTCGGCCGATAATATCTTAATCGTTCATTTGGCCAGAATAACTTGAGCCGGCGAGAGGATATTTGCGATTTGCTCCGCCAAACGGCGGATTTCTTTGATTTTTGCAGTTTGATTCTTGATATTTCTGAACGCTATCCGCTGTACGCTGCGGTCTATCCTCTCGCTGCTGCGAGGAATGCCTCGATATTCTCGCTTGATACGCCCGGCGGCATACCGCCCCCGCAGGACAGGACAATACGAGTCCTGTCTTTTACCGAATCAAGGGCGGCGCTGACGCTGTAACGCACGTCCTCGGCAGTCCCCGCTGCAAGGACATCTCGCGGCGGAATATCTCCAAGCAGCGTAACGGCGCTGCGGGTCAGCTCCTTCATCTGGGCCAGCGTGTGCTGGTAACTGAAGTTGAACAGGTTCACGCCGATTTGCGATAGGTGCGGCGCGCACACCAGTCCCGCCGCATCGTTGTGGAAGAGCTTCACGGCCACAGGGAACGAATGGAAAATACGCCTCAATTGAGGCATCGCCATTACCCTGAAGTCATCATCTCCCAGGAAGCCCACAATATCATCGAGGATAAAAATGCCGTCGATGGATGAAAATGTCTCCGCCTGAAGTTCGAGCCAGTCGATGACAAAATCCGTTATGGCATGCAGCAGTCTGTGCGATTCGTCGGGGTTATCGCGGACGGCGGTAAGGAGCTCCGTGGCGCCCAGCAGAAACGAGGCGATGTTCAGCGGCCCGCGGGATACCGCGAACTTGACGGCGTGACCGGCTTTTTCAATCTGCCTGCGGTAATGCCTCAGGCGGGTAAGAACAAAGGGAAGCAGGCCGTCGGTTTTGGGGTTCGGCTTATTGATATATTTTATATCGCGAATGTCCGGAACTATTTTATGAGGGTACGGCAGCTCGTTTTCTAACCAGGAGCATTTTGAGCCGAAGGCCGACGGCTCCGTGCACATGCCGAACTCCGCCCAGAAACCCGGCAAAAACATAATATCAGGAAATCGCGTAACGGCCCGAAGGTTTGCCTCAAACCATATCTGTTCGCTTGAGAAATAATCGATAGCGGATACGCCCGCCCAGCCGGGAAGCCAGGGGCTGTCGATAATAAAACCGACCGGCATCGGCTTAACAAGCTCGCCGGCCAGCGCCGCCAGCAAGTTTTCCCACTGTTCGGGCGTCATATCGTCTTTCTCTTGCGGACAAAGTGCACAACCAAAACAAGACCGGCAAATGCGACCATCACGCCGATTCCAGCCCACCTTGCCTTGGACCACAGACTCCATACACTGCCGAAGGCCGCCGCGGCGGTGGCAATCACCATCAGAATATTCCACACTACTCGCCTGCCCCCGCGAGGAATGCTCTCGCCCAATAGATTCCGCTGGTTCATAAGCAAAAAGAAAGTCAGATACGCAATCGGCAGCAGCGTCATACAAAACATCGACGTTGGCACCGCCAGCCAGAACGCCGCCTTTTTCCAGAAGAGCGGTGCCAGGATACTGATGGAGACCATCAGACTGCCCAGCCGCTGCAGCCAGCCCTTCGGCGGGCGGTTGAATAGCTCGCACAGGCACAGGCCGTTAATTGTCATCAGCATCGTCGCCGCGCCTATTACCATTCCCAGAACGCCCAGGCCGAATACATATTGCGCAAAGCCCCGCCCGACCAGCGGCGAAAGCGCATCAGCCAGGTTGGATGCATCTCGCTTGACCAGCATCGCAGCTATTTTCTTATCGGCATAAGGCAGCGTCTCTGTTCGCTGTTTTTTCCCCGCATCAGACAGCTTTCCAAACTCCTGCCCGCCGACCTCGTATTTCAGCCGCTGCCCTAACAGCTCGTTGTAGGACCCGACCAGGTTGCCTGAGGGCTTTACCGCTGCGGGTGCATCAGGCGTTTCTCCCACGAAACCTTCCGCGGCCCTGGCGTGGAACTGAGACGCCGAGGCAATGACCACAAAACCCGTTGCGAGGACAAAGGGGATGAACAGGCCAGTCGAGAGGTCGAAGATTGCCAGGCCGCGAAAGGTCCTGTCCCAGCCCTTGCGCAGCATCGAATAAGGCAGCATAAATGTCATATTGATGCCGACCGCGGTGGCGGCGGCGCTTATCATAACGTCGCGCTGCTGGCCGACAATTAAAGACCTCCAGAACTCCTGACATTTGGGTTCGACCGCGGCGATGGCGTTCGCAAAGGCGTCCGCCGGCCTGAACAATAATCCAAAATCGGGCGCCAGTCCCGCAAGGACCCGGTGCCAATCCAGCGCCCCTTTGACGCTCAGCCTGATAACAACGCCCAGAAAACAGAGCACCACTATGGTGACGGAGCCTTTTATGAGTGTCTCGAAGATTTTCATTCCCCGGCCTCCGCTGCCGTAGAGCATTGAGCCGGTGATGCAGACGACCAGAAAGCAGCAGGCGGCCAGAATCTTGCCCTGCATTTCCGGCATCGCATCCGGCCCCAGAACGCCGGGCAGCAGGTTCTGCCGGATAGCTGCAATCCCCAGTGCGTATTGCGTCATCGACCACACCATATTTGCGGCGATAGAGGCAAGCAGCCATCCCCAGCCAAGCACAGGATTGACGTGCCGGTTAATCGCATGGACGGGGCTCTCGCCGGTGGAAAGTGTTACGTAAGCAATTGCGCTGAGCATAACGACGCCCAGTATCATTGCCGCCGGCTGGAGCCACAGAAAGCTGAAACCCACTAACATTCCCAGATACAGGCACGATGACAGCGACCCGCCGCCGAGGGTTATGCCGCTCTGCAGCCAGCCCGGGCCGGAGAGTCTCACAAATGTCTTGAAAGTCGCCCATCGCCCCTTTTCCCTCGCATCCAGCAGCAACTGGCGGTCCTTCTCAATACGCGGATTCATCCCCATCTGCTGGGCAGCGGTCTGCTGCGCGCCGGTGTCTGCCATTTTCGACCTCCTGTCTTTTGCCTTCCAAACATTGTCCTCATATCCGCTAAACGCTGCCATTGACCATTTAAACGTTAGAACATTTTGACAGCCGTCTCGGCCCCCGACTTTTCAGCCGAGATGTATGCGCTGTAGATTGTCGATATGGCATCCGCGGCAAGGCCGCTGTTGCTCTCAAGCTCATCGCCGTAAGCAATCGTGCGGTAGAACGCCTCCATCTCCTGATGGTATCCCGTGAACCAGTCCTCCTCAGGCGATGGGTTCGACCAGCCCTGCTTTGTGCCGATTTTTTCCACCACGTAAATATCTTTGAAGTATGTCTCCGCGGGGTTGTATGTCTGCATTGCGGTATTGGGATTGATATTGCAGATTGTGCGGTGGTTGTTCGCAGCGACCTCCAGCCAGTTATGGATGCCTCCCAAAATAATATCTGATGCGAAGATGTCCGCGATTGTCCCATCTTCAAAGACAACGTGCATCAACGAAAAGTCCTCGATATCCTTATAGTCGGCACGGATATGCCCCTTGTCCTCGAAATCTTTTAGTCGTGTCAGTGCAGCGGTGCGGGCAGAGACCGCACTGGGGCGAATCGGCCTGCCGTTGCGAGCATTGCCTTCGACCCGCTTTAGATAAAGCGCCGCCGTCAAGGGGTGACAGCCCTTGCCTATCATTGCGCCGCCGCCCGAAAATTTCCAGAAGCCGTATGTCGCCGCGTGCGAGCCGGAATGTGCCTCTTCACCATGTATCCAGAGGATTTGGGCGCCGGTCTTTTCGATAATCTCTCGCTCCTTTTGAATCGAAGGCGCATAAACCCAGTTCTCGGCGTAGAGTATCCTGCCCTTGCTTTTCTTTTCCGCATCGAGCATCCGCTTGATGCTCGTCAGGGCATTGTCGAGCGCAACTTGCCTGGGGAAGGTGTCGCCGTTGAAACTAATTGAGCCATCGCCGAAGTAGCCGGTGAGCGGCTTTTCCACGATGGTGAACTTGTCCCGCACGAGGGCCGCAACTGCAACCGGCTCATGCGCCACGGGCGGCGTGCACACGTGAACAACGTCCACCTTGTCAATCAGCCCCTCAAGGCTGTCGTATGCCTTAATCCCGCGCTCTTTCGCGTAAGAGGCCGCCTGTGCCGTATCGATTGCGAACACGCCCTCGACTTCAACGTTGGTGCCGTGGAGTTTCTTCAGGGATTCGAAATGAAACGTAGCGGCAAACCCCGCCCCGACAATCCCCGTCCGGATGGTCTTCTTTTTCATGTCCTTTGCCCCCTCATAATACCGGCAATGAAAATATGCACTATGACCCGGCCGGCCACTTTGCTGTGATGCACCGGCCCGATTTCGACTCGATAGGCGCTATTTTCCCGCCTGTTTCGCCAGTGCGTTCCACTGCTGCCGCAGCCCTTCAGGCAAATGCCCGCCGAACTGGTCGAGGAACTTCTTCACCTCATCGACCTCGGCCGGCCACTCGCCCATATCGACTTCAAACAGTTTTTCGAGCTTTGCCCCGGGGATGTTCAATCCCTCAAGATGCAGGTCTTCCAGCCGAGGGACAAGACCAATCGGCGTCTCTTTGGCCGGGACGCGGTTGTGGACCCTGTCAATTATCCATCTGAGCACGCGAATGTTGTCGCCGAACCCGGGCCAGATGAACTTGTCGTCATCATCCACCCTGAACCAGTTGACGGAAAATATCTTCGGCGGCAGGGACGCCTTCCTGCCGATATCGAGCCAGTGTCCGAAGTAGTCGCCCATATTGTAGCCGCAGAAAGGAATCATAGCCATCGGGTCTCGCCGCAGCACACCCACCTGGTGCATGGCGGCGGCGGTCGTCTCCGAACCCATCCTCGCGCCGAGAAATACTCCATTCGCCCAGTCGAAACCTTCGACCACTAAAGGCACAAGCTGCGTCCTTCTTCCGCCGAAAATTATGGCGGAAATCGGCACGCCTTTGGGGTTGTCAAACTCCTTCGAAAGCGTGGGCGAATTATATATGGACACGGTGAATCGGGAATTCGGATGCGCGGCCTTGGCGCCCTGCGAGCCGTCCCACTTCCTGCCCTGCCAGTCGAGCACGTTCTTCGGCACATCGCCGTCCAGCCCCTCCCACCACGGCTCATTGGCGTCCACGTTCAAAGCGGTGTTGGTGAACAGAGTGGGATAGAACCCCGCCTTCTTCAGCGTCCTCATCATATTGGGATTTGTCTTCATTGATGTGCCGGGCGCTACGCCGAAAAGCCCCGCCTCGGGATTGATTGCCCACAGCCGGCCGTCCGGCCCGATATTCAGCCACGCAATGTCGTCTCCCAGTGTCCGGATTTTGTAGCCCGGCAGGGCCGATTCCAGCATCGCCAGGTTCGTCTTGCCGCAGGCGCTCGGCAGGGCGGCGGCAACGTAAGTTATCTCGCCCTTCGGGTCTTCGATGCCCATAATGACCATATGCTCCGCAAGCCAGCCTTCCTGGTAGCCCAGCCAAGAGGCGATTCTCAACGAGAAACACTTTTTGCCCAGAAGCGCGTTGCCGCCGTAACCTGACCCGATGCTCCAGACAAAATGCTCATCGGGAAAGTGCATTATAAAACGCCTGTTCGGGTCGAAGTCGCCTACGGAGTGCAGCCCTTTTACAAAGTCCTCGCTTCCGCCGATTTTCTCCAAGGGCTCCCTGCCCATCCTTGTCATTATCCGCATACTCACCGCAACGTAAGAGACATCCGTGAGCTGGACGCAGGCCTTGGCGTAGGGCGAATCGGGATGGCCCATCATATACGGCATCACGTACATCGTCTTGCCCCGCATACATCCCGAAGTCAGCTTCGCAAGCATCTTCTTCGCCTCGGCTGGTTCCATCCAGTTGTTATTTGGACCCGCCAGGTCCTTATTGGAGTGACAGACGTAAGTGAGGTGCTCGGTCCTGGCGACGTCCGTCGGGTGACTTCTGTGAAAATACGCGTTCGGCCAATTTTTCTGGTTCAGCTCGGAAAAGATGGGGGTCTCGCCTATCTTTTCCTGCTTCATACCGATTTCGATAAGTTTATGTGCCTCTTCTTCCGAGCCGTCGCACCAGTAAACACGGTCCGGCTGCGTGAGCTTTGCCTGTTCTTCGACCCATTTTTCAAGCGGTGTCGCCATTTGGTTTTAACCTCCTTCGCCGCGTAGCGCAGAGTTCTACCGACTATACGCTGAACGCTAAAAAAAGCCGCAGGATTCTAACTGCGAGGCCCCCCGGCGTCAACACGTTTTTCCGGAAATTTATTTTTATGTCGCGCCGCCGAAGGCATTTACCTCGCCCCGAAATTGTGTTACAATAACCGATTTGTGTTGGTGCCGAACTTTCTGTAGTTGCATTACCGAGAGAACTAAAAAAACCGATATGACCATACGGACGGAAAAGGCCATTAGAATAACAGGGGCGGCGGAGCACAACCTCAAAAACATCAGTCTCAGCATACCCCGTGACAAGCTGGTCGTTATTACCGGCATAAGCGGCTCGGGCAAAAGCTCGCTCGCCTTCGACACCATTTACGCCGAGGGGCGAAGAAAATATGTCGAGTCGCTCAGCGCCTACGCCCGCCAGTTTCTCGAGCAGATGCAGAAGCCCGCCGTCTCCGACATCACGGGGCTGCCGCCCACCATTGCCATTGAGCAGCGAAGCGCCAGCAGCAACCCTCGCTCGACCGTGGCCACGACCACCGAAATCTACGATTACTTCCGCCTGCTTTTTGCCCGCACGGGCCAGCCGCACTGCTGGGTGTGCGGCAGGGAGATTACAAGCCAGCACTCTTCGCAGATAGTGGAGTCTATCCTTACTCGGCCGGCGGGCACCAAAGTCCAGATTTGCGCACCATTAGTTCGCGGCCAAAAAGGCGAGCACAGGGACATAATTTCCAGCATACAACGCGAAGGGTTCGTTCGCGTCCGCGTCGATGGGGCCGTTTATGATGTCCGCAATATCCCGGCCCTGGACAAAAACAAAAAGCACGACATCGCAGCGGTCGTCGATAGATTGATAATCAACGATGCGGTCCGCGTCCGCCTGGCGGATTCGGTCGAGACGGCCCTGAAGCTCGCCGATGGAATAATGCTCGTGCTGGTGCAGCAGCCCGAACAGGGCGGAGCTTCCGCCTCGGACGGCAAATGGACCCACGTTATCTACAGCGAGAAATTTGCCTGCCCGGAGCATCCGCGGGCGTCGCTGGAGGAGCTGTCGCCCCGGCTTTTCAGCTTCAACAGCCCTTACGGCGCCTGCCCCGACTGCGACGGCCTGGGGACGATTCTCGAATTCGACCCCGACCTGATTGTGCCGGACAAAAGCGTCTCGCTCGAAAACGGCGCCATCGACGCCTGGCGCAAGGGCGGCAAAAGAATGAACATTTTCTACAACCGCCTCATCAAAAGTTTCTGCAGGAACGTCGGCATCAGTAAATCCACGCCGTTCGAGCAGATATCAAAAGAGCACGCGAGGGTTCTGCTGTATGGCACAACGGCAGCCGATGAAGAAAAATGCGGCTTCTGGTTCGAGGGCGTCATACCAAACCTCACCCGCCGGTGGGAGAACACCACCAGCGAGTATGTAAAGACCAGGTTGCACGGCTACCTCTCGGAGCAGCCCTGCCGCTCCTGCCGGGGCACGCGGCTTCGGCCAGAGGCCATCGCCGTCACCGTAGGCGGCAAAAATATCCACGAGCTTAGCGCGCTGAGCATAGAAAAGGCGATGGACTTTTTCGGCGGCCTGCGGCTGGATGAGGAAAAGTCCCTCATCGCCGCCCAAATCCTGAAGGAGATAAAGGCCCGGCTGAAGTTTATGGTCGATGTCGGGCTCGGGTATTTGACGCTTAACCGGATGAGCAGCACCCTTGCCGGCGGCGAGGCACAGCGAATCCGGCTTGCCACGCAGGTCGGCAGCGGCCTTGTCGGCGTCTGCTACGTCCTCGATGAGCCGACAATCGGCCTGCACAAACGCGATAACGCCCGGCTGCTGGGAATCCTCCGGCGGCTCAGCAAGCTTGGCAACACCGTCATAGTCGTCGAGCACGATGAAGACATCATCAAAAGCGCAGACCACATCATCGACATCGGCCCCGGCGCAGGCGCACACGGCGGAGAGCTTATCGCGCAGGGCACCCTCGATGACATAATCAAGTGCGAAAAATCGCTGACCGGCGCGTATCTGGGCGGCAGAAAAAAAATTGCCCTGCCCCTTCGCAGAAGAAGTTACAGTCTGCGAAGGTGCATCGAGGTAAAAACCGCCGCCGAGAACAACCTCAAAGATATTGACGTCAAATTCCCGCTGGCCGTATTTACCTGCGTCACGGGCGTCTCCGGCTCCGGCAAAAGCACCCTCGTCAATCAGATTTTGCTGCGGGCCTTAAAACGCCGGCTTTATGGCTCGCGCGAAAAACCGGGCAGCCACAGAACCATTCTCGGCGCCTCGCAGGTCGATAAGGTCATCGAAATAGACCAGTCGCCCATCGGCAAAACCCCGCGAAGCAACCCCGCGACGTACACCGGCGTCTTCGACCTGATAAGAAAGCTGTTCTCGATGACCCGTGAGGCAAAGATTCGCGGCTATAAACCAGGCCGCTTCAGCTTCAACGTAAGGGGCGGACGATGCGAATACTGTAGCGGCGAAGGCACCAAAAAAATCGAAATGCACTTTTTGCCCGATGTGTACGTTACCTGCCAGAGCTGCAAAGGCAGACGCTACAATCCCGAGACGCTGCAGGTTACTTACAAGGGCAAAAATATCGCCGATGTGCTCGATATGAGAATCGAAGACTCTCTTGATTTCTTCGCAAATTTCCCGAAGATTGCGCGGGTTCTGCAGACGCTCAACGATGTCGGCCTGGGCTATATGCAGTTGGGCCAGTCCTCTACATCGCTCTCGGGCGGCGAGGCACAGCGGGTGAAGCTTTCCGCCGAGCTGGGCAAGGCCGCCACCGGCCATACGTTATACGCGCTCGATGAGCCGACCACCGGCCTGCACTTTGCCGACATTCACAACCTCTTAAACGTCCTGCAGCGGCTGTGCGATATGGGCAACACAGTCGTCGTAATCGAGCACAATCTTGATGTAATCAAAATGGCCGATTATATAATAGACCTCGGTCCTGAAGGCGGCGATGCCGGCGGCAGGGTCGTAGCGGCCGGCTCGCCGGAAGAAATTGTCCAGAACAAAAAGAGCTACACTGCCGCCTTCCTGAAAAACAAACTCCAGGCCGAAAAATAAGAAGGAACCGGAAAATTCAAAATTCAAGACCTAAAACCCAGGTTGCGAAATGGCAGTTTAGCCTGCGGGGCATCGAGGATTTGAGACAGTTGGCAGGCCGGCTCAATGTCACCATTGATGCAATAGAGGACGTCTCGATTCTTGCCCGGCCCGTCCATCTCAGCCCACCCTGCGGAATCACCATACCTAATTCGCTCGCCGTCCATCCAATGGAGGGCTGCGACGGCGATTCCCCGGGCAGACCGGGCAAACTTACCTTCAGACGATACGAAAGGTTCGCCGCCGGCGGAGCGGGCCTTATATGGGCCGAGGCGATAGCGGTCGTCCCCGAAGGAAGGGCAAATCCGAGACAGTTGTGGCTCAACGAAGACAGCAAGGAATCCTTCGCCGCCCTTATCCGGCAGGCCCGTCAAAAGGCGGCGGAAGCCAACGGCCCGGACCACAGGCCGATTATCGTTGCTCAGCTGACCCATTCGGGCAGATACAGTAAGCCCGGCCCTCTCGCGCATCCGATTGTCCCCCAGCGTGACCCATACCGCGACCCTCTGGCGCCGCAGCAGATGCCCGACCAGAATGCAAAAAGCAAAATACCCGCCGACTGGCCCATTGTAACTGATGATTACCTCGACTCCCTGCTGGATGTTTATGTGAAGGCGGCGAGGCTCGCCTTTGAGGCCGGCTTCGACGCTGTCGATATAAAATCCTGTCACGGCTATTTAATCAACGAGCTTCTCGCCTGCCGCAAAAGAGCCGGCAAATACGGCGGCCCATTTGAAAACCGGACACGGTTTTTACTCGAAGTCATCGACAAAATCCGCAAAGACCTCGGCGAAGACAAACCGATTTTCACACGCATTGGCATCTACGATGCCATACCCTATCCTTACGGCTGGGGTGTTGACAAAAACGATTACACCAGGCCGGACCTGACAGAGCCAAAGAAACTAATTGCACTTTTGCAACATCGCGGCGTAAAGCTGATTAACATTACCGCCGCCAACCCTTATTATAACCCGCACATCGGCAGGCCCTTCAACGAGCCGATAGTCGGCGGATACGAGGAGCCTGAACATCCGCTCACCGGCGCAGTCAGACTCATCAGCCTCGCCGGCGAAATCCAGAAGCAGTTTCCCAATATCGCAATCGTCGGCACGGGCTATAGCTGGCTGCGGACGCTCTTTGCAAACGTCGCGGCAGCGACCAAGACGAACGGCCTGGTGACATTGGCCGGCGCAGGCAGAATGGCCTTTGCGTATCCGGATTTTGCTAAAGACATTATCACAAAAGGCCGCCTCGACCCCCAAAAAGTCTGCGTCGCCTGCAGCGCCTGCACACAGATAATGCGCGACGGTGGAATGACCGGCTGCGTGGTGCGGGACAACAAAGTCTATGGCCCGATTTTCAAACGCGGCAGAATGAGCGATAAAGACAACCTGCTGCGCCTGGCTTCCGCCTGCCGCAGCTGCCAGGAGGCGACCTGCCGATTGGCCTGTCCCGCAGGAGTCGATATACCAGGATTCATCGGCTTGTTCCTCGATGGCGATGACCGCGCCGCATACGAGGCGTTGAGAGAAGCCAATATATTCCCCGAGGTCTGCGCCTGGCTGTGTCCGGTCGAGTCCGCCGCAGGCGGATGCCGGGGCAGCTGCCTGCAGGGATTTATCGGCGATGGACCGCTGCCAATAGCCGACATTCAAAGATACCTGGCGGCACAGGCCAACAAAAACGGCTGGTCTAAATTGCGAATCCCGCAAAAAGCGAGCGGCAAAAGCGTGGCTGTCATCGGCGCAGGGCCGGCAGGTCTGGCTTGCGCAGCAAAACTTCTCGAATCCGGCCACACCGTAACAATCTTCGACAAAAACAGCGAGTTCGGCGGTCTTGTGCAATCGGTAATCCCGCCCGACAGACAGAGTGACTCTCTGAAGAACGAGCTGACCGCCGTATTTTCGGATGTCCCGAAAGACAGGATGGTCCTGCGGCTCGGCAGCGAACTAAGCGCTGCCTTCAATCTGGACGCTGTTATAGAGCAGGAATTTCACGCAGTCTTTATCGGTATGGGCCTGGCGGAGTCACTTACTGCCGCCGGCGGGAAAGAGGATATTGACGGTGTATGGAATGCGATGGATTTTCTCTCCATCGCCGGGCGGTCCGGTGAGTTGAATGTTGCGGCCAAGTCCATAGCCGTAATAGGCGGCGGCAATACGGCAATGGATGCAGCCGTTACCGCCGGGCGGCTCGGCGCCAAAGATGTCTATGTCATATACCGCCGCTCCTTTGTGGAAATGCCCGCCTGGCGAGCAGAGCGGGAGCGGGCGATAAATGAAGGTGTGCATTTCTTGATACTGACCGATGTAATCAGGTTCAATTCACATAATGGCAAATTGACCTCCATCACGGTCTGTCCGACCCGCCTGGGTGGGCCGGACAAAACAGCAAGGCGAAAGCCGCAGCCCATAAAGTCAAGCGCTTATGAGCTTCCGATGGACCTTGTCGTGGAGGCGATAGGCCAAAAAATACCGGACAACATTCACGAAATTCTGCCGGGCGTGGAAATCACGGACGGCCTTATTCGCACAAAGCCGGGCACCCCCGCAGCTTCTTGCGAAGCAAGAGCAGGGGCGACATCCAGACCGGGCGTCTTTGCCGGTGGCGACCTCGTAAGAGGACCGTCAACGGTCGTCGCAGCCGTCGCCGATGGAATGAAAGCGGCAAAAGAAATAGATAGATACCTGAGTAAATAAAAGCGGTAATTTTGCATTTTGATATTTGATTTGTCCCTGTCTTATGTCCGCCCGGTGGATAAAAGATTGTTGGAGGATTGAAAGATGTTTGACCGGCCCGTAGCAATCGTTACCGGCGCAAGCCGCGGCATCGGCAAGGCCATCGCGATTGGACTTGCGAAATTGGGTTTCGATTTGGTCCTCAATCGCGCCCAAAAAGCACCGACGGAAACGCAAAAAGAGGTTGAGACGCTGGGTGCGCGCTGCGAATTTGTGTCCGCTGACATAAGCAAAACAGCGGACCGAAAGAAGCTGGTTGATGCGGCTGAAAATAAATTCGGCAGGACCGATTTGCTGGTAAATAATGCCGGCGTTGCGCCTCTCAAGCGAATGGACATCCTCGAAGCGACAGAGGAAAGCTTCGACAGGGTCATCGGCATAAATCTCAAAGGCCCGTATTTTCTGACCCAGCTTGTCGCCAACCGGATGATTGAGCAGAAAAAACAAAACCCGCAGCGCAGCTTCCGGATTGTAAATATCGGCTCAATCTCCTCATACACAAGCTCAACCTCTCGCGGCGAATACTGCATCAGCAAGGCCGGCGTCTCTATGATGACAAAGCTTTATGCCGACCGGCTCGCGGAATATAATATCGGCGTATTTGAAATCAGCCCGGGCATCGTGGAAACCGATATGACAATCGCCGTCAAAGATAAATACGACAAGCTCATCGCGGACGGCCTTACGCCGATTCGGCGATGGGGCCGGCCCGAAGACGTCGCAAAAGCTGTCGGCGCCATTGCCGAAGGAAAACTTGATTTCTCCACCGGCACCGTAATAAATGTTGACGGCGGCTTTCATTTAAGAAGATTGTAGGGGACGCCAATGCGCATCAAAACCACAATCACAACGCTGCTGCGGGATGGGTTTATCCTCGTCTTCAATCAGGACAAGCTCGACATCGTCAAAACCGCTGATGCTTTAATAAAGGCCGGCGTCAACAATATGGAGATAACCTGCCGGATAAACAGGCCCCTCGAAAAGCTCGCCCGCCTCCGCAGGGAGCTTCCCGATTTCGCGGCAGGCGCCGCAAGTTTAATTGACTGGCCGGGAATGCTCGATGTTTATAATAGGGCGAATCTGCAAAACCCGCTGCCTACGCTCACGCAGGCCGTCGATGCAGGGGCGTGCTATCTTGTCTCGCCCGTCAATTTCAGCGATGAGAGTTTCGAGAAATTTTCGGGCAAAATCCCCTTGATACCCGGCTGCGGCACCGCCACCGAGATTGTCGGCCAGTTCTCAAAAGGGGCGAACCTCTGCAAGGTGTTCCCCGCCAAGGAGCTTGGCGGGCCCGCGTTTGTTAAGGCAATCGACCCCGCCATTCACAAAACTATCAGCTTAGTGCCCACAGGCGGAACGAACACGGGCAACATCCCTGAGTATATCGACGCCGGGGTTCTGGTGTTGGGCGGTTCATTCAGTATGGTTGAAGATGCAGCAATGAAAAAAATTATCGATGAGCAGGATTATGCCATTTTGTCAAAGGAGCTGGCTGCGATTAAACATTTGATAGATACGGTGCGGGCGGAAAAATACCCGCGCATCAACTTTGCAAAGGCCTCCGTTGAAGATGTCAGCAAAGCTACAGGCAGAAACTTCAACATTGGATAGACGATAGAGACTCGGACCGCGAAACACGCCTGTCGCCAAAGGCGGACTGAAAGCGCAATTGTGGAAACAAAACGGATAGCCAATCAAATTGTCGCCTTCCATCGCTGCGACACCTTCACTGTCGGCTCAGGTGCGGCGGGATTAAACTGCGCAGTCCACCTATACGAGTTTCTGAGCCATAAGGGCGTCAAAAATCCCCAGGAAAAAATCGCCGTAATAACCGCAGGATTGAATCTCGGCGCATCGCGGATGAGCGGTTCCGACAAGCAGACCTACTACAAAATAGGCACAAGTCCTGATGTCCCCGACAGCGCAGAGGAATTTGCAAAGACCTTAATGGCCGGCGGCTGCTGCCACGGCGACCTGGCCCTCGCAGAGGCGGTCGGCAGCTTGCGCGAATTCTACCACCTCGTCCAGGCGGGCGTGCCGTTTCCGACGGATTCCATCGGCGCTTTTATCGGCTACAAAACCGACAACGACCCTTTTGAAAGGGCCACCTCCGCCGGCCCGAAGACAAGTAAGTTTATGGCCGAGTGCCTCCAGAGGCAGCTCGAAAAATACGGCGTCAAAATATACGACCATCAGGAAGTCGCTGAGCTGCTCACAATCGGCTCAGAAAAATCCAGACGCATCGCCGGCGTTGTCGCCATCGACAGGAAAAACACCGGCCCCTCTGATTACGCCATAAATATTTTTCTCGCCGCCAATATCGTGCTCGCCGCCGGTGGCCCGGGCGAACTCTACAAAACCAGCGTTTATCCGAAAGGCCAGGTCGGCATCCACGGCCTCGCTTTTAAGGCAGGCCTGGTCGGCGAAAACCTCGCCGAGTCGCAGTTCGGCCTCGCAAGCACAAAATTCCGCTGGAACGTCTCCGGCACATATATGCAGGCAGTCCCGCGCATATTCAGCGCCGACCCCGACGGTAAAAATGAGCGGGAGTTTCTCGCGGATTTTTTCCCTTCGATGAGAAAACTGGCGACAAACATCTTCCTCAAGGGCTATCAGTGGCCTTTCGACCCGCAGCGCATCGCCCCACACCAATTGACCGATCAAGGCAGACCGGTTTCCGAGCCACAAGACCCTAACGCTATCGACAGTTCAATTGGTGCGGGGCAATCGTCATTGATTGACATTCTGGTTTTTAACGAGACGCAAAAAGGCAGACGAGTCTTCCTGGACTTTCGCCGAAATCCCGTCGGCCCGGCGAAAGACTTTGACATCAGCGACCTTGACCCGGAGGCATACCAGTATCTAAAAAAGACCGGCGCCCTCCAGAATACGCCCATCGAACGGCTTTTCGCTATGAATCCCCCGGCCATCGAGATTTACAAGGAAAACGGCATCGATTTGTATTCGCAGCCGCTCGAAATCGCCCTCTGTGCCCAGCACAATAACGGCGGCTTCGCCGTCGATAAATGGTGGCAGTCCAATATACCCCGCACCTTCGTAATCGGCGAAATGGCCGCAACCCACGGCATCAGACGCCCGGGCGGCGCAGCCCTCAACGCCGGCCAGGTCGGCGGCCTGCGGGCCGCTGAATATATCGCCAACGTCTGTCACTCCGAAAGCGGACCCGATTATTCAGAAGCAGAACCGGAAATCACACAGCAGTTAAGCCGATTCATCGCCGGGCTTGACGCCTGCAAAAAATCAGGCAGTTTGCCGCCCGAACAGGTAATAGAGGAAATCCAGACCCGTATGACCGCATCGGCAGGACACATAAGAGAGCTGAACAATGCCCGCGAAGCCCTGAAAGATGCAGTGGGACTATATAAAGACATACAAAAGTCCGGCTTCAAATTGCAGGACCGCGATGACCTCGTAAAGGCAGTCCGCGCGGACCATTTGGCACTGGCCGGCATCGCATATCTAAAAGCAATTGTGGAGATGCTGAATCTCGGCGGCGGCTCACGCGGCTCGCACCTTGTGCTTTCCGAAGATGGGATTCAGATACATCCTGATATTATTGATAAGACGACCGGCCGGCCTATGAAATTCAAGCCCGAGAATAAACTGCTTCGAGACTCCGTCTTACAAATTGAATACGACCGGACGGTCCCGGATTTATTCCGTTGCAGGAGCGCGGCAGTAAGGCCGATACCAACTGACAGAAAGGCCTTCGAGCCGGCCTGGCGCGATTACAGAGAAGGAAAAATCTACAAGCTTTAAGGGCCGGCACAATCGAACGCTATACGATATACCGGATGAGGCTGTTATGATTGTTCAGACGGTAAAATGGATTGGCGGCGTCGATGGATTCCTGGAGCTTATCGACCAGCGGCGATTGCCCGCTAAATTTGTAAAGCTCCGCTGCCGCAGCATCCGGCAGCTTCACCGGGCCATAAAGACCCTTGCCGTCCGCGGAGCGCCGGCGATAGGCGTTGCAGCAGGATATGGGCCGCTTTTGGCCCTGCAAAAGATAAGCGACCGCGGCAGCATCGCGCAGGCCCTCAAGCTCCTCGACCGTTCCTGCAAATATCTGGCATCATCCCGCCCGACCGCGATAAACTTATTCTGGGCCCTCGAACGGGTCCGGCGAATCGCCCTGCAGTTTGCCGCCGGGCAAAGAACAAAATCGCCAAATGTGCGCGAGCTTCGCAAAGTCATTTTAGCTGAAGCAAACGCAATTTATCAGGAAGATGTGGATATGTGCCGGCGCATCGGCCAAAACGGCCGGCGGTTCATCAAAAACGGCTTCGGCGTCCTCACGCACTGCAACGCCGGTGCGCTTGCCGCCGCAGGTCAGGGGACGGCTTTGTCGGTGATTTTTGAGGCCCACAAAAGAGGAAAAAAATTGAAAGTCTATGCAGATGAGACCCGCCCGCTGTTGCAGGGTGCACGCCTGACCGCCTGGGAATTGAAACAGGCCGGCATCGATGTAACGGTCTTATGCGACAATATGGCGGGCTGGCTGATGAAGCAGGGCAGGATAAACGCCGTCATAACCGGCGCAGACCGTATCGCCGCAAATGGCGACGTCGCGAATAAAATCGGCACCTACAGTTTGAGCGTCCTCGCGAGAGAGCACCGCGTACCGTTCTACGTCGCCGCCCCGTCGAGCACGTTCGATTTGAGTATAAAAAGCGGCGCCGAAATACCCATCGAGCAAAGACCGGCCGGGGAAGTTACTTGCCTGTGGCGAACGAAAACACGGATTGCTCCTGTCGGCGTCAGAGTGTACAATCCGGCCTTTGACATTACCGAGGCAAAAAATATCACCGCGATTATTACCGAGCGGGGCGTCATCAAAAATCCCGACGCCCGCAGCGTTGCAGAACATTTCAGGGCGGCGCCGAACGGAAAAGTAAACGCACACAACCGCAGGAAATGAGTATGACAGAGCCGAAGATGCAGACTTCACACACACCGCAGGACAAGACCGAAACGCCCGTCCTGAGTGCGGATGAGAACGCATTACTTTGCTGGCGGAAGCGCAACTCGTACTATTACAGGTGGCTGGACAAAATATACAAATTCGCCGTCCGCCCCAATAGCAGGGTCCTTCACGTCGGCTGCGAATGCGGCGACCTGCTTGCGGCGGTCGAGCCGGCTTACGGCGTCGGCATCGACCCGGACGAGCAGGCCGTTGCACTGGCGAAAAAACGTTTCCCTCACCTGAACTTCTATACGATGGACCCCCACGAACTGCATCTCGATGAAAAATTCGATTACGTCCTTATCTGCAACTCGCTTGGAAGATGGCGCGACATCCAGCAGGTCCTCGAACGCATTCGCCCCCTGACCACCGACGGCACGCGGATAGTGATAACCTACTACAATCATCTCTGGGAAGGTCTCATGCGGCTTGGCTCGGTCGTCGGGGTTCGCAAGCCGTACTCATACCAGAACTGGCTCCCGACCGAAGACATCGTCAGTCTGCTGGGCCTGGCCGACTTTGACGTCATTCGCACCGCCTCGTATCTGCTTTTGCCGAAACGCATTCCGCCGCTGACGGCCTTGAGCAATTATTTTCTGTCGCTCCTGCCGGGCTTTCGCTACTTCAACCTCGTAAATCTTGTGATTGCCCGCCCCGCGCCCGCCGCCGTGCGCGATGAGGATTTGTCGGTCTCCGTCATAGTCCCCTGCAGAAATGAGCGCGGCAACATCGAAGACGTGGTCACGCGAATCCCGCAAATGGGCCGTGAAACAGAGATTATCTTCGTTGACGGCAACAGCACGGACGGCACGGCCGAGGAAATAGAACGTCAGATTAAGCTCCGTCCGCATCGCAAAATTCGCCTGCTCCATCAGGGCCCGGGCGTGGGCAAAGGCGACGCCGTAAGAAAAGGTTTTGCCGAAGCAAAGGCCGACGTGCTGGTCATTCAGGATGCAGACCTGACCGCCTCCCCCGAGGATTTGCCCAAATTCTTCAGGGCGCTTCGCAACGGCAAAGGCGAGTTCGTCAACGGCTCGCGGCTCGTCTATCCAATGGAAAAACAGGCAATGCGGCTCCTGAATCTTCTTGCAAACAAGTTCTTCGGGGCGTTGTTTAGCTGGCTGCTCGGCCAGCGATTCAGAGACACCCTTTGCGGCACAAAAATGATTCGCAGAAAAGACTACAAAATGATAGAGGCCGACCGCTCCTACTTCGGCGACTTTGACCCATTCGGCGACTTCGACCTTATCTTCGGGGCCGTAAAGCTCAACCTCAAAGTCACCGAGGTGCCGGTAACGTACCGCGCAAGGACCTACGGCAAAACAAACATCAGCCGATTCAAACACGGCTGGTTACTACTTAAAATGAGCTGGCTCGCATTTAAGAAAATCAAATGGCTCGGAACGAGAAATTATCGCCGGAGCGGCGGCACAAATGAACGATAGCAGCGTCCAACCTGTTTCGGCGTCGCCGCGGAAGAAAAAGGTATTGATTTTCGTCGTCTGCTACAACGCCGAAAAATCCGTCGAGTCCGTCCTTGACCGGATTCCGCAGGATATATGGGACAACAAAGACTTCCACGCCGAGGTCCTGATTATCGACGACCAGTCGCCGGACCAGACTTTTCATAAAGCCGACAGGTATTCACGCCTGCATCCGCATCGCAATCTGAATGTTCTGTATAACCCCAAAAACCAGGGCTATGGCGGCAATCAGAAAATAGGCTACTGCTATGCCATTAAAAAGGGTTTCGATGTCGTGGTCCTGCTGCACGGCGACGGCCAGTACGCCCCCGAATACCTCGGTCAGATGATTCAGCCGCTTCTCGATGGCCAGGCTGATGCGGTTTTTGGCTCCAGAATGCTGCGAAAGTGGGACGCGCTGAAAGGAAAAATGCCGCTGTACAAGTGGCTCGGCAATCAAATCCTCACGTCCATTCAGAACCGCATCGTTAAGTCCCGCCTGTCGGAGTTCCACAGCGGCTACCGCGCGTATGGCGTCGAGGCCTTGAAATCCATCCCGTTCGAATACAATTCCAATTACTTCGATTTCGACACTGACATCATCATCCAGCTTATAGATACTAAAAAGCGCATCAAAGAAATCTCCATCCCGACCTTTTACGGCAATGAAATCTCGCGGGTGAACGGCATAAAATACGCCGTGCGCATAATCCGCTCCTGCATACTATCCAGAGCAATCAAAATGGGAATCTACTATCATCCCAGGTTCGACTATGGAACGCAGGCGGGCTCCAGGTATCGCGAAAAATTCGGATACCCGAGCTCACACCAGCTCGCCCTCGACCGCATACGACCCGGGACGACGGTTGTGGACATCGGGTGCGGGCCGGGCTTTATGGCTTCAAAGTTGAACGCCAAAGACGTCAGGGTGATTTCAATCGATATGGAGGTCTCTTCACAAACAAAACAGAAAAGCTGGAAATATATCGAGGCCGACCTCGACAGATACGACTTTGACGACGAATTCGACAAAGTGGATTACGTGCTGGCGCTGGACGTAATAGAGCACCTAAGGTCGCCGGAAAGATTTCTAAAGGCCGTTAGACGCCGCTTTTCCAGGGACTCGCCCGAAATCATTATAACAACGGGAAATGTCGCCTTTTTCCCCGTGAGAATGAGCCTGTTATTTAACAACTTCAATTACGGCAGTCGCGGCATACTCGATATGGGCCACTCGCGGCTGTTCACCTTTTCATCTCTGCGCAGAACGCTCCAGATGAACGGCTACGAAATCGTCAGGATTTGCGGCGTGCCCGCGCCGTTTCCTCTGGCGCTCGGCGACAAATGGCTGGCCCGAACGCTATTACGGATAAATCAGGTCCTGTTATTTTTCTCCAAAAGTCTTTTTGCCTACCAGATTGCTGTTGTCGCCAGACCCCTGCCGACACTGGAACTCCTTCTTGATAATGCTTGCCGGGCGGGGGCAAAAAGACTCAGTGACGACTCCTGAGCGAAGAGGCAAACTCTGTGAAAGTAAGAAGTGGCAAACAAGCTCCGGCCCGCTTCAGCAGCATCAAACATCACGGGGAGCAGACTGTTCATACGCCCAGGCGGCGAAATACGCTCAAAGCGCTTTTGCATGTGGCGATTTTCTGCTGGCCGCTCCTTTATCTGTTCGACTACGTCTTTCCCATAAACGGCAAATTCACCGGCATAGGAAATGATTTTATTGGCCTGTACTACAAATATAAAGTCCACTTGCTGGCGCATCTGGCGAACTTTAGCTTTCCCTTTTGGTCGCCTTCCGAAGCGGCAGGGTTTCCCTTCTATACCAATCCATTTGCCCAGGCTTTCTATCCGTTCAATTTGCTGCTTGCCGTCTGGTACAAAATCTCCGGCGGTTACAACCCTCTTGACCACCAGGTTTTTACGGTGCTGGGGATTTCCATATTCGCACTCGGCCTTTTTATGTGGCTTCGGCTGGCGAACTCGAATATCAGGGCGGTTATTTTTGCAGCCCTGGTTATGTCGGTGAGCTTCAAGATGACGGAAATCATCAGATTCCCCAACGCCGTCCACACCGCCGCCTGGTATCCCTGGGTGCTCTACGCAATGACCAAAATTTTGCTGAGCCGCTCGATTAGAAACACGATTTGGGCCGGCCTGGGCCTGTTCTTTTTCCTCGTATGTATGTGCACCGGCGGCTACCCGTATTACCTCTATTACTCGCAGTTTCTTTTTGGACCGTATCTGCTGCTCTTTGTGATAAGGCCGCTTCGTCGGAGATTTTTTGGTCCTCTGGAAGTCAGCTGGAAACGTGCCCTGGCGACACTGGCCGTAGTGGCGGTTGCACTTGTAGTCGTGTGTGGGCCGTACTTGCTGGGAGTGAAGGCCCTTATGGACCAGACAACAGACAGGGCAGGAAGGGATTTCGACTATTCCACAAAACATGTATTCAGCTTTGAGGACACAGTCGGGTCGCTGGTATATCCGCCGGCGGCACAGACGGAAGGCTGGTATTTCTTCAGCATAACGGGCGTTCTGATAATCTTTCTGTATTTACTCTGCGGCAAAACACCCCCTCACGTCGCAGCGGAAAATTCCGATGACCGGAAAGAACTCGCGTTGCCGCCGGAACCCGCTGACCTGTGGATGAAAGGATTTCTTATCGCCTGGATTGCTCTTATCACGTACATTAGTTATGGCTGCTCTTCTTATCTTTTTATCCTGCTGTGGAAGTGCCTGCCGGGTTTTTCGAGTTTGCGCGTTTGGGGACGCATCAATATCATTCTCCTGCCAATTTTGGCATGGCTGCTGTCGTTGGCCTACAACTGGTTTGAGTCGGCAATTTCGGACAAGGGGATTCCGGCGGTTAAAAAACGCTGGCCCCACTTCTTGCTTTCACAAAAAAGCTGGGGGTTGGCTGCAATTGTCAAGCTCGTTGCAATCTATGCGGTGGTTCGTGGAGCACAACTTTACTTTTATCGCAATAAAATTTACGACCCCTATTGGCTGTGGTATTTTGACCATTTGTCGCCGCTGTGTATATGGTTTATTTTCTACGGAGCAGCGGCATTCGTTATCATTTTGTTGCTCCTGATTTTAGGCAAACTGGTCCCGCTGAGGTCCGCCCGCTCTTTGACGGCAATAGTCGCTGTTCTGGCAGTGATTGCGACCATCGAGATGCGGACTGTTGGCGGGCATATCTGGGCGTTCCAGGACGACGTACAAAAGGGCCGTATTCATCTTGACGTGGCGAAAATAAACGAAGCGTCATTTCAGTTCGCGAGGACCGACTACAAAAGCACGATTTCGCTGGGACCAAACTTCAGCGTGGGTATTCTGGAAAACTGGTACTTCAGCCGATATGTAAAATTCTTAAAAGAAACTGAAAACCAGTTGCAAATGAGAAAGGTTCTTTTGGGCGTAAATGACGGAACAAAGATGTTCTTTTCCGAGTCGATAAAACATCCAACCATTCAGTTATTTTTGCAGGATGCTGTAAAATACAGGCAGCCAGGCCGTCTCTTGTCCTATACAGGCGATGAGCTCAACTGGGAAGTTAATGCTCCGGTCGCAGGATACCTGAGTTTTATTGATAACTGGGACCCGAGCTGGAAGGCCTTTGTAGACGATAAGTCGGTTGAGATTGAGCTGCTTTTCGGAACGTTCAAGTCGGTTCGCCTTGCGCCCGGCTTGCATCGTGTCAGGTTCAGCTATCAGCCGAGACTGTTTTGGGCCTTATTTTAGAAACGCAGGTGCGGCAAATAATGGTCACGAAAATATTAGAGTGGCTCCGGCTTCCGCAGACGCGGGGCATAGACCTCGATGACCCCGCCTCTACGCTGCTGCACGCAAAAATTATTCGCGAAAAACCTTTTCTTAAGAAATTGTACGTCGATTTCTACAGAGAGTTCCTAAAAGCCGTGCCGCAGCCCAAGGGAAAAACCATCGTCGAGCTTGGCAGCGGCGGCGGCTTCATAAAAGATGTCATCGCCAATGTCACTACCTCTGATGTCCTGAACCTGCCGAATGTCGATAGAGTCTTCTCGGCACTCGATATGCCTTTTGAACAGTCAACCGTGGACGCTTTTTTTATGGTCGATGTCCTCCATCACGTCCCCGACCCAAAATCCTTTTTCAAAGAGGCCCTCAGATGCCTGAAAATCGGCGGCAAAATAGTTATGATTGAGCCGGCCAACACCTGCTGGTCAGGATTTATCTACAAAAATTTCCACCACGAGCCTTTCGATACGCAGGCCCCCTGGCAGCTTGCCGCCGGTGGCGGCCCGCTTTCAAAGGCAAATGGGGCCCTGCCCTGGATAATCTTTTCACGCGACCGCCGCAACTTCGAGAAGGAGTTTCCGTCTCTGAGGATTGTTGGAATGAAAAACCATACACCTTTTCGATATTTAATAAGCGGCGGCCTGACCCTGCGCCAATTACTTCCGTCATTTACATACCCGCTGGTTAAAGGCATAGAATACATATTGGCCCCTCTGAATAATCTCCTCGGTATGTTTCAGACGATAGAATTGGAAAAGGTTGGCGAGCCGCAGGCGTATAAAATGCGTAAGTAACCTGTGCCAAGAAACTATGAGCAGACCGAAAATCAGGAATATAAGAACAAGGGCTTGTGAAACGTCGGCAAAAAACCCGCCTGTTGGTTCCGCCGGCCGGATGGATGCACAGGAGATTGCCGGGCGCGAAAACTACGTCGAGCGCTTTTTGTTGGCGGCGCTCTTTGCCTTTGGTGCGTATCAATCGGTCCTGTATTTCGGCTGCAAAGTCGTTCCCAACCCGGATTTTACGGTCATTGCCAGGACCGGCCGAGAGCTTCTGTCGTTTCAGGTTCCATCGAGTTTCAAATATGCGCCCGTCGTCGGCCTGCTGCAGGCAGCCCTTTCTCATCTTGTCGGCGGACAGCACCCGGAGCTTGCCGCCGGCTGGCTGCTTAACGCTATTTTGCATCCATTTAGTCTGGTTTTACTCTGGCTCGTCGGCAAAAAAATCGTCGGCGCCTCCGCCCTCTGGTTCGCCTTCATTGTGATAATAAACCACTGGGTAATATATATGCTCACTGACCCTATAATAGAGACGCCTCTGCTGTTTTTCTCGCTCGCGACGCTTTATCTTATCCTCAAACGCTCAAACTGGTCCTACGTCCTGGCCTCAATAACCACAATGGTCCGCTACGAGGGCTTGGCACTGATCCTGGCCGCCTTTATTATGGACCTTATTACCGTCACCGACAGACGCCGTCGAATCCGCGCATTCTTGTATGCCGCCCTGGCAACCATACCTCTGGCCCTCTGGCTGCTCGGCACCTTTTTGACCTGGAAGCCGGGCACAACCCATTATCTCGAGGTGCTCTTCACAAAGGAATACGCAAAAGGGTTCGCCCAATCCGTCGAGGAAAGGACCGGCATCTTAATGCACATGCGGCTGCTTTGGATGGTAGGGTTCCGCCCGCTGCTGATGCCGTATCCGGGCGCCGGCGAGGCCTCTGCAGAAATGCTCGTGAAGCTCAATGAAACTGTTGCTCTCGCGGGTTTTTTCTTCGGTTCCATCTACGGGTTATTGAAACGCCGCTGGGAAATATTGGTCTTGCTGTTGTTCTTTGTCCCGTATTTTCTGCTGCACGCCTTCTACCCTTACCCACTCCAGCGGTTCCACTCCACTATCTTCTGGCTCGCTATATTGCTGTGCCTGTTTGGTCTGCAGGCCGCCTGGCGTCTGGTCGATGGAAATGGCCGCGTCCCACGGCCTCTTGTCTCTTTGTTCCAGGCCGCAATCGCACTGATAGCGGTCATCTGGCTCGCATCACTTGTTCCCTATATGTCGAAGGAGTCCGCAGTCAGCCCAAAATCGGTTTCGCTGCCTTACGTGGCAATCGCTCTGGCGGCGGTCATTTTTGCCGCCCGGCTTTATGTTTACAAAGCCGGATATTTACTGCGGGAGATTTCCATCCTGGCCTTTGTCGGCCTGGTCATTGTCTCCAACCAGTCCACTGTCGTTCGACTTGTCGGCGATGGGCAGCAGGACAAGGAATTCAAGCTCCTGGCCGACTGGTTTATCGCCAATGCCAAACCGGGTGAAAAAATGGCCGTTTATATGGTCAGCGTCGTCAAAATATTCGCCCCCAAACATGCCGACTCCATCGTGCTTCTCCCAAAGGCCGACAGCCCCGACCAGTTTGTCAAGACCTGCCGCGACCAGAACATCACCTACGTTGTCTGGGCTACAAGGGAAGGACTGCGAAGTGACCACACCGGCTACAGACAGCTCAACCTGCACGAAACCATAAAGGACCTGGCCGACCCGAAAAGCACTGAATCCTGGCAGTTTGTCGGACAGGTTGGCTCACAGCGAGGTTATGTAAATATATTCCGCCTCCGCCCCGCTCCCGGCGAGGCGAACATTACAAGGCCTCCTCCCGTCCCGCCATAGACCCGCCGAAACCACCTCGCTTCTTACGCGGATTTAGTTTACGGCTATGACTTTTTTGACCTCGGGCACTCGCTCTTTGAGGAAACGTTCGATACCCATTTTCATAGTCATCGTGGCCCCCGGGCAGCCCTGGCAGGCGCCCTGCAGGCGGACCTTGACGGTATTGTCGTTCTCAGTCCCCACCAGCTCCACGTCGCCGCCGTGGCTTTGCAGGGCGGACCGGACCATTTCGATGACTTCCTTGACCTTTTGCTCGAAGCTCTTTTCGCTGCTGTTTTCGCTGCAGCCGCATTTATCGCACATAATAAATCTCCAAATGACGATTGTGCGTCCTATTTTATCAGTCGTGTCCCCTGCCGGCCAGCTATTTTTGCCTTTGGTCACAAACAGGATGACGCCATAACCCTCTCATAATCAGGTGTTTTACCGCCCAAATCTTCAAAAAATATGTCTCCAAAGCCGGCTGCGGCCTTGACAGAAGCCGCAGGGGGTGATAAAATGGCTATTGTTGTGTGGGCAAATTGGCCAATATAAGAAGACATCCTTATGTCAGGGCAGGCTGTCGGACTATCGCAATTGGACGGGGAGCAAAGAGGTGGTGCTATGCACTCCG
>Ga0315291_10000431_pt1 | contig 55303 bp, 46 predicted proteins | sample YL17G12_20_MG_FD_203070 | JGI IMG/M metagenome (GOLD analysis project Ga0315291, IMG submission 203070) | Sediment microbial communities from Yellowstone Lake, YNP, Wyoming, USA - YL17G12_20 | ecosystem: Environmental > Aquatic > Freshwater > Lake > Sediment | place: USA: Wyoming | collected... | reverse complement strand
GGTCGATTTTTATGTGCCTAATAGGCACAATAATCTGTGTTAATCTGTGTGCATCAGTGGTTAAATTCTTCTCTGTTAGCTCTGCGTTCTTTGCGCTTAAACCTTTCTGTGTTTACCTGTGTTAATCTGTGGTTATATTTTCTTCTCTGCTGTCTCTGCGTTTTTTTAGACGGGTCGCACCCGTAAGCGGTTTAGGAAGTGATTCCGTAGGTGACCTCCTAAGCAATCTACCAGGCAATCCCCTAAGCCACCTCATAAAATATCAAAAATGAATTTAATTGCTCTTGCCTTTTCGGTTCTTTCCGCTAAACTGTTGGATATGAAAAAAAGCAATAAAGGGCTCTTCAGCAATAAAAGATTTGAGTATCTGAAACTCGGCAGAGAGAAGCATTTAAAAGGATTATCATTGAAAAAGAGCGTCGCAATAATGGAAGGAATTATTGGTTTGGCTAATGAGTTAAGAGGGAATTTTTCTCTGGACAGACCAGTCTGCGTCAAAATTGGATTAAAGAACCGAAATAAAAAGTGAAATTAGAAGATTTATTCAGAAAAACCGTCCAGTTTTTAGAACGTTACAAATTTCCATATCTTATAATCGGGGGCATTGCGGCTGGCGTATTGGGTGAGCCGAGAACTACTGGTGATATTGATATTGATATAAATATTAAGAAAAATTCAATTAAAGATTTCTTGAATTTGGTGAAAAAAGCCGGTTTCATATTCAATCGCGCCGAAGTAATGAAAAGTGTAAAAGAAACCGGAACCTTTAAGTTGTGGCTGGGCGATTTCCATATCGATTTTATTATCGCTTCAACCAAATTCGAGGCGAACGCTTTCCTTCGAAAACAGAAAATCAAACTGTTTAGAACTGAAGCAAATTTCCCATCCAACGAGGATATGATTTTACTAAAAATTATCCCTGACCGACCAATCGATAAATTTGATGCGGAAAATATTACGAAAAGGCATAAAGGAAAACTTGATGAAAAATATTTGCTGGAATGGGCAATGAAATTGTCCGAAGAAGCCGAGGATTTAAGAGTCTATAACGAAGTTAAGAAATTATTGGATTAAGCTATATTGCACCCATTCTTCCAAATTTATTCAATATTGAATAAAAAGAATAAAACTGCCAAATTAACCATAGTCCAGTAGGCGACCCCCTAAGTAGTCCCGTAGGTTGCCCCCTAGGCTACCCCCTAACCCACTCCCTAACTCGCTCCGTAGGTCGCTTCCTAAGTTGTCCCCTAAGCCGCTCCCTAAGTGACCTCCTAACCAACCCCCTAAGCAACTTAGTAGGCGACTCCGTAGGCAATCCCCTAAGCCACCTACGGGGTCACCCCCTAGGTGATACCCCCTCCCTTCGACGAAATCACGATAAGCGACGGACGACCAAGAGGATAGACGAAAAAACTCTCCGAAAAAAGGTTGAAATATATATCAACCTTTTATAATGAATTTCTTCGAATTATCTGTATCAATTCTGCCAGAGGTACCAAATTAAATCCTAAATTCGAATATCTAAACTCTAAACAATTTCTAAATCCCAATCACTCAAATTCCAAACGGTTTGGTATATTAGAATTTGAATATTGGGATTTGTTTAGTATTTCGGATTTAGAATTTCGAATTTATCTCTCTGTTTTCTCTGCTATCTCTGATGTTAAAATTTAATCTTTTTTTCCGTGTTTTCGGTGTCCTCGGTGGTTTATCCCTTCTGCTTTCTCCGCTCTCCCCGTGGTTAATCTTGACAAAGCCAGATTTCTTTAGTATTCTGTTTGCCCAATGTCAATAAAAGAAATCAAAGATTTAATTCGTTCCAAAAAGATTAAGTTCATCGATTTAAAATATTCCGATATTTTCGGTCGTTTACGTCATATCACTTTCCCAGCAAAAAGGATTGATAAGGTAGTTAATGAAGGCTTGGGATTTGACGGTTCGTCCTTGCCTGGGTTTAAACCGGTCAGTGCCAGTGATATGATACTTTTACCGGATTTAACCACCGCTTTTATCGACCCGATACCAAAAGAACCAACCTTATCTTTCTTTGCCGAGATTTTTGACCCAATTAACAAAAAACGATTTGAACGTGACCCAAGATTTATTTTGCAACAAGCCGAAGCAAAAGTTAAAAAGGAAATTGGCTGCGACGCGGCATTGTTTCTTCCTGAATTTGAATTTTATATTTTCGACCGGGTGGAAATCATTACCGATAAAAGTATGAATTATGCCCGGCTGGAGACCGAAGAGTTACAATGGGAGGATAAAACTGGGTATTTGGTCTTTAAGGGGACTGGGTACCATTTGACCCCGCCTTTTGACCGTAGTTCGGATATTCGTTCCCATATTATCGATGTACTTAATTCGGCTGGCATCGAAGTGAAGTATCATCATCATGAAGGCGGTCGTTTTTCTCAGGTTGAAATTGAAACTGTTTTCACTCCGGCTTTAACGACGGCGGACCAGATTCTTTTGGTTAAATATATAGTGAAAAATTTAACCCTGAGTTTGGGTAAGAGCGCAACCTTTATGCCGAAACCAATCTATGATGAGCCGGGTTCAGGGATGCATTTCCATCATTACCTGGCAAAGAGCAAGCGTTCTCTTTTCGGTGATGCCAAATCGAAAAACCGATTGTCGAAACTGGCTGAGTATTATATCGGCGGTATTCTTGCTCATACCCCAAGCCTATGCGCTTTTACCAGTCCGAGCACGAATTCATTTCGGCGACTAATCGCCAGTTTTGAAACCCCGACCGCAGCATTTTTCTCGTTTGCCGACCGAACCGCGGCAATTCGAATTCCGGGTTATATTAAATCGTTGTCCGATATGGCAATTGAATATCGAATTCCCGACGCTACGGCTAACCCGTATTTTGCTTTAGCCTCGATTCTTTTAGCCGGATTGGACGGCGTGAAAAATAAAATTGAACCGGTTAGCAGTTCGACTAAAGCGAAAAAAGCGCAAAGTTTGCCCCGCACTTTAAATGATGCGATGGCAAAATTAAAGGATGACCACGAATATTTGACCAAAACCGGTATTTTTCCTTTGGACTTAATTAATATCTATACTGAGGCAAAAGGCAAAGAAGCCGAATCGGTTGCCCAAAGACCCCACCCGTTTGAATGCAAATTATATTACGGATGTTAAGATTTAATATGAAAGCTGCCCAAAATTGTAGGTACAGATTCATCTGTGCCAGCACGGTTAAAACCGTGCCTACAAAAAACTTAAACCAAAGACAAATCAGAAAATTTATAACCTCCGCTGTCTCTGTTATCTCTGTGGTTAAAAATCTTATATAATGAATGATTTTCAGGAACTTTTAGCCAAAGCTAAACAGCGCGGTCAGAAACGGTGTGTGGTAGCTTGTGCCGAAGATTTCCCAACCCTCGAAGCACTGCATAATGCAAAACAGGAAAATATTGCGACCGGTATCCTTTTTGGTGACCAGATGCGTATCGAAAAAATAGCCGAAAGTTTGAAAATACCGATTTCGGATTTTGAAATCCATCATTGCGACAATGAAGAAAAAGCGATTAAGGAAACAATCAACTATGTTGGTCAGAATGGTGATTTTCTGATGAAAGGACAGTTAAACACGGCGACTTTCTTAAAGGGGATTCTGGATGAGAAACAAGGTTTACGGGGGGAACGAGTCTTAAGCCATGTTGCCCTGCTCGCATTACCCAGTTATCATAAAGTGCTCTTCGTCTCGGATGGTGGAATGAATACCGACCTTGATTTGCGGCGCAAGATTGATATTGTAAAAAACGCTATCGAATTAGCCCGATTTATGAGTATCGCACAACCAAAGGTAGCGTTACTCTCTGCCATTGAGCGCGTGAATCTTAACATTGCCGAAACTTTAGACTGGGCGATTATTACCCGCATGGCAGAGCAATCCGAGTTCGGCGATGCCTTAATTGAAGGACCGCTTGCTTTAGATATTGCCTTTTCGACTCAAAGCGCTAAAATCAAAAAAGTAGCCAGCCGGGTTTCGGGCGACGTCGATATTCTGATTGTCCCAAGTATTGCTACCGGTAATATTCTGGCTAAGGGATTACAATATTTAGGCGGAGCTAAAATTTGCGGTATCATTGTTGGGGCAAAACGACCAGTCGTTATGTTATCCCGAGCCGATACCCCAGAAACTAAATTGTTTTCAATCGCCTTAGGCAACTTGGCGTCATGAATCCCGTGGGAAATTTTAAACCACAGATGAACACACGTTCTTTTTCCCTTCGCAGGCTAAAGCCTGCGGCTACCATAATTTTTCGGATATTTCCGATTTCTCAGTACGTTTGCTTTCGTGTTTTCGTAGTTAGTTGATTAATATGAAACAAATAATCTTTTCGGAAAAGGCACCGAAACCGATTGGATCTTATAGCCAAGCGGTGGAAGCAGGTAATCTTATATTCCTTTCTGGACAAATCGGGATTGACCCGAATACCGGGAATATCGTTGCTGGCGGGGTTGCGGCTGAGACCCGTCAGGTTATGGATAATATCCGTGCGGTATTAGAGAAAGCAAATCTTTCTTTAGAAAATATTATTAAAACCACAATCTTTCTGGCAAATCTAGCGGATTTTGCCGAAGTGAATCAGATTTACGCTGAATACTTTACTAAGGATTTTCCTGCCCGTAGCACAATTGAAGTCAAGGCATTACCCAAAGGTGCTAAAATTGAAATCGAAGTTATTGCCCAAAGATAAGACAATAATAAAACCACCGATGGACACCGATGAACACAGAAGTAAAAATAAAAAAATTCTTATCCTCGGTGTGGGCAATCGTCTGCGGGGTGATGATGCGATAGGTTGTCTAATAACGGATGAGCTAAAGAGTATCAACGGTTTAATAGTCATTGATTGTGGTTCAGCCCCGGAGAATTTTATTGATAAAGTTTGTTCTTTAGCACCCAATGAAATCATAATTGTTGATGCCTGTAATTTTTGTGCTGAGCCAGGAAAATTTCAACTATTCGCCGAAAGACAAATCGAAAAAATTTCCAGTCAGCTACTATCAACTCATACGCTGCCTTTAAGTCTAACCGTAGCAATGATAAAGAAGCAACTACCTTGTAAAATTCAACTATTAGGGATTCAACCCGAAAGTATAAATTTCGGTGAAGGGCTAAGTCTAAGACTCGAAGCAGCAAAGAGTCAAATTGTAAAATATCTAAAAGATTTAGTTAAAAATAATGAAAAGACAAATGATCAAGTGTTTATAAAAGTAGAAAAGGAGTCTTAATGCACGGAGCAACATCATTTGAAACTTATGCAATATGGACAGTGCTTGGCATTGCGATTATCGGCTTACTCTATGCTTTGTTTTTAAGGCGCCAGGTGCTGCGCGAAGAAAAAGGGACAGCTAAAATGCAAGAAGTTTGGAATGCAATTCGGGTTGGAGCGGATGCCTATTTAACCCGCCAACTTAAAACTATCCTCCCTTTAATTATCATCCTGACGATTGCATTATTTTTCAGTGTTTATGTGGTAAAACCGAGTCCCGAAGCGATGGAACGATTTGCCGGAATGGATGAAAACCGTATCAAGCTGATTGTTGGATTGGCACGCGCTTTTGCTTTCATTTTGGGATCTTTATTCTCGCTTACGGTTGGGCAGTTTGGCATGCGGATGGCAGTGCAGGGTAATGTTCGAGTTGCTTCGGCTGCCCGCAATAGTTTTGATAAAGCGATCAAAATTGCCTATCGTTCGGGCACGATTACCGGCATGCTCACCGATGGCTTAGGTCTTTTCGGTGGAACAATCATCTTCATAATCATGGGTAAAGCGGCACCCGATGCTTTACTCGGTTTTGGTTTCGGCGGAACCCTTTTAGCACTCTTTATGCGGGTGGGCGGTGGCATTTATACTAAAGCAGCGGATGTGGGCGCTGATTTAGTCGGCAAAGTTGAAGCCGGCATTCCCGAAGACGACCCACGCAATGCGGCAGTGATTGCTGACCTGGTAGGTGATAATGTTGGCGATTGTGCGGGTATGGCGGCGGATATTTTTGAGAGTTATGAGGTTACGATTGTTGCAGGTTTAATCCTCGGCTTAGCATTAGTTGCGATCACTGGTGAATTAAAATGGATTGTTTTCCCACTTTTAGTACGTGGAATTGGAGTATTCTCATCAATTATTGGTACCTACATGGTTCGAGGTAAAGGGGTAAAAGGTAACGCCATGACCGCTATCAATCGTGGTTTCTACACTTCAGCCGCAATTTCAATCGTCTTTTTTGCCTTCTTAGCATTTTTCTACATGCACGAGTGGCGGGCATTCCTTTCGGTCGGAGTTGGTATTTTATTAGCCATTGTTATCGATGAATTGACCAAATATTTCACTGATACTCATCATCAACCAGTAAAAGGTATCGCGAAACAAGCCCGCACCGGTCCGGCGACGATTATTCTGCAAGGACTGGGAGTAGGTTATGAGTCAGCGGTATATTCGGTCATCGTTATCGCTCTAACAATTCTTGCTGCAGTTCTGATTTATTCCGGCGTCAATGTTCCATTTGGCATGAAAGTTCAATACATACTTTATGGAGTGGCAATGACTGGTATTGGAATGTTAACTCTTACTGGTAACAATGTCGCTATGGATTCCTACGGTCCGATTGTGGATAATGCTAACGGCATAGGGGAGATGGCAGGACTTGAGAAAGAATCACGCCAAATCATGGCTGACCTTGATGCCGTAGGCAACACCACAAAGGCAATCACCAAAGGTGTTGCAATTGGGTCGGCAGTCATTGCGGCGGTTTCTCTTTTTGGTTCGTATATCACGGATGTCCGTAAAATTGACCCTACTTCTCTGATTCAAGGTATTCGAATTAATGAGCCGATAGTCTTTATTGGATTCCTGATTGGCGGAGCCCTGCCTTGGCTTTTCAGTTCGCTGGCAATTAGTGCGGTGAGTCGAGCCGCCAGTTTAATTGTAGAAGAGGTTAGACGACAATTCCGAATTCCGGGATTGATGGAAGGAAAAGTACAACCCGACTATAAAAAAGCGGTCGGGATTTGCACTTCGGCTGCCCAACGTGAACTGATTACGTTGGCACTCTTAGCGGTACTAACCCCGATTATTGTCGGTTTAGCCTTACAGGTTGAAGCATTGGGTGGTTTTCTGGCTGGGGCAATTCTTTCTGGTCAGTTGCTGGCAGTATTTATGGCTAATGCCGGCGGGGCGTGGGATAATGCAAAGAAGACAATCGAAGATGAACCGGTAAATCTAAAAGAAAATACCGGCAAAGGTTCGGAACGACACAAGGCATCAGTTGTGGGTGATACCGTCGGTGACCCATTAAAAGATACGGCTGGACCTGCGCTTAACCCAATGCTTAAGGTGATTAATCTCGTATCGCTTTTAGCCGCACCGATTATGGTCGCCCAGAAGAAATTAACGCCGGTTACGGTCGGTATCATTGCGGCAGGTATCGTGGTTGTGATTATTGTTGTCTGGTATTCCCGTCGTGGAATAAAACAAGAAACGATTAAATAATAAATAGCGAACACCGTTTGGCTTTAAACTTTGAATTAACTTTCAGTAGCTTTATTTATTCCACCTAAGCACGATTCGGAAGACTCTGTGAGTTGCTTAGTTTTGCGATTGCCACAAATATAAAGCTGTTCTGAATCAAAACAGGGAAAATATAGCTTGACAAGTTTTGAGGAAATGTTAATATTCAATGTATCTATGAAGGGTTTGTCCAACTTTTTTCTATTTTACAACTTAATCAAAAGGAGAATTAGCGTAAAGGGATGGGACGCAGATTCTCGATTTATAATTTTAACTTCATCCTAAAGAAAGAGTTTAATAAAAAGTAAGGAGGTTTAAATGTCCGCATATAAGTTTAATAACCTCTTTGCAATAATCCTGTGCTTTGTTTTATTTCAAATTGCGTGGGCGGATGATTTTCCTATTTGTAATATGGAAGAAGTTCAATGGTTCCCTGCAGCAGCTTCTGACGGTACGAATTATTTAGTTGTATGGTCAGATATGCGAGACTTTATGAATACGGGATCCGATATCTATGGTGCCATAGTATCACCAAATGGTGTCGTATCGCCCCCAAATGGTTTTCTTATTTCACAAGCCTCTAATAACCCAGCAGCTCCTAATAACCAAGAGTTTCCTGCGGTTGCTTTTGATGGGACTAATTATTTAGTGGTTTGGTTAGATTACAGAAACGAACCAGGGCGTTATGATATATACGGCGCTCGAGTAAGTACGAATGGCACAGTTCTCGACCACGACGGGATCCAAATATCTATTGAAACACGAGGCTATGAAGTACCTTACACTTTTAATAGCCCGGGAGTAGCCTTCGATGGCATTAATTTTTTTGTAACATGGGTTGACCAACGTGATGGCTATCACGCTATCTACGGTGCTAGGGTAACGCCTGCTGGGCAAGTTTCAGACCCTCACGGAATTCCCATATCTGCTCCAGGTTACGGTGAGGGTCGCCCAAGACTCGTATTTGGACTTACTAAATATCTTGTTTGTTGGATGCGCGAAGATGAGACTCAAGTTTCCGTTGCATTAATGACGCGTAGCGGGGTCGTCACAGATCAGATAGGAATACCACCGCGATATCTTATTAATGGCATGCCAAATGTATCGTTTGATGGCATAAACTTCTTGGTTGTATGGGGGGATCGTAATCACTTGTTTGATTGGGAAATATGGGGGCGAACAGTAAACGAATTTGGCTATAGCAGCCCTAACTTTTGCATACGACCATCACCGTGGCCCTATAAGGCTAATAACCTTCCAGATATAGATTTCGATGGTATGACTTATCTTGTTGTTTGGGAAGATGGTAGGAATCGACAATACCAAGAAGACCCTGATTGGGATATATATGGCAGAAGGGTATCCACTGAGAAAATCCTAGTCGTGCCGGAACTTCCAATTTGCAGTGGTTTAGAATGTGAACAGTCAGAACCAACTGTTGCCTTTGGTAGAACAAATTTCCTTGTCGCGTGGCGAGATGAAAGAGAATTACCAAATGTGGAGTATGATATTTACGGTAGATTGATAGAAGCTACTTTGATCTCAAAAGATGCAACTGGTCCTAACCAAGGACGCCATCTTGCAAGAGCACCTAACAGCTTAGACTTAGACTGGGCATATCATACAAACATAGGCACTTTCTGGAACTGGATGGGTGAACTTATTACTGGACGACCGACCTATCTCGAAAGAGGCAAATATCCAACTGTTGCGAAAAATGAACCGAATGCCCCCTGGGTAGCCTATACAACCGGTGAAACACTTTTTGGCTTGGTAAAACAAAAAAATAATTCTGATAACTGGAAGAAAGCTTTAATCAAAGTCGATGATAGTATATTCCCTCCTTCCCATGTTCTATCGGCTACTTTAGCAACACCTGAGCAAGGTGATTTAGGTTATGTGGTTTATACTCTAAAAAGGAGTGACGAATACCATATCTATTTTGCGGCTTTTGATAGTCTTGACGTTTATTGTAATATGCTCTTAGAGGAAGGTAATGTATCCGAGCCTTCAATAGCTTTAACGCCTGGTGACTATCTTCATGTCGTTTGGAAAAAAGAGGGTAGAATTTATTATATCACCACACTTGACCCAGTTTACCCTCAATCTGTAAGGCAAGGACACGAACCAGTCTGGTCAATAATAGAGCAAATTTCAAGACCTTGGACTGAGCCAGCCTCTAATCCGTTCGTTGAAGCACAGGGAGAATGGGTACATGCGGTTTGGCGTGGACCGAATGAAGAAGGTAATCCCGATTATGGAGAAATTTGGCAGAGGCCGGGACGGATTCAACCGGGTAATGTTCCTCAGTGGCGTGACCCAGTGAACAAAAGCCGAACTCCAACTCAAGAATCAAACTTTCCCACCATGTCAACCGGAAATGCAATTGTCTGGCAGGAGTCAATTCCTGAAACTCATAACAACCCCACGAACTATGAAATTTATGCTAACTTACAAACCGAACAAGGTGAGCAAAATGTCAATATCTCTAATACCCCAACTAACTCTTACTTTCCACATACCAATCTTATGGCAACTTATGATCCTAATAATGACGAGGTCTGGAGGCTCTTTTCTATCTGGACTGAGGAATCAATCCCGCAAAGTTTTTATCGAGTAAAATTCGACGATTACTATTTTTCAGGTCCAGATACAAATATTTGGCCCCTCTCGGTCCCCGTCGGCGATTCAAGTCCTTCACCTTACTGCTTAGAAAGGGATGGTTTTATCCAATTCAATGGAATGAAAATTGATTACGATTCTACCAGTCTTGCCTACATACTACCTTATTTGAATCCTCGGAAATATTACCTCTTAGAAGCCATAGCCTATCATGAGTCAAGTGGAGTTTACCGACAGAGATTTTCCTTCAGAAATAGGAACTTTGAAGTAAGATATCGGCGTTCGATACCCGAAACTTTAAGAGTAATCATTCCCCCGGGTTTTTATGATAGTACTTTTATCAATTTACGTATAAATCGGCTTCAAGGCAATTTTGCCTCGTTAGCTAAGCTCAGGCTTCGCGAATTTGAGATTATACGAGAAAAAGAAGGTGGTGCACAGGGTGAGTTAACAGTAGATATTCCGTTAAAGACTTTTCTTTTCTCTCCTTTTCCGAACCCCTTTACCAATGACTTAAGCATTAAGTATCAGCTATCAAAACCGGGTCGAGTTTTACTTAAGGTCTATAGCATTTCTGGCAGGGAAGTGAAAATTCTAACGAATGAGAATAAAGAACCTGGGACTTACACGGTCAACTTTGATGGTAGGGATACGCATGGATTAGGACTTCCTCTAGGGATTTACTTCATTCAGTTAAAAACTAAAGACTGTTCGTTATCGAAGAAGGTGATTCTTACGAGGTAAAAGAAAAAGGCTGGGGGAGGAATTTTTCCCTCCCCCAGTTTTATTAAGGAATATGAAGAAATTCCGGTTTTTACTTATTTTTTCCCTCATTTCATCAGGGCAAAGTTTAATGATGAAGCAGATTTTTTATCTTCCTTATGGCGCAAAGTGGGCTTATGTCATTTGTAAGGATACCGACCATAATGATTCATACGAGATGATTTTTTCACCAGACGCACCTTTTAATCGTTGGGAAATTTGGGAGCATCGTCCAATTAATCAATACCAGTTAGTTTATGCTGATACCGGTATGTATCCACCACAGAGGATAATAACCGGGAACTTTCTGCCCTGGGATGTTGGTGATATTGATGGGGATAGCCTGACTGATTTATTAGGACCCAACCAAGATGGACCAGCGAATCCCGATACTATTTACAATGTTGTCACAACTCAGGAAAGTCCTAATTATTTATCCCCTCCGGAATCATTGTCTTGGTGGTACAGATATGCAAATAATGCAGCTATATCAGAACCTTTTTATTTTACTCCTGACCTCGACGGTGATAATAAACGAGAAATACTTTTTTGTTATGATAGTATTTACATTTTTGAAAATGTTGCTAATAATCAAAATAATCTTGTTTATGATATATCTGCTCCAGCTTGGTCATTTACATTTGGTGAATTCGATTTAGATGAAAGAAAAGAATTTGTAACTGCTTGGCTTGGTTCTCTTGGCCGAGTTTTTGTTTATGAAAATACTGGCGAAAATCAATATGAACTTGTTTGGGTTGATACCGTCGGTATTCCCAATGGTTCAGATGTCTTTTCGGGCAATGATTTGGATGGCGATGGTAAACCAGAATTCTTTGTCTGTTTTGCTTGGTTTCCAGGTAGCATTGCTGACTTCTATCTTTATATGTGGGAAGCAACGGGAAATAACACCTATGAAAAAACGCTTTTAGCAAACCTCCAGCGAAATATCGGGCTTGATTGGGGAGCCATCAGCAAATGTGGCGATATTGACGGTGACGGAATCGAAGAACTGGTTTGGTCGGTTGGAATTGATGTCTTTGTTTATAAAGCTATAGGCAATAATCAGTTTCAATTGATATGGTCGTGGCATAATCCTACTGCAGATATAGTAAAAGATGCCTTTGTAAATATTTATGACTTAAACCGTAATGGCTATAATGAAATTGTTCTTAGTGGAATCTTCGGCGGTTCCCCTGGTTATCCTGATTACGCTACTTATATTTATGAAGTCGAAGCGGTTTGGCTCAGAAGACCAAATGGCGGAGAAACTTTTCAAGGTAATACTCAAGAACAAATCCGCTGGCAGAAATTCTATCCACCAAGATGCGATTCGCTTTCCTTATTCCACTCATTAGATAATGGCAGGAATTATGACACCATCATTACAGGACTCCCTGGAACTGACAGTTCTTATCTTTGGACTGTTCCTGATACATCTTCAGATTCCTGCAAAGTCAAAATCATCGCCTATGGACCAGGTTGGCAATACGACGAATCCGACGGCGTGTTTAGCATCACCCCAATTGGAATAGGAGAAAATACGTCTCAAACTTTTAACCATTTTAGATTTGAAATGCTGCCAAATCCATCAAAAGGAAAAGTTAGTTTCAAAATCTGGAATGCCGGTAAAAAGAATTTATCGCTTAAGATTTATAATTTAGCCGGAGAATTAGTAAAGTCTTATTCCCTAACCCCTAACAACCGACAACTAACAACTTTTCTCTGGGATGGTAAAGATAATTACGGCAAAAAACTATCCGCCGGCGTCTATTTCTATCGTTTAAAAACATCCGATGGTTTTTCCGAAACAAAAGAGTTCATCATTTTGGAATAGTAATCAGTTCCCGAACCAATCCCCTAGGTTGCTTAGGGGGCTACCCCCGAGTCAACCCCCGAACCCACTCCCCAGCTTGCTCCCGAAGCCGCTCCCCAAGTTATCCCCGAAGCCGCCTCCCAACCCGCTTCCCAACCAACCCCCGAACTAACTTAGGAAGCGACTCCCGAAGCGACCTCCGAGGCTACTCCCCAAGCCGCTTAGGGGGTCACCCCCTAAGCGGTACCCTCAACTAAGGCAATGTCAAAGGTAAAAGCTCAAATGTCAAATGGTTAGGAGAAAAAACAGGGCTATTAAAAGTTTAGTTATAACTAAACTTTTAGCTGGCACAAAAATACCAAGTACCAAATCCCAATTTCAAAATCTCTGTGCTCTCTGCTATCTCTTATGTTACCCCTCACCCTAACCTCTCCCACAAGGGGAGAGGGGTTTTTATTTTATCTGTGTTTATCCGCGTTCATCCGTGGTTATTTCCTCTGTGCGTTCAGTGTCTTCTGTGGTTATTTAATCTGTGTTCACCTCACGAAGTGAGGTTTCTTTGATATTGTCTTTCCTTCGGTGTTAACCTGTGTTCATCTGTGGTTTTGTTTATTTGTTCTTTGTTCATCTCGCTTTGCTCAATGGACACTTCGTGTTACGGTGGACGCTGCGCGTAGTATCTGTGTCTATCCGTGGTTAAATTCTCTCTGGTTTCTCTGCTGTCTCGGCGGTTTAAATATTTTTGTGTCCTTGAGGAGACATTTTAGGTTTGCCGTGACACTTTCAGTCAATTGGTTGACAATTACGAATAAATAGTTATACTAAAAAATAATTGATAAATATGAGATATCGCGAAAACGAATGGTTGAAACCCAACTCATTCCGCGTGGGATTAAAGATAAAAACGTAATTAATGCCATGCTAAAAGTACCAAGGCATTTATTCGTCCAACCCGCTTTCGAGCATCAAGCCTACGATGACCACCCGTTACCAATTGGTTCGGACCAGACGATATCACAACCCTATATTGTAGCCGCAATGACTGAGCATCTGGACATTAAAAAACAAAACAAAGTTTTGGAAATCGGTACCGGTTCGGGCTATCAAACTGCTATTATAGCTGAATTAGCCGATACCGTATACACCGTAGAACGCTTCGAAAATCTAGCGCAGGCAGCAACTCAAAGGTTACAAAATTTAGGCTATAAAAATATCCGATTCAAAATTGGGGATGGCAGTTTGGGTTGGAGAGAATTTAGCCCATATGACCGTATAATCGTTACCGCGGCGGCAGAAGACATTCCACTTTCACTCACCGAACAATTAATTGAAAATGGTCGTATGGTAATACCAATTGGCGAAACATTTTCTCAGAAGCTATTTTTGCTCGTAAAAAATCGAGGACGAATAAAAAAACGACCTTTAATGGATTGTGTTTTTGTTCCTTTAGTAAGTAACAATGTCGGGGCGTAGCGCAGTTGGTTTAGCGCGCTTGGTTCGGGACCAAGAAGTCGCTGGTTCAAATCCAGTCGCCCCGATTCTTCCATGGAAGTTAAACTCTTTCCTTTAATTACCGAGGCAGATATCCAAAAACGGGTTAAAGAATTAGCCCAACAGATTTCGATCGATTATGCTAACCGAGAACCGCTTTTAGTCGGCGTACTTAAAGGGTCATGGGTCTTTATGGCGGATTTGGCACGACAACTTACAATTCCAGTAAATTTTGATTTTTTGACTGTATCCAGCTACGGCAATAGTACTAAAACCTCTGGGATAGTAAAAATTGTTACCGATTTGAAAACACCGCTGATTGATAAAGATGTTCTACTCATCGAAGATATTTATGATACCGGACTCACATTAAAATATATAATGGATAACTTTAAATTACGCCAACCGCGCAGTTTAAAGATTTGTGTGCTACTTGATAAACCTGAACGTCACAAAACCGATATCAAGGTTGACTTTCTTGGGTTTACCGTTCCCAATCGGTTTGTTGTCGGTTATGGTATTGACTATAATGAACGCTATCGCAACCTTCCCTATATTGCTTATGTCGAGCAAGAATAAGTGCCTGAGGCACCGCTGAGATTTTATTTTGGCTACCGATTTAAATTCCCTAACCAACCAAATTAAAATAGCTCTTAGTGATATGCCAGCCAGTGTTCTGCTGAAGAATTGTCGAATAGTTAATGTCTTTTCCGGCGAAGTTGAACGCAAAAATGTAATAATTGAAAATGAAACTATCGTTGGTATCGGAGAAGACTATAACCAAGCTAAAGAAGTATATGATTTAAACGATAAATTAGTTTTACCCGGTTTGATTGATGGGCACATCCATATCGAAAGTTCCCTGCTTTCACCCAAAGAATTTATTCGCTTAGCGTTGAGCCATGGAACGACAACAATTATCGCTGATCCCCATGAAATTGCCAATGTCTTAGGCGTAAAAGGTATCGAGTATATTCTTGATAAAAGCGATGGATTACCATTCAATCTCTTTGTTGTGATACCATCCTGTGTCCCAGCCACCAATATGGAGACCGCGGGTGCTCGAATCGATGGTAAAGCAATCAAGCGACTTTTACCTAATCCAAGAATTTTAGGTTTAGCCGAGTTGATGAATTTTCCCGGCGTGATTAGTGCCGACCCGAACATAATAAAAAATATTATTTTAACTAAAAACGCTAATAAAATTGTCGATGGTCATGCTCCTGGCTTAACCGGCAATGCCCTGCAAGCCTATGTTTTGGCTGGAATTGGATCTGACCATGAATGCGTGTTGCGACATGAAGCAAAAGAAAAACTAAGTTCAGGAATGCGAATCATGATTCGGGAGGGTTCTGCGGCGCGCAACCTTGCCGACCTCTTACCGGTTGTCAATCCGGTTAATTCCCGACGTTGTTTTTTTGTTACTGACGACAAGCACCCCGAAGAACTAATCAAAGAAGGACACCTTGATTATATTATACGGAAAGCCGTTGCGATTGGTTTGGACCCAATCACTGCCGTGCAGATGGTAAGTTTAAACCCGGCTGAATATTTTGGACTTAAAGATTTAGGTGCAATCGCACCTGGTTACAAAGCCGACCTCGTAGTAGTTTCTGATCTCGTAAACTTCACCGTGGATAGGGTGTTCAAAAATGGTAAATGTGTTGTGGAAAAGGGCAAGATCCGAAGTGACTGCTTTAAATCCGATTATCGGAACCAGTCGGTATTAAAAACCGTCAGGGTTAAGCCAATTTTGTTAAAAGATTTGCAAATCAACGCTGAGAACAAAAGGGTTCGAGTGATTAGACTTGTCCCTAATCAAATCGTAACCGAATCCTGGATTACCATGCCGAAGGTTGAGAAAGGCAAAATTGTTGCCGATATCGAAAGGGACATTCTTAAAATTGTCGTGGTCGAACGACACCGAAAGACCGGAAATATCGGATTAGGCTTAGTTAATGGTTTCGGCTTTAAAAAAGGTGCCATCGCTTCCTCGGTCGCCCATGATTCGCACAATATCATTGGAATCGGGACTAATGACCAAGATTTATTGAAGGCAATTAAAGAAGTAATAAAACTCCAAGGTGGTTTAGTCATTGCAGCGGATAATAAAATCCAAGGCGCTTTAGCCTTACCAATTGCTGGTTTAATGTCGGAAGAAAACGCTGAGCTTGTCTGCGAGAAATTGAACAAGATGCTAACCAAGTTAAAGGTTTGGGGTTCAAGACCACCTAATCCATTTATCACTCTTTCATTTTTAGCCTTGCCGGTAATTCCCGAACTAAAATTAACGGATCAAGGTTTAGTCGACGTCGCAAAATTTCAATTCACTTCGCTTTGGGTTGATGGCTAAACCTTACATCGGAGTAATCGGGGCGTCTAAAATTTCCCAAGAGTTTGAAAAAATAGCTTTTGAAGTTGGTTTTGAAATAGCTAAACGCGGCGGTATTTTAGTTTGCGGTGGTTTGGCTGGAGTAATGGAAGCAGTCTGTAAGGGAGCCAAGAAAGCCGGTGGTACTACAATCGGAATCCTCCCCGGTCTCGCCCGAAACCAGGCTAATCCTTATATCGACATTGCAATCACTACCGGGTTGCTCGAAGCCAGAAATTTGATTATCGTCCGAACTTCGGATGTGCTCATCGCTATTGATAAAGGATTAGGAACTCTTTCGGAAATCGCCTTTGCCCTGAAAATGAAAAAACCAGTTATCGGAATTGGCACTTGGGATATTGAATTACCGTTAATTAAAGTAAAAACCGCCGAAGAAGCGGTAACGAAGGCATGGGAAAATCTAACAAAGCATTGATAATCGGATACTATTCACCGATGGTAAAATCTAAGGTCAAACGGTCTTTTTTTCGTATTTTCGGTTTTTCGGTTTCAGGGCATAACAATCAATCAGCATATCGATGTCTCGAGGCAGAATACCAAAAATATCCCAGATTTTTTTGCCATAAGTGTTATAATATGTTACCATGTAAAATCCTCGAATTTCTATTTTTGACCACTCGGATAAGCCTTCACGAACTAAAAAGCTACCATTCCAAGGTAAACCTGAAGTATAGACATAACTTATTTCCTTCACCTAACCCTCCATTACTAATTATAACATGATTTAACGGCAATGTCAATATTACTACACTATGCGAAGCATGATTTAAGATTGACTAAACCATTAAATTTGTTAGAATTTTACCTATAAAGGCAAATGTCATTTTATTTTGCCGTAACTTCATACCCCAAAACTAATACGGTAATTCAGGGTATACCCTTTGACCGGACCAGTTCTTTTATTCCTGGTTCGCGTTTCGCACCGTCTCAAATACGAACCGCCTTTGAAAATGTTGAATCATATAGTCCATATCAGAAACAGGATTTAACTTCATTTAAAATTTATGATGCCGGTGATATAGTATTTCCTTTTGCTAAAACCAGACCGTCTTTCAATCAGATTAGAGCCAAAACAAAGCGACACTTAGCCAAGGGGAAAAAGGTTCTATCAATTGGGGGTGAACATACTATTACCATTCCATTAGTGCAAACCTATAAGAAATATTATTCCAAACTTCGGGTGGTCCAGTTCGATGCGCATGCTGATTTAAGAAACGAATTTTTAGGGGAAAAACTGTGTCATGCGACAACGATGCGCCGAGTTTCTGAAATCGTTGGTGAAGACAATGTTTTCCAGCTTGGGATCCGGTCAATGGCGCAAGAAGAATCGAAAAATAAAATATATCCCTTTGGTTTAGGACAACATATCAATAAGATACTACGCCGACTAGGTAGCGCACCAGTTTATGTTACTTTAGATATCGATGTCTTAGATACGAGTGTCATGCCAGCGGTTGCTACCCCTGAACCAGGGGGCTGTTCATTTGCCGAACTTATTGCTGCGTTAATCGGGATGAGTGGCTGCAATATCGTTGGGGCTGATTTGGTTGAATACAACCCGCTTACTGCCCCATCTTTAGCCTATGCTTCGACTGCGGCAGTTATCGTTCGGGAAATGCTGTTATTATTAGCCAGTAACCGAATCAAAAAAACATAAAATTGCTTGAAGAAAAACAAGATAAATAAATATTAACCTAATTAAGCCGAAAGGAGAAGAAACCACAATGTGTTGTCATGCTTGTACTGGTTTTGATGCCTGCCAAGTTAAAATCCAGCTCAGAGATGATTGCTGTCTACAATGCCGATACTTCGACTCTTGTATGGAAATATCGTCGGAAGAAAAAGAACTCACTAAAACCAATCCGCCGAAAAAGAAATACGTTAAAGTGAAGAAGGGGTAATTTTTCAAATGGAGGAAAGGAGAAAATAACCAGAAAAAGGTAATTCCTCACTTTAAACTTTCACTCATTTTAAAATCAAAGGAAAATAGTAGGTTGACATGGTTTTTATTTCTATTATGATGGCTTAAATGCCATATACAATTAGAGTTCGCCAGCGTTTCAGCGCTGCCCATTATCTGCGCGGCTATAAGGGTAAATGCGAAGACATGCATGGTCATAATTACGTCGTTGAGGTCTGGCTACGAAGTAACAAACTTAGAAAACCTGGATTGGTTTATGATTTCACTGAAGTAAAAAAAGAAATCGCTAAGATTTTACCCGACCATAAATTGCTGAACGAAATTTTCCCTTTCAATCCTACTGCCGAAAATTTAGCCAAATATTTTTATGCTAAACTGAAGACGAAATATCCGATTATAAAAATTACGGTCTGGGAAAACGAAGACTCGGCAGCCGAATACGAAGCATAAAAGATTACCACGCAACTCGCAGAGTCATCCGAGCACAACAGAGATGGAAAACAAAGAATACCACGAAAGCACGAAATTATAAAAGCACGAAAAAGAATAAAAGATTATTTCGTGACCAGCTCCTCGCATCTCTTTTATTTCCTTATTTGTTTCGTTTCGTGTTTTCGTGGTTTTTCGTGCCTTCGTGGTTTCTTCAGCCCGGGGAGAATAATTCGTTAATTCATTCCTCTTGACATTCAATAGATAATCGGCTATAATCAATAATCGGGGAAAATAAGATAGGTAGGGGTATGCCTTTTAAAACCAACCAATATTCGATTTTATTTCTCTTTATTGTTATCAATTTCGCTTTTGCCCAAGTTGATACCAGTTGGACCAGACGTTATAACGGTTCCGCTGACAGTGCGGATATACCAACCGCCTTTTTACTCGATGATTCAGGCAATCTTTACGTAACCGGTTATAGCCAGGGTAACGGCTCGGCTTATGATTTTCTCACGCTAAAATATTCACCTTCTGGACAAAGACTATGGACAAGACGATTCAATGGGGCAGGTAATTTTGATGACCACGCTTATACTATCGCAAAAGACGATTCGGGCTATATTTATGTAAGCGGATTGAGTAATAATCCAAATCATAACTTTCTGATTATTAAATATACGCTGGAGGGGGAAACGGTTTGGACCCGAAGTCCGGATATTACGTGGTCGGTTTCTGACCTCCCGACCAAACTTGTTATTAGTCACCAGGGCGATATCTATATGGCGGGCACGCTAAATCGAACTGGGACCAGCGAAGATTATATCGTAATCAAATATAACGTCGACGGTGAATTTGACTGGTTAAATACCTATGATGGCAACAATGGTATTGACCGAGTAACCGGATTGGCTACGGACGATTCAGCTAATGTCATTGTGACTGGATATAGCTTTGGGTCAGGAACCGGTTATGACTTTGCTACGATAAAATACAATTCAGCCGGTGACACAATTTGGGTCAAAAGATATAATGGCAATGCAAATAATCAAGATTACGCCCGGGCGATTGCTACGGATAATTCGGGTAATGTTTACGTTAGCGGAGAAGTTCGTAATTCAATAACTCGCTATGATTATGGTATTATTAAATATGCGCCGGATGGTGAAACCTTATGGACGAATACTTATAATGGAACGGCTAATAACGACGATTTCCCACTGGCGATGACCATCGACTTATCCGGCAATGCTTATGTTTGTGGTTATAGTATGGGTAGTGGAACCTATTATGATTACGCAACCGTTAAATTTACCAGTACCGGTGAGTTTGGTTGGGCAAAACGTTATGACGGACCGCCCAACGCTTTTGACCGAGCCAATGCTATTACAACCGATAATTATGGTAATGTCTATGTCACCGGTGCCAGCGAAGGTTCGGGCAGTCAGTTCGATTACCTGACGATTAAATATAACAGCAATGGCGATACGGTCTGGCAGAGTCGTTTTGATGGTGGTATTAGCGGGGTTGATGAAGCCAATGCAATTTTATTAGATGATGAAGGTAATGTTTATGTTGGTGGTTACAGCGCTTCGGCGACATCCGATTTTGACTATCTCACCATTAAATATTCTCAACCCGGTGCCATCGGTCAAAATTACCGTAAGCCATTACCAATTATTTTCTTGGTTTCAGAGGTAGTGCGGAATACTAGTTGCATCAAGTTTAATTTGCGGGAAAAATCCAATTTATCGATAAAGTTATTTAGCATTACGGGTCAATGTATCAAGACAATTATTGCCGGTGAATTTAATCCGGGAGAGTATAAATTTAGTTTTGATGTTTCAAAAATAAGTTCGGGGGTTTATTTTTGTTGGCTAAGTTCACAAAAAATAAATCTGGTTAAAAAGATAACTGTGCTTCAATAGGATTGAAGCATTAACCCCGTTTGCCCGTCTGTGGTTTTGTTGACACTACGGACTTGCCAAGAAGGGAAGGCTTTAGCAAGGGCTGACGGGGTTATTTTTTACTTGATTAACCACAGAAGGCAACAGGAATGCATTAATTTTGCGTAAGATATAAATCTTAATGCGGCATGCGAATTTTACTTGACAAGTTCTCAAAAATTTGTATGTTTTTACCGTAAGTAAAAATGAGGTCTTATTTATTAACTTATTATAACTCAATTCTGCAATTTGAGTTTAAAAGGGTAGGGGTAGATGGCTGATTCTCTTTTAGTTTTAATCTCCTTTCTAATAAAAGCATTTAATACAAGGAGGCAAAATGTATAAAAATAAAAGCAGCCTCAAAACAGTCCTTTTTGGACTGGCAATACTTGCCACTATGTTATTTCTTAAAGTGGTTTATGCTCAAGAGAAAAAAGAGCTATCACTTAAGTTACTTTCGCAAGAACCGATTGAAAAACCCCAAAAACATGGGCTGGTGCGGACAGTTTTTTCGAAAAATGGCAAATTCAAAGGTACTATAGTTCGCAGAGAAGTAATTAAATATACCTCAATTTACAAATTCAGCCTATTGGATTCAACTGGAAGTGTAATCTGGGAAAAGGACACCTTCAGTCCCTACCCTTTTATTGCAAATGACGGTTCTGTAGTTACTTGGACATTGTTAGGAGATGCTGGGTCCAAATCGATATTTTCTTTTTATGACCCAGCCGGGAACTTAATAAAAAGGACTGAGCCGCTTTTGGTAGTATGTACAGAAATAAATCCCGAAATATTACCGGAGGGGAATTATTTACTTCTTAATGTCGATAAACCTGACGTGCAAGAGGGTTTACACATTTTTGACCTTAAAGGTAATCTCATAAAGAACTACGGACCGTGCGATAATTATGCCGTATCTCCTGGGCTAAAAAATCTGATAATTTCCTCTGGAAGCGAACTGCGTTTCTACCGCGATGGAAATTTAATCGGCAAGAGAAAAGTAGAATCTCATTATGCAAGAGGGATGGTTATATCACCAGACGGCGATTACTTTGCTTTTTTAACTCGAAATAGACTCTCACTTTTCGAAATCGGCAAAGTTAAAAAATTGTGGCAAAAAGATTTAAAAGCTGATTTACGATTTACCTCGGTTGACTTATCTTGGGGGGCAAAGAGAATCGTTGTGGGCGCTGCAGTAGTCTTAGCTACCCACAAATTAGCGAACAAATCGTATACTTATACACAAATCTACAACGAAAATGGAGAACGGATTGCTGAACAAAAGATAGAAATTACCGAATGGTTTACCTGGGTGCCAAAAGTGAATATATCTGAAGATGGAAAACTCCTTAATGTAGAAGCTAATGAAATCTATAAATTTGAACTTGAATAGGGAGGCGGAACATGACTTATCCAAAAAAGTACATTTATGTTGGCAGTTTACTTCTGCTATCCATAAGGATAACAGTTGCTGTACCCTGGCCGTTACAATACGAACCACATTACATAGGAAATAACTACGGCGAATATCAATATTATGAGGGATATATGGTAAATCCTGAGTTTCACGACGGAATTGATATAATGGCGCCAGCATATACTCCTATTTATGCTGTCGAAGCGGGGACAGTGAAAGCTAAAAAGCAATTCGGACCCGATGATCATTATTGGGGAATTGCTATTCAAAACAGTAATCAAAGTCGTTGGTATTATGTACATTTATGTAATATAGAGGTTGAAGTAAATGATGAAGTTGAGTTTAATCAACAGCTTGCCCTTGTTGTAGATTGGGAAGCCCCGGACGATTTTGACCATCTTCATTTTAAATGTGCTAAAACAGACGGAGTAGCCAATGAAAATCCGTTAAATTTACTTGAGAACAATCAAGAGTCTTATGCGCCAACCTTTGAAGAAGCATATGGTAATGATTGGTTCGCTTTTTGTAAGAACAATACCAGTGAGTACTTCTCAGCCCCAAACACGGAGATTGGCGCGCTGTATGGCGATGTTGACATAATTGCTAAGATTTCGGATATTTTCTACAATACTAACACAATTTGGGATATAGTTAGCCCCTGTAGTGTAAAATATGCCGTATATGATGAAGACAATATTCCTGTCGTTTCACCTACTACATCGGTAATTTTTTCTGGTTCATTACCTGTTGATGGTCTTTTATCTGTTGTATACAAAAATGATGAAGTGTGTAAATCCGAGGGCGATTATGGACACCGCAATTTTTATTATATCGTAACCAACACTGATGGCGACGGTTGGGTTGACCCTTTTGATATTAGTGGATGTTGGCATACTCATGAAAACCCAAATGGTGCGTATAATGGTAAATATTATGTTGAGGTGACCGCTTATGACCAACAGAACAATTCTTCTTCCGCGCGTATGGAGGTCCAGGTTAAAAATAATGATGTAGGAGTAACGCAGATTTCGCCCACAGGGGATTTTGATTCGTGTTATATCATAACACCGACCGCAACCGTGAAAAATTTTGGAACAGGCAAGGTTTCTTTTACTGTCACTTTTAAAATAGCCACGGACCCGCCTTATTCTAGTACAGCGAGTGTTCAGGACCTCAATTCTGGAGATACGAGGGATATTGTTTTTGGTGTGTGGACACCCCGAAGAGGCACATTTACTGTTAAATGTTCAACTAAGGCAGATAACGATTACGACCGTACCAATGACGCCATGACCGGTCAGGTTGTGGTTCAAGTGCATGATGTTAGCGTAGACCAAATAATTTCTCCAGAACCAGACCAGCAATTGGAAGAAGATGAATTTGTCGATCTCGAAGCAAGAGTGTTTAACTATGGCACCGTGACGGAAAATGTCGGTGTAAAATTTTTTATTCGTTTCCAAAATAGCAATGAAAACCTCTTCTGGTACCCCCAAAATGTCATAGTTGAACCAAATCAATATTCAGCGATAATACATTTTGCGCAATGGCAAGGTGAGGAAGGCTCTTACGTAGCTAAGTGTTCAACCTGTTTATGGAATGACCCAGGAATCGGCAACGATGCCCATGTGCATAACTTCGAGGTTGTCGAAGGCGGGGGACCTCCACCACCTCCTCCACCACCACCTGGGACAAGAAGCGACAATCCCTTCGACCCACCCCCACCTGGAGGAAGCGGGTCTAATTGCACCCCTGAAGATCCTTGTGGTAATTGTTGCATTTGTTTCGGGGATGACCCGTGTTGTATATGCTGTCCAGGAAGTTGTTCTGGTTGCTGTGTTTGTTCACCGGGTAGTTGTAATGGCTGTTGCGTATGCCGATCAGGTGATGACCCTCCTTTGCCGCGAGAAGGCTGGAGAAGGCACACTTCAGTCGGGAATTTTAGGACATGCTGGCATTGGAAAACCGGTAATCCATGGTCTGCTAATCCTACCCATTACATGTTATTGGATTGGGATTTCACTGGCGGGACTGTTGTCGAATCTTTAATTAGCCCAGTGGTAAGCTTAGCCAATTGCACAACTGCAACCCTTTGCTGCAGCACATATTTTGACCATAAGCACAATAGTTACACTGCTCAACTTAGGGGCTCAGTTGACGGCGGCGCTTCTTACCCCTATCTGATTAAAAACTATGCGGGAAGCGACTTTGGACCAGGGGCTGAATCATTTAACATCTCGAGCTGGGCAGCCGAGCAACCTCGAGTCCGTCTTGCCTGGTATTATACTGGCGGTGTTGACAAAATTGATTTCTGGGCATTGGATAATGTTAGAATTATAGGATTCCCAGGTTATGAGCACGATGTGGCAGTTACCGATATAAGAGCACCGATAGGGCAAATTCCTTTAAATAGTCGGTTAAAGCCAAAAGTCTTGGTTAGTAATTTCGGTAACAATCAGGATACGTTTAGAGTATACTGTAAAATCGACCAAATTTACACCGATTCGGTATCCTTTATTTTGCAACAGGGCGGTTCTTGCTTTTTATATTTTGATGAATGGTTGGCAACACTTGGCAGTCACACGATTCGAGCTTATGCGACATTAGCAAATGATAATAATCGAGCAAATGATACGTTTGTTAGCACATTCGAAGTTGTAGCGAATACCTGGCTGGCAAAAGATAGAACACCACAAAAAATTAAAGCTGGGGGTTCACTTGTAACTGCTGGAAAGTATAAGCTTTATGCTTTGACTGGTTATCCCAATATGAGCTTCACGCGCTATATTCCGGTTGTCAATCAATGGCGGCGTATGGCATCACCACCGCATGATGTCGATGGTGGAGCAGCGCTGGCCTGGACTGATACTAATTATATTTATATGTTAGAAGGAGGCACAAGTAACCGATTTTATCGCTACAATATGAACAATAACACATGGATTACCCTCTCTAATACTCCCCAAAAAATCGGATTGGGCGGTGCCTTAGCCTGGGCCGGTAGTGATTACCTCTATGCATTGAGAGGAAACGAAAAACGTTCTTTCTATCGTTATCGGATATCCACCAATTCCTGGGATAGTCTGACACAGACCCCTGGGAAAATTCGCCAAGGTGGTGCATTGGCTTGGGACCGCAGTAATTATTTCTATGCCTTGCGCGGGAGTAATGAACAGTCGTTTTATCGCTATCAAATTAATAATAATGGTTGGGTGACATTGACCCCTACTCCGGCAACGGTCAGTTCAGGTGGTAGTTTAGCTTACGATACGGCAAACAATAAAGTATTTGCGTTTCGCGGTAAAGAAACGAATGAGTTCTGGGTTTTTAATCCAAGCACTAATTCTTGGCAAAGTCGCGCCAGTACCCCATACCATATTGGCACAGGCGGCGCCCTGACTTACTATAATGGCAGTATATTCGGCTTGCGAGGAAGCAATGAACGTGACTTCTGGAATTACGCTTTACAAGCAGGCGGGGACTATGGCGGTAGCGCTCCTGATACTACCCGAGAAAGAAGCCCCGGGGCACCGCTTGGAGGAGGCGAAGTGAGTATTGTGCTTGATTCTCTGGACAATGCGTTGCCGGTTATTTCCCCGGACGGGAATTGGGTCTGCTATCAAAAATTAGATACAGTTGGAAGCTACCAGCTATACAAGATTTCGATTCAAGGTGGAAGTGAAATTCTATTGACCAGCGATACATTTAGCTATACAAACCCACAATGGTCACCGGATGGTAGCTGGATTGTCTGTGAGCGCGATGGGGAAATCTATAAGCTGCGTAACGATGGAACCGATGGCGTAATTTTAGCGACTGGTATCTGTGCTAATCCCCAGTGGTCACCAGATGGTAATCAGATTGTATTCACCCGATGGGATGGTAATCATAAACTATTTAAGGTTTCTCCCGACAGTTGCCTTGAAGAACAACTGACCAATGACGAATGTGATGTTAGATTTCCCCAGTGGTTCCCAAATGGAGAATGGGTAGTTTATCAGAAACTTACCAATGAGTCCTATCAGCTTTGTAAATGTTCTTTAGCAACCGGAGTTGAGACCCAATTGACCCATAGTATTTATGACAACACCGATCCTTGTGTTTCGCCAGACGGAAGTTGGCTAGTATATGAAAAGGTGGATGAAAACGGCTATCGTCAAATCTATAAGATTTCCTCAGATGGTGGTGAAGAGACAGTTTTAACAACTGAAGCCTGTGACCACGAGAGTCCCAAAATTGCGCCGGATGGTAGTTGGGTTACTTATGCGAAGTGGGTCGACGCCGGAGAAAGTCATATTTGCCAGAATTTGGTTCAGTCGGCTACAGAAACAGTGCTGACCGAAGGGGATGCAGTAAGGGAAAAACCCGATATTTCGCCTTATGGAAATCTGATAGTTTACGCGTGTGATTATGATGTGTATGACCGGGGGAGTGATAATAGGTCAATATATAGGGTTCGAGTCAACTCAACCGGTATAGATTATGACGGCGAATCTCGTCTATTTAGAAGATTAGCTCTTTATCAAAATCAACCAAATCCGGCAAAAAGTGCCTTGACCATTCGCTACGAAATACCGATTGAGTCAAAGGTCAGTCTAAAAATTTATGATGTTTCCGGAAAACTGGTGAAGACACTTATTGATGAATTGGTTAAACCTGGTTCCTACACGGTTTGTTGGAATCGAAAGGATAACGACAATAAAGAAGTTTCGACTGGTATTTACTACTACCGACTCTATGCTAAAGATAAGTACCTTTTGAAAAAGGCAGTATTATTGAAATAAAAACCACAGGGGGGGTTTAGATGTAATTTTCTAACCGCCCCCTAACCAACACCCTAAGCTATCACGTAGTTAACTCCCCAGCCTGTCCCTTAAGCTAGTCCCCCGGCTACCCCGCAGGCTAACCCTTAGGCTACTTCCCGGGCTACCCCTTAGCCTATCCCCGATGCTATCTCCTGCCCTGCCCCGTATGCCACCGATTAGGCTACCACCGAATCTATCCCCTAAGCTACCCGTAGAGCTACTGAGGGGGCTAGTCCGTAGGCTAGCCCGGAGGCTACCCCCTAAGCCGCTCCCGATGCGGTGTAGGAGGTAGCCCTGCCCTAGTCCGGGGCTATCCCATACTAATTGTATATTGACATCTCATACCTACTATATGTAGTGGTTAGCTAATTAACCCATTTAACCATTAGAAGTTAACAAAATTGCCGTAAGATACGAAATATCAATCCGATATTCAGATTTACCTTAGTTTTTAATGCTTTTATCTTGGTAAAAGATTCCAGAATTGATTATGAAAGTTGGATTTTAATGTATATTACTTTTTAATTTTGATAGCAAATTAATTATTTTACTATAATTATCTTTTTAGTTTGAAGAATGGTATTTTCGGAAATGAGTTTAATGAAATATACCCCTTCGGATAAAGTTTTTAAAGAAACTGAAACAGGCAATGGATTTTTTAAATTGACGGTCATAATTCTTTCACCCAACGTATTATAAATAAAAAGTTTCGAATCGTTAATGGCTTCACCAACAATTTTTAGTTCTTTTAGTAATGGATTAATTAATAAAGTTGGGGTTGAATTGATTTTTGTCGAATAATCTTGAGAACCGTAACGAAATATTTGTTCGGATAAATCAACCCAGACCCAGAATTCGGTAGTCTTTGCTCCTTTGAAACCATAAACAAAACCATTAGCCGCAGCCAGAGCCCCGCCCGCTTTTACCTTTTTGTCGGATGGCAAAAGCGGTAAAGGTTCCCGTTCGATCCATTTCCCGGTATCCGATGGATTGGTCGGAGGAATAAACGTCCAGAATTCCTGAGAATTGCCACCTTTAAATGCATAACATTTACCATCAGTAAAAACCAATGCACCGCCATCTTTAACTTTTTTAATCCGACCGATACTACCCCGAAGTGGTAAACTGGCAAGTCTTTTCCAACTGCTATCGTTTATATCGTAAGCATAAAACTCATTTGATTTCGCACCGCCTTTCAAACAGTAGATTAAAGAATCTTGATTATAGGCAAGGTTACTACCCTTTTTGAACCCTTTATCACCCGGTGCATTGGGAAGTTGTTCCCAAATGCCGTTTTGCCGATTGAATCGATAAAATTGGTTAGTTCCCGAACCTTTGAGTAGGTAGAGATAACCATTAGCTCCATTCGGCACAAAAGCGATGCCGGTGCCACATTTTAGTCGTTTTTCGCCTGGCACATCGGGTAGCCTAGTCCAAATTGGTTCGCCAAGATTAGGTTTCTGATTATAGCGCCATATTTCCGCCGTGTTAAACCCTTTGGTCAAATAAAGGTATTTATTCTGGTCATAACAAATGGCGGAACCTTGTTTCACTTTTCGTTTTCTTTCCGAAGCATAAGGGACCGAGTCAACAAAAATCCAAATATCGCCGGGGACATTGTAAGAATAGAAATCACAAGTATTGTTTCCTTTGAGGGCAAAAATTAGCGAATCATCAACTGCAATTAAGCTAGCACCAGAACCGACTGCTTTATTGCTTGGAAATCCAGGAATTGATTGGACTCGGGTCCAGGCGGTTGGAGCTAAATAGATTGTAACCGAAGCCGGTCCATCGGTTACCGTAACCCGACATTGTTTATTGCCATATCCCGGCTTGGAAATTTCCAATGTGTAATTACCGGGGTTAACGATTCGCCGGAATCGCCCAAAGATTGAATCAGAATAACGGGATATAACCATCGGGTAGGTTGAATCGACTTCAATAATTCTGACCCTGGCGCTAAGCGGGTTACCGGTTATTGAATCAAGTATCCTGCCGGTTATAGCGGGTCCAAAGGTTCGTTCTAAAAGATAATACGCCCCGGGTAAATTTCTATCACAAATCGAATCCACTCTTTGTTCCGGCGGTATATAATCAGTGCTCACCTCAATCGTATAGGCAAAGGTACCTAATGTATAATACAGATAGTTACGGTATAACCCGCCATCGACTGAACCTAAAGATGGACGATAGGTACCAGTACCAGCATCATTAATAGTTTTTGTCGCAATTTGTTCAGCAATCGGTTTGATAAACGGATAATCAGGTGAATACCTGTTACCCCAGCGCCATGGATAATAAACCCGTTCACCTTGAACTGAGTCCATATCGCCGTGATAACAGATATCAAAGACAAAGCTTTCTCTCTTTGCTAAATCCGCCATTGCCCTGGTCTCTGATTCGGAAAAAGGAAATGGACCTCGATAACTCCGTGATCCGGGGTCGCTACTGCCGCCGGAATCAAAGAGAAAATTGTAATTACGATTTAAGTCAACCCCATCAAAATCAAGGTCAAAAATTCCATTATTGTTGTTATCTCGTTTATTCTTGCGCCAGAAGCTATCGATACCGGCAAAGACAACCTGGTGTCCATCCGGATTAACGATCGGCACGACCCAGATTTCGGTAGAATCAATTATCTTTTTGGTCAAGGCATTAGTATCATAATTAGCCAAAAGACGATTAACCAGATAAAGACAAATTTCGCAGCCCATCAGTTCATCGGCATGATGGATACCGGTAAATAATACGCTTGGCTCTTCTTCTTTTATTGCTGGATAGTCGGATATTTTCAGTGCCAATATTGGCAAACTTTCCCTTTGTGAGAAACCGACTGTACATTGTTGAGCAATATTTGGATAGAGAGTGGCTAAAGAATCGAGCTCGGCTGCCATTTCATTATAAGAATGATAACGAGCCGGAATAGTATAACCGAAGGAAATCGTGACTAACAGTAGAAAACTAATAAGAAAATTCATTTTTGAGTTGAATTAAATAGCTAGAGTTTCGATATTGATTTCAAGATTGGTATAAATACAAATTGAAGCGGCAATCTTAATTGCTTCTTCAACGATTGTTTTCGGTTCAAGCTGCGTGTATTTTACTAATGCACGGGCAGCGGCTAAAGCAAAGGGACCACCCGAGCCAATCGCAACAATGCCGTCATCCGGTTCAATGACATCACCGGAACCCGAAACAATGTAAGAGTGTTCATGGTCAATTATTGCCAAAAGGGCTTCGAGTTTTCTTAAAACCCGGTCTTGTCGCCAGTCTTTAGCCAGCTCAACTACCGAACGAGGAAGATTACCATGAAATTCCGATAGTTTATTCTCAAATCTTTCAAACAAAGTAAAAGCATCGGCGGTCGAACCAGCAAAGCCGACTAAAATTCGGTCGTTATAGACTTTCCTTACTTTCTTTGCGGTTTGCTTCATAATCGTATCACCCAAACTGACCTGACCGTCACTGCCCAACGCTGCTTGACCATTTTTTCTTAAACCGATAATTGTTGTTGAATAGATTCTTTTATACATATATTAAAAATTATAACTAATGACTTCGGATAGTCAATTAAATGAGCGAAGCTTCTAAATGTAACTTATTGAAATGAAAAGGAATATTAAACCTTGACCAAGCCGATACAATAAATATAATGTATTATTATACTTAAAATTTAAAGGAGGAAATGATGAAGACGTTCTTAACCGTGTTTTTAATGGTAACGATGGTATTCGCCGCTAAAGAGCGCTATGATTTAGTAAAAATCAAGGTCACTAATCCCGAACAAGTCAGAACATTGGAATCAATGGGCGCATTGATTCATGATGTAAAAGATGGCATTGCTCGGGTTGAGATTCCTTTTAAAGATTTTAGGAAATTTGAAAACCGCGGATTCGAAATTATTGAAGTTTTGTTTCCTGACATCAGTAGTTATTACGCAGAAAATGAACTGGCATATCATACTTATGAGAGTTTTCGAGATTCGTTAATCCTCTTTGCTCAGAATTATCCAGCTATCGCCAAAGTTGAGACACTTGGATTCAGTAATCAGAATCGAGTTATTTTAGGGATAAAAATCACAGAGAATCCTCAGATTCGTAGTGCCCGACCAAGAAGTTTGTTTGAAGGGGCTACTCATGGTAATGAAAAGATTGGAGCGGAAGTCTCATTTGCTTTAGCCCGACATTTGATTCTAAATTATGGAGTTGACCCAATTATTACTAATCTGGTGAATACCCGCGAAACTTGGGTTGTCCCTTTGGTCAATCCAGATGGTTATGTCGCAAGCCAGAGGGGAAATGCAAATGGGGTGGATTGTAACCGGGATTATGGATATATGTGGAGTGATGAAAGCCCAGCCGTTTTTTCCCAAATCGAACCCCAACATTTTCGCAATTTTGCTCAGAAACATCGCTTGACCCACTGGTGCTCATATCACTCCGGGACGGAATTCATCTCATATCCCTGGAGTTATACACCGGTGCAAGCCCATGACAAAGCCGCACTCGACACTTTAGCCCGAACCTACCACAACTACACCCGCTATGATTATGGTCAGGGTTATCAAGGGATGTATGAAATTCATGGCAGTTCAAAGGATTTTGCCTATGGTGCTTATGGTTCGACCAGCTGGAGCTGCGAAGTGAGTCTGAGTTACATTCCACCGGCTAGTGCAATTGATTCAATTTGCAATTTGAATCGCCCAGCTCAACTTTATGTAGTAACTAAGGTAGGACACGGTATTCATGGTATCGTGACCGATTCCTTAACCGGAGAACCTTTAAAAGCAATGGTTACAGTTCAACCGATAGATGTTCCAGTTTATACCGATTCTTTGGGTGATTATCACCGGTTTGTTTTACCCGGGACCTATTCAATGTCAGTCTGGGCAAATGGTTACCAAGCTAAGACCGTAACCGATATTATTGTTCCCGCCGACACTTTTGTTTTGGTTGATGTTACCCTCAGCCCAGACACTACCGCACCGATTGCCGGATTCGAAGTGACTATGGCTGATGACCGGGATAATGATGTAAACACTTCGATCACCCCCTGGACATTGGGCTTGGACGATGGCAGAAGATTTTCGATCGGGGTAAACGGTTGGATTGTGATTGATCTGGGTACGGAAATTATTAATGGTGGTGGGTTTGATTTTACCGTTATTGAGAATGATGCTGACCCAGAAGGTTATCGGGTATATGCTTCAAATAATTGGAATGGACCATTTTCCTATATTGGTGCCGATACTGGAACCGCCAGTTTTGATTTATCCGCCGGCGGTATAGGTATTGCTCGTTATATTAAGATTCAAGACGATGGCGATGGCAGTAATTCTAACCCAACCGCTGGTTTTGATATTGATGCGATTGAGGCGACCACTTATAACGCTCCAGCACTTGCCGTAACCGGTATGATTATTATTGATACTTTAGGTAATAATAATGGTCGGTTTGACCCGGGGGAGACGGTTGAACTCAAATTGACTTTGCGCAATTTTGGTACACTACCTGCTCTACATACGACAGGAATATTGTCGGGAAACGACCCGTACGTCGAAATTTCAGATTCGATTGTGTTATTCGGCGATGTATTGCCCGGTGATACAATTATTAATGATTCAGACCTTTTTGTTGTATCTTCAAGCTCACAAACACCGCAAGAACACGTCGCTAATTTCACCCTTCATTTCAACGATACCTTGGGTTATGTCGATAGTACCCAATTCTCAATCACGATTGGCGAGATGGTCGCAACCGACCCAATCCCGGATGGTCCGAGAACACCTCCTCTTTATTGGGCTTACGACAATGTTGATACTTTTTATTCGCTACATCCTAATTACGAATGGATTGAAATCAAAAGCGTTGGTACAAGATTAACTCTTAGCGATGACCAAACAGTTCCAGTAACTTTGCCTTCAGGATTTGGTCCGTGGAAATTCTATGGACAACGTTATACTTCACTCTCAATATGCTCTAACGGTTGGATTGCTCCTGGTTCCCAAACTTCAACCGCTTATCTTAACCAACGGTTACCTGACCCAACTTCAACCAATCCTAATGGTATGATATGCGCAAACTGGGATGACCTGGTTCCTAATAATAGCGGAGCTGGGGGAGTTTATCATTATCACGATGCTGTTAACCACCGATTCATAATTGAATATGACAGCGTTCCCTATTATGGTGCAACCTCAATTATGGATAAATATGAAGTAATAATCTATGACACAACTTTTCTTACCAATTCCGGTAACAATGTAATTGATGTACAATATCGTTCAGCAAATCGTTCCAATTCGAGCACGGTCGGCATCGAGGACCCGTCAAATCAGATTGCAATATGTTGTTTGTCTAATGATACTCTGCACCGTGGCTGTGCTCCTTGGGTGCCGGGAAAAGCAATTAGATATACTTCGGATACAACTGGAATTTCCGATATTTCCGAATCATTGACCGAAAACCAATCGGCAACAAAACTCAGCCTATTTCCTAACCCGTTCCGAAATCAACTGGCTATAAACTTTTCCGCCACTAAACCGATTCAAGTTATCCTTAATATCTACGATTATTCCGGCAGACTAGTTCGAACTTTATCCAATAACAATACTTTGAAACCCGGGTCACATTCGATAATCTGGAATGGTAAAGATAACAAAGGAAAGAAGGTTTCATCTGGAGTATATTTCCTGCGACTCGAAACTAACCAGGAACTCAAAATAATTAAAACGATTAAACTGAGATAAAAAGGTTTTGCTTTTCCGAAAATATCAAAATAGCTAAATAAAAGTTCATATTAATGCCAGCTAATTTAACACCCCAATATCTCGATGCCGAAAAAAAGTTTCGTAGCGCTAAAACCAACGAAGAAAAATTGAGTTGTCTTCATGAAATGCTGGCAACAATGCCTAAACATAAAGGTACTGAAAAACTCCAAGCCGATATCAAAACCCGCATCTCTAAACTGAAAAAGGCATTCGGTAAAAAATCGGGGGTGAAAAGAAGCACTTGGTATCATGTTGATAAACAAGGAGCTGGTCAGGCAGTAGTCTTTGGGGCACCCAATGTGGGCAAATCAGCTTTAGTGAAAGCTTTGACTAATGCACCAACCGAAGTTGCCAGCTATCCATTTACTACCCTTCAGCCAATTGCCGGGATGTTGGAATTTGAAGACGTTCAAATCCAATTGATTGATACGCCGCCGATAACCGAAGATTCGGAGCCATGGGTGTTTCATATTATTCGCAGCGGGGATTTAGTGGTTTGGGTGATTGACCTGGCAGATGATGCGGTTTTAGAAACGGTCGAGAAAATACAAAATCTTTTACTCGCCGCCCGGCTCTCAGTTCGACCGGCGAATGAGATACAATATAAAAAGACAATCGTGGTCGGCACTAAATACGATGAGCCAGGTGCTGAAACTAGATTAGCATTGGTTAAAGAACTTCTTAAAGATTTTGAAGTTCTGCCGATTTCGGTGGAGAACTTTACTAACTTGGAGCGATTAAAACAGATGATATTTCAATCCTTAGATATAATCCGTGTCTATACCAAAAAACCCGGTCAGCCGGCGGATCTGAAAGACCCGGTTATTATCAAGGTTGGTGCCACGGTGCTGGACGCCGCTTATTACTTGCATAAAGACTTTGCCAAGACGTTAAATTATGCGCGGCTTTGGGATGGCAATGACTATAAGGGTCAACGGGTGGAGCGGCATCACGTTTTAAAAGACCGCGATGTAATTGAATTCCATATCGATTTGAAATAAAAATTAGGAAGGACTTAAGATGCAAAGAAAGATTAAGCTGAACCATACTTTAATGTTGCTGGTATTGGTTTTTACTTTTCAGTTATCGTTGGGCGCCGATGACCTCGCGATTAAGGTCAAAAACCTTTTAGCCTCGGATAACCCAAAAGAACAGGGAAAAATCCTATCTGAGATTACTAAGAAAAAACCAGCCTGGGATACTCTGGTTACGTTGCTTAGGAATATTAAGTTCGAAGCCACTGAAACAACCAGCGTAGTTCGGATGGAAAACCTATGCCTCGATGGGGTAAAACGACCATTCTGTCTTTACACCCCAGCCAAGTATAATTCTAATCAAAAGATGCCCTTGATCGTTGACCTTCATGGCGGAGTCAGCCGTCCGGAAATAATTGATTCGCCCGAAGTATATGTGAAAGAATCGCCTTTCTTGAAATATGCTGACGAGTATGGTTATATTCTCCTTTTTCCGTTTGGTCAAGCCGGCGCTACCTGGTGGGATTCGGTTGGCGTTGCTAATATTCTCGACCAGATACGGATTACCAAAAGAAAGTTTAATATCGATGATAACCGGGTCTATATGACCGGCTTCTCGGACGGAGCGTCCGGTTCGTTCTTCTTTGCTATGGGTTACCCGACCGATTTTGCCGCTTTCATTCCTTATAACGGACATCCGGGAGTTGGTTCGATTGACGGTGGAATTCAGACTTATTTTGTTAATCTTTTTAACCGTCCGCTCTGGGTTATTAACACCGATATCGACCAGCTCTATCCGGATAAAGATATGCGACCGATGATGGAATTAGCCCAAAAGGCTGGCGCTAATCTAACCTATCGAATTTATACGGGAATTGGACATGATTTCGATTATGGAACAAAAGAACTTCCGGTGTCAATGCAATTTATTGAAATGCATCCCCGGACCTTACACCCGTCAGTAATTAAATGGGAAACTGCTTATCCGAAACTTGGAAGATGTATGTGGCTAAGTATCGATTCAATCGTTCCTAAAGGTCATGCCGATTGGTATCAAGACCAAAATATGGGGTTGGTTGACGACAAAGTGATGTTCGGTTTCGCGGCGGATGATAAATATCAAGGACCGGGTATTAAGATAGGTAAAGTTGTGGGTGATAGTTCGCTTTGTGCCATCCTTGGCATAAAGGCTGGTGATATTTTGATTAAGCTTGGTAACAAATTGGTTGATAGCTTAAGTGATGTTTTTGTTTATAAGGCAAATAAGAAATGCGGCGATTCGGCAGCGATGATGATTATGCGGGAAGGTAAAGAATTAGAATTTAAAGGAATATTTCCCGGACCGACCCGCTATAATCTTTTCCGAAGAGATTTACCATCCGCCCGAGCCGAAGCAGTATTTTGCGGTAACCGGTTTGATATCAAAGGTTCCCAATTAGGTGCTTTTTCGATTTATATTCATCCGGATATGGTCCAGCTCGACCAGAATGTCGTTATCTACGTTGATGGCAAAAAGGTTTTTGATGATAAAGTTAAGCCATCGCCTGAATTCATACTGCGCAATTTCTTGAAAAATCGCGACCGAGAGTTATTCTATGTCAACCGAGTCGCATTAAACTTGACCAAAATTTAAGATAAGCTAAACTAATAACTCTGTTTTTCACTGGTTTTTTAATCTAACCTTTGACTATAATGTAAGATTTTGTTTTTGAAACTTGGTATTTTTGTGCCAGAAAAAGGTTAGTTATAACTAACCTTTTAAATTACCCAAAATTTCTTCTAAGTCGAGCATCGTTAAACGCTTACCGTAATTTCGGGCTTAGGAGGGGGTATCATCTAGGGAGTGACCCCCTAAGCGGCTTGGGGAGTCGCCTCCTAAGTTAGTTCGGGGGTTGGTTGGGGAGCGGGTTGGGAGGCTGGTTAGGGGATTAGCTGGGAAGCGGCTTAGGGAGCAACTTAGGGAGTAACCTCGGGAGTCGACCCCTAGGCAGCCTCCTAAGTCACTCCGTAGGTTGGCTCCTAGGCTGATTCCCATTCCTCTCTTCACTAACCACTAGCCACTATGCACTAGTCACTGATTTTTGGGGTAGCCCCCTAATAAAATCCGAATTTCGAAATTCGAAACAATATCTAAATTTTAATGACCTAAATTCCAAACGGTTTAAAGTTTTTAGTAGGGCAGACCTTTAGGTCTGCAATATCTTTAGCAAGGCTAAAGCCTTGCCCTACATCTTTTTTATAGCAGTTATTTATTCCCCCTCCCTTAAACCATCTCCCCTTGCGGGAGAGGGAAAGGGTGAGGGTTTCTTTTATTGTTGTAGCAGAATTACCTTACGTAAGAACTTCTGTTTATCGGCTTGCATTCGGATAAAGTAGATACCATTAGCGAGTTGTCGGTTGGCGTTGTCTTTGCCATTCCAAATTATCGAGTAATACCCTGCCGGTTGTGAAGTTTCAACCAGATTTTTAACTAAACTTCCGGAAGCGTCGAAGACGCAAAGTTTGACATCGGAAGTTTGGGGCAATCCATAACTGATACAAGTTCCAGTGCCAAATGGATTGGGTTTTGGGGGTGCAAGATAGAAATTAGTCGGAAGTTTGGTCTCTTTACCCATTGCACCTTGTGCTATTGGTTTTTCACTTCCTTCATTCACAATTAGCCAGTCAATCTTGATATTGCTTGAATTAGCATAGTTCAAATCAGAGCTTGCCGCATCTTTATCTTTCAATTCGTTTAATTCGTTCTCATTTGTATTATTCGCGACCTCGAAGACGATTTCAAGTAATCTCAAATCACCGTCTAATTTATTACAACCAGCCAAACCAATTCTAATGATTCCGCCATAATCCGCCCCAGCCATCATAAAGCTCTTGGTTATTTCAGTATTCCTTAACGCAATTGGTCTTAATTGTCTTGGATTATAAGAGACTTGAATATCCGCCGAATATAGTCCTTTTACTCCTTTTACTTCAACTGGAAATATGATGGTCTTAGCTTCATCAATCGGTTTGGTGGTCGGGTTAGAAATAGCAATGTCTTTATTATCCTTGGGGGAAGTTGTAAGTGATTGAGTTTCGGGAATATCTTTTGTATTCGGGATTCGGTAATCGGTGGTCGGCACTTTAGCTTTTGGTATTGCAACTTTTATTTCAGCTACTTCAGTTTCTGGCAGTTTAATAAAGAAAGATGCGATTGGTCCCTTGTCTATTCCAGTTAGTAATACAGACATAAAATCAGACGGCGCCCAGTTTCCACTCGGGTCACCATAGAGAATTGCTCGATAGTCTTGATTTATCTGGTTATCTCTCAGCGTATCATAAGTTCTTGATGGAGGTCGAAATGCCCAATCAACTGTATCTTGTCCAGGTCTATGTCCAACCGGGAAATGATTACGAATTCCTACAACATATTGTAGAACTTGAGCGGCATCAAAAGAAGAAATCGTTCCATTGCCACTTACATCCGCCGCAATTCGCTGTAATGAATCAAGGGTAATCATTCCGACAACATGTCTCAGAATCAACGCTGCATCATAAGAACTCACCGCATTCAGCCTAGTAGGATTAATCTTGTAAGGACCGACCGTGTAATTCAGAAGTGACGGTAAATCAGTAAATTGATAGTATCCGGTCGAATCGGTCAGGGTCGTATCATTAATTGCTCCAGAAATCACTACATTTGCATCAGGGACTGCTCCCTGAGTCCCACGGTAATATTCAATTTCACCCGAAATCGAACGAAACTGCGATATTGCGAAACTGAACGGATGGATTTGAAATCCGCCATAGTTCCCAGCAACATCTATAGCTTGGATATGCCAATAGTAGGTCGAATCAGATAGAGCTATTTGGTTTGGAACAGTAAATGTCGTATCGTAAGCTATACCAAGACCTTGCAGTGATAAAGAGTCAAATAGGGTATCAGTTGCATATTCAACATAATACCTATAAGCGTCTGGTATTGAACTCCAGATAAACGTGGGTGTCGAATCATCAATCACAGCGGAATCCTGGGGGGAAAGCAGAAAAGGAATACCTGGAAGTTCAGTGTCTAATATGAATCTTGAGAAACCACGGTAGCCACTTGGTGTGCCAAGTCGACCATAAGCTTCAACTCGCCAATAGTATATAGAATCAGAAAGCGCCGAGACGTCGGGGATGGTATATGTCGTCTCTGACAAGCCAGCAATATTCACAAGACCTTGAGTAAACAAACTATCAAAGGCATATTGTAATTTGTAAGTTCCTCCAGGACCTACTGTTTTAGACCAAACAAAAGTTGGTGTCGAGTCATTGAGGTACGAAGTATCTTCGGGTGACAACAACAAAGGAGGTGCTACGCCATTAACAAAAGTGTAAGCATCAAAACTGTCAGGTGGTGTTTCTGTCCACCCTACATTATCAGTGGCAATGCTGTAGAAATAATGTCTCGATTCGTTGGTTCCAACAAATGTAGCCATTGTATCAGTTGTGCCCAGTAACCATGGCATATAAGGTCCGGCATCGGTCTTTACATATATATCGAAGCAGCGGATTCCAGAACCAAGATAATCATCTTGCCCAGTCCACCGAACCGCAAACTCACCCGTCGTTGTCGTCTCCGGCAGCGCACGCACAAGGCTATTTGGCAATCCTGCATCAATTGTATTCAAAACCGTATCAGTATTCATTGGTGGATTCACATCAAATATAATTGTAGCATAATTTTTAATTTCACTTCCTGTGGGCAAATCTGATTTCGGCATTATGTTAAACCTACACCATCCCTCACCTTCAGGTGGTTTCTGGTTAGGCGGTAGGTTTATACCTCTAAACCACCATGTTATCGTTCTCATAGCTGAATCAACCAAAGTTGTGCATACTGCTGGATGACTAACATTTTCCAATGTCAATGTACTCCAGTCAAGATCGTCGTCGAGTCTGTCAGTCACAATGATTGTCTCTGCTGGAGCAGATGCTGAATCGACGTTTTCAAAAAAAACCGTATAATTAATTCTTGGTGCCGGATGGATGTACCTTGCCAATCCTTCACTACCGCTAGGTCCAACTTTCTCGTTCGGATCTATTGGGCGGACCGGATTCACGGGCTTTGTTTGAGTCGCTTTGTGGAGATACGGCCATGACTGTCTCCAGATATTTCTGAGGTTTCGTGTCCATATTACGGGATCGCCGGTTATTGCTGAAGAAGCAAGAGTCGTGGCAATGGTTATTACTCCGACTCCGTATGGTGTTAGTACCCCACTAGCAATGAGCAGAGTCCCAAGAACACCAATAGCAGCCGAAATACCGTATTTGATTGGATGTTTCTTAATTTCCCGGATGGCGTACTTTATGCCGTTTCTGTAGACAGGTACCGGCGCGATTGGTCTACCTGAGTATTCCTCTAGCTTTCCTTGATGTGCTCCTGTGGTATACGTGATTGCGAGTTGGATTCTGCCCCATTTGAGGAATTCTATTACCAAGTTCTCCCATAACTTATCGCAGTCAGCCAGAGTCGGATCTGCAAGAAGAGTGAAATCTAACGATTTCTGCTCACCTGCTTGCAGAAATGGCACGAAGAAAACGACCGGACCAGTCGAACTGGTATCAGGAGCAGCGACCCAATACCCAGTGTCCGGCCAAACAATAGTGGCCCCTTCCTTAACTCCGAGGCATCTAATCCTGTCTGGTAGGTAGAACTCAATGAATCCTCCAAAGGCATCAACATTTCCCGAATTCCCATAGACAATTTGATACACCTGTGGTCTTCATACGGTTATCTGATCCCGCCCTACTATGTCTATCCAAATTCGGTCTACCGTGGGTTGAATCATAAAACCATCAAAAAAAACTGCAAGGTTGCTATCCGGATTCATTACAATAAGGTTCCAGTTGCCTAATTGGCAACTGTCAAGTTCCAAAATTGCTTCAATCTGTGTTGAATCGATGTTATAAGTCCAGAAAGTATCAGCCACAATATCTGGCTGACCTGCTTTGGTTAATTTGACTCTTGCTCCGGGTTGAAATCGTTGTCCCGTTATCGTCACGGTCACGCTACCCGTATTTCCACCATTGTTGGGTGAAATACCTATAATTAACGGTGCATCTCCTGAATCAACCGAAACCGAGGTCGTCTTTATATCATTCTCTGGATAAACATCTCTTGAATACAGGGTTGTACATTTTACGACATACGCTCCCCTTGGTCTTGCGGACCAACTTGGAAAAAATAAAGTATCGTAAGCTTCTGGAACAAGAGAAATAGAAAGCGATTCAGAATATATCGTCCCTATTTTTAATAGAGTAGCAAATTGTGCCGTATCAATACCCGGATTATAAACAACAGCCTTAGGCGTAATTACAGAGTCATAGGGTACAATCCCTTTGGGTGTAAGAATTTCAACTGCTGCAACATCTGGACCAGGTGAAGGAGCATGTCTAAGCCAAGGAGAGTAGTCCACGCGGACACTCACGCTATCCCCTTGTCCACCCGGATTTGAAGGCGTACTCGGGCCTTGCGGATCACCCCATCAATTGTAGCGTGCATTAACTGTATCAGTAGTGCTTTCATTGAACAGACCGTATCTTGAGTTACCGGACATGCCATTGTGGTGGAAAATTGGGTCAGTTGAGGAATGGCAATATAAACCAAAGACGTTAGACAAGGCTGTATTGTATGACACCATCGGAGAGCAGTTTACAAACTCAATTCCTCGGTAGAAACGGGAGACACTATCACAGTAGATTAGTGAACCGGTACCAACATTCTCCAGGTATATGCCGTAGCCCCATGAGGTGTTTCCCGTACCTGTCAATCTGTTATTTCTTAGGTCAATACTTGCCAGCCCATTGCTTACATAACATATTCCGTACGGGCAGTTATTTATAATATTGTTTCTTATTTTAGGAACTGTTACAGGACTCGAAGGAAAGTATCTCACCTTGACCGCGGGATAACTAGAATAGGCAAAATAATTTGAGTCTATAGTTGGAGAACAATCCCAACCCGTAACCATACCGGCGTTACCACTAGCATCATAGTCACCCCCATACTTCACTACACAATGCCGAAACACATTGTTACCATTGTAAAACATAATATTCTCCCAGTCCCCAGGCGCCGGATTTGCATCCGTCAAATCAAAGACTCCACCAATACTATCATCCCGTGACGATGTAAAATAAACCGGATTAGCGGCTGTACCCTGCACATTCAGAATACCACTCACATACAGATTCAATCTGTCACTGCCGCTATAGTAGGTAAACTTGATAACCGTGCCAGCTTGTATCGTCAGTGTTATATTAGCTGGGATTGTTACATCGCCAACGACGAGTACAAGCTTATTCGCTGTCCAGGTAGTATCGTGAGTGATTATCCCGCTGACACGAACCGTGTCTACTAGTGGTTTTCCAAATAATACTCCCCCAAAAATTACTAGCATTATAATAATGAGTTGCGTCTTAAAACTTTTGCTTTGCATTTTTACCTCCTTTGTCCGCCGAAGGCGGACAGTTGTTAGTTTTTGGTTTTTAGTTGTTAGATTTTTGTTGCCCATTACGACTCCTACCCGGCATATCACAATGATAAAAAATAGTGTTTATGTGTGATTTGGGCAAAGACCTGTTGCTGAACCCCTTACCTTTTAATAATACCATTTTTGACATCAATGATAGCGTTCATTCTATTGAGAATATCCATACCAACTAAACCGTCGGCATAAAGCTCTTCCGGTAAAGTATATGCGACCACGGAAAAACTTTTCATTTCAAGACCAAAGATGTGAAGCCATTGAACTTTAATTTGAGGCGCCACAAGATAGCCGCTGGCGGTAGTTATTCTCACTTTGTCCTTAGCCGATGTTGTGTCGTAACCTGCCGATTCGAGTGCCTCAACTGGTAAAATCGTATAGGTTGAGCCAGTATCCACGAGTAAGCGAAGAGTAAAAATCTTTTGCGGACCTTTTACCGCACAGCGGGTGAAGAGAAGATTCCAATGTTTTTCTAAAGGATATTCTTTCACAGCAATACTGCCATTTCTTTTGGTAGGTCACCGACATAATCAATCGCAACTTTTTTGCCTCGGTTTTTAAGAAGCGCGCGATAAATATCATCTTTTAGTGGTGAACTCAAAGTCACCTTTCCTTCGATGATATTATAGTTCTTATCGAATTTTTTTACTTCGATTAGAAGCCATTGGTTATGGTATCTTTTTTTAATTTCGGACATTTTCATATTTTTCACCTCTAATGCATTATAGACAAAAAGGAGTATCGGTCAAGCTAAACGATGACTTAAATATTCCCAATGACTGCGAAGTAGTCATCCTGAGGGCAATGCCAGAAGGATCTCTTAGAGATTCTTCGCGGAGTTTACCCTGAGCTACCAATTGAGATGCTTCGCTTCGCTCAGCATGACAAAAGGCGAAGGGCTCAGGGTGACAGGTAGTGAAGGGCTCAGAATGACACCTCCGTGTCAGTTTTTGGTTTTTAGTTTTTAGATTAAACATAAAAATACCTGTCTAATCGGCAATTTTGTTAGTTTATGATTTTTACTTGTTAGATTAAGCATCTTGCCCTTCTTTCAAGGTTTATGGATTAAGTCTTATTTTTCAAGGTTCACCTCACGCAGCGAGGCTCTTTTCTTTCTGTCACTCCCCTGTGTTTACCTGTGTTCATCTGTGGTTTTACTCCTTCTTCGTTCGGTGGACTCTGCGAGTAGCACCTCGCAAGATTGCTTCGTTCTTTTCCGTATCTTCCCAATTTCATGCTTCCGTGGTATTCTTTGCCTTTCTTTCTGGTATGTTCGGTGGACACTTCGTGTTCGTATCACCGAGCGATCTTTAGCCAATATTGACTTCGCACTGCTCTTAAAACATGAAGTTCATACATCATTTTGTCGTAAGGGAACTCTCTTTTTACATCTTTTTCAATCTTCTTTAAAACAGCAATCGGTACTTTCATCTTCCGAGCTACTCGCTGGTAGTCAAAATACTCTATCTTCTCCATAATGCCTCCTTATAATTCTTGGGGTGAAACAATCTCAATTTCTCTAAAGCCCTCTAAGATATTTATCGAGTTAACCATCCTTCTTGTTTTTACCTTGACCAGATGTTCAAAGTTCCAAGAAACCAAATAAGCTATCTCGTAAAAAGTAGCTATTGCAACATGGCGGGCATCATCCATAATATCGCTCAGGAAATATCCCTCTTTCGATATAGTGCCCGGCTAACTCGCTAATCCTTTGGTTAGTCTTTAGGATTTTGAAACCTTTCACGAGTTTCTTAAGATTCTTTTTTAAAGTTTCATCTTTAGTGTCATTCAATTCATCTGCGGTTATTTCTGAAATGTAAACTTGATAATTAGGCAGAATTTCTTCCCAAAATTTTATTGTTGCCGCTTGTCGTTCCTTAGACCGTTCATCATAATAAGCACTGGGGACCGAGGTATCAAGATATAAACTTGCTATTTTAGATGGAATTTTTATCACTGCATCTCTTCTAATTTCTGCCATCATTACTAAACATACTTAATTTTCTAATCCTGTCAAGAAGAAAAACTAGCTAAAATTGGTAATATTAAGTCATTTTAGTGGTTGATTGGGCGTTTTTCGGTTACGATACCCGTTTCGTCCAATGTTAAACGGCTCACGATACAAGCTATTTATGAAATTTAACCGCAGAGAGCACGGAGAACGTAAAGAAATTAACCACAGGTAAATACAGATTAACCCTGAAAGAAGATTAACCACAGAGACAGCGATGAAAGCGGAGAAGATTTTAACCACAGATTAACACGGATAAACGCAGATAGAAGGCGATAAAGATAAACCGCAAAGATATCGGAAGAACGGATATTAGAAATATTCGTGAAATTCGCTATCATTCGAGTAATTAGCACATAATTAAACCACGAATAAACACGAATGGACAGGGAAAGATTATAACCACTGAGGACACTGAAAGCACTGAAATATAATTAAACCGCAGAGATAGCGGAGAAAGCAGAGAAAGAAGAATTTAACCACAAGATTTCATGGGTTGCTACAAGAGAAAACAAAAAAGCAATCAACCACTGAAGACACAGAAAACACCGAGAATCAATTAACCGATTTTAGTTTCTTTTATGATTCTATTATTAAAGGTTACTTTTTATAAAAGTTTTTTGAACTCCTCAATTTTCAAGCCCGCATCTTTCACGATTCCTGCCATCGTAAAAGCATTAACTGGATTTGCTCTCGGAATAGTAATAATGCGTTCACCATTAGTCATCGTGATATGTTTGCCTTGTCGAGCAATCCAAAAACCAACTTTTTTAAATACCTTAACTGCTCGCTGGTGATTAATACCAGGAAGCCTCGGCATTTTATATTGCTACTTCTACGTAGCGGAAATCTTTGCCTTTGGTTAAATCTTCAATGGTTTCTAAATACGCCCTTATCGCATCCTTAATATTCTCTAACGCTTCTTTCTTAGTTTTTCCCTGTGACCAACAACCTGGTAACCCGGGAACCCAAACCGCATAGCCTTCTTTAGTCTTTTTAAGACTTACCTTGTATTTCATAAGTACCTCCAAGTTGAAACATATAAGTAATATGATAAAATTTCGGCACTTGTCAACTATTATTTAATTGTTAAAAATATAAATCGCAGAGATGGATAAAAGCACTGAAATATTATATTTTACCGCAGAGATAGCGGAGATAGCAGAGAATAAGCTTAACCACAAAAGACGCCGATGAACCGATAAATTCTCACCCCCACCTTTACTTCTCTTGTCAGAGGAGGAGAAATTAGGAGTAAGAGCCAAAAAGTAAAAATGTTATTTAGATTGACGAGCAATTTCCATAAAGTATAATAAAACCTTAAATAGGAGGCAGAATGCGTAATTTTAAGTTTAGTGGTTTAATTTTATTAGCAATAGTAACTCTAATCTATGCCGATGTCGCGACTGAGACTTTTGCTAAAATCAATATGATGGGCGGATTAGGCAACATCGAATCTTCGACCAAAACCGAAATCAAAGGGTTGAAAAAATCCGACGACGCCACGGTCAAAATTACCGGCGGAATTATGGGTGCACTTGCCGGCAAACCCCAGCGCCAAGTTACGATAACAAGATTAGACAAAGATGTAATCTGGAATGTTGACCATCCCAAAAAGTCCTTTACCGAAACGCCCATCACTTCACTCGAATCGCTGCCCAAAGCTACGCAGGAAATGAAGGGTGAGAAAAAAGCGGAGAAACCGGAATACGAGATTATAAAATCGGATTTTTCGGTCAAGAATACCGGAAATAAGAAAGACATCAATGGATTCCCTTGTAGCGAATATGTGGCGAATTGGATTCTTGAATTGATGAAAATTGAAACTAAAGAAAAGACCAAAAGCACGATGACCATTACGCTATGGACCACTCCCAAAAATGATTTGATTAAGGGGTTTGAAAAACAAGAAAATGAATTTAATCAGCAACTTATGGATAAGATGGGGATGAAGATTTCGCCGGATGAGATGAAGCGATTTGGCACCGAATTTATCACTTCGATGTTCACCATGAACCAAGAAGACGTAAATAAAAAAATGGTGAATCTAAAAGATGAGTTGCAAAAAATTGAAGGTTATCCAATCGTAAACGAAATTAGCTGGACTTTAGAAGGCGATTCGACTAAGGCAAGGCAAGAAGAGATGACAAAAGAGGAAGAGGAAACCGAAAAACCTTCGGGCGGATTAGGCGGAATGCTGGCTAATGCTTTAGCCAAAAAAGGTAACAAAGGCGAGAAAAAGGGAACCGGTGAGACAAAACCAGCTTTCTATTCCTATATTGAAGTTAAGTCGATTAAGCTGAATGAAATTCCGGAAAAGGAATTTGATATACCCGCAGGTTATAAATTAGTAAAGTAGCCCTTAATTGACTTTATAAAGACAATTGATAAAATTGCCAAAGTGCAATTTTTAAGAAGCAAAATAGCTGACGGCTTGTGGCTATTAGTTCTTGGTTTAATAATCTTTTCCTGTCAGCAAGCGAAAAAGTCAGTTGAAGTTACTTTCTGGCATGCGATGGGCGGACCATTGGGTAAAACTCTGGATGCGATGATTGCCGATTTCGAGCAGGAACATCCAAACATAAAAATTAAATCAGTTGGCATGGGTGACTATTCGGCTTTAGCTCAGAAGCTGATGGGAGCAATTTCCGTGCAGAGTCCGCCGACCATTGCTCAGGTCTATGAATCCTGGACTACTCAGTTTTATCAACAGAATCAAATTTTACCAATCGATTCTCTAATCAAAGGACCGAACGGGCTTGCGGCGGCGGATTTAGCCGATATTTATCCGGTCTTCATTGAAGATAATACCTGGGATGGAAAACTTTTAACATTTCCGTTCAACAAAAGTGTGCCGGTCTACTTTTATAATATAAAAATGTTTGAACAAAACGGGATTAAAGAATTCCCAAAAACTTGGGAAGAATTTCGAACCGTTTGTAAGAAACTGACCAAAGACGCTAACGGTGACGGCACCAAAGATATTTGGGGAACCGGTGGCGGAATCAATGCCTGGCTATTTGGTTGTATGCTTTTACAAAAGGGGGGTAGCCTTTTAGACGAGAAAACAAATACTCCGATATTTAATTCGCCCGCTGGAATCGATGCTTTACAATATCTGGTTGATTTGGTGTATAAAGATTCTACGCAAAATTTTGTCTTGGGTTACGAACCACAAAATGATTTTTTAGCCCAGAAGTTGGCTTTGATTTGGGGGACGAGTGTCTCATGGGCATTTATGCAAGATAAGATGAATTTTGAGGTTGGTTTAGCTCCAATCCCGAAATGGGATAAACCTGCCGTATTAAGTTATGGTACCAATATCGCAATTTTTCGAAAGGCAAAACCGGAAGCGCTCGCGGCAGCCTGGGAATTTATTAGATGGTTTACCAATACCAAAAATCAGGCAAGATGGGCAGCCGCTACCTTCTATTGCCCAATTCGCCGGAGCTCGCTACAAGAACCGGCGCTGCAGAAACTTTTGCGGGAAATTAAAGGTTTGAATGAAACGCTGGCACAGCTGGATTATGCAACATTTGAACCAAGAGGTGAAGAATGGTTTGCCGGTCGAAGATATTTGGGGGAAGCACTTGAATCAGCAATGCGTCTAAAACAGACGCCTAAGCAGGCGCTGGACGATGCAGCAAAGCGAGTGGAAAAGGAGATTAAAAAATGAGTGACTGGAAAATTGGTAGCCGTCTGACTCAGGCGATAGGAACGCAACCTAAAAGTTACGGTTACCGTTGTGTTTTTTTGCTTTTAATCGGTAGCTTTTTGTTTTTAGCCTTTGGGCAAACCCGACCGATTCGCGACTTGCGGAAAAATGATAACCAGGGAATACCTTTGTTAAAAGATTCAACCGTGACAATCAGTGGTATCGTTACCATAGCTAATCAGTTCGGTTATTCCGGACCAGGTTTTATTCAGGATTCAACTGGCGGTGTTGCTGCCTACGATACGATTTTAAATCACTTAAGTATTGGCGACAGCGTTACGGTTACGGCTCGATGCACCGTATATGCCGGTTTAACCGAAATGAAATCGCTTAGGAACTTAACCATCCAGAGCCGCAGTAATTCTGTCTTACCAAGAACGATGACGATTCCCGAAGTCGGAGTGATTGATACCGCGGCTGGTTATATTGAGACCGAAGGTTGGCTAATCCAGATTGATAGCGTTCGGATAATCAATGCTCTGACCGATACTTTTGCCGGTAACACCAATTATACAATTGAGGATACTCAAGGCAGAACCGGGGCGATCCGAATCGATGGCGATTGTGCCGATATTGTTGGTAAGCAAATTCCGACCAGCCGTTTTAATCTGATTGGTGCAATATCTCAATATGCCTATAATCCACCTCATTTCGGAGGGTATCAGATAATGCCAAGGTTCTGGCTTGATTTAGGCGGCAGTTTTCAATTCATGACGATTGCCGATGCAATACGTGATTTGGACAACAATACGATACCGGACTTATTAGATACGACCGTTACAATAACTGGAATTATTACTGTGCCATTCGGAGTCATAGCGGATAATCGAACTGATATTTATGTTCAAGACCATACGGCGGGAGTAAACATCTATGATGCAAGCCGGATATTTCAGCTACAACTTGGTGACAGTGTGATTGTGACCGGTGCGGTTTACCAATACCGAGGTAAGACTGAAATAACTTCACCCCAGATTATGGTGGTTGGGACGAATCATCCAGTGCCGGAACCGAAAATAAAAACTTGCAGTCAGATAAATCAAGAAGACGATGAGGGAAGTATAATAAAACTTACCGGAATTAATATTAACGCCTTAACCTTGGAAGGGAATACCAGCTATCTGGTATTTGATAGTTCAGGTAGTTGTATGTTATACATTGACACCGATTCCGATGTCCCTGGATTATTAGCCGTACAAGATACGTTTACCGTGATTTGTGTAAAATCTCAATACGCTTCAAGTTCTTCGCCACCGTTTAATACGGGTTATCAAGTTGTGCCAAGATTTCAGAGCGATTTTTCACGCAACCTTCAAGACGAGCTGCCATTAAAGACAATCAATGATGTTCAAGCCCCGGATTCTTCGGGTTTCTCATCCCGTTATCAAGGGCAATTTGTAAAAGTTCGGGGCAGAATAACCGGACCCAATAGTATTTTTGGAACTGCTTATTCTACCGGCTTCTTTATCGAAGACGCAACGGGCGGTGTAAATGCTTATTCCTTAGTCGTTAGTGATAATGAGATAGGCTGGCTTGATTCAATCGGTGCCGGATTTGAATGTATCGGTAAGGTAACTGAATATAATGGTTTGACTGAAATTGCGAGCGGGGTCGCCTTTCTAACCGATTCAGTGTTGAGTGCGGTTCAACCCAGACAACTTGGTTTTGGATTACCTTTAACCGAATCAATGGAAAGTGATTTGTTAAGTGTGGTGGGCGATGTTAACTCGCCACCAGTAGCAACCGGTGGAGCCCAGAATTTTGTCATTAGAAATGGTAGCCCAGCCATTACAGTTCGAGTTGCCGACCAGGCGATGATACCTTTGAATTGGGTTACAACCGGTAAACGAATCCGCACCACTGGTATTGTCGGTCAGTATGCCACTGCTTTTCCTTTTAGTACTGGTTATCAGCTTTTGATTCGATTTGCTTCGGATTTGAAAGATACGACTCAATTCATGCCAAGTGCCGATAAGATGCGAATCGATACAATTATGCCTAATCCATTTGCCCCAAGCGAAGATAGAATTACCACTATCCGGCTAAATGCACCAAGTAATCAAAAACTCTATCTTGAGATTTTTGATATGGAAGGCAGGCAGGTGAAAAAGCTTTTAACCAATGTCCCGGGTGGTTTTTATGAGGTGCGATGGAACGGTACCGATGAACACAATGAACGGTTGCCGATTGGTATCTATCTGCTCAATCTCAAAGGTGTCGGACAAAACGGCAAGACCGAATTTATCCGTAAGTCGGTGGTGATTGCGACGAGACTACGATAGATTAGTGCACAAGACGCAAGTCATAAGTTCACAAGTGAAACCAAAGTAAGTTTTACCATTATTTAATTTGAGCACTTTAATTAATAAAAGTCGAATATTTTTACTTTTAATCTTTGGCGTTATTGCAGTTTCGCAATCTTTTTCCCAATGGGCATTAAGCCAGGATGCTTCAACCCGTGGACTGGGTAATGTAAGTTATGTTGGTTATATCACGGTGCCGGTCTATTTTTCCGGTTCAGTTCGGGACAGCGCAATCGCTCATGAAGCTCATACTAAATTTCAAACCGCAGGGGGGCATCTGCAGTTGGGAGTATCCAAAAACTTCGACGTCGGTATCCACGGCAACACCTCAAACAATTCTTCAATCGGTCTGCATCTCAAATTTTCCACAATTGGTGGACCGAATAAAGCCAGTTATAGTCAGTTCGGTATAGCGACACTGGTTGGATTTGATTATGTTTTTAACGAGTTGCAACTAGCGCCTTTTGGTGTTTTGATGATTGGTAAAAAAGCCATGGGTTTTCTTAATTTGTATGGGGGATTGAGAGGATTTTACTGGTCTAAAATGATTATGCAGGAAAATCCAGAAAAGAAGGAGAACGTTTTTGGGTTAGTCCCGTTTTTGGGGTTAAAGATATATAAACCTAATGGTTGGGAAAAGGGTAAGATTTATTCTTCGATACCAACCGGGATTTATTTTGAAATTGCTTATCCAGCAAATATTGAATCGAAAGGATTGGTAATTGTTTTGGGGGTAGAGGGGATTTTAGGAGTATCACTGCGCAGTCTGGAGAGTAGATAATATTAATATTTGTTAGTTTTTCTCTTGGTAATTCTAAAAAGGCGTAGAATTACACCTAAGCCAATCAAACTCAATGAAATAAAAGCAAAGATATTCCCATGTTGGCGATAAAAGGTTGGCTTGATGGGTTTGGGGAGACTATCGATTAAAACCGTTTGGGTAAATATATTGGTTCTTTTTAGAGTTCTACCATACGGGTCAACGATAAAAGAGATTCCATTATTAGCACAGCGAACTATGGGTACTCCGTTTTCGACCGTACGTAAAATCGCCAGCTCAGCATGCTGATAAGGTCCGGGAGTTTTACCAAACCAACCATCATTAGTAATATTGATGAGTAAATCTGCCCCACGTTTAGTGAATTCTTGGGTTAAATCCGGGATAATTGATTCAAAGCAGATTAGAACCGAGAATTTTCCATAAGGAAAATTGAATACGCGAAAGATTTTTCCGGGTGTCATATCACCCATATCAGCAGTTTCCAATTTTCTGAATAATGAAATTTTATCTGCATATGGAATCTTTTCCGAGAATGGTACCGGATGAATTTTCATATAGCCTTGGGTAATTTCCTTTCTTGGTTCAAAAAGAACAGCACCATTATAATAGCGTCCCCTGATTTCTCGGTCATATACTGGTGTACCAGTTAAAAGATAGATATCGTTGCTGTCAACCAGATTTTGCAAGACCGTTCGAAAATTATTGTCTAGAGTTATATCGGATAGGGTTGCGGTTTCCGGGTATATTAAAAGATTGGGTTTTGAGAGAATTGCTTGTTTTGATAATATTATTAAATCGTTTAGAATTTTATTTCGGCTTACCCGGTCACCTTTGTCATTAGGGCTGACATTGGGTTGAATGATAGCCGCTTTAAACCAATTTTGTTTTGGTTTTATCCGTAAAAGCCCAAAACTTAAAGGTAAGAGAAAAGATAATACCAAAAGTATACAATAAGCTAACTTTCTAATTGTGCTTTTTTGCTCTTGTGCTCTAAACTGCTTTATTATCCAATAAAGAAGCAGATTTATCCAGACCAGCCAGGCGGAGATACCGTAAACTCCGAAGATTGAAGCCATTTGGATCAACGGAATATAAGGAGTTTGAGTATAACCTAAAAACCCCCAGGGAAAACCGATTTCGGATTTAGTACGAATGAACTCCAAACCAACCCAGATGAAGGGGGCAAAGATTAAACCAGTATATTTGGTGAGCAGCGCAAAAACTGCGGTATAAAGACCCAGATAAGCAAAAAGGACGGTAACCCCTAAAATAAGTAGGAATTTTGTCATCGGGACGACCGGGACAACCAGAAAATAGAGCCACCAAAAATGGAAAAGGGCAAATGCACAACCAAAAAGAAAACCGTATAAAAATGCTTTCTTATGGGATGATTGGTCGATTGCCCAAAAAAGACCAATCAAGGCAAAATAGGCTAAAAATCTTAAAGGGAAGGGCGAAAAAGCAAAGCTTAAACCAAAAGCAGAGATGATTAGAACTAAAAAGATTGGTATTCGGCTTGTTTTTGGCTTTAGACTTTTAACTTGTGTGCTAATGAATCGCTACCTCTTTTTTTGTATTGGCGGATTGATAAAAGGCATCGATAATTTGGTTGATTAATAAAGCATCTTCGCTTTTTATTGGACACTCAATTTCTTTCAAAATCGCATCGACAAATAAATCGACCAAAAGCTGATAAGACGCCCTTTGAAAATCCTTTTTCGGCAAGGATGGTGTGACATTTACCAAATGCCCGTGCATCTCACGATGGATTTGAATCGGGTTTAACAAAGCCGCACCTTTATTACCAAAGATATTGAAATAGGTAAAATCTTTTTCTAACAGTAAACTCCAGCCGACTTCGATGGTTAAGACCAAATCCTTAGGAAATCTTAGCATAGCGAACGCCGTGTCTTCAACTTCGGCAATGGCTTCGCGTTTATAAATCGTTCCCACCACCGAGACCGGTTTCGCCGGTTCTAAAAGGGAAAGGGCAAAATCAAGGATTTGTGAACCCAGTGATAAAAAAGCGCCACCACCGGCTCGTAACCGTTCACCCCACCAGCTGGATAGCGACCATTCGGTTTTACCTCGAAGCCAACCGCCTTTGGAGTAATAGACCGAGCCGAGCTCGCCGCCGTTAATGAATTTCTTGATGGTAATAACATCGGGTCGGAGTCGGTCATTAAGACATGGGATGAGTTTTCTTTTTTCCCGTTTAGCGGTATCAACCATTTCGGTTGCTTCTGAACTATTAACCGCCAGCGGCATTTCGCAAAGCACATCTTTGCCGTATTCCATGGCGCCAATCGCCATCGGTGCGTGTAGATAATTGGGCGTGGCGATTATTACCGCGTCGATATCCGCGTCATTCCGCAAATCATCAAAATCATCATAACGTTTTTTGATATCAAAGCGGGTGCCAAATAAATTAAGTTTCCGCACGTCCGAATCGCAAATCGCAACAATTTCACAGGAATGGTTTTTCTTCAAGGCTGGAATATAGGCAAATTGGGCTTGGGCACCACAACCAATAATTCCGATTCTCAGTTTTTTATTCATTCTGACCTTTCTAAAATTTTTACCCGATTGCCCTCGACTTTTAATCGGTTTTCGGTAAATAATCTTATCGCTTCGGAAAAAGCTTTATGCTCTTCAACCAAAATTCTTTCCGCCAAACTATCGGCGGTATCATCGTCTTTGACCGGAACTATTCTTTGGACAATGATTGGTCCGCCATCAACGTCTTCAGTAACAAAATGAACCGAGCAACCCGAAAACTTGGCTCCTGATTTCAGCACTGCTTCGTGGACATGATGTCCGTATAGTCCTTTGAATGCGGGAAGTAACGCCGGATGAATATTCATAATCCGATTTTGATAATGGCTGACAAAGAATGGGGTGAGAACTCGCAAAAAACCAGCCAAGCAGATTAAATCAACTTTTCTTTTGTCTAATTCTTCAATCAGTGTCTTTTCGAATGCTTCGCGATTGGGGAAGTCTTTATGATTAATAACAACAGCGGGAATATTATGATGCTTTGCCCGTTCTAAGGCATAGGCATCTTTAACATTACTGATAACAACGGCAATTTGGGCATCAATTTCTTTTCGCTCGATTGAATCAATAATCGCTTGCAAGTTCGTGCCTTGACCCGAAACCAAAGCACCAATACGTTTTTTTGTCACGGATTGATGATAATTTAAAAATTGGTATTGTCAAGAAAATCACCGATACGAAGTTTATTCGCATTTGTTTTATTCTCTTAGAAAATTTTAGAAGGTTGACATAATTAACACTAAGGATATAATAAACTATGGAGTCTTCAGTCAAACCTAAGAACCGTGAATTTATTTTCCGCAACGGTAAACCAACCGCAATTATCTTAAATATCAAAGAATACCAAAAATTGCTTGAGCGGTTAGAAGATGCCGAGGACTTGAAAATCCTTAAAAAGATGCGTAAGAAACCTTTAAAGTTTCATAGGAGGTCAGAATTATGGAAGGCATTAGATTTGTAATAGACTCTAAGGGTAAAAAGTCTGCAGTACTCATTGACCTCAAAAAGTACAGCGAACTTTGGGAAGATTTTTATGATAGCCTAATCGCCCGCTTACGTACCAACGAACCACGAGAATCTCATAAATCGGTCAAGGAGAGACTACGCCGACAAGGGAAGTTGCGTGGATGATTATATCATTATTTACGCCCGTTCGGCTCGCAAAGAACTTGAGACGCTTGATGTTTACTTAGTAAATAGAATCTTCCCTAAGATAGAAGCTTTAGCGAAAGAACCTCGTCCAAGAGGTTGTCGCAGATTATACGGTGAAGAGAATCTGTGGCGTATTCGTATTGGTGACTATCGAGTAGTTTATGCTATTTACGACAAAGAAAAGAAAGTGGATATTATTGCGGTTCGGCATCGGAGCCGCGCCTATCGATAGAATTCATTCCACGACCCGAAACTAAGGCACCAATACGTTTTTTTGCCACGGATTGATGATAATTTAAAAATTGGTTTTGTCAAGATAATTACTTTTGGTTCTTCTCCAATTAGGTTGCAAGACTTAAGATGGGCGGTTTGCATAGAAACATGTTAAATTATTAATCTTCAAT